>WNFA01007153.1_pt1 | contig 11952 bp, 8 predicted proteins | sample 5400481 | NCBI WGS metagenome assembly WNFA01 (sample SAMN13153340, study PRJNA577476) | soil metagenome | isolation source: 120 cm saprolite under Douglas fir tree site 2 hole 1 replicate 2 | place: USA:California | collected 2015-04-18
TCGTGCTGGCGCTCGAGCATCCAGCCGAAGCCCACCCGCCCGTGACCACGGACGTGATCGGCGTGCTGACGGATGCCGGCACGCGCCGCGAGCGTGCGCCCAATCCCGTTCAGGCGGTGAACGACGCACGGCATCCCGGGGCGCGCCTGGCAGGCCGCCGCCTCCGCCCTTCCTGATATTCGAGACTCGTGACCGTGACTGAACAGCCGCCGCGTCCCAGTCGTGCGCCGATGTCGGGCCGCGCGATCGTGCAAAACCAGTTCGACCGCGCGGCCGACCTGATCAATCTCGAAGGCTACATGCGCAAGATCCTCATGTCGCCGTTTCGCGAGGTGCAAGTCGAGGTGCCGGTGCGAATGGACGACGGGCGGATCGAGGTCTTCACGGGCTACCGCATCCAGCACAACGGCGCGCGAGGCCCCTGCAAGGGCGGCATCCGCTACCACCCGGAGGCGGACCACGACGAGGTGCTGGGCCTCGCCACGATCATGACGTGGAAGACCGCGCTCATGGACATCCCGTTCGGCGGCGCGAAGGGCGGCGTCGCGGTGGATCCCAAGCAGCTCTCGAACCTCGAGCTGGAGCGCCTCACCCGCCGCTTCACACAGCGCATTTCCATCGTGCTCGGCCCCTACCGCGACGTCCCGGCGCCCGATGTCGCCACCAACGCGCAGGTCATGGCCTGGATCCTCGACGAATACTCGAGCCGTCACGGCTACACGCCCGCGGCCGTGACCGGGAAGCCTGTCTCGCTGGGCGGCTCGCTCGGACGCGAAGAGGCCACCGGTCGAGGGGTCATGTACGTGATGATGGAGTATGCGCGCGACTTCGGCATCCCGCTCAAGGGAAGCCGCGTCGTCATCCAGGGCTTCGGCAACGTCGGGGGGCATCTTGCGCGACTGCTTAACGCGGAGGCGGGCGCGAAGGTCATCGCCGTCTCCGACGTTTCCGGCGGGGTCGTGAACGAAAACGGCCTCGACATCCCGGGGCTCTTGGCCCACGCGGCGGGCCGGAAACCGGTGTCGGAGTGGAAGGCCGGCAAGCCGATCAGTAACGAGCAGCTGTGGACCATTCCCTGTGACTGGCTCGTCCCCGCCGCGCTCGGCAGCGTCATCACGCGGGAGGCGAACGCTCGCACCGTCGACTGCAAAGTCGTGGTGGAAGGCGCGAACGAGCCCACCACGCCGACCGCCGATCTCATCCTCGAGGAGCGCGGCATCCCCGTGATCCCGGACTTCCTCGCGAACGCCGGCGGCGTGACCGTCAGCTACTACGAGTGGGCGCAGAATCTTCAGCAGTACCGCTGGACGCACGAGCAGGTGAATCGCGAGCTGCAGGCGACGATCACGAAGGCGTACACGGGTGTGCGCGACCTGGCGAAGCAGAAGGGGGTGACGTTCCGCACGGCCGCGTACGCGATCGCGCTGCAGCGGGTGGCGGAGGCCGAGCGGCTACGGGGCAATTAGGGCGGTCACCCCCCGCTCCTCGAATACAACGCCTCATAGGGGTCCTGCCCCGGCTGCGTGAACACACGGACCTGAATCGCACGGATGGTTTCCTTCAGGTCTGCCCGCGAATGGACGTACACGTCCTCAAACAGGTTCAAGTTCATTCGATACAGACGCTGGGCGATCACCACCGCGTTGTTGAGCGGGGCCCGGGCGAACCAACGCCAATCGTACGTCTCGAGAGACTGCCCGATCGGGCCCGTGAGCTGCGTCCGCGCCCACGCGAACAGCGTGGCGCGGGTGCGCTCGAGCGCCGTCCCGGTTGGTCCCTCGGCGTACGCCGAGTCGAGGCGGCGCGCGAGCTCCGCGTAGAATAAGTCGAGCCTGCGCTCATCGCGCCAGCGGGCCACCGCGCGCTTCGCGTCGACCGTGTCTCCTCGCGACCGGAAGAACGCCTGGGGGCCGCGGTAGCCCACGAAGCTCGCGAAACTCTCGTTGAACGGCGTCTGGCTCTTTACGTACAGGGTATTGTGCGCCAGCTCGTGGATGACCGTGGCCACGAGCTCCATCGTGTCGCGGTCAATGACGGTGGACAGCAGCGGATCAGAAAAATACCCCAGCGTCGAAAACGCACCGGCGGGCCGGAGGTAGGTGTCGAGCCCGTCCCGCTCGAGCTCCGCAGCGGCGCCCCGCGCCGCCGCGAAGTCGAAAAAGCCCTTGTACGGGACCGCACCGACGATGGGGAAGTGCCAGACATACTCGCGCAACCGGTCGCGACGGGATGCAGAGAGCACGAGGAGCAGCGTGTCGCGGCCGATGTTGACGTAAGTCGTGTACGTCTCGCCCACCAGCAAGCCCAGCGAATCCGCCGCGTACGCGCGGGCCGCCAACACGAGCTGCAGGCGCTGCCGCAACGCCGGGTCGGTTTGCGGATTGGCGACGAGCTTCGCGATCGACCGCCGCTTGAGGAGAATGCGCGCCTCCTCGACCCCGGCGCGCGCGAGGTAGCGCGCGTCCGCGCTGGCGACGAGCGCCACCGCAAGCACGACGGGAACGCCAATCAGCACCCAGGCCACCAGGCGGCGCCCCACCCGGGCCCAGTTCGGTGGACGGCGCTCGATCACGGCATCCATCGCAGCCCCATGCGGCCGCCCGGTACGCGTAGTCGAGGTACAGGTGTCCGAGCTCCACGCTCGCACCCGCCGTGAACGGCGACGCGCTCGTCACGCCCGAATGTCCGACGTATCCGACGCGGCCCAGCACCCCCATGCCGCGCGTCACAACGCCGCTCTCGAGCCCGAGGACGACGAAGGCGCTCCCTCCCCCCGCCGGCCATTGTCCCTCGACGGTGGTGAGCAGCCGCAGTGTGCCCTGGGGATCGACGTAATTGAGCGTGAACCCGGCGCGCGTGCGGCGTGGGAGGTGCAACCCACCAGCCGCCGGACCGAAGTCGCCCCCGATGTTCTGGACGCTCACGCCCAGCGCCATCAGGTCGAAGACGGCGATGGCGAGCCCCACATCCCCGGCCCATGCGTCGACGCGGGCGCCCCCGACGGTCTCCCGCGCGTATTTGGCGGTCGCCCCGAGCGCCCCGAGTCCGGTGCGGAACACGAGCGTCGAAACGCCGAGCAAGTCGGCGGACGTGTAGCTGGGCCCGAACGCCGCGGCGCCCGCTCCCCACGTGAAGCGGTTGACGCGGAGCGCCAGGGCTCCAGTCGAGAGGGTCGATCCGGACGGGAAGGACTCGTACGATCCCTCCACGGCGAGGTGGTGGATCGTGGCGAGCGCCGCGGGGTTCGCGAAGATGACACCCGCGTCGCCGACGATGGCCGCGCCGGCGCCGCCCATGCCCGCCGCCCGGGCAGAGCCGGGAAGCGCCGCAAGCACGGTGCCCGCCGATTGGGCGGTCAGGCGGACCGGCGGTCGGGCAGTCAGCAGGGCGACGAGCAGGCCGACGACACGACCGCCCGATCGTCCAATCGCCGACGTCATTGGATCCGGATGACGCCGAGTCGCCCAACGAGCGAGGAGCGGAGCGCGCCACCCGAGGGATCGGTGAAGCGCAGGATGAACCCCGCGGCCGCGGCGTCCTGCTGCGCCCGATAGTACCAACCCGTACCCGCCCGCAGGGTGCCGCTGAGGCTCACGGCGCTGGCCTGACTCACGGCGGGTACGAGCGGGAACGCCGACGGGATCCGGCTGCTGCACGCTTGGTTGTACTGCGGAAAGTCCGTGCGGAACGCCCAACTCCTGTACTGGAGTGCGGAAGGCGCCGTGAACCCCGGAAGATCGGAGACCCAATTGGCCAACGCCCACCGACTCACCAGGTCCGTGAACGACGCATTGGTATGTCGGGTCACGTTCGCGGCGCCCGTGAACCCCGTCTGAACGAGTGTCCGCGTGAAGGCGTCCGCGTCGGCAAGCGCACCGGTCCCGCCAAAGTGGTCCACCAAGTAACGGACAAACAGCCAGTATGCGCCCCGCTCGGCCAGCCCGCCGATGCCCGAAGTGTCAACCAGGAAATGACTTTCGGGGTTCGCAAGGTACTGCCCTGCGTCATACAGATCGCCTCTGACGAAGAAACAGAACGTGGAGTCACCAGCCGGAAGGGGCAGGAAGCTCCGCCCGCCTCGCTCTTCGGCATAGTGCGATAGCCCCTCATTGAGCCAGAGAATCTCAGCCTGACCGCGTCGGACCAGCACATGTTGATTGTAGCTGATCATGTGCTGAAACTCGTGGACAAAGGTGACTGGCAGAGTCTTCTTGATGTCGGCAACAGAGTGTGTGCAGCTCAGGGTGGCCGCCGGGTCAGGAACGATCGAATAGAAGATCTCGGCGCTGTTGAAGAGCCCCCGGAAGAACGGATCTATGTCTCCCCCGAAGAAGTATCCGCCAACGTAGCCGCCCGCGTTGCACTCGGCCGCGGTGACCAGCTGGTTGACCCTGTTCGTCATGAGCACGAGCACGACGTGGTTGGCGTCGATGTCGGATTCGCGCCCGAACGCCAGCGTATCCACTTCATAGAGGCGGTTATCAATCACGTCGCGTATCGCATCCAGGTCCGACTGCGTCAACCCCGGCTGGGGCGCGGCGCTGTCCACGTAGATCGCAATGTGGCGCCCGATCTTCATGAGGACGGCCCGCACGGTCGGCACGCTGTCGCATTTGAGGTCGCCGCAAACCTTGAACGACCGGATCGTGCCCGAGTCGGCGGGCGTGAGCGTAACGGCAGCCTGCGGCTCCGGGGGCGCTGCCTGCGCCTGCGGCGCGAGATTCGGCTGCGGCGGCACTGGATAGACCCGATCGCGCTCGGCCCGGCGGAGAAACAGGTGGAACTCCTCAGCCGGACTGGCTGGCGAGCGTGCCATGGCGGCGACGGTGGGAGCGACAGGGGCGGCGGCGGCGCTCGCTCCTCGTAGCATGAAGGCGCCGGAATCGTCCGGGGTGGTGCTCGCCGAAAAAGGAACCAGCACGTATTCCATCTGCGAACCTGTCGTATTCGCTGGGAACACCGCCGAGTCGCCCGTGACAAGGGGATCGACGACGGTGCACGATCCCACCGCCAGGTTCCGCTGTGCGCCACTCCCAGTACAGAACGGCAGTGCGAGTGTCGGTCCTTCGTCGCTACACCCCGCCGCGACGAGCAACGACAGGCCCATCCCCCACAAACTCTTCGACATCGTGTGATCCCTCCGTGACTTCTCCGGCACGCACCAGCGCCGTGCGGAAGCAGATGGGTCCGGCTACCTCGTGAACACCAATCATCGCCACGATCAGGGTCTCAAGGGAGACCCCCCATTCCGGGAACGCCCGCCGGGCGAGCTGCGCCAGCCCCAGCGCCATCCCCGCCTGCGATATGAGCGCGAGCCACCCGTGCCGCGCCAGGACGGGCGTCACACTCGAATGCCGCCCCGCCCACAGGAGGCCGTACCGCAGGCCCACGAGCCGGAGGCCGACGAGCAGCAGGATCCACGGCCACAGATCCGCCAGTACCCCGACCCGGAGCCCCGCCCCGGTCAGCGCGAAGAACGCCACGTACACCGGCAGCGAGCCGCGTTTCAGCTCGCGACGCAACCGCTCGCTTTCCAGCGGCGCGAAGTTCTCCAGGTAGAAACCGGCAGCGAGCGCGATGATCAGCGTCTCGAGATGCGTGAGCCGCGCCACCTCCGCCGCGACGAATGCCATCGCCACGAGGAAGACGCCCGACTCCCGCCGCACCAGACCCAGGTACTGGCTGAGCGCATAGCCCAGGAGCGTGCCCGCGGCGGCCGAGCCGAGCAGCTGCAGGATGGCCGTCCCTGCGACCGCGACGTTCATGGCGCCGGCGCTCGTGAGCGCCTTGCCAAGGGCGAGCACCAGCGCGAACAGGAGCGCGACGGCGACGTCCTTGACGACGGTAATGCCGAGCAGTGCGCGCGCGACGGGCCCGTGGGCGTCGAGCTCGCTCATCATCGCCATCGTGATGGCGGGGGATGACGCCGCGGCGAGCGTGCCGAGCACCAGCGCCACGACCACCGCGTCGCCCAGCGGCTGATGTCGTGTGAGCGGGAACCACGGGCTGACCGAGAGTACGACGAGGCTGACGGCGAGGAGGGGGAACACGATCGTACCGCTCGCGAGGCGCGCGAGTGCCACGCGCCCCCGGCGCAGCGCGTCGAGCGTCAGCTCCGACCCTGCCGCGAGCCCGACGAGCGCGACCGCCGCTTCTTCAATAAACCGGAGCGCTTCCACGTCCTCGCGCTGCACGAGGCCGAGCCAAGCGGGGCCGACGGCGAAACCCACGAGCAGGTAGCCCGTGAGACGCGGCAGCCGCACGCGCCGCGCGATCTCCCCGCCGAGGTACGCGGCGAGCAGAAGGAAGCCGAGCGCCAGGGTCGCGCGCGCTTCGAGCGGAGCACCTGCGGTCATGCGATGAAACAGGGCCATCATCAGGCTCAGCGCGAACAGACTCGCCACCCAGCGCATGGGCCGCAAAGTATCAGTCGCCATGCGCTTTTGACAATGCGCTGGAGCGCCGATATCTTCCGCTAGCCGTATGGCGTTCGTTCACCTCCACACCCATAGCGAGTACTCCCTCCTCGACGGCGCCAACCGGATCCCCGAACTGCTCGACCGGGTCCAGGCGCTGGGCATGGACTCGCTCGCGATCACCGACCACGGCAACCTGCACGGGGCGTGGCAGTTCTACTCCGAGGCTCGGGCGCGCAAGATCCGGCCCATCCTTGGCTTCGAGGCGTACCTCGCCTTCGGCGACCGCCACAAGCGTGAGCGCCCCCCTCCCGAGGCACCGGGCCCGTATTCCCATCTCGTGCTCCTCGCGCGGAGCCGCACCGGGTACGAGCATCTGGTCAAGCTCTCGTCCATCGGATTCCTCGAGGGCTTCTACCGACGGCCGCGCATCGATCGCGAGGTGCTCGAGCGGTATTCTGACGGCCTGATCGGGCTCGCCGCCTGCCTCTCGGGCGAGATCGCCCTGTACCTCCGGCAGGGGAACTACGAGGCCGCGAAGGCGAGCGCCCAATACTTCGCCCGCGTGTTTGGCCCGGACGGCTTCTGGCTCGAGGTGCAGGACCACGGCCTCGCGGACGAGAAGATCGTCGTCGCCGGCATGCTGCAGCTGGCGGGGGAGCTCGGCCTCCCGGTCGTCACTACCAACGACGCGCACTATCTAAGGAAAGAGGACGCCGAAGCCCACGACGTACTGCTCGCCATCGGGACGGGCAAGGACCTGGACGATCCCAACCGTTTCCGCTTCTTCGGCCAGGAGAGCTACGTCAAGTCCGAGCGGGAGATGCGCGCGCTGTTCCCGGAGCACCCGGACGTCGTGGCGGAAACCCAGCGCGTGGCGAACCTGTGCGAATTCGACTTCGAGAAGCGGTACTTCCTTCCGCAGTACCCGCGCCCCGCCGAGTTCGCGTCGGACAACGACCTGCTCGTGCATCTGGCGCGGGCGGGGGCGGCGGCGCGCTACGGAGACCCCCTCCCCCAGGTGGTCCACGAGCGGCTCGACTACGAGCTGCAGGTGATCTCGCACACCGGCTACGCGGGCTACTTCCTGATCGTCTACGACATCGTCAAGGCGGCGAAGGACCGCGGCATTCCGGTGGGGCCGGGGCGCGGCTCGGCGGCGGGCTCGCTCGTTGCGTATGCGCTCGGCATCACGGATATCGATCCCCTCAAGTTCGACCTGCTGTTCGAGCGGTTCCTGAATCCCGAGCGCATCTCCATGCCGGACATCGACCTCGACTTCTGCTTCGAGCGGCGCGGGGAGGTGATCCAGTACATCCGGGAGCGGTACGGGCGCGACTCCGTCGGTCAGATCATCACGTTCGGCACGCTCAAGGCCCGCGCCGCGTTCCGCGACGTCGCCCGCACGCTGCGGGTCGAGCCGGGAGAGGTGGACCGCTTTACCAAGATGATTCCCGCCGGGCCGGGCATCTCGGTGACGCTGGCGGAAGCGTCCGAGAAGTCTCCCGAGCTACGCCAGCTCGCACGCCAGGACGAGCGCGTCCGCAAGATCCTCGAGCTCGGGACCCGGATCGAGGGCCTGGCGCGCCACGCCTCGGTGCACGCCGCGGGCGTGGTGATCGCCCCCGGGCCGCTCACCGACTACGTCCCCGTCTGCCTCGCGCCGCAGGAGGCGGAGGCGATCATCACCCAGTACGACATGGTGGCGCTCGAGCAGGTCGGGATGCTGAAGATCGACGTCCTCGGCCTGCGCACGCTGACCGTGATCCATGACGCAGTGGGGATGGTCGCGGAGCGCCACGGGGTCACACTCGACGTGAACGCGCTGGACCTCGAGGATCCGCAGGTCTACCAGCTGCTCGGGTCGGGCCGCACGGCCGGCGTGTTCCAGTTCGAGTCGCCGCTCGCCACTGACTGCCTGCGCAGCATGCGGTGCGATCGGTTCGACGATCTGGTGGCGACCAACGCGCTGCTCCGTCCCGGCCCGCTCGATACCGGGATGCACCTGGTGTTCATCAACCGGAAGCTCGGGCGCGAGCCCGTGCGCTACCCGCACCCCGCGCTAGCGCAGATCCTCCAGCCCACGTACGGCGTGATCACCTATCAGGAGCAGGTGATGCGCATCGCCAACGTGCTCGCCGGCTTCTCGCTCGCCGAAGCCGACGTGCTGCGCAAGGCGGTCGGGAAGAAGGACAAGGAGCTGATCCAGCACGAGCTGGGCCGCTTCGTCGAGCGGGCCCTCGCGCTGGGGCACGATCGGCGCGTAATCGAGGACATCGCCGCTCAGATCGAGACCTTCGGCCGGTACGGATTCAACAAGTCGCACGCCGTCGCGTACTCGGTGCTGTCCTATCAGACCGCGTGGCTCAAGGCGCACTACGCGCCCGAGTTCCTGTCGGCCCTGCTGTCCTCCGAGATCGGCAACACCGACAACGTCGTGCGCTACATCAACGAGGCGCGCGAGCTCGGCCTCGAGGTGCTGCCGCCGGACGTCAACGAGTCCGGATTCAAGTTCACGGTAGTCGGCGAACGCCGGCTGCGCTTCGGCCTTGGCGCGATCAAGAACGTCGGCGCTGGTGCGATCGAGTCGATACTCGCCGGGCGGAGCGCGGGGGGGCCGTACCGCTCCCTCATCGACCTGTGCGACCGGATCGACCTGCGCCTCTGCAACAAGCGCGTCCTCGAGGCGCTGATCGACGCCGGCGCATGCGACTCGCTGGGCGGGCACCGTGCCCAGCTCGTGGCGGCGCTCGACGCCGCGTTCGGCGAAGCCCAGGCGCGGCAGGAGGAGCGGAACGCAGGTCAGGGAGCCCTGTTCGGTGAGCCAGGAGCCATCCCGCATCCCGCATCCCGCATCCCGGATGTCGCGCCGTGGTCGGAACATGACCGGTTGGCGCGGGAAAAGGCGGTGCTCGGGTTTTTCATCTCCGGCCACCCCCTCGCGCGTTACCGCGTGGAGGTGGAGCTTTTCGGGACCCGGACCACCGCGACCCTCGGCCAGTGGAGCGACCAACGGGTCCGGATCGGGGCTGTCGTGACGGTGTTGAAACGGCAGATCTCGAAGAAGACGGGCGCCGAATACGCGCGTCTCACGCTCGAGGACTTCCACGGCACCGCGGAGGCGCTGGTGTTCCCAGAGGCCTGGGCCAGGCTGAACGAGATGATCCGTGCCGACCGCGAGCTGCTGTTTGTGGGCAGCCACAGCACGCGCGACCGGGACGAGGAGCAGGCACCGTTCATCGTGGAGACCGCTCAGGCGCTCGACGAGCTGAAGGCGAGCGGCGCGATCGGCATCGCGCTCCGCTGGTCGCCCGGCGCGCCGCCGCCGCCCGACGCGACCCGCGCCGTGGCCGCACTGTGCGCGGCCCACCCCGGGCCCGCGCCGGTGCTGGTCGAGTGGGAGGAAGAACACGGGAACGGCGGGGGGGGTGTCCCCGGGCTTGCGCCCGGCGTGACGCGTCTGCGCAGCCGTTCGTTGCGGGTCGACGCGGCGGACGACCTCGTCGTGGCGCTGCGCGCCCTGCTCGGGCCCGACCACGTGCACCTGGTTCGGACGACCTGACGATGGCCACCGCTACCCTGGACTTTGAGCGTCCGCTGCTCGAGCTGGAGCGCCAGATCGAGGAGCTGAAGCGCGTGGCGAGCGAGACCGCGGTGGACGTGACCAAGGAGCTCGCCCCGCTCGAGAAGCGGCTCGCCGAGCTGCGCACCGAGATCTACAAGAACCTGACGCCGATGCAGCGGGTCCAGGTGGCCCGCCACCCGAAGCGACCGTACACGCTCGACTACCTCGGCACGGTGTTCACCGACTTCGTCGAGCTGCATGGGGACCGGCTGTTCCGCGACGATCCCGCCATCGTGGGTGGCTGGGCGCGCCTCGACGGGATGAGCGTCATGGTGATCGGGCATCAGAAGGGCCGCGACACGAAGGAGAACCTGCGGCGGAACTTCGGCATGGCTCACCCCGAAGGCTACCGCAAGGCGCTCCGCCTCATGCATCTGGCCGAGCAGTTCCACGCCCCGGTGATCACGCTGGTGGACACACCGGGCGCCTACCCCGGACTCGGGGCCGAAGAGCGCGGTCAGGCCGAGGCCATCGCGCGCAATCTGGTGGAAATGGCGACGCTCCGCACGCCGATCCTCACCGCCGTGATCGGGGAGGGAGGCTCGGGCGGCGCGCTCGCCGTCGGTCTCGCCGACCGCGTGCTGATGCTCGAGAACTCGGTGTACTCGGTCATCTCCCCCGAAGGCTGCGCCGCCATCCTCTGGAAGGACGCGAGCCAGCGGGAGCGGGCCGCCGAGGCGCTCAAGATCACCGCCGAGGACCTGCTGGAGCTCGGGGTGATCGACGAGATCATCGCCGAGCCGCCGGGCGGGGCGCACGCCGACCCCGAGGCCGCCGCCGCGGCGCTGGGCGAAACGCTGCGACGCCACGTGCGGCACCTGCGCAAGATCAGGATCGAGAAACTCCTTAAACGCCGGGAAGAGAAGTACCTTTCGATGGGTGCGTTGAGCGAGAAGTGAGTTGACCGACGTCATCGAGGTCCGGTTCAAAGGGAACCGGAAAGAATTTTTCACCTGGCCGTCCGCCGAGCCGCTCGCCCTGCACGATTCCGTGATCGTGGAGGTGGACCGGGGGCAGGACCTCGGTCGGGTGTCCGCGGTAGGCCCGGTCGCCGCGAAGAAGTGCGCGGGTAGCTGCAGCGGCTGCAGCCTCGCAGAAGCGGCGGCCCCGCCTGCCCCCACCGAGCCCCTGCGGAGCATCCTCCGCCGCGCCACCGCCGACGACGCCGCCCTCGCCGAGCAGCTGCACCGCGAGGAGGAGGACATCCGGCGCCGGGTGATGGAGCGGGTCAAGAGTCACGCCCTCCCCATGAAGGTCTCGGATGCCGAGTGGCAGTGGGACAGAAAGAAGCTCACCGTGTACTTCACAGCCGAGCAGCGGGTGGACTTCCGCGCCCTGGTGCGGGACCTCGCGAGCCAGTTTCACACGCGCATCGAGCTGCGGCAGATCGGCGCGCGCGACGAGGCCAAGCGGCTCGACGGGGTGGGCCGCTGCGGCCGCCAATACTGCTGCTCCAGCTGGCTGCCGGAGCTGCGGCCGGTCAGCCTGGCGCTCGCCAAGGACCAACACCTCTCCCTCAACCCGTCGCAGATCTCGGGAGGATGCGGCCGATTGCTGTGCTGCCTCCGCTACGAGCACGATTTCTACGTGCAGACGCGCAAGCGGTTCCCCAAAGAGGGACGGGTGCTGCGCACCGCCCTGGGCGCCGAGCGTGTGCTGGCGGTGGATATCTTCCGGGAGACCGTCACCCTCCGCACAGACGGAGGCGACACGCGCGTGGTATCGCTCGAGAAGCTGAAAGGCGAAGTCTCCGGAGCCGATGCCTGAGTTCTACCTGACCACCGCGATCGACTACTCGAACGGCGAGCCGCACCTGGGGCACGCGCTCGAGAAAATCGGCGCCGACTGCATCGCGCGCTATCACCGGCTGCGCGGGGACGCGGTCCACTTCCTGATGGGGATGGACGAGCA
>WNFA01011321.1_pt1 | contig 11950 bp, 9 predicted proteins | sample 5400481 | NCBI WGS metagenome assembly WNFA01 (sample SAMN13153340, study PRJNA577476) | soil metagenome | isolation source: 120 cm saprolite under Douglas fir tree site 2 hole 1 replicate 2 | place: USA:California | collected 2015-04-18
CGTGAACCAGGCGCCTTCGCAATCGGTGATATTCGTTCCCGGAGTGGGCTCGAACTTCGAGCTGCCCGGCCAGAACGTGCAGAAGGCCGATGGGTTCGCGGGGATCGGGGGCGGAGTGGATTTTTCCCAGTACCTGGACGGCACCTACTCGATGATTTTTGGCGGCGAATTCCTGGGTCGCCGGAATTTTCACGAAATGGACTTCGACGTTGGGGGATACAGTTTGTACGTGGGGCTCACCGCGGTGAATGGGCCGCACGCGGCAAAAATCCAGGGATTCTTCGGCCGCAATTACCTGGGTGTGAGCGCGAACCGCGATCTTGATGGGATCACCTTTAGTTATGTCGGAACCCTCGATGCCGCCACGCAGCTTTTGACGACGGTCCAGACGGGGCGCCAGCGCTACCTTGCCGAAGATCTAAAAATCTTCGATGCCGACTATGCCGTGCTCGGCGTCGGTGCGGCGCGCAAGCTTGACGAGCGTTCGACAGTTTTTGCCGTATTGTCGACAGGTCGCCAGACGGACATCGGTGGGAGCCCGAGCGGGAACAAGGATCTGGTGGGCTTACAGGCGGGAGGCGAGATGTTGATCGGAACGCGGATCAAGGCCACCGCCGCCGCCGTCGGAGAGCGGAGCCGGTACGACAAGTTCGACACAGGGTTCCAGACCGAGCGCCACGACATACGACGGGCTTTCGATCTCGGCGCGCAGTACTTTTTCGAGCGGAACCTTTCGCTGCGCTTCAACGTGTCGTATACGTATACGCGCTCGAATATCCCGATCTACGAGTACACGCGCGCTGAATGGACGGTCATGCTGCGGCGCGATTTTCGGTAGCCGGGTAGCCGGGAAGCCGGGCGGCAATATGGCACATGTTTTGCGGTAGGATTTGGCATCCGCGCCCTGAATAGGCTGGTCGGACCATGTACTCTTTGGGGAGAATGGTTAGGCTAGGACGGGAGGGTCCCATGCTTAAAGTAAGTCGGTTTCCAGGTTTATTCGCTCTTTCCGCATGTTTTCTAAGTGCGTGGGCGAGCCAGGCGCTCGCAAGCACCGCCGGAGTATTCCAGTTCGTGGCCGGGGATGTGCGCGTGGCGCTCGCCGCGGGCAGCGAGCGCCCTGCCGCCAAGGGCTCGCCGATCAGCGTAGGAGACACGGTAACGACCGCCAAGGCGAGCGTCGCCCAAATCAAGATGGGCGACGGCGCTATCATCGTCGTGCAACCTGAGTCGAAGCTCACCGTTGCCGAATTCAGCTACACCGGCAAGGAGGATGGGACCGAGAAAGTCCAGTTTCGCCTTGAGCAAGGCGGCTTTCGCTCGGTGACCGGCGTGATCGGGCACACCAACAAGGGCAACTACAGGATCGAAACCCCCATCGCGCACATCGGCGTGCTGGGCACCGACCATGAATCCTGGTATTTTCCTTCCCGCGTTTCGGCCGATGGAGCGGCTACCGAAGCGGGGCTGTACAACAAGGTCAACGTCGGGCTGACTTACATTCAGACCAGCTCCGGCGAAGTCGTGATCGGGCCCAACCAAGTTGGCTATGCCTCGACGGCGCTTGACCGACCGCATCTGCTCGACGCGATGCCCGAGTTCTTCAATCGCTCCTTCCAGCCAAGAAGCGCCCGGAGCGGCGGCCAGCAGGGAGAAGGCGTTTCGTCCGTGACGGCCCAAGGCAGCGCAACAGGACAGCCCGGCAACGCCGGCGCGCTTACGGGGTCTTCGGGTTCGCTCGCGGGCTACACCGCCCCGCGCGGAAAAGAGGGCGTGAGCTTCGGGGAAACCGCGGTCAACCCTGCGATCTCGCCGAATGGGGCGACGCTCGTCAATGCGGGCGGCGACTCGACCTTGGGCGTCAACTGGGGCACGTGGCAGGGCGGCCTGGCGACTGTCAACGGCCGCGCGACCAGCGGTTCGACGAATTTCATTTCGAGCACGAATCTGACGACCGCGGCGCAGCTCGCCGCCCTTCCGCCGCAACTCGTGACCGCTACGTACAACTACGTGGCGGGCACCGGCGCGGTGAATGGCACTGCCTCGCCGAACGGCGTGATCAACGGCCTCGCAGTTGGGATCAACCTCACCACGCAAACAATCACGAACTACTCCGTCAATGCGACCGTCGGCGCGCAGAACTGGACCGGCAACGGCAGCGGTTCCTTCGCGCAGTACCAGAGCAGCTCGGGGATCTCGATCGACGGCAAGTGCTCGGGCTGCGTGGCCGGCGTGGGCGCCCCGACAGCGCACGGAACCGCGAACGGCGCGTTTGTCGGCAGCCTGGCCGAAGGGATGATCACCTCCTTCGGCATGAAGGCGGCCAACCAGTCGATGTCCGGTACCGGGCTCCTCACCCGGTAGTTCGCAGGCTTCGATGGGGATGCCAGGCCCTCGTCGCAGGGTCCTGATCGTTGACGACCAGGAGGCGATGCGGCTCCTGCTTGCCCAATTCATCCAGCAGGATCTGGACGCGGAGGTGACGCTGGCTGGAACCTGCGAAGCTGCTCTGCGGCTGGTGCGCGAGAGCGTTTATGACGTCATTCTGCTCGACCTGCTGATGCCGGGAATCGGGGGGCTCGAGCTTTTGAAGCGCACCCGGACCGATTCGGCGAACCAGGCCACCCCCGTCGTCATCGTGTCGATACTGGTGGACGCCCCCAACGAAGCCGAGCGCATGTCAGCAAAGCGGGCGAAGACGCTCGGCGCGAACGCAGTCGTGTCCAAGCCGGTGAATCGCGGTGCCCTGATCGCAACAGTAAAAGCGCAGCTCGGCACCTGAGCCGGCATAGGCGTCCCGGAGTGCGGGCGCGGAATGGTGTAGATTCCGGGCGTCGTCGTCTTGAAGGGATGCAGATGAACCGCCTCTTCCTGTCGCGCCGCCTGGCGCTCGCCGTTTGTCTCGCCTTCGCCGCAATCGCGCACGCTCAAACGTTTCCGAGCAAGCCGCTCAAATTGATCGTCCCCTTCGGCCCCGGCGGCTCCTCCGACGTGGTCGCGCGCATCGTCGCCGACGGCGCCACCGGGGCGCTCGGCCAGCCGATGCTGATCGAGAACGTCCCGGGCGCGGGAGGCAACATCGGCACCGCGCGCGTCGTCAAGGCCGCGCCCGACGGCTACACGCTCGTCGAGTGCACGATCGGCACCTGTGCCATCAACCCGAGCATCTACGCGCAGACCGGCTACGACCTGCAGAAGGATTTCGCGCCGGTGTTCCTGGTCGGTGGAGTGATGAACATTTTCACCGTGCATCCCTCGATGTCCGTCAAGTCCATCGCGGAGCTGGTCGCCTACATCAAGGCCAACCCCGGCAAGCTTCCGGTCGCGATCGGAGCCGTCGGCAGCTCGAACCATCTGACTCCGGTGTGGTTCGCCTCCATCGCGGGGCTCGACGTGCTCTACGTGCCGTTCAAGGGCGCCGGAGATGCGATCACCGCGCTGCTGGGCGGCCAGGTGATGATGTTCGTGGACAACGAGCCCTCCATCCTGCCGCAGATCAAGGCGGGCAAGGCGCGACCGCTCGCCGTGACCGGGCCGCGGCGCTCGGCCTACCTTCCGGAGGTGGCCACCATGGAGGAGCTGGGCTACAAGGGTTTCGTCGTCGAGCCCTGGTACGGTTTCATGGCGCCGCAGGGCACGCCGCGCGCGGCGATCGAGCGGCTGAACGCGGCGTTCAACGCAGCCATCCGGAACCCCCGCATCAAGGCTCGCCTGGAAGAGGCCGGGCTGCGTCTGGTGGGCGGTGCGCCCGAGCGCCTGGGCGAGCAGATCAGGAGCGAATCCGAGCGCTGGGCCAAGGTGGTCAAGGCCAACAACGTCAAGGTCGAGTAGACATCCGTAAAACGATCGTGGCGCATAAAGCGCCCCGATCGCGGCACCGCAGCTCGCGAAGGCTCAGCTGTTTTGTTTCCTCCGGTCCAGCTCGTCGCCGCGTCTGAACTTGATCGAATGTTCTCCGGGGCCCTTCACCTCCGCGCAGGCGAGCATCGTCAGTCTGCGCACTACGCTCGTGGGGATGTCCGGAGAGGGGTGGTTCGAAGCCTTCGCGTTGCGCAGCTTGCGCAGCCAATCGATGTCTTCGGCAGTCAGCACGCGGTCCATAGCGGTCGTCTCCCGTGTGTTTTAGGCGCAGGTGACGCCGCTCCTCCTGCGCGGATGAGCTGAACACCGCAACCTCCGTGCCAGGCCATCGAATCCAAGGTCAATCAGACAGTTAGCCTATTGCGGGCAGCCGGCAAGGGCCGCGCTTGTGTCGCTGCGAAGCGACGGCCCCGAGACGAAGGAAATGTAGGACGCTGATCTTGCAGAGTTTCGGCTGTCGCGGCACGGCGACATCCTGCACGCCGGGGCGAAACGCTCTATCTGCGCGCGAGGAGTTCCATCGCGCGCTCGTAATAGCCTAGATCGAGGTACTTGTCCGGCGCGGGCGGCTTGCCGCCCCATTGGCCCTCGATCTCCGCGCGCAGCGCGAGCACGGCGTTGAAGCCTTCCATGTCGAATTTCGCGTCCGGTGCCAGTCCGAAGCGCGGCTCCATCAGCGCTTGGTAGGTCCGCTCCGCGACTTTCGAATCCTGCTTCAGGCGCGTCGCGATGAGCGAGACCACCTGGGCGCGATTCGTGGTCATGCGCACCGATTCGATGTACGCCGCGATGTAGCGCTCGAGCAGCGGCGCGTTCGCGCGCGCCCAGGGGCGCATGACGAACGCGCCCCCCGCCTGATAAGGCCCCAGGATATCGATCGCGCGCCCGAGGCTCTTCAGCCCTTTGTCCCTTGCCGCAAACGAGAACGGAGGGTTGAGCATCGCGGCGGCGTTGTCGGTGCTCTTTTCCATGGCCTCGAGACGCTGAGGCGTGCCGCCGATCGGCTTGAGGACGTAGTCGCGGCCGTCGATGAGCCCCGCGTTCCTGAGCACCTTCTTCGCGAGCAGCGCATAGGCGGTGTTGGGCGCGTCGACGACCAGGGTCTTGCCGCGGATGTCGGCGACCGATTGGATCTCCGGCCGCACGATGAGCTCGTTCATGCCGGTGTCCCCGCCGGTGACGATGACGGCGTCCTGTTTGGCGAGCTCCACCATCGCCACCGCGTTGTCGACCGCGGCGTAGGCGATGTCGAACGCGCCTTTCGCCAGGCCTTCGCGCTGCGAGTCCGAGCTCGGCGTGAACTGAAGATCGACCTTGATGCCGCGCTTCGCGAACACGCCGTTGGCGATGCCCAGGTAAAGCGGCGAGTAGCTCGCCGTGGGAAAGGCGTTGACGCGCACCGGCGCGAGTTCCTGAGGTGCGGCCGGCGCCGCCGGGCCGAGCGCGAGCGCGCAGGCGAGCAGCGGCCCCGCGATTCTCTTCAGCTTGCTCGACATGCTCTTCTCCTCGGCAGCCGGCTACTTGGACCAGGAATCCCTGAGCGTGACCGCCCGGTTGAATTTCGGCGCGCCGGGCCCGGAGTCGACGCTGTCGGCGACGAAATAGCCGTGGCGCTCGAATTGAAATTGCTGCTCTGCCATTGCTTCCTTCAGCGCCGGCTCGAGCTGCGCGGTGACCGCCCTCTTCGAATCCGGATTCAGGTCCTTCAGAAAATCCGCATCCCCCGCCCCCGGATGCGGCACTTTGAACAACCGGTCGTAGAGCCGCACTTCCGCCGGGTGCGAGTGCTTCGCGCTCAGCCAATGGATGTTGCCTTTCACCTTGACCGTCTCCGCGCCCGCCGTGCCCGACTTGGTGTCCGGATCGTATTTGCAGCGCACCGCGGCGACCTTGCCGCCCGCGTCCTTGTCGCAACCCGTGCACTCGACGATATAGCCGTAGCGCAGGCGCACCTTGTTGCCGGGGAACAGACGAAAATACCCTTTCGGCGGATTCTCGGAGAAATCTTCGCGCTCGATCCACAGCTCGCGCGACAACGGCAGCTTGCGCCTGCCCAGTTCGGGCTTTTGCGGATGGTTGGGCGCCTCGCATTCCTCTTCCTTTCCTTCCGGGTAGTTCTCGATGACGAGCTTTACCGGATCGAGCACGGCGATCCGGCGAGGGGCGACCTCGTTCAGGTGTTCGCGCATGCAGTCCTCGAGAACCGAGAATTCGATCCAGGAGTCGGCCTTGGCGACGCCGATGCGCTCGGCGAAGAGGCGAAAGCCCTCGGGGGTGAAGCCGCGCCGGCGCGCGCCGACGAGCGTGGGCATACGCGGGTCGTCCCAGCCCTCGACGTGTTTTTCCTCGACGAGCTGGATGAGCTTTCTCTTGGAGAGCACGACATAGGTGAGGTTGAGCCGCGCGAACTCGATCTGCTGCGGCAGCGGCCGCTGCAGGAGGCCCGGCCTCTTCACTCCGTCGTACCCGGTCCAGTCCTCTGCGAGGCGCTCGTTGAGCCATTCGTAGAGCGGCCGGTGGTCTTCGAACTCGAGCGTGCAGAGCGAGTGCGTGATGTTCTCGAGGGCGTCCGACACGCCGTGCGCCCAGTCGTAGGTGGGATAGATGCACCACTCCCCGCCGGTGCGGTGGTGCGCGGCGTGGCGGATGCGATACATGGTCGGGTCGCGCAGATTGATGTTGGGCGAGGCCATGTCGATCTTCGCGCGCAGGACGTGCTCGCCGTCGGCGAACTTGCCCAGGCGCATCTCGCGAAAGAGCTTCAGGTTCTCCTCGACCCCGCGCTCGCGGTAGGGGCTGTTCTTGCCGGGCGCGGCGAGCGTGCCGCGAAGCGCGCGCATCTGCTCGGGGGAGAGGCTGTCCACGTAGGCGTGGCCGCGTCGCACCAGTTCCTCGGCGAACTGGTACAGATACTCGAAGTAGTCCGACGCGTAGTACTCGTTCAAGTTGCCGCCCGGGTCTTTCCAGGAAAAGCCGAGCCAGCTCACCGAGTCGCGGATGGAATCGACGTACTCCGTTTCCTCTTTCGCCGGATTGGTGTCGTCGAAGCGCAGGTGGCAGGCGCCGCCGTAGTCGCGCGCCAGGCCGAAGTTGAGGCAAATCGACTTGGCGTGGCCGTAGTGCAGATAGCCGTTGGGCTCCGGCGGAAAGCGCGTGCGGATCTTCGCCGGGTCGGGCGGCGCGTTGTCGAGCGAGAGCACGGAGCCGGGCTTGCCGTTCCACTTGCGCTTGGCGTACTTGCCCGCCATGAGATCGGCCTCGATGATCTGGCGGATGAAGTTCGAGTGCGAGGCTTCCTGATGTTGTTTTTTGGCGGGAATGGACATTGCGGGGACTTCGCGGGTATCGGGCGATTCTACCCCAGCCCCTCGCACCGGCCCTCTCCTTCGCGAGAGGCGGGAGCACGCGGGAGAAAAACGGTCAGGTCTTTCGCGCGGAGGTGAACGCGAGGGCGAGGCAGATCGCCGCCGCCGCGGAAAACGCCGCGGGCGCCGCGAAAAAATACACCCCGCAGAGGATCGTGAATCCCAGGTAGGCGAGAAAGAGGGAACCGAGAAACGGCCGGGCCCCGACCGGGTCGCGTTTCGCGAGGCCGGCCAGTTGCCACAGCAGCACGGCGAGCAGCAGCAGGGTCACGCTGAAAAGGAGGCTGAACCCGCGGTAGAACTCCCAGTGGGTGCGTCTGGCCCCCATGATCTCGAAGGGGAAGGCCTGCATCGCCATGAATACCGCCGCCTGTTCCGGGTCGCGGGAGGAAGAGCCCAGGGCTCCATAGGTGTGCCCGGCACAGAAAATCAGGGTGAGCACCGAAGCGACGCGCAGCAGGATCGACGGTTTCATATCAACCTCGCGGTGTGAAAAAAGTCTCCGTCCCGGAATTCGAGGCTGGCGGGGTCCCGGATATTTTATGTGTTAGCATCGGCCGCACGACTCGAAGCAGGGGGGACACCTCTGCCGGTCAAATACCGAGTATATTTGCTGGGAAGGATTCGCGTTTCAGAGGCCTGGGAGGGTCCGCCGCGGTGAAACCATGGGGTGAACTAGACGATCCGCGCCGCCGCATCCTGATCCAGGCGCTGGCAGCGGGTTTTTTTTCTTCGGCCGGAAACGCAGCGGCCCAGCTCTTCGGCAGGGCGCCCGGGAAACTTCCCGCAGGGCAATCGATCTATCGCGTCGCCGGGCGCGTGACCGTCAACAGCCAGGAAGCGACGCTCCAAACGCGGATCGTGCCCGGGGATACCGTGGAGACGGCCCCCAACGCGGAGGTCATTTTCGCCGTCGCCGAAGAGGCGTTTCTGCTGCGCGGCGGGAGCCGCATGGTGATCGAGAAGCCGCCCTCGGGGCTCACGACCGCGCTGCGCCTGGTGACGGGCAAGATCCTGTCGGTGTTCGGCAGGGGAAGACCGACCCGCATCATCACCGCGACCTCCACCATCGGGGTTCGCGGCACGGGCGTATACACCGAGACCGATCCGGAGCAGACGTATTTCTGCACCTGCTACGGGGTCGCCGACATCGCCGCCAACAACGATCCCTCGAGCAGGGAAACGGTCACGGCGACCCATCACGACAAGCCGCTCTACATTCTGGCGAAGGGCAAGGCGGGGGCGAGCATCCGCCGCGCGCCCTTCATAAACCACACCGACCAGGAGCTCGCGCTGATCGAGTCCCTGGTCGGCCGCACGCCTCCGTTCGTGTTCCCCATGGACATCTACAATGCGCCGCGGCGAGACTACCCCTAGCGGTCGCGGACGCGTCCGGTGATCGGATCCATCAGGCCCCCCGCAACCGGCACCGGCTGGCGCGGGCTGGGCACCGTCGCCGCGGGGCTCGTCCTCGTGGCCTGCGCATCCGCGTCGGCGCATGCCGCCGGGTACACCGAATTTCTCGACTCCATCGAGTTTCGCGGCTTTCGCGCCGAGGCGAGCTACACCTCTGACGACAACGTGACCCGCGCTCCCGCGGGCGACGCCCTGCACGACCGGATACTGGGCGTGCGCGTCAGCGCGGGCGGCGTGATTCCGCTCTCCACGCGCACGCGCGCGTCGGTCCAGGGATTCGCGGGGACCCAGAGGTTCAGCACTTATACCGGCCTGTCGAACAATTTCATCGGAACGCAGGGAGACTTCTTCTTTCGCACTTCCGGAGAGTTCGGCGCACCCACTTACGGGGCGTTCGCGCGCACCGCGAAAGAAGACTACGAGTCGACCTTGCGCGACGGCTACCGCCATGCCTTCGGCGTGACCGTGCAGAAGCCCGTGACCGACAGGATCCAGCTGTTCGGCGCGCTCACCCGGAACATCAGCGACGGGAAAAGCAGAGTCTTCGACGCGCGCAACACTTCCTTGCGCGGGAACGCCGACTGGTCGCTCGGCCGCTGGGACACCGTCTATCTGGGCGCGGAGTACCGGAGCGGCGATTCCATATCCACCGTATCGCGAAACGATCCGGTACGCACCCTGGGATTCGTGAACACGGCCTCGCCGAACATCATCCAGGACGACGCCTTCAACGACACGACGCGCGACGCCTACCGCCTCAAGGCCCGCACCCTGATCGCGACGCTCGGCTACAACCGCGCATTCGGCGAGAGACACGCCCTGGACGTCTCCTGGCGTCGTGCGCAGTCCTCGGTGCAGAACGCGGTGGCCCCGTTGTCCGGCTCGGATCTTCGCTACACCGTGAATCAGTACGCGCTCGCGTACCTGGTGCGGTTCTAGGGAGATGACCGTGAACGGGAAAATTCTCCTTCGATGCACGGCGGCGCTGGTGCTCGCGTTCCTGCTCGGCGCCTGCACGCAGAAGAACACCGCCGACCAGCAGGCCCAGCAGACCGGCGCCGCCGCGAACGTCGCGCTTGGCATCGACCGCCTGCTGCTGTTTCCCAATCCGATCGGGACGGATCCTTTCGCGCAGGACGGCGGGACGTTCGAGACCAACACGACCCAATACGCCGCCGCGTACTACGCCGCGATCGACGCGACCAACGCCAAGGACACGATCGACAAGTGGAGGGCGGCGAACGGCTTCACCGGTTACGCGACTCCGGCGCGCCCCGGCACGGAGCATCTGGCGGTGTTCCGGGATGTGAAAGACCTGGGCTACGGACGGCGCATGACCGGGCGCCGCAACAGCGACGACGCGAGCGTCGCGTTCTACGTCGAGAACTACAACGTGGCCCCCAACGGGAGCGCCGGCTACTCGAGCACCCTCAACGTCGACGCGGCGATCCGGCGCGACACGCAGTGGCACGTAGGCACCAACGCGATCGAGTGGACCGCAACGCCGTGCATGAACATCGCCAACGGCTATCCCTACAATTACGATCCGCCCGACTGCGACGGCACGGTCAAGTTCGCCAAGTACTACAACTTCTCCTCGGCCGACGGCACGCGCCAGCTCGCGGTCGATCTCGACGGCCACGGCAAGAAGGCCATGCCCGGACCCTGCATCACCTGCCACGGCGGGCGCGGCGATCCGCTCACGCCGAATGACGTGAGCGGCAATCCGCGCTTTCCGCTCGTCGAAAACCTGCCTTCGCGCAAGCGCGGCGACGTCCATGCAAAGCTGCACGGCCAGAACGTGGACAGCTTCGGCTACTCCACGACGCAGGCGGGCTTCGCCAAGTCGGACCTGCAGCCCTTCCTCAAGGATTTCAACCAGTGGATCCTTTGCACCTACCCGACACCCATCGCTGCGAGCGTTACGGGAACCTGGGGAACGTGCAATCGCCCACTTGCCGGAGCGAACGAGTGGCAGGGTACTGCGGGGCCGATGATCGAGGCGTGGTATGGCGGACCCGGCATGCCTGCCGCCACGTTCTCCGACACCTACGTACCCGCGGGATGGAACACCAACACCGCGATTCCCGGGACCGCCTTCACCGATACCGCGCTCTATCAGAACGTAGTCGAGCCGTATTGCCGCACCTGCCACATCCTGCGAGGTACGAAGAACCAGGACGATATCAACTTCTTCACCTACGGGACACCCGCTGCCGGCGTCACGCCCGCGACCGGGTTTCAGAGCCTCGCCGATCGCATCAAGGTGCACGTGTTCGACCGCGGCAATATGCCGCTCGCGCAGATCCCGCACTCCGACTTCTGGGGATCCTCGGCGCCGCAAATGCTCGCGAGCTTCATCGATTCGCAACTCGGTGCGGGCACCGCGACTTCGTCCAGCGGTGCGCCGCTCATGCCGGGTCGGCCGATCGCCGATCCGGGTCCGGACCGCATGGTGAGGACCGTAGCAAACGCTGTGCTCACAGGAGAGAACAGCTTGTTTGCAAGCGCGTTCAGTTGGACGCACGTCTCCGGGCCGAGCAATCCGGTCATCACGAACGCCAACGGCATGGTCGCCATCTTCAACGCGAACGTCGCGGGGACGTACGTCGAGAACCTGAGCGTCAACGGAGGAGCGTCCTCCAAGAACGTGACCATTACGGTGGACGATAATTTCCCGGATCCGCTGAACATCAAATTCGCGCAGGTGAAGAACGTGCTGCAGAACGTCGTCCACAGCGGAACGACGCAGCAATGCATAAGCTGCCACACGACCACGGCCAATGTCGCCGTCGCCACGCGCGTTCCCCCGATCTGGTACACCAACTTCGACCGGGACCTCAGCGGAGGCGCGGTCGATAAGACGGACGATGACTGGTTTCTCAAGGCCCTGGCGGGGCGCGTGAACCTGACCGAGATCGGAGCGAGCCCGCTCCTGCGCAAGCCCACCGGCAACCATCACAACGGCCTGAAAGTGATCGACACGACCGACACCAGCACAAACGGCAATGGCGGTCTACGCAACTACTCGATCCTCTACAACTGGGTTCTCGCCGGAATGCAGCCGGGCGGGGTCGCCGCGAACCCGGCCGTCAGCGCTACCAACACGCTCACGTTCTCCGGGTCTCCCCTGTACTCGACCGGCATTGCCCTCGATGGCACAACGAGCATAGGTCCGTCGACGGGCGTGCCGCCGACGAACTTCCTGTGGACGGTGATATCTGGGCCGAGCGGGCCGACCGGGGCGGCTCCGTTTATCTCGAATCCGACGTCTCCTTCGGCAGTCCTCTTTGTGCCCAACGTGACCA
>WNFA01022534.1_pt1 | contig 11950 bp, 11 predicted proteins | sample 5400481 | NCBI WGS metagenome assembly WNFA01 (sample SAMN13153340, study PRJNA577476) | soil metagenome | isolation source: 120 cm saprolite under Douglas fir tree site 2 hole 1 replicate 2 | place: USA:California | collected 2015-04-18
CCGTCTGCTTGGGCGCGGCAGGTAGTGGTCCGAACTAGGGGGGCATTCTGACGTACTTTCGCTACTCTCCTGGCTCCTCACCCTGATTTCGCTATTTCTTAGCCCGTATCGCTGCTCGCATCTCCGGCATAGTCAAGCTCTGCGGATTATGGCCTCTAGTCAACGCTTGCGATGTGCCAGCCCTTAGCACATGCCCCTTGCTTTAGCTAAGGGGTCGTTGACTACGATCTCCTACTAACACGACAACAAGAACGACACAGGATTTGATTATAGCGAGTTGCGTGAAGCTGGTCAATAAGGATAGGAAGCGGGATATCGCCTTGTGAAGGAACAGTGGCCTGAGCAGCATATGTGGCTTTGGGAGAAGCTAGAGGCTTTCAAAAAGGTATTTGCTCCGCGGGTAAAGAAGCTGAATGCTAGCAATTATGTAGCAGATGAGCAGGCTGTAGTACATAATCTTGTTGACGCTAACCCGACTAGTAGTCAGTCCGGTTAGGTTTTGACATATGACTTCTCACCTATCTCTATGTCGGCGGCAAACATATGACACTTCAGGTACGATATCGATGGCGGCCCTTTCAGTTGAAACGATGGCTCCACATTTTTGTGAGATAGAATGAGAGGGACAGTCCAAAGCATGCTGGAAAACTGCTGAACGAGAAGTATACGGATCACTCTTTCAGAATGCAATGGGAAGAGTACCGTCCTGAAAGGAACAGATACAGATGGAGCAACAGCAAAACAAACAGATCCCCTTAGAGCTTTCCTCACAACTTGTCTCAATTATGACGACCGAACACTATAACTTACAGACCGGGCGATCCTTGACCACGGCAGAAACCAATGGCCGCTCCTCTCTCTTTGTGGGGGCCGTCTCCAGCGGATTAATTGCGCTCACCTTTGTGGGGCAAATTGCTCACCTGGGAACGGCCTTTTTCGTGTTCAGTCTGGTCGTCATTCCCACCCTCTTGTTTATGGGACTGATCACCTTTGAGCGCGTCCTGCAAACAGGCTCAGTCGATGTCATCTATGCTCGCGGGATCAACCGCATTCGCCACCTCTATCTGGAGTATGCCCCGCAGATGCAGCCCTACTTTATCCTCTCAAGTTATGACGATCTGGAAGGGGCATTGGGCAATGAAACGATGCTGACCTCCTGGTGGCAGGTTTTCTTGGATACGGCTGGCATGATTGCCGTGATCAATAGCGTGCTGGCAGGCAGCTTTGTCGGCCTACTGCTTGCTGCATTCACCTTCCCCTTGTGGGTCTCGACAAGTGCGGGAGTCGTCACCTTCCTGCTGAGTGTGGCTATCCATCAGCGCTATCAATGGAGGCAATGGATGCGTCTGGCACGCACGATGCCCATCCTCTTTCCAAGCCAACCGAGACCGTAGAAGCCGGAAGAAGAGTTCCTCTCGCGCGTGCTCGTCGCAGGTTAATCCTGGCGGCCCAGGTGTTTGCAAAATACACGTGCATATGATCTGCTGATCAGTCCGATGAGGGTTCTTTCATGGGATAGAGCCGCTCAAGCTTGGTGCGAGCATCACGTGAAGTGAACTGGAAGGCAAACGCCGCGCTGCTGCTGGTTGCGCTCGGTTTCTACAGCCAACACCTGACGACGCAGAGCCGCCTCGGATCTACGTCCTTCCGGGTGAAACGTAGGGCCCGATTTATCGCGGCCACCGCCTCAGCGGAGCTTGCGGAGCGCGTATCAATACTTCGGCCCGCTCACGTACATCACCCGCAAGGATGGAGATCCAGTAGCCAACATCGGGGCATTGTAAGAAGGAGGTTCCCCTCCTTCCTCATCACCGCAGAGCTTGCAGCATCGGAACCAATTTATACTTACGACCGTGGCGGGTCAGCAGTTCGGCCAGGTACGTTTGCCATTCCGCTTCGCGACCGGCGGCTCGATAGGCTGTGCGTGCTTTCGCAAGCCATTTGGCTGCTGCGCTGTAATACTGTGCCTTACCCTCGTCCATGATGGACTCCGCTTGCCGTCGGCAGGCCTGGATCACCCAGTCGGGGCGAGACTCGAGCGCTGCATCCACCACTTGCTCCACCAGCGTGTGGGTCGCGTGTGGCTCCACTGCCGCGATGGCGTCGTCGATCAGTCCTTCGTGCAGGAATATGTCTACTGGCCCGTGTGGGGAGTATGTTTTCTTTTGGCGTGCATAGTCCAGTAGTTGGCCAGGCTCAGTTCCTCGCGATAAGCGACCTCGGCAGCGGCTAACGCCCGTGGCGTCTCGCCCATCGCTGCTGCGGCGTCTCGCAGCCACGTTGCCAGGGAGGCTTTGGGTCCCTGGAGGGTGAGGCCATGCTCGGCGACCTGCAAGCTCTGCTCACGTTCGCCATGGTCGTGCAAGGCCCTGGCCAGGGCAAGCGCTTCCTGTGTGGCCCCCAGGTATGCGAGGCCATAATCTACGGCTTCCTGCGCGCGATCCAGACGTACGAGCATGGTGACATACGCTTCGGTCTGGCTCTCCGCTTCGGCCAGGTAGAGATACTCCTGCCAGCGGCCACGCCGCTCTAAAACGTTGAGGCGGGCGACGGCTAGCTCATCGGCATAAGCCGGGGCTTCGCCCGCCCAGGCTCCTTTTTCAGTGATGGTTCCCTGCAAGACACGTTTGAGTGGTGGGTAGTCCCAGCCCTGGGTGGCGGCTGCCTGCGCAGCGGCAAAGACGTCATCGACCCCGTAGTCGTCGAGTCCCTGCTGCCAGCTATCCAACTTGGCTGCCCAGGACTTGCGTTCTTTGTCCGGCATGTCCGCGCTGAGCAGGGCTTCCGTCCAGGCTTCTCCCAGGGTGCTGAAGAAGTCACTGGCCTCACCATCGGAGTCGTCAAAGTTCTCCCACTCGGCCAGGTATTCTTCAGTGATAGCTTCGAGCACGGTGATGGCGTTGCGACCGTCATCTGCTTTGATCAAGGTCCAGGCCTGGTCAAGGATCTCGCCCACGCCATTGATGACTGCACCAAGGTACCCATAGGCTTCGGAACCACTCATGCGGTCCAGGCTGCGGACGATGGAGCGCACCTGGCGGCGCACGGCCTTCGGATCTACCCGAACAGGGACAACAGGTGGCACTGGAGGTGTGACCTTGGGTTCAGGTTCAGGCTTAGGGTTAGGCGAAAGGGGACTGAGCAGGGCGATCTGTGCTTCGATCAGGTCGATCAGGGAAGGTTCTCGCTCAGCTAGCTTCAACACAAGAGTTTGGAACTGCGTACGATCCAGGCCTGACAGCAAGGTATCGAGGGAAGGACGCTGCTCAATCGTCTCAGGGTGGTGAATGATGGCCAGGCAGGTTGCAACGATGTGTTTGCACCAGCCACCCCCATCATAGGGGCATGTGCATGTTGCCGCGAGGATGCCATTGGCGTCGAACGTGCAACGAACCATGTAGGGCAGAGGTGCGCTTCCCTCGACCTCCGCCTGGAGCACTGTACCACGCTGGACGAGTGAGAGCACGGCTCCCTGCTGGTAATAGTCGCGGCCTCGCTGAAATAATTCAGCTGAGGCATGCTGGCGGATCGCCGTTTCGGTCAACTTAGGTAAAGTCATATTTCGTGTCCTTTGCTATGGTGTTCGTGTTATGCGGGGTACATTTTACTCTAGTAGGGAAGAACTAACAAGAACCTTACTCTCTCTCTGCAAGGACGACCCGAGAATGGAGGGGTGCAGCTGTAGAGGCCGGTCATGATCGTCTTCCCGGCTCCGGCATCGTCTGCCAGCAGGAAGCGCAGCCGAGTTTGCTGCAACATATGCTCGTAGACAGCAATGCGTTGGTGCGGCAAGGGATCGATCAGCGAGATTTCGGTGGCAAACGCGGGATTGAAGAGATGTCCATAGGTTAGGCGTTCGCCTTCCACGATGGTACGCACGACTTCGGGGTCCGCCGAGAAATCGACGGGCGGGATTATCTCTGGCTCAAGTTGATAGCCTGTATTAGATTCATGCACCAGAAGTTTGCTGGAAGCATTATTGTTCAGAGCCTGAATACCTTCGGTCTCCGCGAGCACGATCCGTTGCCAGTAGTGGATAGATGGCTGCGCCTGTCCATTCTCCCATTGCTTGAGCAAGGGTATGGAGATATCGATGAGGTCAGCAAGTTGCTGCTGAGAGAGGCTAAATCTTTGACGCAGCCGTTTAATGCGTTTTGCGAAGTCCGGTGGCATGCGATAGCTTCCGGCGAAAACGCTCATTTCGACTCCTACTAACAAGACAACAAGAACGACACAGGATTTGATTATAGCGAGTTGCATGAAGCTGGTCAATAAGGATAGGAAGCAAGGTTCCACCACAAACCTGGGGCTAGGAAGCCCAAAATGTAGTGGTGCCCCTTGCGGGTACCAGGGGCGGGGGCCATTGCGCTGCCAGGGGACGGAGTGCTCCTTGCGGCTGCCAGGTATGTGACCTCTGCATTGTGGTGGAACCCCTCATAAACAAACCGGTGATTACCCATAAGTCCGCGCATTCGTCCAGCAAACCTGTCTCACGTGGCCTTCAGGATGACAGCCAGGGGTTTTGTCATCCTGAGCGCAGCGAAGGATCTATGGCGCGCATTCGTCCAGCAAACCTGTCTCACGTGGCCTTGCGGACTTATGGGTAATCACCAGATAAACAAATGATTGACAACTAATCAGCCTTGATTGTATGCTATAAAACGAGCCTTGGAGCGGTTTTGCAGAGTTTGTAGCACCCCGATTTATCGTGGGTGAGCAATGATCCTCTTTTCGCTTCCGTTGCTTCCGATGCAGCTAGCCTTTTTGTTCGAGAGAGAAAGGCACTGTTTCCTTCCTGAAAGGAGTCACGACACATGAACGCATTGAGCCTGATACGTTCCCTCAACGGCCAGCAACGAAACACGTTTCTGGCAAGCTTTCTCGGTTGGTCCCTGGATGCCTTCGACTTTTTTCTAGTCTCGTTCGTTACGCTTCGTATTGCTAATGAGTTCCATGTTGGACTGACCCTCGTCTTATTTACCGTCACACTCACCCTCATGATGCGTCCTATAGGAGCCCTCATCTTTGGTATTCTGGCCGACCGGTTCGGACGACGCATCCCCCTGATGGTTGACATCCTGCTTTACTCCTTCTTTGAGCTGCTCACCGCGTTCTCTCCCAACTACATCGTTTTCCTGATCTTGCGTGGCCTCTTCGGCATTGCCATGGGAGGGGAGTGGGGACTGGGTGCCTCCCTGGCTATGGAATCATTGCCCACCGAGACACGAGGGCTCTTCTCGGGTATCCTGCAACAGGGCTATGCTTGTGGCTATCTGCTAGGAGCCATTGTCTATGGCGTCCTCTTTACCCTCTTCCCCGGTATTAGCTGGCGTGTCATGTTCCTTATCGGCGTCCTGCCTGCCCTGCTGGTTGTATTCATTCGCATGGGGGTCCAGGAGTCTCCCGTCTGGGAACATCAGCAAACACTGCATCGCGAGAAGGGGGTCAGCGTCTGGCAAGGCATCTGGTATGCGATCAAAAACCGTCCCTGGCTCTTCATCTATGTCATCATCCTGATGACCGCCTTTAACAGCATGTCGCATGGCACCCAGGATGCCTATCCGACCTTCCTGCAGAAGCAACTCGGGCTCAATGCCGCGGCAACCTCGACGATTACGATTATCTTCAATATTGGCGCGATCATAGGCGGGACGCTCTTTGGCTTCTACTCGCAGCGGTGGGGCCGCCGCCGCACCATCATCATCGCAGCGGTCATTGGCCTCTTCATGATCCCTCTCTGGTCGGGTCTCCTCAGGATACCCGGAGTGGGTTTGCTGACCTCGTTAGCGATAGGAGCATTTTTGCTCCAATTCATGGTGCAAGGTGCCTGGGGCGTGATCCCGGTCCACTTGAACGAACTCTCGCCGACCGATGTGCGTGGAACCTTTCCGGGCTTTGCCTACCAACTGGGCAACCTCTTTGCCTCCTTTATTGTGACCATCGAGTCCATTGTGGCCACCAATCTCGGGACTGCTAAGTTGCCTGATTATGGCTTGGCCCTGGCGTATTTCTCGGCGGGCGCCTTCCTGGCAGTCATCATTCTGACGGCCATTGGACCAAAGCTAGCGACGAAGAGATGGCCGGAGAGGTGGGGATTGCCAAGGCCTAACCATTGTGCCTACCAATATTGTCAAAGGAACAGACATTCGGAGATAAGACTTGCCCCGTGAGCGGTCTTGAGCGGTGTCCTGGCTGTCATCCTGAGCGCAGCGAAGGATCTCTCTGTCCGTCGAGCCAGACCCTTCCAGGATATCCTTGATGCGCTCGCACACGTCATCGATGACTATATCACCTTTCCGAAATGCTGAGCTTCTTCAAATGAACCAGAAGGAAACACCGATGATCGATCCTGCATGTCCTGACTCAATAGAACCCATCTTGGAGATCTTAGAAGGCAAGTGGACTCTTCTCCTCCTCCGTGACTTGTTCAATGGCATCAAACGGTTTGGGGAATTGCGCCGTTCATTGCACCCTATTAGCCCGAAAACCCTGACAGATCGATTACGTATGTTAGAAGAGCAAGGAATCGTGACACGTACGATCTACTCAGAGGTGCCTTTACACGTCGAATATCAGCTTACCGAACGGGGGCAACGTCTCCAACCTATTTTTGCTGCAATGAGGGCGTGGGCTCAGTCAGAAGACTCAGGTCCAGAAAACGAACAGGTGAGCGACTCTCTTTCATTGTAAGGTTCCTGAACACGACGCAAAAATCTGAACCTCACCCTCTCCTCTGAGTTATTGTAATCGATCTCATTTTGGCACGTGCCATGTGCCTAAACAGCCCTGATTGGCCGATGTAATAAGCTCCAAGAAGCCTTCTCATCCCGAAGAGACTTGACAATTCCATTGTAATCGATTACAATAAGTACAAAGACAACGGCAAGATGATTTTTGCGAAGTGACCGCAAATAGCGGTGGAAGGACAGACTCATGAATATGCAAGCTTTAGAACCAGGAACCGCTGCTTATTATGCCAGCTCGGAAACGGCAGAGTTGGCTCAGGGCGGATTCACTCAGGATGAGATTGCCTCCCTCTTGAGACTCAGACGGTGGTATCAGAACGGAGGAAGTGATCGGATGAACGTTGTGCGCCATTTGGAGTTTCTCAAGTTTCTCATCATACATGGAAAACTCGAGGCATAACAGGTGCACGAGGGCGAGGCTCTCTGAGGTGATTGGTGTTCAGGAAAGGCCCAACGCTTGTTAAAAAATAACTTTCCGCAAGTAGTCGAAGAGACGAGAAATGAGGAGCAATGAATACGAAGAAACAGATTGTCCTGGTCGCACACGACGAGAAAAAGCCGGATCTGCTGGAATGGGCACGCTTTAATAAAGAGCTGCTGAAGCAGCACGAGCTTTATGCGACAGGAACCACAGGCACACTGCTGGAACAGGAACTCGGGATCGACATCCACAAGCTGCAGAGCGGACCGTTGGGCGGGGACCAGCAGATTGGGGCCAAGATCGTCGCAGGAGAGATCGATGTGCTCATCTTCTTCTGGGATCCGCTCACCTCACTGCCGCACAACGTGGATGTGCAAGCCCTTTTACGGCTCGCCGTGGTGTGGAATATTCCCGTCGCATGCAATCGCACGTCTGCCGATTTTCTGATCGCATCGCCCTTGTTGTCGAGTACCTATCAACGGTCCTTACCCGACTATCATGTGTATACGCATCGGATGGATCATGATCAGACGGAAGCGCAGAAGAGCAGAGATACTCATAAAGACTTGACAGTGAGATGATGAACTAATCAGCTATGGAGGATGTCATGCCAAACGGTAATCACACGCAACTTGACCTGGTGTCAAACGATAATCACGCACAACTTGACCCGATGTCAAACGGTCATCACGCACAACTTGACCTGATAGCAAACGTTGATCAAGCACGCCTGCACCTGCTGCACCAGTATTGGAACGCCGCTAACTACCTGACGGCCGGTCAGATCTACTTACAGGACAACCCGCTGCTGAAAGAGCCTTTACGCCCCGAGCATATCAAACCACGATTACTCGGGCACTGGGGTACTTCACCCGGCCTGAGCTTCATTTACGTCCACTTAAATCGCCTCATCCAGGATGAGGATGTCAATATGATCTACCTGGCAGGGCCAGGGCATGGTGGACCGGCGATCGTCGCGAATGTGTACCTGGAAGGGACCTACACCGAGATCTATCCAGAGGTCACCCAGGACCAGGAGGGGATCCGTCGCCTGTTTCGCCAGTTCTCGACCCCGGGAGGTGTCCCCAGCCACGTCAGTGTGCCCACCCCCGGCTCCATTCACGAAGGCGGCGAGTTGGGCTATGTTCTGGCCCACGCCTTTGGCGCCGCTTTTGACAATCCCGATCTGATCGTCGCGGCGGTGGTTGGGGATGGAGAAGCCGAGACAGGACCGCTCGAAGGCTCCTGGAAGGGCATTGATTTTTTGAACCCGGTGCGCGACGGGGCGGTTCTGCCCATTTTGCATCTGAATGGTTACAAGATCGCCGGTCCAACCGTTCTGGGGCGTGAAGAGGATGACCGGATTCACCAACTGCTCTCGGGCCATGGCTACGATGTCCACTTTGTGGCAGGCGATGATCCGATGCAGATGCACGAAGCCATGGCCTCGACGTTGGATACTTGCTATGCGAAAATCCGCTTCTATCAAGAAGAGGCTCGCCAGCATGGCTTTACAAAGCGACCAGCCTGGCCTGTCATTGTCCTGCGTTCGCCCAAAGGGTGGACTGGGCCCAAAGAGGTCGATGGTCGCCTCGTCGAGGGGACATTTCTTTCGCACCAGGTCCCGCTGGCCAATGTGAAGACCAATCCGGCTCATCTGGAACTCCTTGAGGAGTGGATGCGCAGTTATCATCCAGAAGAAGTGTTCGACGAGTGCGGTCGTCTGATCCCGGAGCTCGCCGCACTCGCACCCCTGGATGATCGTCGCATGGGAGCCAATCCCCACGCCAATGGCGGCGAGCTCCTGGTCGATCTGAATCTGCCGCCCTTTACTGCCTATGCGCTTGAAGTGACCAGGCCTGCGACGGAGCGCCATGAGTCGACTCGTCAGCTCGGCAAGCTGCTGCGAGACACGTTCACGAGAAACGCCAGGCAGCAGAACTTCCGCTTTTTCTGTCCTGACGAGACCAATTCGAATCGTCTCGGGGATGTCTTCACCGTAGAGAATCGCTGTTCGGCCGAACCGATCATCTCGATTGACGATCATGTTTCTCCCGACGGGCGTGTGATGGAAGTACTCAGCGAACATCTCTGTCATGGTTGGTTAGAGGGCTACCTGCTCACCGGACGGCATGGCTTGTTTGCGACCTACGAAGCCTTCGCGATGATCTCCGCTTCGATGACGGTCCAACACGCCAAGTGGTTGCAAGAGGCGACCAAACTGCCCTGGCGCAAGCCGATTGCCTCGCTCAACATTCTGTTGACTTCGACATGCTGGCGCAACGATCATAACGGGTTTAGCCATCAAGGACCCGGGCTGATCGATACCGTTCTATCGAAGAAAGGCTCGGTCGCACGCATCTACTTGCCACCGGATGCCAATAGTCTGCTTTCGGTCGCCGATCATTGCTTGCGGAGTCGCAATGACGTGAACCTGATAGTCATCGATAAGCAGCCCCAACTGCAATGGCTCAGCATGCCTGAAGCGATTGCTCATTGTATGCGCGGCTTATCCACCTGGCGCTGGGCGAGCAATGACGAGAAAATGGAGCCAGACGTGGTGCTGGCTTGTGCAGGCGACATCGTGACCCAGGAAACAATTGCCGCCGCCTGGTGGCTGCGCCAGCATCTGCCAGAACTGAAGGTGCGCGTGGTCAACGTCGTGGACCTCATGACGCTCTACCCACCAGAGGTCCATCCTCACGGCATAGATGAAGCCACCTTCATTGAACACTTCACGGAAGATAAACCTGTGGTGTTTGCCTTCCACGGCTATCCGAGGGCGATTCACCAGATCATCCATGGTCGCCCGAATGCGCCGCGTTTCCACGTGCGCGGTTTTAATGAAGAGGGAACGACCACCACGCCCTTCGACATGGTCGTGCTCAATGAAACGAGCCGCTATCATCTCTGCATTGAGGCGATGCGACAGGCAACACGCGTGCGAGGGCTGACACCGCCGTTGATCGCTGAGTGCAACGACCTGCTTGCGAAACACAGAACATATATCCGAGAGAATCTGGAAGACATGCCAGAAGTTCGCGACTGGGTGTGGACGGACTAGGAGAGGCCTTACACGGGTAGGTTTTTTAGGAAAGGAGCCAGCGAGGTGGGATGTGTCATCCTGAGCGCAGCGAAGGATCTCTCGCTGGGCCAAGCGCAGATCCTTCGCTTGGCTCAGAGCCTGCCCTTGAGCCAAGCGAAGGGATGACAGCTTCTGGCGACCGGCGCGTTTCAAAAAACCTATCCGTGTAAGCTAGGAGAGGCAGAGGGCTTGGAGGGCTCTTAAAACGTCCTCCAAGCGCCGTTCAAAGAAAGGAAGCTATGTTGAAAGAACCGTGTAGGGGCCTCAGCGAAGCTTGCGGAGCGCGTTTCAATCCCGTGCCCACCGCCTCAGCGAAGCGAAGCGGAGCGCGTATCAATACTTCGGCCCCATCGCCAACGGATCGTGCCCCCGATTTATCGTGCCCACCGCCGATTATGAATTTTAACGACCAAAGCCGGTCCTGTCATCCTGAGCGCGTGAGCCGAAGCCCTGAGCGCAGCGAAGGGGAAGGATCAGCGAGCGAAGCATCTCGCTGCCCATCGAGCGAGACCCCTCGCTTCGCTCAGGGTGACAAAACTTTACCGATGTTGGTTGTTAAAAATCATCATCGTGGGAGCCATATCGCTCGGCTCCATGCGCGCGCATTTGCGCACCCAATGCGCATTGTACTGACAGATGGAGCTGATGGGAGAGTTTTGGCTGCGACTCGCACGCTCGTGCAGGAATCGGCTATTCGGCCTATTCTGGTTGGGCAGGCGGCATCTATCCTTCCCCAATTGGAACACATGGGTGTCACCGAGAAGGTTGACATCTACGACCCAAGCCAGGACCTGCGCCAGCATGAGTTAGTACACCTTTTGCGCTCTCAACTGGAGAAGCGCGGCAAAGTCATTCCCGATCCGTCCATGTTGTATACGATGGCCAGCGAGCCCATCTACAGTGGTCTCCTCCCAATCCGAGCGCCGAACAGCTGGCCTCAATCGCCATCAATACCGCCCATGTGGCACAGGCAGTGCTTGGGGAAGAACCGATCGTCGCGTTACTCTCGTTTTCCACCTATGGCAGTGCCCAGGATGCATCAGTGGCAAAGGTACGCGAGGCGCTACAGCTCGTTCGCAATCGAGCGCCAGCATTGTGTGTAGAGGGTGAGTTGCAGGCCGATGCCGCGCTGATACCTGAGATTTCGGTTCACAAAGCGCCTGGGAATACGGTTCAGGGACGGGCAAACGTGCTCATCTTTCCTAATCTTGATGCTGGCAATATCGCTTACAAAATGGTGGAGCGTGTAGGGCGAGCTACTGCCTTGGGAGTCATCCTCTCCGGGCTGGCCAAACCTATCAATGATCTCTCACGCGGCTGTAGTGCAAGTGACATTGTGAATATGGTAGCAGTGACGGCGCTTCAAGCCGCACAGCAATAGATGATGACTCTTATCAGTGGTCACTAGTCCAAGGAGCGAAGCCTTTACGCCATCCCTTCGCTCATCAGCCTTTGTTGCCCGCGTTGTCCCCACTGCCTACGCGCCTGATCCAGCGTGATCAGGTGCAGTATAAAGTAGAAAGGCACCAGGAAGGTCGGGATCAGACTGAGCGGGAAGCTGACCACGAGGGCAGAGGTCGTTGCTCCAGCCAGGATGCCCAGCGTGCTTTGTGAGGTCAGAATACCTAAACTGATCGCCACTATCAGGTCAAGCAGGCCAAGCACGTTCCACAGCACCAGGATGCCCAGTCGGAGACG
>WNFA01024211.1_pt1 | contig 11950 bp, 6 predicted proteins | sample 5400481 | NCBI WGS metagenome assembly WNFA01 (sample SAMN13153340, study PRJNA577476) | soil metagenome | isolation source: 120 cm saprolite under Douglas fir tree site 2 hole 1 replicate 2 | place: USA:California | collected 2015-04-18
CTCGATGAGGTGGCGGCGGAGAGCAACGTATGCTGACTGCTTTCGGAGAAGTTCCGCAGTACGGCGAATCTTGCGCATCAGATCCTGACACAACTCATGTTCGGCATCTCCGCCCACAGCATTTTCTGCCAGTTCGCGACAAAAGGTCGTAGGGCTCTCCTCGGTATCCAGGAACGACTCCTCGAGGAGGTGTGTAGGCAGGGCGAAGCGCACAGGCCAGGTGTTAAGAGGTTTTTTGCAGAGAGCGATGGCAGCCTGGGTATGGGTTGGTGACTCAATTCCTCGCATCATACATTCGACAGCCAACATATTCAGTCCCCGCTGCCATGCAGCAGGATAAGGGGCTTGAAGTGGCCTGTTCTCGGCAACCAGTTTGACCAACCTCGTCAGACCACTCGCCAGCAGTGGAAGAATCACATCAGGGAGAGGGGCGTCGAAAGCCGAAGCCGAAACCTCTTTTTGCCGGGTCAGGAGGGCATAAGCGGCATCAGTGAGGGCAAGGGAGCGGGGAGAGCCATCCCAATCAACGTATGTCGGCCGCAATCGAGATAGTTGTCGCTGGATATTGCCACGAGAACTGCTCTGCAATCCAGCAGTCACCGCAATCTCCGCAAATGTTGGTGGACGTCCTCCATCCTGTTGACTTAGAGTTGCGATGATGCTCAGTAAGGAAAGATCAGATTCGTTAGGTATCTCCATGATCACATCCTTTGAAACATATGTTGTATAACGTATGTTGCATTGAGTGTACCTGAATTGTTGCTGAGTTGTCAAGAGCGAGAAACTTAAGGCAGAAAGGAAAGATGAACTTGCATGAACAATTACTGATATTTTTGCCTCTGCGTTCTTTATCCAGCTGTAGAAAAGGGCTGTTTTTGTTCAATAAACGGCACATTCTTCTTAAACCATGTCGCCTTACCATATCAACGTCGCTTGCTTCCGATATGGCCGGGAACACGGCACAGTACACTTTTCGTCGCTATTGATGGCCTGAACAGAACTTCACGGGGAATGTGTATCCAACAGCGATAATAAATACCGCTGGACATATTGTGTAGCGCAATTTAGGCCCCTTTACGGGTCACTTCTATCCGAACTTGTCGGTCTACGCTATAATAGACGCCGAAACTAGGTGAGAGAGGAATTGCAATCAGTGCCTGACTATCCCTGGAAACGCCTCTGGTGTCCACGTGGAGGAGTGATTCTCCTGACTGATAGGGGTTATCTCGCCGATCCAGACATTGGAGGACCGTATAGCAACCCAGACCTTGTCTCATTTGAGACGATAGCCGAGGATCCCTGTCTGGTCTTGCTCGGTGAACCCGGCATTGGGAAATCGAACGCACTTGCAACACACGTACTGGAAACACAGCAGCGCGGCGGTGCCGAGGTGCGCTACTTGCACTTTGACTTGCGCGCCTATGGCAGTGAGCAACGGCTCCAACGCGCCCTCTTCGACCACTCTGAGATCGTCTCCTGGCAAGGCGATACGAGCGTCCTGCACCTCTTCCTCGACAGCCTGGACGAAAGCCTGCTGCGCGTTGACACCGTCACAGACATGCTCATCGAGGAACTCGAACGCTGGCCGCGCCATCGCCTCTTCCTACGCATCGCCTGTCGTACTGCCGATTGGCGACCGACCTTTGAAGAGCGGTTGCGGCACCTCTGGGGCCACGATGCTGTAGGCGTGTTTGAACTGGCACCATTGCGCCGCATCGATGTGAGCATGGCAGCTCAAGTAGAAGGCCGCGACCCCGAAGCGTTCTTGCAAGAGGTGGACCGGGTGGCAGCCGTCCCGTTTGCCATCAAGCCGGTCACACTCACCTTGCTCTTGAACATGTACCACCGTCAGGGAACCCTGCCATCAACGCAGCGCGAGGTGTATGAACGGGGCTGCGAGCTCCTGTGCGGGGAAACGAATCCACAACGGCGGGAGGCTGGACTGACGGGCAACTTCACGCCAGAGCAGCGCTTACGTGCAGCCGAGCGCCTCGCAGCCGTGACCATCTTTGCCAATCGCTACGCCGTGTGGACAGGGATTGACTGGGGCGATGTCCCTGAAGCGGATATCACTCTCCGCATGTGCACCGGCGAAGGTGGGCAGGAAGAACACTTTACCGAACCGGCGCTCAAAGAAGCCCTCGCAACCGTGCTTTTCAGTGCACGAGGAGGTCAAGAGCTTGGATGGGCCCATCAAACCTATGCCGAATTTCTCGCTGCTCGCTTCGTTACAGGGACCATGAGTGTGGAACAGATACTCAGCCTCATCAGACATCCTGACGACCCCCGAGGCAAGCTGATCCCTCAACTCTACGAGACGGCGGCCTGGATCGCCTGCATGGAGCCGCAAGTCTTCCGGGCCATCATGCGCGTCGAGCCTGATGTCTTATTGGGAAGCGATGTGGCCACCGCCGATGCGCGGGACCGGGCCGACCTGGTAGACGCTCTTTTGCAGTATTACGAGGTCGAAGGAGCCCTTGATGATTCCCGGCGCAATGCTGCTTGCTACCACAAGCTGGCGCAGCCAGGGCTAGCAACACAGTTGGAACCGTATCTGCTTGACAAAACCAGGGAACACGTTGCACGACGTGTCGCCATCGAAATCGCCGAGGCCTGTCATGTACGTGATCTGGCGGATGCACTGCTGCGAGTTGCGCTCGATGGCACAGACGAGCACATCATCCGCACGAGCGCAGCAGATGCCGTCGGCAAGCTCGGTGATGACGAGGCCAGGACACAGCTGAAGCCGCTGTTGACGGACAGCGACGACCCCGACGACGAATTGAAAGGGGTGGCACTCCGAGCAGTATGGCCTCAGTTTCTCACCGCCGATGAACTCTTTGCAACGCTCACCCCGCCCCGAGAGGCGCATCTCATTGGTATGTATGTGTGGTTCCTCTCTTCTGTGCGCATCGTTGACCACCTACATGCCACAGACCTCCCTGTCGCTCTCGCCTGGGCACAGCAGTATGCGCTTGTGCAACACTCTGCCTTCAGCAACCTGGTCGATGGTATCCTCACACGAGCGTGGCAGCACCTGGAGACGCCCGAGATCGCGCAGGGATGTGCAAGGGTTGCCAGGCAGCGATTAGAACGGCATGACGCCTTGGTTGGTGGTGAGATGTTAGCTTCTAGCATGCAGACCGGCCAAGGGTACGTAAATACGTTTATGAAAAACCTGCGTGAAGATGCCGACAGGAGGCACATCTTGCTTGAAGCATTGTTGCCGCTCTGGCAGGAATCTTCGCCTGCTCTCACCACTGTTGTGTTTGCACGTACGCCGATCGTGTATGAAGAGGATATGGCCTGGTTACTTGCACGCCTCCAGCAGGAAACGGATGAGCTAACACAGCACAAGCTCGTGCAGATCATCAGCCTGGTGTTCAGAGAGCGGATTCCAGCGCATGTCGAAGCCATTTTTGAGGCTAGCACGACACAACCCTTGCTGGCACAACGATTCAGGGGGCTCCTTGAGCCGATCCTCATCGACTCACAGGAGGCCTGTGAGCTGAAACGAGCGTATTATGCGCGGATGGAGCCACAAAGGCCGCTTCCCAGACCGGATCCCCTTGATCCTATCCCCGCGATAATGGTGCAGCAGCTTTTAGACAGGTACGAGTCTGGCAACCTGGATGCCTGGTGGCAGCTGAACCGCGTCTTGACGATACAACCAGAGAGTACCCACTATGGAGATGAATTCGCGGCAGATCTCACCATCTTGCCTGGCTGGCAAGAGGCTGATGAGCCAACACGGGCCCGGATCATCAAGGCAGCACTCAGCTATATCCTTCTCAGGGGTCCTGAAGCCCAGCGCGCGCTCCAAGAGCGCATGCACACCTGGATGGGGCAAGCACTCACAATTGATTTTCCCCTCTATGCCGGCTACCGCGCCTTCCTCCTGCTGCAGCGCGAAGCCCCCGAGCTCCTGGAGACGGTCCCACCAGCAGCCTGGCGGCAATGGGCACTGATGCTGGCCAGCTATCCGCTGCAACGGGATGATGCCGCGATGGAGTACCACCACCAGCTGATACGCACGGCCTATCAGCACGCCTCTGCGGAGATTGTCGCGACGTGCCTGACCCAGATCGACCAGCAAAACCGAGAGATGCACGCTCTGAACTGCCTCCACCTGGTTGAAGCCTGCTGGGACAGCCACCTGGAGGATGCTTTACTGGGCAAAGCACATGATACCATCTTAGACGCTGTCTGCTTGCGAGATGTACTGACGGTCGTAGTCACCCATGATCCAGCGGCAGCAAGTACGATAGCCGAAACGCTCTTCCAAGAAGCCTATACCGCAGCCGATTACGAGCAAGCCACGGTGGTAGCAGGAGTGCTGATCGCCCACACCCCTGATGCGAGCTGGAAATACATTTGGCCGCTCCTCGCGCACAATGACGCATTTGGCCGAGCGCTGCTCCTTGGACTCCAGCGCGCTGAAGCATTTGAGCACGCGCTCGCGCATCGCCTCGCCCCTGGCCAGATAGCAGACCTCTTTTTGCGCGCGGTCGAGCTGTTTCCTCCCGCAGAGGACCCACCAGGACCGAACGGCTTCGTGTCGGACAGGCAGCTCCTCTCCATCTGGAGAAGCCAGCTCATCACGTTCCTGCAGCAAAGGGGGACGAGCGAGGGATGCGCGGCCTTGCGAGCCATCTCGCTCGCCCATCCAGAGATGGAGTGGATTCGCTGGGTGTTGGTTGATGCAGAGCGGCTGGTGCGCCGACGCACCTGGTCGGGTTTCAGGCCGCAGGAAATCCTGGCGATGGTCCACGACAAAGCGCGTCGGCTTGTCCAGAATGGAGAGCAATTGCTCGCAGTCATCACGGAGTCACTCGTTCGCCTAGAAGAGACTTTGCATGGCGAAACGCCCGCGTGCATTTTCTTGTGGGATGTCATCCCTGCCCGAGCCAAACGCGAAAAACGCTACTGGCCCAAGGATGAAAACTCGCTCAGCAACTATGTCAAACTGCATCTCGAGCGCGATCTCAAACAACGAGGGATCGTTGTGCTGCGCGAGGTCGAGATACGTTACGCAATGGGTGGAGACCCGGGGGAACGAATTGATCTCTACGTAGATGCCTGGGTCGACGTCCTGACCGTCATTATCGAGGTGAAAGGTTGCTGGCATAGAAAGGTCAATACCGCCATGCAAACCCAGTTAGTCGAGCGCTATTTGAGAGATAATCCCGGTCGGCAGGGCTTATACCTTGTCGGCTGGTTCAACTGTCCTCAATGGAACGACCCCGACGATCATCGCAAAGAGGACGCGCCTCAAATCACCCTGGAGGAAGCACGAGCCCGGTTTGCACAGCAGGCTGAGGAACTGACTGCCCGATCCGAGGGCAGGTACCTGGTCAAGTCATTTGTCCTCGATACAGCGCTGCGCTAAAGGAGCCCATCGGGCGTGGTGCGGTACGAAGGCGAGTACACAGGGAAGTATTACGCCTTCCAAAGTCAAACGAAGCAAGAAGAAGACATACCGGGAAGCGAGGAGACGAATCGATGGCTAAGCCTCTTGATACTGCTGATTTTCGCGCCATTCGCATCGTGCTTGAACCAGATGATTTTGCGGTGAGTGATGGCAAGCCTGATGGACCTACCGATGTAATCGATAAAGAAACATGGCATGGGATCGTCGATCTTCCCGATGATGTCAGTATTCGAACCTCGAATCACCAGGGAACGATCCTCAAGGAGCTCTATGCCTTGCAGTCTACCTGGACCGATCATGCCATCGGGGACGAACAGGATCTTTTATTCGAGGTGCTGCTCTACACGATTGACGAACTGGATGCAACCCTCTTTAATGCTCTACACGGGTACTATCGGCAGGCCATCGGGTGCCTACGGAATATTGTCGAATTGGTCCTATTTGGGACTCACTGCCAGATGGCACAGGATACCATCATCTTTGAGCAATGGAAGGCGGGGCATTATGAGAACTCTTTTGGCGGCACCTGTACACTTCTGCTCCAACATGCTCCAGTTCAAGCACTGAACACCGTTCTCCGCTCTACCGCCAACGACACGATCATTGACCGGAGAAATGCGCCGCAATCAGGGGGATGGGCAAGACGCTTGTACGCCGAGTTATGTGAGTACTCCCACTCGCGCCCAAATGCGACCAACGTTGGTCTGTGGCGAAGTAATGGTCCCATCTACGTTCCCCGAGCGTTTATGATCACTGCGTCGCTCTACGCAGAAACGCTCGCCTTTTGTTACCTGCTCATCAAGTTGGCACACCCTTCCCTCATACTACCAGCAGAGGTGGCAGAGCGGCTTGCGAGCTAGGCCCTTGAGTATTAACGGAACGAAAAACAACGCTAAGGAAGATACCTTGCAGCCGCAATATTAGGCAGCAGAAGAAGGGCTTCCCAAGGGGAAGCATCAAAGTCTTTCCGGCAACAGCATGGATGTCGCTCGTAATATGTAAATTTTGACATGAAGCTGCTGATTTTTTGGCAATTATGCTGTTGATCAAAGGATGCTCTTCCTTGACCAGTTCCCCAGAAATTAGCTTGAGCAGCCAGGGGAGGAAAAATGCCCTGGCCAGGATAATTGGTGAAAATTTACAGGGATAGCTTGCTCACCAGGATAATTGTTGGTTTTTCGCCATGATAATGGGTGGGTCATGTGTTCCGAATAGATGATCGCTTTCCAAGAACTGAATTGAGAAAGTTTGTTCTTGTGCATTCTACCACTTTTTCCCGGTCACGGAAAGTGCGGGTGAGCCGTGTTTTTCCCGCTAGGAAAGAGAGCACGGAAGAAGTATTTTATGAGAGAAGGAAGTCCTTGAAAGCCTCTTGAGACTCCATCGGAAGAGGAAAAAGAGGCTTTGCCGAGTTCTATGGAGGGTTTACGCTAGCTCCTCGGCGTTGCTCAACTCAACACTTGTCCCAAAATACTTCTTTATCATCTTATACATGTAGTGCTCTTTTCTTAGCGGGAAAACGTGTCGGGACCCCGTATGTGGTTTGTCGCTACGCCTGATCTCCCGGTCAATACGTTCTCAGGCTGGCGGAAGAGGTCGGGTCAGAGCATCCTGACCTGACCTCTGAATGCAAAGATCCTCGCTGAACAGGGTATAACCCTTGTCCATTAAAGAGCGGCGCTTTCCCTCGTTGCCCGCGCAGATGGTACGGCGCGCAGCAGGATCCAGAAAACGATGACATGGCTGACCAGCAAGAGCGGCACATATAAGGTCAGGAGGAGCCAGTAAACGCCAAGGTGAAAGAACGGCAGGCCAGTCACCGCCCCTTGGTACATGGCGAACAACAGGTCAGTGATGCCCACCAGGTTGAACAGCCAGACCAGCGGGAGCGCCCATCCTGGCCGGAGCCGTAGCGCGAAGACAGCCAGCAAGGCTAAGCCAGCTGTGAGGAGATCGCCATAAGCAGCAGGGGCGGCAAAGCCCGGCGGCAGCGCTCCCCCCGTCACCTGTGGGAACAGAGCCACTAACCCCGCTGTCCGAAACGTATGGAGCAGGACAAGCGGGAGCAGTGCTTGCATATGTGGTTGCTTTGACAAGCGGGGAACAATATACCAGACCATGATGAGCGTGTAGGAAAGCAGACTGCCCCCCACACTGAGGAGAAATGCAAGTAGGGCATTCATAGGTGTCCTCCTAATAGGTGTATACGCACGTAATAAAGAAAAAGAAGTACGAATGACTCAGCGCAGCTGCCGTCGAGAGGTGCGGCGTATATGGTGGGAAGCGGCATGCCGCTTCCGTTTGGTTCACGCCACTGCATACAAGTGTGTAAATCCTAACAGTATCCCCGGCGAAAATCCTCTCATTATGCTGGTGGGCAAGCTCTTTGGAGTAGCTTGTCCACCAGCATAATTGTTGTCAAAGCAACCAGAATACTGCTGGGATTTACAGGTACTGGGTGAGATGCCCTCACCGACGATCTTTCATGACGCCCCTGCGCTGCTTACGCAGGGCGCTCAGCATGACGCAGGGGAGCCGGTGGCACGACGATTTCGACCAGCCCCGTCGTCACGTCATAGACGAGTCCGGAAACCAGCCAGTTGTCCGGCAGGGCGGGGATCGCCTTGAGGGTAGCCACATCGACCGCCACCGCCGCGTGCGGATCGGTGACCGCTTTGGCCAAGAGGCCTTCTTGGCCGATACCAAAGTAGCTCGCCAGCAGGTCGGGGTGCCCTTCGAGGTGAGCAATCCCGCATTGGGTGTGTTGAAGAACGACCAGATGAAAGCCCGCGGGAGGGCCTCCTTCCCCCTGGGCAATCCTCCCCAGCATTCCCATGGTCTCCAACGTCGCTGGAGTGATGCGCCCCCCAACATTCCGGATCACGATCGCCTCTCCGGGACCCAGGCCGAACAAGTGAGCCGGATCGACGCGTGGATCAACACAGCCAATGATTATGGCCCTCAAAGTCGGCATCAGGGGTAAATCCTTGGGGAAATGATGGGCAGCAAACTCCTGGTTGCGTTCTATCAATGTGTCAAAAGTGGTCATATTGCTTCTCCTTTTCCGCTCCATTTCAGGAACGGTGAGTATCTTGCGCGCTCATTGAGACAGACGCCTCACGCGATGTTCAATGTAGGGTCAGCGTATCCAAACCTGAAAACGGTACGCTAAGGTTTAGGTGCGCTACTCAGTTATTCGATCCAGGCACGCGACCCCTTCTCGTATGCAAGGTATTGGCCGCCTGTCTTCCCTACCTACAGAGCTAACTTTCCATTTAGTACGAGGAGCTTGAGAAACTCCAGGTGGCGCACGATCTGAACGCGATCGCTGCCACCTGTCTGGTACCACTGCCGCAGCCAGAGCAGGGCCGCGATTTCCTCACGACTGAAGCCGCACCGGACAAGCATGTCTCTTTCCGATCCCGCCATCTGCACCAGTGAGTCCATTTCGAGACGCTCTTCAACATCGATGTGCGTATTCATACAACATACCCTTTCCGAAAGATGATGCGTGATCTCTCTCCCGCTTCGGCCTCAGGCGGTGCGTTCGGTCGAGAGGAGCAGGTGGGCGACCTGCTCCGGCTCATCGATCTGCACATAGTGATGCGCACCTGGCAGGGGGAAGAGCTCGGAGGTGGGAAACAGTTCATGAAAGCGCCTGGCCACACCGACGTTCAAGTACGGATCGCTCGCACCGAAGATGATGCGCACCGGTCGGCTGAACGCCTTCATCTGCGGGATCCGCTTTGTGCGATCTCGCACGGTGGAGAGCAGATCCTCATTCAGGCGAAAGAACGCGGGTTGGGCACTGGGCGCGGCCGCAAATTGCTGATAGAGCAAGGGCAGGAACTCCTCCCGGTCTGCTGCCTCGCGCATGAATCCGCCGACCTGCCACCAATACATCTTCCGGAAGAGCCAATTGTCAAAGGCTTGAAAGACGAAGCGCGCCACGTTTCTCACCAGCGGGGTGGAATTGAGCCAGATGGCTTCCGGTGGTCGTAAGGTGGGCATCATACAATAGTAGGTATTCAACAACACGAGCGCCGCGACCCGCTCAGCATGGGCCAGCGCCCAATCAATCGCCGGTGGACCAGAAGCGTCGTGGGCCACCAGCACCACCTGTTGAAGGTGCAGCTGCTCAATCACGGCGTCGAGGTCCCCCACTTGATTGGCTGCGGTGTAGGGATAGCCAGCAGGTTTATCAGATTCTCCCCATCCGAGAAAATCAAAGGTCACGACCCGGCGCGAGGTGATCAGCCAGGGGAGGAGACGATCGTAGAGATGCAGATTGTCTGGGAAGCCATGCATCAAGACGATGGCAGGCTCCTCCCCTGGATACTCGCGCGCATACATGTGATAGGGACCGCGCTGTACGACGTGTTCAGTGTAGGATAAGGTTTGCGATTGTTGCATAAGAGGTTCCTCCTCATTCTCAGCTGTTCTCAATGGTTCTGTCATATGAAGGCGCCTTTCTGGTTGTACCAGGTGAAAGGAGCCTGCCCATCACTCGATCTGACATGACGACTCGGCGTCGAGTGATGAGCCGGGTCGTCTGTCTGCGGTCTCTTCGGCACCTTTCGCCTCGCTTGTCTCAAGCGAAAGCAGCACAAGACCGAGACGAACGATCTGTAAGAGCAGCCCATGCAGCGCGGCCTGATCTGGTAACGATCCAGAGAGCAGGGTGGTGCCTGCCTCCTGCTGCTCAATGCGTAATCCTCCAAAGCGGTCAGACCAGCTCGGGTCCAGGTGAGTCTTTCCACAGTCCTCAAAAGTGGAGGAAAAGTGTAGGTTTGCGAGCAGACAGGCTCGTTGTTGGGAGGAATCGGGTTAGAGCAGGGAGCGGGCACGCGCCTGGCTAATCGCTTGCGTGCGACTGGAGGCTCCTAACTTGCCGAGCAGGTTACTGACGTGTTTTTTGACGGTGTCCAGGGAGATCACCAGTGTGTGAGCGATGTCCTGGTTCGAGGCTCCGGCGGCCAGCAGGCGCAAGACCTCCTGCTCGCGCCGGGTGAGGGAGACGGCAGGCACGGAGGAGACGGCAGATGTCTGCCGCGCCGAAGCAAGCGCAGTCTCTTGAGTGGTTGCCGTCATCACGGGTGGACTCGCGTCTTGCTTCTCGTGCTCGAAGACGGCCAGGAGTTTTGAAAGATAGGCAGCGGTGGATGGAGCCAGCTCCTGCTGCCGGGAGTGCGGGGCGAGCAGCGCCAGGAGCGCCTGTCGCATCGGTTCGCCCTCATCCAGGTACACGCGCAGGTAGCCCTCTGGTTCCGTTAACGCGAAGAGGCGCGCCGCGATCATGCGGCCTTGTTCACTCTGGCCTGCATGGTGCAGGGCTACCAGCGACTGGGAGAGATAGGTGATGGTGACCGCCATATTGGCCGGTCGATCCAGGTGCCCGCGAAAGCTGTCCAGCAGCTCCACCGCTTCCCGAAAGCGATGCTCTGCGAAATAGACCCGCATCACGACCGGGAAAGCATCATACAAGCGGCCTTCCCATGGCCCCTCTGGAAAGACAACGCTCGCTGCCCACTTGGACGCGACCTCGAGCTGTCCTTGCGCCAGCCACCACTGCGCTTGCATCGCTGGCAGCCACCCTGGGTAGATCCCAAAGCGCTCGCGCTGCACCAGCTGTTCCACCTCGTGCAGCGCGAGCTCGGCCGCAGGACGATCTCTTCTGGCCAGTTCGACCTGGATCAGCTCGGCGTATCCCCACGCAAGCTGCTCGAGCTGCTGCCAGGCGGCGGCGTGGTGCACGACCATCCGCAGCAGCTCACGCGCCTCCTCCAACCGGTTCCACTGGTAGCACACCTGCGCCAGAGCAATCTCAACATATCCTTTCAGCAGGGCAAATCCCTGCATGTGTTCGATCAGGGTGAGGGCCGCCTGGCTCTCCTCATAGGCCAGGCGCAGTTGTCCGGCCCTCACCGCTGAGAGAGCCAGCCATTGCCTGACCCTGATGCTGGCATAGCGGGAGGCCTCCTGGCTCACCCGCTCTTTGACCGAGAGCAGCCGTGGCAAAAGTTGCGCCCCCTCGTGTCGGACCGTATAGTGAATGGTGAAGCTGCCCCCGAGTGGGACCGTCTGCCAGATCGCCTCCTCGCCGTAGTCCAGCGCCTCCTCGATCACCTCTTGCATGCTCCTCAACCGCTCAAAATCCCCGCTGGCTGTCGCTTCGATCACGGCCATCAACCTGCGGAGCAAGCGCAGACGCCATTGGAGCAGGGCATGTTCAGCGGCGGAGGCCTCCCGCTCGACGTCGCCTGCCTCTGCGCCGGTGGCTGAGATCTGGGAGTTGGTTTCGTCCGTCTGAGCCTGCAAGGCGGCTTCGACCCGCGCCATGAGTCGCCGCGCCTCCTGGTAGCGCTTTTCGTGCTGCTCACGGGTCGTTTGCACGACCGTGGTGAGCAGGTAGAGCGCCGTGGTGAGCAGTAGGCGCGCATGTTCGCGCGCCAGCCGATCTGGCAGTGCCAGCACCCAGCGTGTGATCGTTGCCGCCTCTCCACGCAGCCAGAACTGCTG
>WNFA01004258.1_pt1 | contig 11947 bp, 9 predicted proteins | sample 5400481 | NCBI WGS metagenome assembly WNFA01 (sample SAMN13153340, study PRJNA577476) | soil metagenome | isolation source: 120 cm saprolite under Douglas fir tree site 2 hole 1 replicate 2 | place: USA:California | collected 2015-04-18
GGGCGAGCGCTCGTGCCCTCCGTGTGGTGAACGGCATCCCCCACCGCGGGGGATATCGGTGACCTAAGCGGCGCGGGCGACGGCGAGGCTCTCGAGCGCATCGCGCCGCGAAGAGACGCCGAGCTTGCGGAGCAGGCTCTTGACGTGCGAGCGGACGGTGAGCTCCGAGATGAAGAGGCGCTTCGCGATCTCGTCGGTGCCGAGATGCTCGTCGAGGAGGAGCAGCACTTCGACCTCACGGGCCGAGAGCGCACCCGCGATCGCGTCGGGGACGCCGGAGCCGCGGCCGTTGCCGGCCCGAACCTGGTCGAGGAGGCGCCGCGCGACGGAGCCCGAGAGGGCGGCCTCGCCATTCACGACGCCGTCGAGGAAGGCTGCGATCTTCTCGGGCGGCTCCGTCTTCAGGAGATAGCCGGCCGCGCCGGCGCGGATCGCCTGCAGGAGGTTCTCCTCCGTGCCGGAGGCGGTGAGCACGACGACTTCGCACTCCGGGGCCGCCTCGCGGAGCCGCGGCAGCGCCGCGAGGCCGTCGAGGCCTGGCATCGAGAGGTCGAGGAGGACGACATCCGGCCGGAGCCGGGCCGCCTCGACGATCGCCTGCGTGCCGTCCGGGGCGCAGCCGACGACGTCGAAGCCGTGAGCGCCGAGGAGCGACGAGAGCGCCTCGCGGGTGAGCGGGTGGTCGTCGACGATGAGGATCCTGGCAGACAACTCTCCTCTTATCGGCAGCGAACCTTCTGCCGACAAGAGGAAGGTGAGAAAGGACAGCAGGACCGTGAACCAGAGCTGGCTCTGGGGAGAAATCCTGCTCGCGGGGCTCCTCGGCGCGAGCCTCGCGCTCTTCCTCGCCTACCCGAGCCTCCGGACCCACTACGACCTGCCGGAGCTCCGGCTCGTGCTCCAGACGACGATGGCACTCGCGGGCCTGCTCGTGGCGGTGCTCGCCGCGACGCGCTACTCGGTCGAGGGCCGGCGGGTCGACCTGCTCCTTGCGAGCGGCTTCTTCATCACCTCGCTCTCGGCCGCGGTCTTCGCGATCGGGCCGCGATTCAGCGGCCGCGACCTCCTGCCGCCGGAGGCCTGGTCGGCGTTGATCGGCGCGATCCTCGGCCAGGCGCTGATCGCGATCGCCCCGTTCAGCCGCGGCCGCAGCAAGTACCGCGAGTGGTCGATCGCGAACGCGGTCGCCGCGGCCGGGATCACGCTCTTCGTCGCCTGGTCGCTCCTGCGCGCGCTGGGCGCCGCGCTGCCGACCCTCAGCCCTTCGACCGGCCAGCCGCAGCCGTTCTACCTCACGGGCGCGCTCGCGCTGCAGGCGTTCGTCTCGCTCGTCGCCGTCGTCGGCTGGGGCGCGCGCTTCATGCGCAGAGGCGACGACCTCGCACGCTGGCTCGCGCTCGGCTTCACGTTGATGCTGTTCGCCGCGTTGCATCTCGTCTTCCAGCCGCTGCTCGCAAGCACCTACGTCTCGCAGAGCGACTTCCTCCGGATGCTCGCGTACATCGTCATCCTCGTGGGCGCGTGGCGCGCGATCCAGTTCGCCGAGTTCGGGCGTGCGGTCGCCGAGGAGCGCGCACGCGTCGCACGCGAGATCCATGATGGCCTCGCGCAATATCTCTTCGCGGTGTCGACGCACGCGTCGATGCTCGAGAACGGGACGCCGATCGCAGAAGCGATGCCGCGGCTCAAGGAGGCAGCGCTCCTCGCGCAGCAGGAAGCCCGGTTCGCGATTCTCGCACTCTCCTCCGCAAGTGGGACTGCGCCATTCGATGCAGCGCTACGGCGCTACGTCGACGTGCTGACGGCAGACGGCAAGCTCGACGTCGAGCTCGAAGTCGACGAAGCGATCCGCCTCGCGCCGGACGAGCAGATCGAGATCTTCCGCATCGTGCAAGAAGGGCTCGCGAACGTCCGCAAGCACGCGAACGCGACGCGCGCGGAAGTAACGATCGGGCAACGTCCGTTCGGCGAGCGCTTCGTGAACATCACGGATGACGGCGACGGCTTCGCAGGCGCAGACGACGCTGCCGGGCAGGGGCTGAAGAACATGCGCGCCCGCGCCGAGTCGATCGAAGGCGGCTTAACCTTGCGCTCGACGCCCGGGCGCGGAACCGCGCTCGAGGTCGTGTTGCGGACCTAAGAACAGCGGGGTCAGACCCCGAGGGGTCAGGAGCTGATCTCAGATTGAGCAGGGACCAGGGTGTGGGCGGCGAATGGCTTGGCTATGAAGACATCGTCTGGTCGTTCTCGTCCGCGTCGTGTGGGACGCTCGGAGCCGTTGCCTTGGCGTGTGAGTGATCAGTTGTGGGCGCTGCTGGAGTCGATCCTGCGGGACCCGCCGCGTCGGTTTCGCCATCCGGGTCGTTGTCGTCGACCTGCCCGCCTCTGTTTGGAAGGGATCTTGTTCGTGCTCTACACCGACACGCCGTGGTTGCAGGTGCCCTACCGCGAGCTTGGTTTGCCCAGCGGCGAGACCTGTCGGCGCCGGCTGGAGGAGTGGTCGCGCAACGGGTTGTTCGCGCAGGCGCTCGAGGTCTTGCAGAGCCAGCTTGCGGAGGCGGGCAAGCTCGATTGGTCGCGCGTGATCGTTGACGCGTCGCTGGTCGAGGCGAAAAAGGGGGCGCGAAGGTCGCGCGCACGCTCCGCGGCAGCCCTGGCAGCCGTTACCACCTCGCCGTAGACGCAGCCGGGGCACCGCTCGCGGTGCGGCTTTCGGCGGGAAACGAGAACGAGCAGCGCCACCTACTGCCGCTGGTCGACGAGCTCCTCAAGCGCGGGCTGCGCCCGCTCGAGCTATGGGCCGATCGCGGTTACGCCGCCAAAGCGATCGACGAAGCGCTCCGCCAGCGCGAGATCGAGCCGCGAATCAGCAAACCACGCCGCGCCGGCGACCCGATACCCGAGGGCACAACAACACGCGAAGTCTGGCGCGGCAAAAAGCGACGGATCAAAACAGGAGACCCACTCGCCCGCCACCGCTGGCCCGTCGAACGCACCAATGCCTGGCTGAAAGCACGACGACGGATCGCCACCCGCCGTGACCGCAACCCCGACAACTACGTCGCCTTCCTCCAACTCGGGATGATCCTCATCCTCGCAAGATCATTCTGAGATCAACTCCAGACCCCGAAAGCATCACGCAGACGCTCTAGTCCAAGATCGAGCTTGTCGTCGGAGGTGGCGAGCGACAGTCGCGCCCAGCCGCGGCCTTCGTCGCCGAAGCCTTCGCCGGGCGCGACTGCAACGCGGTGCTCCTCGAGCAGGCGCTCCGCGGTCAGCCCGTCCGGCAGCCGGAACCAGACGAAGAAGGTGCCCTCGCTTCGCGCTTCGTGGCCCGCGAGCGCTGCGAGTGCGCGGTCTCGCCGTCGCTCGTAGAGCGCCCGCCGCTCCTCGACGCTCTCCTGCGGCCCCGTGAGCGCCGCGATCCCCGCCTCCTGCGTGGCCATGAAGATTCCCGCGAACTGGTGGTTCTGCAGGTCCTCGATCCTCGCGACGATCTCGGCGTTGCCGACCGCGAAGCCGAGCCGCCAGCCGGCCATGCCGTACGACTTCGACATCGAGAAGAGCTCGAAGCCGTGCTCGCGCGCGCCGTCGACCGTGAGAAAGCTCGTCGGCCTGCGGCCGTCGAAGACGAGATCGCCGTACGCGAAGTCGTGCATCACCCACGCGCCCGCGCGCTCCGCCCAGGCGAGCGCTTCCTCGAACACGCCCTCCGGTGCGCAGGCCGCCACCGGGTTCGACGGGTAGTTGAGGTAGAGCGCCGCCGCCTTGCGCGGCGCCGCGTCCCAGTCCGGCCGGGCGTCCGGCAGCAGCGGCAGCGGCGCGTGCTGCGCGGCAGCGAGCGCGACGGCCGACCGGTAGTCGGGGTACCCCGGATCCGGCAGCACGATCGTTTCGCCGCGCTCGACGCAGACCTGTGCGAACTCCATCAGCCCGGTCTTCGAACCCGGGAGGACCGCGACCTCGCGCTGCGGATCGACGTCGACGCCGTACACGTCCCGGTAGCGCGCGGCGATCGCCTCCTTCAGCGCCGGCAGCCCCGCGAAAGGCGCGTAGCCGTGCGTGTCGGAGCGGCGTGCGGCGGCCGAGAGTGCCTCCGCGACGTGCGGCGGCGGCCCGATGTCGGGGTTGCCGCGGCCGAGATCGACGAGCGCCTCGCCGTCCCGCGCAGCGGCCTCGGCAACACGGGCGAGGAGCGCAGCGAAGTACTGCTCCGGCAGACGGTCGAGTCGTTCGGGACGGGCGCGCACGCCCGAGGAAACCTACGCTGCCGAGCGCTCGGCGCGCCGCAGCTCGACCGGGAGCTTGAAGACGACGTCCTCGAACACGGAGCGGTACTCGCCGATGTCGTCCACTCCGTGCGCACGGAACCACTCGCACACCTCGCGCACCAGGCGCTCTGGCACGGACGCCCCCGACGTGACACCGACCACGTCGACTCCGTCCAGCCACGTCTCGTCGATCTCACTTGCGTCGTCGACGAGATGCGCGGGAACCCCGGCCGCGCTCGAGACCTCGACGAGGCGTACCGAGTTCGAGGAGTTGTGAGAGCCAACGACGAGGAGCAGGCCGACGCGGTCGAGCAGCTCTTTCACGGCCCACTGCCGGTTGGACGTGGCGTAACAGATGTCCTCGCGCGCGGGGCCCTCGATCTGCGGGAACCGGCGCCGCAGCGCCTCGATGATCTCGCGCGTCTCGTCCACCGAGAGGGTCGTCTGCGTGATGTACGCGAGGCGCGTGTCGGCGGGAAGCTCGAGCGCGTTCGCGTCGGCCACCGTCTCGACGAGCACCGTCGCATCCGGTGCCTCACCGAGCGTGCCTTCCACCTCTTCGTGCCCGGGGTGGCCGATCAGCACGATCGTGTACCCGGCCTCTGCGTAGCGGCGGGCCTGGGTGTGCACCTTCGTCACGAGTGGGCAGGTCGCGTCGATCGAGGTCAGCTGCCGCGCGTCGGCTGCGACGCGGACGACCGGCGCGACTCCGTGTGCGGAGAAGACGACGGTCGAGCCCTCGGGGATCTCGTCGACCGAGTCGACGAAGATCGCGCCGAGCTCCTCGAGCTCGCGCACGACGTGCGAGTTGTGGACGATCTGCTTGCGGACGTAGACGGGTCTCCCGTAGAGCTGGAGCGCGCGCTCGACCGTGTCGACGGCCCGCTCGACCCCGGCGCAATAGCCGCGGGGAGAGGCCAGGAGGACCTGCTTCACCAAACCGCGGGCCAGGATAGCCCGTCGCAGCTGAAAACCGCATTACCCGGCGGCACAACGGCCCGGGGAGGTATGAGAAAGCCCGCCGCTCGGGGGGGTCGGTGCGGCGGGCTTTCTCAAGTTGCTCACCGCGGAATGCAAGGCCAGGTGCGCGCCGCGGTTCGCATCGCCCAGTGCCCGCCACGCTATTCCTCGGCCTGAAAGGCCGCAAGGGCCGAAAGACCCATCTTTTCAACGCGCAGGGATAGGTGTCTGCAGCCTGAAACACTTGCTCGGGGGCACCATTTGCTCCGTACACTCCCCACGCCCAGATGAGCACAATCGAGTCGCTTCCCCTCGGCCTGAACGGCCTCGCGCTCGCGTGGGAGAGCGTCGCCTTGGTGGTGAGCGCGCTCGCGCTCGGCCTCGTGATCGGCTTCGTCGTCCGGTCGCGATCGGCTCGTGCCCAGCCAGGAGCCAAGGGCGCCCCTGAGCGGGAGCGCGAGCTCGAGAGCCTGCGCCGGATCGCGGCGGAGCTGGCCCGGACGTCCGAGGTCGAAGGCGTCGTGCGGGCACTGCTCGACGAGATCTCCTCGCTTTTCGCGGTCGGATTCGTCGCCCTTGCCTTCGTGTCCGAGGACGGCCGCGAGGCGTCGGGCTTCCTTGCTCGCTCGAACGGCAAGGACGTGGGCTGGTGGCCCGAGATCCGCGTCGATCTCGCCCGCGAGCCCTCCGGCATCGCAAGCGCCGTCTCCGAGGCGTCGAGCTTCGCGGTCTACGACGTGACCGGGTCGACGCGGGTGAGCTCGCGGCTGGCTTCCGAAGTCGGGGCAAAGAGCGCCGCCTTCGTGCCGCTCGTCAGCGACGACCGCGTGATCGCCGTGATCTCCGTGGCGACGATCGACGACTACCGCGCGTTCTCCGCCGACGACCTTGCCGTGATGCAGACACTTGCCTCGGAGGCGACGATCGCTCTCGAGCGCACACGCGCGGCCATCGCCCTCGACGAGGCGCTGCAGCGCGAGCGGCTGCTGGCGTCGATCGGGCGCCGCCTGCGCACCGAGCTCGACCTCGACTCTGCACTCGCAACGGCTGTCGAAGAAGTGGGGCGCGCACTCGAGGCCGCGCGCTGCTTCGTCCGCCTCGGCGACTCGGAGAACGAGCTTCGCGTCGCCGCGCAGTGGACGGCGGACGGCGTGCCGGCGCTCGGCGATGACACCGAGAACCTCCCGGTGTCGAATCTCGCAGCGCGCGAGGGCCGGACCGTTGCGATCGCCGACATCGAGCATGCGCCGGAGCTGGCAGAGCCGAGCCTCGGCGATCTCCAGCACCTCAGCTCGCTCGGCGCGCGGGCCGTCGCGTCCACACCTGTTGTCGTGCAGGGCCGCGCGATCGGCGTGCTGTCGGTGCATCGCAACGAGCCGCGAGCGTGGAGCCAGGGGGAGCTCACCCTGTTCGAAGCCGTCGCGGCCGAGTGCGGGCTCGCGATTCGCCTCGGTCGCCTGCTCACGGAGAACCGCGAGCGGCTCGGCCAGCAGGCGGCGCTGCTGCGCGCGGCCCAGGTCCTGAGCGGCGAGCTCGATGTCGAGACGGTGCTGACGCGGTTCGTCGACGAGCTGGCGCAGCTGCTCGAGGCTGAGGCGGCGGACTGCTATCTCTACGACGCGGAGCGCGGGGTGCTCCAATGCGCGGCCGTTCACGGTCTCGACCCGTCACTCATCGGGTTCGAGCTCGGCGCGACGCGCGGCCTCGCCGGGATCGCGATCCGCGAAGGGCACCCGGTGATCGGCGGCCAGTACCACGAATTGGCCGATCCCGTCCCGCATGCCGCGTACGACGGCTTCACCGATGCGATCGTCGTGCCCCTTCGCTGGAACGAGGACGTGCAGGGCGTCCTCGGGGTGGGGCGGCGGAGCGGCCGGCCGTTCGACACGCGCGATTCGGACCTGCTCGAGGCGTTCGCCGGCCTCGCCTCGCTCGCCCTGCGCAACGCGGAGACGTTCACGTCGAGCTCGCGGCAGGCTCGCGTGCAGCGCGGCTTCTATCGCATCGCGTCGGCGCTCGGTCAGTCACTGTCGCGCTCGGCGACGCTCGATGCGGTGGCGCAGGCTGCAGCTGAGGCCCTCGGCGGCTCCTCGGCCGCGGTTTTGATGCTGCACGCGCGGCGGCTCGCGCTCGCGGGCCGGCATGACCTCTCAGACGGGTTCGCCTCGGTGCTCGAGGACGGCATCGAGGAGGGTGACGGCCCGCTCGCGCGCGAGGCGCGTCAGGGGCGCGTCATCGCCGCGCCGGCGCTCGCCCAGGACGAGCGCATGCCGAGTGGCTGGCATGACGCGGCGGCAGCCGACGGCTACCGCGCGCTCCTGGCGGTGCCCGTCGAGACGCCCCGCGAGGAAGCCGGCGGCCTCGTCGTCGTCTTCTTCGAGGAGGAGCGCGTCTTCACGGAGGACGATCTCGAGCTTGCACGCCATCTGGCGAACGCGACCCGCGGCGCGCTGGAGCGGAGTGAGCTCTTCGAGGCTGAACGCAGTGCACGCGCGCTCGCGCAGCAGTTGGCGCGCACCGGGCGGTTGCTCACGACCGAGCTCGACCCGGCTGCGGTGCTCGACGAGGTCGTGCAGCAGGCTCCGGACCTCGTGAACGCCGACGCCTGCGCCATCCGCCTGCTCGAGGACGACGAGCTCGTCGTCAACGCCGCGGTCGGCCCCGGCTCCGAGGAGGCGCTCGGCTCGCGGAGCGCTGCATCGGCGTGGCTCTCGGGCGACGTCGTGCAATCGCGTGGGCCGGTCGCGCTCGAGAATGCAGGCGCCGACGTGCGCCTGCGCGAGCTCGACCCGATGCTCGCGGCCGGAAACACTGCCTACCTTGGAGTCCCGCTCGGCGGCCCCGAGGGCGCGCCGCTCGGCGTGCTCGCCGTCTACTGCGAGGAGCCGCGGCCGTGGCGCGAGGACGAGGTCGAGGCGATGCTTGCGCTGGCCGCGAGCACGTCGGCAGCGCTCTCGAACGCGGAGCTGTACCAGCGCGTCGCGCTCGAGAAGGAGCGCAGCTTCGCGATCCTCGCCAACATCGCCGACGGCATCGTCGCGGTCGACCGCGAGGGGCACGTGGTCCTCTGGAACGAGGCGGCCGAGAAGATCACCGGCGTCCCGGCCGTCGATGCGCTCGGGCATGCACCCGCGGACGTGCTGCAGCGCCCGCTCGGGTCGGGCAGCGACACGCCGGTCGGCGATCGACTCGTTTCGGTGCTGCGCGGCCGCGAAGAGGTGTGGCTTTCGGTGACGGAGGCGGTCATGCGCGACCCTGCGGGCGCCGTGGCGGGTCGCATCTTCGCCTTCCGCGACATCTCGTCGGATCGGCTCGTCGAGCAGATGAAGTCGGACTTCGTCTCTACGGTCTCCCATGAGCTGCGCACGCCGCTCACGTCGATCTACGGATTCGCGGAGACGCTGCTGCGTCAGGACATCCTCTTCGGCGACGACGAGCGCAAGACGTTCCTCTCGTACATCGCGTCAGAGTCGCAGCGACTGTCGGCGATCGTCGACGCCCTGCTCAACGTCGCGCGGCTCGACACCGGCGACCTCAAGGTCAACATCGCGCCGACCGACGTGCGCGGCGTCGTCGACGAGGTCGTGCAGAGTGCGCAGGATGGGGCGGGTGACGGTCATCAGTTCGTCGTCGACCTGCCGAAGGAGGCGCTCGCTGCGAACGCCGACCGCGACAAGCTCCGCCAGGTGTTCTCGATCTTGCTCGACAACGCGCTCAAGTACTCGCGCGAAGGCGGCAAGGTGACAGTCGGCGTCGAGCGCAAGCACGACACGGTCGAAGTCAGTGTCGCGGATGAGGGGATCGGCATTCCGCAGGCCGACCAGGATCAGATCTTTCGCAAGTTCTACCGGGGCGCCGACGCGGAGACGCGAGTCGGCTCGGGCGGCACCGGGCTCGGTCTCTTCATCGCGCGCGGTTTGGTGACCGCAATGGGTGGCAGAATCTGGGTCGAGTCGCGCGAAGGCGAGGGGTCGACATTCGCATTCGAGCTGCCGGCCGTAGGACTGACGAGGGCAACGAGGGATAGAGGAGCAGCGTGACGAAGGTTCTGGTCATCGACGACGAGGCGCCGATCAGGCTCCTCTGCAAGGTCAATCTCGAAGCCGAGGGCATGGACGTGCTCGAGGCTGCGGATGGCGCCACCGGTCTCGATGTGTCCCGTACGAATACACCGGATGTCGTCTTGCTCGACGTGATGATGCCGGGGCTCGACGGCTGGCAGGTCGCCGAGCAGCTGCTCCAGGACGAGCGCACGAGCGAGATCCCGATCATCTTTCTGACCGCCCGCGCTGAGTTCCGCGATCGTGCGCGCGGCCTCGACATCGGCGGCATCGATTATGTGACGAAGCCGTTCAACCCGCTCGAGCTGGCACCGCTCGTGCGCGAGTTGCTCGCGCGGATCGAGCGTGGCGAGCGAGACAACCTGCGTGGCGAGAAGCTTGCGGAGCTTAGATCTCTCATGGAGACGGACTAACCGAGCACAGGGGTCAGACCCCGCTGTTCGGGCATCGCTACCGCGCCGTCTGAGCCAACAAGATCCCGACGAGCACGACGGCAGCACCGGCGAGCTGCTCCGCTGAGAGCGACTCCTCGAGCCACGCCCAGGCGACGATCGTCGCGACGACCGGCTCCAGCATCGCAGCGATGCCGACACGCGTCGCGCTGATGTGCCGAAGGCCTCCGACGAAGAGCGTGAACGGAACGATCGATCCGAGCACGATCACCCAGAGCACGAGCGCCCACACCGGCAGATGCCATGACGCTAGGCGCCCGCCGAGCGACACCGTCTGGGCCACGCGGTGCGCGGGGAAGCTCCACCAGGGCTGCACGATCGTCCAGAAGGCGGTTGCGAAGACGAAACCCCACGCCATCAGCGAGATCGAGTCGCGGCGCGCCACCTCGTGCTCGGCGAGCAGAAGGTATACGGCGAAGATCACGGCTGAGATCAGGGCGAACGCAACTCCGAGGCCGTCGAGCGCGACGCCGCTCCACAGCTCGACCATGAGCGAGAGGCCGCTGAGCGAAAGCGCGAGCGCGACCCAGATGCGCGCGCGGACGTGCTCGTGGCCGAACGTGCGCGCCCAGATCGCCACGAGGAGCGGACCGAGGTACTGCATCAGGAGGGCGATCCCGATCTCGAGCCGGTGGATCGCGAGGAAGTAGAAGAGCTGCACGAGCGCGACTCCGCCGACGCCGAACACGGCGAGCCGGAGCAGGCTGCGCCGATCGACGCGCAGAGCCCCGGGCGAGCGAATGAGCACGATGAGCATGAGGCCGATGCCGGCGCCGGCGCAGCGCGCCTCCGTCAGCCGCAGCGAGGAGAGCCCGGACGCAAGCGAGACCTTCGCAACCGAGCCATTGATGCCGAAGAGCGTCGCCGCCGCGAAGACCATTGCATAGCCCAGAACCGGCCTGCGCACGCGCGGCTCGACGGCCGCCACCAAGAGAGGTCCTTCCACGGGAGCGAAACCTACGCCTACACTTCGCCCCACGGGACGTAGCTCAGCCTGGTTAGAGCGCTGCGTTTGGGACGCAGAGGCCGACAGTTCGAATCTGTCCGTCCCGACTTAGACGGTTTCGGCGACTCGCTCGACCACCTTGCGGGCGGCGATGCTCCCCTCGCGCAGCTGACCTCCGAGCGTCGGCGTGAAGCCGACGAACCAGAGGCCGGGCAGGCAGGGCTCCCCGTCGGTCTTCTCCGGCAGCCCGCGCTCCGTCAAGACGCCGAGGTGACCCACGAGGTCGTCGAGGCCGGCGCGGAAGCCCGTCGCGGCGATGACCGCGTCGGGCTGGATTCGCGCGCCGTCGGCGAGCACGACGTCAGTGCCGTCGAAGCCTTCGACGGCTGCGACGACTTCGACCCGTCCCTTGCGCACTGCAGCGACGATGCCGACGTCGAGGATCGGCGTCGTGCCCGTCGCGATGAAGGAGCTGCGGATGCCCTGCTCGGGACGAGGCAGTCCCTGGGCGGCGAGATCGGGGATCGAGAGCTTCCGCTGCGTCTTCGAGATCGGGTCGACCCAGTGCGGCGGGACGCGCTTGATCGCCATGCCGATCAACTGCGCGGGAATGCCGGCGGTCGCCCGGCGGACGATCTGCGGCGGCGTGCGGACGGACAGCCGCGAACGCGCGGCGCCGCCGTCGATCACGTCGTGCGCGATCTCCGCCCCGGAGTTGCCGGCTCCGACGACGAGGACGTCGCGGTCGCGGAACGGTGCCGGGCTCATGTACTGCGACGAATGGATCAGCTCGCCCGTGAAACTCGCGCGGCCGGGCCAGTCGGGAACGAACGGCGCGCCGTTGTACCCCGTCGCGACGATCACGTGCTCAGCGTGGATCGGTCCCTGCGCGGTCTCGAGGCGCCAGGCCGTGCCATCCAGCTCGAGGCGCGTCACCCGAGTGCCCGCCCGCACCTCGAGGCCGTGACGCTCGGCGTACTGACGGAAGTATTCGATCAGGTCGTCGCGCGCGACCCAGCGACCGAAGTCACGCGGGATGCGCATGCCGGGCAAGCCCGAGAGAAGGCGCGGCGTGTGCAGGCGCAGGCGGTCGTAACGCTGACGCCATGCCGCGCCCGGCTCCGGTCCCGCCTCGAGCACGAGCGGATCGAGGCCGCGCTCTTGCAGTAGCGCAGCCGTTGCGAGGCCGGCGGACCCGCCGCCGACGATGACGATGGCGCGCGTTTCCACGCCGGGGTCCTACCACGGGCACACCCG
>WNFA01011929.1_pt1 | contig 11946 bp, 11 predicted proteins | sample 5400481 | NCBI WGS metagenome assembly WNFA01 (sample SAMN13153340, study PRJNA577476) | soil metagenome | isolation source: 120 cm saprolite under Douglas fir tree site 2 hole 1 replicate 2 | place: USA:California | collected 2015-04-18
GACACATCTCGATTCCTCCAGCATCATCTTGTTGCTCATTAGTGCGGATTTCATTGCTTCTGATTATTGTTACACCATTGAAATGAAGCTCGCACTGGAGAAGCATAAAGCTGGAACCGCATGTGTGATTCCAATCATCCTCCGTCCTGTGGCGTGGGAAGAAACCCCCATCGGCGGGCTTCCTGCTCTTCCGACAGGGAAGAAGCCCATCACCAAGTGGGCCAATAGAGATGAAGCTTGGCTAAACGTCGTACAAGGTATCAGTGAGGTAGTCAGAACCCTCCTTCCGAAGCAAATTCTTTCACCGCAGGAAACCGGCATTCTTTATCCAGAGCTAAAGCCAGCAGCAACCCCAGCCATCCTGCCAACGGTCCCGACGCGGCCAACAGGCGAAGCAAATGTGGGAATACCATCGCAAACTTCTGGTGTATCCAGTCGCCGCATCCCACGACGTAAAATACTCGCATTGAGTCTTTTGGGGGCAGGTTTAACGGTTGTTGGTATTGGGGTCGGATGGTGGGAAACAGCTGGTTTTCCCTTCACTCCTCAAGCCTCTACACTGCTTACCTACCGGGGACATTCAGGTTCTGTATTATCTGTAAGCTGGTCACCTGATGGGAGATCTATTGCTTCTGGAGGAGCTGATAATACTGTTCAGGTCTGGCAAGCCGTATGATGGAGATGAGCAGATTGTTCTAAACCCTAAAGTCCTGCTTATCTGAGAGCAGCCTCTAGCTGGTCTTTTTCTCATTAGCATTTTCACTGACGGGGAAATTTTGCAAACTTTGTTAGTGGAAAGCTGTAAAGTTTTCAATAGCTAAAAACAAGACCCGAACAGAAGAGCAAATTCCTTAGCGTTGTTTTTCGTTCCATTACTACTCGGAGGCCATAAGCAGGTGTGGATTCAGATGCAAAAAAGAAGCTGCCATAGCGTCTATCACATAGTTCTTGAAGATTGAGCAGAATTCGAGACTTCTACCCTTTAAGAACAAGGCTCATGCGCCTGTCATCGAGAGTCTCTTTCACGTCTACACTGTCGTAGGCTCGGAAAGATGGGGGAGCTGAGTAGAGCACCGCAGAAAAACGATTCGGAATCGGTAGCAACCCAAACGCTGGTCCTGCCGGCAATGGAACGCCTCTTCAATGGATGCATTCCAACTCGTTCTTCTGCGATGGTGTACTAAAGTGCGGCGATAGACGTCATTCGCGTTTTTACGTCAGAACACAATTTTGAATAACGAGTTGGGAGGCATGCTATGGCACAGTTGCTATCTTCAGAATCTACGTCGTTCACCTTAGACAATATGGGGCGTTATCTTTGTAACACCCTGCAGGAGGCGCTAGACAGTGCCGGGCAAACAGTAGCAGGAAATAGTCGGGACTTTGATGTGATCATCATCGGTGGCGGGACGTTCGGTTCGATCATGGCAGAAAGTCTGTTTGTGCGGGATCAGACGCGAAGCCGACGAATCCTCATACTGGAGGCAGGTCCGTTTGTTCTACCAGAGCATGTGCAAAACATGCCTTTTATGGGAGGCACGCCGAATTTCCGGGTTCCTTGGGTCTATGACCCACAACTCCAACCGTTTTATCAATTTCCTGGCCTGCTCTACGCGATCGGCGGGAGGTCACTGGCGTGGGGGGGATGGTCACCAGAGCTCCTCCACGATGCCAACAACGACGAGATGGTCAACTGGCCAGCCTCTGTCATCAACGACTTGAAGGACCCGACACCAGGCTACTTTGCAGTCGCGAGCGACGAGATTGGCGTCAGCAGCACCAACGACTTCATCTACGGGCCACTCCACGTTGCCTTACGCCAACAACTCCTCGATGGCCTGAAGGTCGGTGGTCCCACTGGCCTCATCCTGGCAGATCTGCCCGACCATCCGATCGTGCGTGATTATCTACGAAAGAATCCGGGCAAAGCACTCAAGGATATCACGGACGCGCAATTGCGCGAATGGCTCAACCTCTCTCCAACTGACACGACATCGCGAGCCGACCTGCTTACCCTGCTGAAGCTCGAGGCACCCTTAGCGGTCCAGGCGGTGACCGAGCCAGGGCTGTTCCCTTTCAATAAATTCAGTGCTATGCCCCTGCTGATTCAGGCGGCACGTACTGCTTCGACGGAAGCCGACGGCATTGGCCGGATTGCCATGTGCAGGAATTGATCACGGAGACCCAGCCCGACAACTGGGTGCATGTCGTGGGAGTACGGGCCATCGATCGCACCGGTGCCTCGGTCGACATTCGGCTAGCTCCGCCTCGGTCCGACGGGACGCAGGGCGTGGCGATCATCGCCCTAGGCACCATCGAAAGCACACGCCTGGCCCTGACGACCTTCCAGAACTCATTGGCCGGCCGCGCCGCGCAGCGCATGGGGGAGAATTTACTGGCTCACCTCCGTTCCAATCTGACCATTCGGATTCCGAAGGAGGCTCTGGCCCACTTGCCTAAGGACACAATCAAGGTCTTGCAGGCTTCGGCCTTGTTCGTGAAGGGTAAGGCGACTATCAATGGCAAGGACCGCTACTTCCACCTGCAGATCGCGGCTTCCGGCCTCTCAGATTTGGGGAATAACTCTGAGGCCCTCCTCTTCAAGAAGATCCCCGACGTCGACCAGGTCAGGGCCATGACGGAGGCAGATAACACGAGTGTGGTCCTGACCCTGCGTGGCATTGGCGAGATGACGCCGATGAACCCGGACAGCCGGGTGGGATTGGCGCAGACTCCGGGCGACATCGACTTTGGACGTCCGGCAGCCTATGCAGTCATTGGCAATGCCCTGGCCCCTACGGGTGGTAGCCCACAGACGCAGGCCGATCGCGACCTCTGGGACGCGATGGACGCTTTCGCCGACCAGGTGGCGTTGATCTTCGCCAAGGGAAAGCCATTCGAGATTTTGACGAACCGTCTTGGTATCACCATCAATGTCCCCGCAGGAGCCACGGCTGCCGATCTGACAACGCTTCGCGAGAAGGACAAAAACCGGCACCATTCAAGCCAGCTCAGGGCTTCAGATCGCTGTTCGACGGGACTGGGGTCTCGTTCAATCGTTGGAGCCGGGTCAGTCCCGCTGCCAGCAACGGCTTTGCACTCATCAACGGGGAAATTGTCACCTACGGTGGCGGCGATTTTGGCCTCCTTTACTATGCCGCTGAAGCTTTTGCTGACTTCACCCTCAGGGTTCAATTCCGCATGTTCGACGCCAACAATCAGAATTCAGGCATCTTCGTGCGTTTCCGCGATCCACTGCTCGATCCCACTCCCGTCACACTCGATCGCATGAGGAAGGAGTCGCTCAACGAGAAGAACTTCCGGCCCGATTTGCGTAGCGATCTCGAACTGTTCCAGGCCAACCGCGCCTGGAGTGCAGTCCATTCGGGATTCGAGATCCAGATCGACGACAATGCCAGAGGCGACCCTCGCAAGGACTTTTACGGCCGCCCAGAGGATCAATTCGATAGTTCCGGCGGCTTGCGGAAGAACAGCACGGGAGCGATCTACAAGATTCCTGCCAAGGATCCCCTCCTGAATTCCAGCCAGTTTGACGCCGAGTTGCAGGTCTACCAGCCATCTCCAAAGCTCATCCCCATGACGTGGTATGAATTCGAAATTGCTGTCCAGGGGAGCATCTATACGGTTCACCTGACGAACCTGGATACAGGTGCAAAGACACGCACAACCACTTTCAAGAATACTGACATTGATCGGGGGATTGCCATGGAGAATGGTAAGCCAGTCGGATACATCGGGCTTCAGTCCTATCCCAACTCTCCGTTCGCATTTCGAAATATTCAGATGAAGACCTAATGCTCTATTCCTCAAAGGGACTACAATAAGAAGTGGAAGGATTTGTGAGAGGGAGGAGCAGAGAAATGCCCAAACAGGTCAAAGCACGAGCTCCGCAGAATGAGCGAGAAGAACGAGCCGTCCGCAAACTAGCCCCCGATTGGATTTGGCACGCCCGCATGGTGGTGGAAAGCTGGGCGGGCAAGACCCCTGATCAGATTGCGGCGGACCTCGAGTGCCATCCCCAGACCGTGCGCCTGCACGTCGCGCGTTTCAACCAGCAAGGCATTGATGGACTGGGGGTGCAACCCGGTTCGGGACGCAAGCCACGGCTGACCGAGGCCGACCGCAGTGGTATCGTCGCCTTGCCCAGTCAGCCACCTCCTGGTCGTCTGGTGACGCAAAGGGATGGGACGATGGTGGCGCGCGATGAGAACGGGTCGGCTCAGTGGAGCTTGGATGCGCTGGCCCAGGCGGCCAAGGAGGCGGGCATCCGCGTGAAACGCAGCCAGATCCGCCGCATCCTGCTGAAGGAAGGGGTGCGCTGGCGGCACACGCACAGTTGGGGAACGCCTCGCGACAAGGACTTTGTCCCAAAAGAACCGCGGTCGTCACCCACTACACCGAGCCGCCCGAAGGGTCGACGACCGTCTGCACCGACGAACTGGGGCCAGTAGTGCCCCGCACCTTTGATCCGGCCCCTGGGTGGTCGCCGAACGGTCACCGCATCAAAGCGCCGCTGGATTACGAGCGTGGGCCCGAGAAGACCTGGGTCTACGGGGCCTTACGCGTCCGCGATGGCAAGGAGCTGACCCGCTGTGCCGCCTCACGCAACTCGAAAGGCTACATTGCCAGGCTTTCCGACATCGAAGCTGACAACCCCAAAGGTGACCTGTTCATCATCACCGACAATCTCAGCAGTCATTCCAGCCTCGAGACGCGCACCTGGCTGGAAGGGCATCCACGCATCCATCACGTCTTCATTCCCACCGGGGCGTGCTGGCTCAACCTGCAAGAGGGCTGGTGGCGGCTCTTCCGCCGTGATGCCCTGGCTGGCCAGAGCTTTGCCAATCCCAAGGAGATCGAGCAAGCTACCCGCGTCGCAACCGCTCAACTCAACCTGCGAGCCAAGCCCTGGGTGTGGGGACGACCGCCTAAGACGCCTCGTCACCGTCGGCGTCTCTTCTGTTACCGCCTTTAAGGAATGGAGCACTAGCGATGCATTTCATCTCCCGTCACAATCACCCAAGCCTCTGTGGGTTTCATTTCTCTTAAAGAATGGCACGCACGTGCGGCTCAATGTTGCAGAGGGTGTAACAAACCAGGAAGAGCTTGAAACATTCATCAGTTATCTGAAATTATAAACAATCCTCATCCTTCAGTCCGGGATTACAAGAACATACCCCAAGCCTCGCTCAATAGGCTTATCAGTCGTCAACAAGCCAGTTAACTGATTTCTCGGCAGATATCATATGGTAGCCAGCACAAGCTACTCCAAACAGTCTGGCAATATACGCCACCAGTTTCAGGCTGTCTCCTTTTTCTACGCCACGTATCCGACTTTCCTGAGCATGTTCATCGCTGAAGCAATGGTCGTGCTCGAGGAGGTGGTTGAGGTATGGACTCAGTCACGGTCCGCAAGGCTCTGACATCATCCCTTCCGCTTTCAAGGAGGTGAAAGCTGTTGATATGCGGCGCAGCAAGAGCTATCGAGCCGACATGACTCACTACCGGCGGCTTGCGGCCAGATCTTTTTCTTACCAGAAGCAAGGGGAGACACAGAAACACTGCCGTCGTGCTTCGTGTGTCTCCCCTTTTATCCGAAATGGGAACGACTTTATTTACCACGGAACGACTTTATTTAACTTCTACAACATCTACACCTCACTTATTGTCCCCTACTCCACAGTCACCGATTTGGCCAGGTTCCTCGGCTGATCCACATTGCATCCCCTGGCAACCGCGGCGTGATACGCGAACAACTGCAAAGGGATGATTGCCAGTAACGGGCTGAGCACCTCCAGCGTAGCAGGAACATACAACACATTGTCAGCATATTGCTGGATGGCTTCGTCGCCTTCGGTGGCAACCACTATTACGCGGGCGTCGCGGGCGCGGACCTCCTGGATGTTGCTGACGACTTTTTCGTAGACGTGCGAAGCTGTGGCGACGGCGACCAGCGGGGTGTCTGGGTCGAGCAGGGCAATGGAGCCGTGTTTCAGTTCGCTGGCAGGGAAGCCTTCGGCATGGATGTAAGAGATTTCTTTGAGTTTGAGAGCTCCCTCGAGGGCAGTGGGGAAGCCCACGCCACGACCAATGAACATGATGCTGGAACACGACATGCGCTTCGCAAGCGGATTAATGATGTCATCTGCGCTAGCGGCGGCATCCAGTATACACTGGATCTGAGCGGGGATGCGCTCAAGGGCAGCGAGGACCTCTCCAATTTGCTCAGCAGACACGCGTTCGCGCTGACGGGCAAGATAGAGGCCTAACAGGTAGAGCACTGTTACAGTGCTGACGAAGGTTTTCGTCGCCACTACGCAAATCTCCGGGCCTGCTTGCAGGTAGAGCACGGCATCAGCGAGACGCGTAATGGCACTGGCGACGACGTTGGTCACAGCAATCACAGGCGCACCATGCTCGCGGGCCTGGCGGATGCTAACGAGCGTATCCGCCGTCTCGCCCGATTGGGTGACTGCAATGCAGAGCGTCTCCGGCCCGACGATGGGATCGCTATAGCGGAACTCGCCCGCGGTCACTACCTCTACCGGAATGCGTGCCCATTGCTCAATCACGTATTTGGCGATTAAGCCAGCATGGTACGACGTTCCACAGGCGACTACGATGATGCGCTGTATGTGGTTGAGCAGTCCCGCCTGCTGGATACGTTCTAACTCGGCCAGGTGTAGTTGACCGTCGCGCACACGGCCCAATAAGGCGCGGCGCACGGCATCTGGCTGTTCGTTGATCTCTTTGATGGCGAAATGCGGGTAGCCACCCTTCTCCGCCGACTCTGCATCCCACTCGATGGTGAGCGGGTCACGCTGTACCGGCGTTCCATCAAGCTTTGTGATGGTAACACCGCCAGGACGGAGCGCTACGATTTCGCCCTCGTCGACGATGACGATGCGGCGCGTGTGTTTGAGAATGGCGGGAATGTCCGAGGCCAGAAATTGTTCGTTTTCGCCCAGGCCTACGATGAGCGGACCACCACCGTAACGTGCTCCAATCAAGAGGCCGGGCTGTTCTCTGCTGACTACTGCAATGGCGTAGGAGCCGGTGATGCACTGCAAAGCGAGGCGTACCGACGCTTCAAGGTCGTGCTGCGTTGTGCCAAGGTAGTAGCGTTCGACCAGGTGCGAGAGGACTTCGGTATCTGTTTCGGAACGAAATGCGTGCCCTTCGCTCTTCAACTCTGCTCGCAGCGCGGCATAGTTCTCGATGATACCGTTATGGACGACGGTCAGCACGCCGGTGCAGTCGGGGTGCGGGTGGGCATTAATGTCGTTGGGGCGGCCATGGGTAGCCCAACGCGTATGACCTATGCCCAGTGGACCAGGTTTGGGCCGCGAGCCGTTCTCGACGTCGGCGACGAGGTTGGAAAGTTTTCCGGCGCGGCGGTGCAGTTCGAGCGAACCGGTAGAGGTGAGGACCGCGATTCCAGCGGAATCGTAGCCACGGTATTCTAGTTTGCTGAGACCATCAAGCAATATGGAAGTAACGTCGGTGCCCTGAGGGCCGACGTAACCTATGATACCGCACATGGGTCGGGTATCCTTTCTGCTTTATCGTGTTGTGTTGTAATGGTGAAAGCCAGTCAATCGAGCCACGCGAGTAGACGCGATATATTTATTGCAAGCGAGCACGATTGATTGTCCTCCGGGCGCGATAAAACGGCCCCTACGTCACTGGTGGCGTTTTGTACCAAGCGTTACCGTTCAGGTTTGTGCGCCACCTTCTCAGGGTAGTGATGTACCCTGGAGGCTCCCCGCTGACAGTCCGAACAGCCCCCACCTCGTCAACCGTGGCTCCTCCTATAGCCCGGCCCATGCGCTACTAAAACCCGACAACGTTCCATAAAGTCAGTATACCATTACCACATTTCTATAATAATAAACGAGAACATTTATCGCTATGTTGCAAACTCAGCACTCTTTGTGATACCAGGGACCAGCTAATCTAGCCGAAACTAGGAATGTCTCTTTTCAGAGGATTGCCATCATCTGGGGATCGATCCCAAAGTCGAGCAGCCGGATAATATGCTGGTGCCGCAACCGGGCGATGATTTCTGCTTCCCGCAGAAACCCGTCTTGATGTCGTTGAGACGACAGGTGCTGCTTCAGGAATTTAATAGCAGCCGAGGTGTGAATATGGACATGCTGGCCCAGATAAACCTCTGCGAAGCCTCCGCTTCCCAGTAATCTTTCCAGGCGATAATTCCTAATCTGCTGGCCGATGCGATCAGCCATCGTCCCATCCTTTCTGAGGAATACTCTGCTCTCATTGGCCATCCGCTGGACATTGCTCCATGACTCCAGCAGCGCGGGTACCCATGTTTCAACTAGGGGAGGAAGCGCCGCCCTCCTTTCCGGTGATGTGCGGGAAAGGAAAACGGGTGATGATCCACCCTTGTGCGCAACGAGCCAGCCGCACCAGTTTGCGCGGCGTCACCTCCGCGAGAGCTTTCCCACTCCTCACATCTTTGACCACAAATGCTCCCTTGACCCGCCGTCCACCAATGTAGCCAATCTGTCCTTTGGCTTCCACCAACTCATAGAGCTTCCAACTTTTGACCTTGCGAGGCGCCCAGACCTTATGCTCGCTGCGCTTGCCATTATACATCTGGTAATGGCCTCGCGGGACACAGCGAAGCTGGTACACCACGGTGAGTGGCTTGACCACTTCCCCGATGGCACAGGCAATGGCAACCGCATCATTGACATGCGATTTGGGAAGCTTGAGCACCTGAATACGTTGGTATTTCGTCTCATACCCATATCTCACCACTACCCGCTCTGCTCCGAACTGCTGGGCAAGAGGCTGTACAACGGCAGTCTTGATGGACGAGATGTGGGCAGCATCTTTGAGTGGCACACGAGCCTGGGCTTGGATTTCGGGATAGCCAAACTCTTCTGCCGTCTGGGTTCCTTTCCGCTTGTTACAGGGACCGCACGCGATCACGAGATTACTGGCACGATCACTGCCCCCTCGACTTTTGGGCATGAGATGCTCCACCTGTAATGGAACTCCGCTCATTTTGCAATAGGCACACTGCCTCTGCCACTTGGCAAGCAGATACTCGCGCAGCAGATAGCCCTGAAGCTGGCCCTGCTGGTAGGATACGCCTGAGACCTCCGGGTTCTGCATGTGCTGGGTATCAAAGCTGCCAATTTCCACGTTGATCTGACGAATGGGCAGGACCCTGGCGACAAAACGGACCGCTTTGACGGTTGCCTCGGCTCTTGCTCGCAGCGAGGGAGCAAGCCAGCCAGAGGATCTGCGCCGATTGGCCCATCGTGCGGCGCGGTAGCGTGTCTTGCGCGAACGGCGCGTGCGCCGATACTGGCGTCGCTGCATCAGCTTTCTGCTGATGTCGGTGCGCAGGCACATCTCCGCCTGAAAGACCACCTCCCGGTTCGCGGTTGCGGCTATTCCGACGGTGTGAGAGCCAGTGTCCACTCCTACCGTGACCGGCTGGGTATAGGTGGTCGTCTCGAAACGAAGCTGAATAGTGAATGGCTCACGAGTCACCACGCGTGCGCGCCGAGTTGTGAGAAAGATCCGCGCTCGCCTGGGCGTGGTCGGCATCAATGGTGTTCCTGAATGTGATAGGACAAATACCTTCATCGGGTAAGGCTCCTTTCGGAGTAGAAGTCGATCCCCTCGACAAAGATACAACCCGGTACTGTCCCCTGGCCACGATGGCTAACCGCACCACTGGTTAGGCCAGGAGTTGGAGCGCCTGGTGCTGGGGCAGCACACCAGGGTCCGAACGGCAACACTCAGTTGTATCGTAGCCTCTTCTCAGCCAGTCAAGACGCTCGCTTCCTCGGCTTGGCTGGCTCTGAGACTGAGTCTGGTCAATCCAGCTTGTAAGAGACCAGCTCTCACAAGCCTCCCCATTCTATGGGGAGGTCATTGACGTCGATGTTCAGTGCAGTACCGAGCGAGGCCACCGACTCGGCCAGAACGAGCGAGGCGCCTCCATGCAAATAACCAGCCTGCTGGCGCTGGTTAGGACCAATGGGCATACCGGCAACGACCTTCTCTTTCTCGGCTGTGACTACTGTAATGTCAAGCGCGTCCCATATGGACCCCGCGCGGGTGCTGTTTATGCGTTTTACAAGTTCTTCACTGGAAAATTCCAAATCGTCTAGCCCTCTTTCTGCCTTCTTTGTAACTAATGCCATGTGCAGCTTTTTGTTCAGCTACACCGGGTTATATAGCACTTCTCCGGGACGAAAGCAAGTGCAAGGAGCGTGGAGTGTTGAGTTTTGCCCTTGACAACGATATCATTCAGGCCAGATACTGTTTTTACGGCACATGGTCGTGCTACGAGACGTTTGCAGCGATTTTGAAAGGCAGCACCGATATGTTCGACACAAGCAAGATCGGCCAGAGTTTCCCCCCGTTTACTATCGAGGTCGAGCGTTGCAAGATTCACGAACTTGCCCTCGCCATTGGCGATGATAACCCGATTTACCATAGTCGCGAGGCGGCGCAGGCAGGCGGCTATAGCGATGTCCCATTATTTCCCACTGCTCCCACTCTCTTCACATTCTGGGGCAATACAAAGATGGGAAGGCATCTCATAGACATGGGTGTCAATGTGATGGGTGCTTTGCATGGTGAAGAGGATTACGAATACCTTGCGCCTATCTATCCTGGGGATATACTGACGGGAGTGTTGACGCTGGTCGATGGGAAAACACGCAAGGGCCAGACGGGCTCGATGGATATTTTGACGATTGAGGTACGCTATACCAATCAACATGGACAGCACGTGTTGAATGCTCGCGAAGTGGTCATTATACGCGGTTAGCCTGAGGAGACACACACATGACAACAAACGCTCAAGTTCCAACTAAGGTTTATTTTGAAGATGTGCAGGTTGGCGACGAAATCCCCAAGCTGGTGAAGTCGATGGTGACACACCTGCAGCTGGTGCGCTACGCTGGCGCTTCGGGGGACTTCAACCCGCTGCACACCGATCCCAAGATCGGCGAGATGATTGGTACAGGCGGCATTATTGCCCACGGCATGTTGATTATGGGCTTTGTGGGGCAGATGTTGAGTGACTATGTTGGGCCGACAGCGCTGCGCAAATTTGGCGTGCGCTTCAAGGGCATGACACACCTGGACGATGTGATTACCTGTACAGGCACCATCACCGAGAAATTCGAGGTGAATGGCGAGGCGCGCATCAGTGGGAAGGTGCAGGCCGCTGATCAAAACGGCGATGTGAAGGTCACGGGCACGTTTGTGGCGGCCCTGCTCCGACGCAGTTAGAGGAAAGGATAGATAAGATTATGGGCTTGATCGATGGCAAAGTGGCTATTTTGACCGGCTCCGGACGTGGCATCGGGGGAGCAGCCGCCAGGCTATTCGCTGCGGAAGGCGCGTCGGTGGTTGTGAGTGATCTTGATCCCGCTCCGGCAGAGGAGACCGCCACTGTTATTCGCAACGCGGGCGGCAAGGCTATCGTGGTTCCTGGTGATGTGACCGATCCAGCGTTTCCGGCGCAGTTGATCAAGGCGACGCTTGACGCGTTTGGCGGCATCGATATCATTGTCAATAACGCTGGCTACACCTGGGATGCTGTGATCCAGAACATGACGGATAAGCAGTGGTATGCCATGATAGATGTACATACGACTGCGCCCTTCCGCATCCTGCGCGAGGCGTCGCAATACATTCGCGAGGCGGCGAAAAAAGAGCAGGCGGCAAACGGCCGCGCCTTGGCGCGCAAGGTGGTCAATGTTTCTTCGGTCTCCGGCGTCTACGGTAACGCGGGCCAGGTGAACTATTCTACTGCCAAGGCTGGCATTACAGGCCTGACGAAGACGCTGGCGAAGGAGTGGGGGCGCTACAACGTGCAGGTCAACTGCGTTTGCTATGGCTTTATCGATACGCGCCTGACGGCTGCTA
>WNFA01004869.1_pt1 | contig 11945 bp, 8 predicted proteins | sample 5400481 | NCBI WGS metagenome assembly WNFA01 (sample SAMN13153340, study PRJNA577476) | soil metagenome | isolation source: 120 cm saprolite under Douglas fir tree site 2 hole 1 replicate 2 | place: USA:California | collected 2015-04-18
AAATTGCCCATCGAGATCACCTTCGAAGGGACTTATCTGGAATCAAAGACGGCTCGTTCGCAGGGATATTCTATATCGTTCAGGCGCCGGGAGTTACAGCGACGGCGACGGCCAAATGACGCCACCGGCCAGATTATTCAAGCTTTATGGCAACCAAAGGCCTCAATGATCCAGTGATTTGCGGCCGCATTTGTGAAAGCGCAAAGACAACCCGGATTTTGCGGCGATACTTGACTGTTGCTCGTTATCCCGGTTCTCGGTTCTCTCGTCGGTATCAAGTTGAGCGAGGATGACGATGCGCACCGTTTTACCTTTTAGGGACAGCCCCGCCGGCTACCAGGGGCAGTCGCAACGGTGCAGCAGGATTTGTCCTGATTGAAAAGGCTGCGCAACTCTTGGCACTTTCAGGGCTGCCCTTTGCGCCGATTGGAAGAAACATCTCTTTGATCATGAAGCTTGCCTGCAAAATCGGGATTGCCGTGACGTTGCTGGCATTGGCCAGCGTCCCAGCATCTGCCGCGGAGATGGCAAACCTGAGAAATGGCTTTGCCATCCGGCATGAACGTCACGAGCTGCGAGGCGATATGACCCGCCTCTATCTGGCCGGGACCGCGGACAACTACGTAGAAGTGCCTACCGCGGATGTCGTAGGGTTCGAGACAATTGATGAACCCGTGTTGCCAGCCCTAAGCCCCCCACCGGCAATCACCCTCGACGCGCTGGTCAGCGCCGCCAGCAGCCGCAACAACATTGACCCAGACCTAATCTTCAGCGTGATTCGCGCCGAAAGTGGATTCAATCCAAACGCGGTCTCTCCCAAGGGTGCGCAGGGTTTAATGCAGCTCATGCCGGAGACTGCCGCCTTGCTGGGCGTGCAGAACGCTTTCGATCCCGCCGCCAACGTAGAGGGTGGAACGCGTTATCTGGGGCAATTGCTGGCGCGCTACCACAACGCGGAGACCCGCGTTTACGTGGCTCGAGTGATCCGAGATCTGAATCGCAAGAAGGCTGCTCAGCGCGGCCCGCACTCGGGGCCCACCGGAACTCGCGCAGTGGACCGGAACTCCAAGGCCACCACGCCCCGCGCGGCCGGCCACCCTAACATTACAGGCCCAGTACGTTATATCTCCCACGACGCAACGGGTTCCTGAGGTGTAATTGCTGTTTGGAGTGCAGGGCGACGCGGATCCCAGTCACCATCTAATCCTTCAGAAGTCGCTTGGAGTGGACGCTTTCAATACACTCATTGATTCTGCGTCGGTGTCGGGGTTTTTGACGAGGTTGGCTTAATCGTGTTTGGACCTGCCTCTGGAACAACAGTTCCTTTCGCACCTTCATGGTTCACGGCTGGCACCGGTTTGGGTGTCCAGAAACCCGGATCGCCCGCGGCAAATTCTTTCGACACGTGAGACATCTCGGCACTGACGGCATAGAGGTTGCTCGTGGTGCTGACATAGGCTTCGCGGGCAATCTTTTCCTGGCGCTGCGCGGCTTCATCGCCCTCCGCTTTCAGCAGGTCTTCCTCATAGGAGAGGAGGTCGTCGTTTTCCTTGAGTGCGGCCATGGGCATGAAAACGAGGAAACCCTGCGACTGCATACCCATTTTCAGCTGATAAACGACCCATGGCGTGTCTACTCTGATCTTTTCGTATGCATCACTAAGGATTTTGGAAGCTTCGACAAAATCGCTCTCATGCCCCGGTAAGAGGTGGACTTCGATGACGCGCATGAAGTGCGCCTCCGAGAGATCGATGTGATCCACGCGGTAACCTAGATCGTCGCGGCGCACCGCGACGATCGTGTCCTCGCTGGCCAAGAGCGCCTCGATCTCTTCATGCATCCGCGCGAGGTCCGGATGGGCGGCATATACCTGAGTCCAGCCTGCGACGGCCTGCTCCATCTGCTCGAAGGAGTCGAATGGGTCGAAGGAGAGCGCTTCGCGCGGGCCCGTAAGAGATTGTAAGGCAATCCACGAATTGGGGACGTCAATGCGATTACAGGCGCGCGCGGTGGCAACCTCTAACTTCTGTCTCGCGGTCGCCTTTCCGTATTGGATTTCCTGATGCACAAGGACCAGGAGATACGGCGGCCCCACCGCCGGATTCACTGCCGAGTTCACCGCCTTGTTCTCCTGCCCCGATGCATTGGGGATGCAAACCAGTGAGGATAATACGATCGCTGCCAGGGCTCGGATAGCATTCATGCCACATACCTCCAAATTATGGCGGGCTTCACGTCCCGGTCTGACCGGGAGGTTCAGTGTAAAAGTAGAGCCCGCACCCGGAATTAAAAATTGCAACGGCGCGCCGCATCCTTGTCAAGAGCCTCACGGCTACGGGACCCCATGCACCAGCCAGATTAGGTTCGGACTGGGATTTCCTTCGGATAAGAAGCCCACAGGATCATTGTCTGCGTTTGGAATCTTACCCACGGCGAACTCTCATGAGCAGCGGGCATCACGTTCCGAAAATCCCGCGCTTAGACGTCAGCAACTTCTTGATTCCGGGGACAACTATGTCTAGTATAGCGGATTCTGAAATCAGCTGTCTGCAGATGTCTTGTTCCCGATGACCTCAATGAAAACCCGAAATTTCGATCGCGACGGGCGCACCCGTTTGCTACTGCAGGGCGCGCTTGGAAACGCCACGTGCCCGACATACCCTTCACTGCAACCCGCAATCCAGGGCAAACACGTTCTTATTTACAGACTGAAACCGAAAAATTATGCTGATTGCCACCGAGGCGATCTTTAACCCGCATATGGGCGAAGAAAAAGCAAACTGTGGAAAAACGGCGAATGATGACGGAGAGCAAAGAAGCGAATCGTACGATGGTCCATGATTCTGGGAGCCTTAATCAGGCGGCCCTTGCATATTAAGCGCTTAGTAGAGAAAGGGTTTTCATTAAAGATAAGGAAAACGCTGTTGTTTGGCGCTTGCCGCCGGCAATGCTGCTTAGATCATGCTGTACCGCGCAAGTGTCGGAGCGAATTAGAGTGTTGGGGGCAGCCATTTTGAACGCGTTCCAGCTCCGTTTTTGGCCCGTGTTCTCTGTCCTGGTGCTGGCCTTTACCCACTCGGCGGCCGCGCAGCGGCCACCCAGCAAGAGTCCGCATGGCTCCCTGGCCATTCCTTGCGAGAACTGCCACACCAACACCAGCTGGGCCCCGATTCGCGCCGTTCCGGAATTCAGCCACGACGCAACGCGATATCCCCTTCGCGGCATGCACGAAAAACTCTACTGCACGCAGTGCCACTTCAGGCCGGTCTTTACTGATGTCGGCAAGAATTGCGCGGACTGCCACGCTGATATTCATCGCCGTCAGTTCGGCGCCAATTGTGCCCAGTGCCACACGGTGAGCGGTTGGAATGTCTCGACTCAATCGATCAAGCAGCACTTCAACAGATTTCCGCTGCTCGGAGCGCACGCGGTGGTGGAATGCCAGGAGTGTCACAAGAGCGCAGCCGTCGGACAATACTTGGGACTTTCTACAGCATGCGCCTCCTGCCACATGAAGGATTGGCAAAGCACGACGTCTCCCGCACACGCCAGCGCCCCGACGGAATTCCCCCCGAACGAGTGCCAGACGTGCCATGCGAGCTTCGACACCTGGTTGAGTGCGACGGTTAAACATGCTGAGCCGCCCATCAGTTTCCCACTGACCTTGGGCCATGCCAACGTGCCGTGTGAGCAGTGCCATGTCGGTGGCAACTACACCCTGAACATCCCCGCAAAGGCATGCGGAACTTCCGGCTGCCATTTAATCACTTGGCAGCAGACGAATTCTCCGGTGCATTCCACTGCCGGGCCTGCATTCGCGCTGGCGAACTGCTCCAATTGCCATACACCCGCGGGCTGGACCGCGCCGTTCGATCACAGCGCGACCGGGTTTACATTGATCGGGACGCACATGTCCCCAACCCCGACGCCCTGCGCTTCCTGCCACATCAGCAACAACTACACGCTCAATTCGATGGACTGCTATGGCTGCCACCAAGCAGCTTTCCTAAGCACTACGTCGATTGGCGGGAACGTACCGAATCACGTCACGGCTGGGTTTCCGACTACGGCCTCGGCTTGCGCGTCATGCCATCCGATCACCACCTGGTCTGCGGGAGTTTTTGACCACAGCGCGACTGGCTTCCTCCTGACCAATGGCCACGCGAATGTGGCTTGCAATTTGTGCCACATCGGCAACAACTATGCTCTACAGATCGCCCCAACCGATTGCGGAAACTCAGGTTGCCATTTGACCACATGGCAGCAGACGAGCAATCCGGTGCACCGTACTTCCGGAGCGGCTTTTGCCGCGGCGAACTGTTCCACGTGCCATACAACGCGGGGCTGGGACGCTGCGTCGTTCGATCACAGCGTTACGGGGTTCGCCTTGACCGGAATGCACATTTCCCCGGTGCCGACGCCCTGCGCCTCCTGCCATGTGAGCAACAACTACACGCTCAATTCCGCCGCCTGCTACGGGTGCCACATACCTGACTGGCAAAGCACTGCAAAGCTCGGGGGCAGCGTTCCGAATCATATTACGGCAGGGTTCCCGCAAGACTGCTCCATTTGCCACTCCACGTCCAACTGGACGAGTTCCACGTTCAATCACGGCACGACGGGGTTTGCCTTGACGGGAATGCACATCTCCCCAGTGCCGACGCCCTGCATTTCCTGTCACGTAAGCAACAACTACACGCTCAATTCCGCCGCCTGCTACGGATGCCACACTCCTGACTGGCAAAGCACCACAAAACTCGGCGGGTCGGTCCCGAATCACATCACTAGCGGTTATCCACAAACGTGCGAGTCGTGCCATACAACAACATCATGGCTGGGCGCGGTCTTTGACCACAGCACCACCGGTTTCCTTCTGACCGGCGCGCACGTGTCCCCACCATTGGCTTGCAACCTTTGCCACATCAGTACGGCTCGGCCGCCAACCGATTGCTACAATTGCCACACCGCTCAATGGCAGAGCACCGCAACGCTGGGCGGGCCGGTACCGAACCACCTCGCCGTCGACGCCACCATCGCCGGAATCGTCCCAACCGCATGCGCTACGTGTCACAACACGACCAGTTGGCTGACGGCGACGTTTAATCACTCTTGGTTTCCAATCAATCACGGCAATAATGCTGCAGGCGGTGTCTGCGCCAATTGCCACACCAATACCGTGAGCGCTTCCGCGAACTACGCCCTCTTCCAATGCACCCTTTGCCATGGGGGCAATAACGCGAACGCTTTCAGTCACCCAAGCGTCCCAGGGTATGTGTACAACAGCAGACAGTGTTATAGATGCCATCCTCAGGGCAATACTTGATAGCAGGAGCGTAGGTTGCGCCGTTTCGTATTCATTTTCGCCTTGTTGCTTGGAGTTGTCTTCTCGACGACTCGCGAGGCGCAGTCTGCCCAGACTCAGTCGGCGACTCCAAAAAACTTTTTCCATATCAAGTACATTGCCGAAGGAGTTGTCTATCTGGATGCCGGGCGTAATGCCGGATTGGATGAGGGGATGCTCCTCCATCTGTGTCACGCCGACCCGAACGGCGGAACGACCGAGGCTGTAAGGTTTCAGGGGCAGGAACCCATTGCCGATGTGCGCATATTTTCCGTGGCCGACTCATCTTCTGCCGCAGAAATCATAAATTCGCGGGAAGACTTGACAGTGAGTGACATTGCCTACCTGGACGTCCAAAGCGTCCACCTTCGGGAAGACATGGCCAACACCATCGAATCCCAAAATTATCCCGTCGTCGTCAGCTTTTCATATGGGGACCCATTGGATGAAGAGGTCCGGGCAACGACTGTCTCCCCAAAAATGGCGCCGATTGATAACCAGGTGCGCGGCCGGATCGGATGGGATTTCGGGACTCTTTCAGAACCGGGAGGCCTCAACTCACGACAAGCGGGGTTCATGTTGCAGGCTGACATGAGCCGCATTGGGGGCACGCACTGGAATTTCACAGGTTACTGGCGCGGACGTTTCAATTCACAAAGCGCGGGCAGTGCGGGCGGAGCCACGCCGTCCACCATCAACGACTTGATCAACCGGACGTATCACTTGGGACTTTATTATCAAAATCCGGACTCCGCGATCACTCTTGGCGTTGGCCGGCTTTATCTTCCCTGGGCCTCCAGCTTGAGCACGATTGACGGCGGCTACATTGGACGCAGACTGACGCAAACCGTAACCGTTGGCCTTTTCGGCGGCTCAACACCTGATCCCACGTCCTGGAGCTATAGCCTGAACCAGCACATCGCCGGGACTTTCATCAATTATGAAAAGGGCGACTTCGACCGTCATCGGCTGAGCAGTACGTTTGGGTTGGCCACGACCAGTATTCGATGGCATGTGGCGCGGGAGTTCGCTTTCTTCGAAAATACGTTTTCGCTAGGCCGCGGTTTTTCCGTTTACAATTCCCTTCAGGCTGACAAGGCAAGGACCGCGATCGGAGGAGCTTCCTACAACACCGGGGTAACGCAGAGTTTCACGAGTGTGCGATATCAGCCCATCACGCTGCTTACCTTCAACCTCAACCACAATTACTTGCGCAATTTGCCTACGTTTGACCCGGCCCTGATCAGCACGGGCCTGCTGGATCAGTATCTTTTCCAGGGTCTCAGCGGCGGCGTGCGCCTGGAATTCCCATATCGCATTGCCTTCTCCACCGATGTCGGGCGCAGCAAGAACAACACCGATAAAGCGCCATCCTGGAATCAGATGTACGGCCTCACTTTTGGGGAAATCCGAGGCACCGGTTTGCAATTGGACCTCCGCCACACAAAATTCAATAGCTCTTTCGGACAGGGAACGTACGAGTTTGTTTCATTATCGAGAAGTTTGACTGATCGGTTGCACGTGCAGGTGCAAGGCGGGACGCAGCACCTCAATTCTCTCCTTAGCACGAACTCAAGTTCAAGGTTCGTGACCGGAACCGCGGATTGGTCTATCGGGCCGCGCTACTTTGTTGAAGGCTTATACACTTGGAACACCGGGACGTCCATGAGTTACCGCCAGATGAATTTAACGTTCGGATACCGCTTCGGAGGATTCCTGCGCAAATGAGAGTCAAGCCCCAACTGGCCGGGAGACTTACAAGCGGGCGGTCACATAAAATGTGGCGGCGGGTTCTCTTCGTGACGGCGTTCGCGGCTTTGTCACTTCCCTGCTCCGCCCAAGATTCGCCGGCCGCTTCTCCGGCGCCAGCGGCCATGGAGGCGCTTGCGCGCGCACGGGATCGCATACAAACGTACTTCGACCAGTTTTCCAACGTTGCGTGTACCGAATCGCTCACGCAAATCGTGCTGGGCAAAAACGGCAAGCCCACCTATCGGGAAAATTCCGTATACGATTATCAGTTTCAAGCGACCTCGGATAGCGGCACGATGAAGGTCACCGAATCGCGCAACACGCGCAGCCCGGCGTTCCGGGATCCGGCCCGGACCTTGCTCACCACGAATGGCTTTGCGAGTATCCTCCTGGTCGTTCATCCAATGTATGAGGCAAGCTACACGTTCGAGCCAGCAGGCGAGGAAAGTATCGCGGGTGAGACGCTTGAGAAAATTCGTTTCACGCCCGTAGCCGGAGGAGCATCGCCGGCGGCGCTGCGGCTGCGAGGCAGAAATTATCCCCTGCCACTTTCCGGGACGCTCTGGATCGAACCGCAAACGGGCGTCATCGTGAAACTGGAAGCGCAAGTGGACTCGACCTACAGTGATATGGGACTTTCGGGAATTCAGAGCGAAGTTCGCTTCGCGGCCCACACATTTCACGATCCCGACGAGACCATGTGGATTCCGGAGTCGGCCGTGATCGATGTTGAGACGCCGCGCCAACACTGGCGCAACCTCCATCGCTTCACAGCCTACAAGAGATTTAATGTCAACGTTCATCAGGAGATTGGGCAAAACCCATGAGTCAATCCGCGACGGTACAAGCCGCCATTTTCAGCGGGGATGCCTCGGAAAAAAAGCATCGCCAGCGCGTGATGGCCGGCTGGATCGCATCCATGGCCTTCGTCGCCGCATTCGCCGTATACGGATTCGACTACTACACGCTGGGTTCGGGCGAGCGGCCGTTTTCGCCCAAGCACGCCCTGCTGCGTCCCAGCGGCGCCATTGGCGTAAACCTGGGCGTGTTCGGGGTGCTCCTGTTTTTCTTGATTTATCTCTACCCCCTGCGCAAGAAATGGGGCTGGCTCGGCAGGCAGGGAAATTCCCGGCACTGGCTGGATTTTCACGTCATCCTGGGCAGCGCCGCGCCGGTGGTAATCGCCCTGCACTCCTCCTTCAAGTTCGGGGGAATTGCCGGGATGGCCTTCTGGGTCATGGCCATGGTCACGCTCAGCGGCTTTATCGGTCGATATTTGTATTCGCAAATTCCGCGAAGCTTGAACGCCGCCGAGCTTTCCATCCAGGAGATTCAGGACATGGAGGGCAGGCTCCGATGGGACGCGGAAGAAAAGAATGAAAAAATCGGAGCAGAACTCCTCGATTTGTTGGCATTACCATCGCGAGACCGGGTCGCTCATACATCGCTGGTGGTTGCCCTCTGCTGGATGATCTGGCTCGATCTCAAGCGGCCGTTTCAAGTGTCGTGGCTGCGCCTGCGTGCCGGAGGCTTCGGACCGTGGCTAGTCTCACTGTTTGGAATTCTGCCGACTCGCAGTGCCCACCTGGAGCGCGCCATTCACATGGCGCGGAGGCAGGCGTCGCTGTCCAAGCGCGTCCTGTTCCTCTCCCGAACCAAGCAGGTTTTTTCCCTGTGGCACGTTGTGCATCGTCCTTTTAGCTACTCCTTTGCCATACTGGCCATCGTGCACATTGTGGTGGTGATGGGGATGGGTTACTTGTAGGGCGAAGACCCGCTTTATGAAACACGCAGCTCTTTATTCGATGCCTGCTTCGCTTCGCTGCTTCCCTCGGTGGTCATGTCACGCGCGCCAACCTGGACGCCGATCTTTTTCAGGAAGGCAGTGGGGGGCTCCCCGCCCGCGAAAATCCAGACGAAATCGTTGGGGATTTCCCGCAACTCGCCGCCAACTTCCAGGATGGCGGAGCTTGGCGTGAACTCGACAGGGTTGGAATTGAAAATCACCCCGAGTTTGCCGCTACGCACGTTTTCTTCCACGCGCTTTTCATTTCGGTCTTTGAGGCGCGTGAAACATTCCTTCCGATATGAAAGCGTAACCTTGTTGCCGACCTGGTGAGCCAGCCCCATGGCGGCCTCGACGGCGCTGTCTCCGCCGCCAATGACGAGTATATTTTTATTCACGTAATGGTCGGCTTCGATCAACCGGTACATGACTTTCGGCAATTCCTCTCCCTTGACGCCAAGTTTTCGCGGAATGCCCCCCTTGCCGACAGCCAGGACCACGGTGCGAGCGCGGTATCGGCTTTTGGTGGTGACCACATCGAAAATGCCGTCCTCGCCTTTTTTGACATCTTCCACTTTTTCGCCACCGCGAAATTTGAAATCGACTCTGTGCAGCACCTCGTTCCAAATGGACAGAAGGTCTTCCTTGGAAAGTTCCGTTTTCTTGAATTTCCCGTAGATGGGGAGTTCGACAGGGCTCGTCAGGACCAATTTTTGGCGCGGATATTTCGCCACCGTGCCGCCGATTTCACCTTCATCCAGGGTGAGATAATTCAGTTTGCGTTCGATGGCGCGCAGCGAAGCACTAATCCCTCCGGGACCCGCGCCCACGATCAGCGCATCGAGAACGTCCGGCGCCGGTCCGCCCCCTCGCAACCCCGGGATTCTCGCCACGATTATATCGATGCAGTCGCGTCCCTGGTTCACGGCGTTCTTGATCAGCGCCAATCCACCGAGCTCCCCGACGATAAACATGTTCGAAACGCTCGTCTCAAATTCGGGCGTCAGGTGCGGCATGTCCGCGCCCATGCTCGGACTCGCCATAACCATCGTGATGGCTCCGACGGGACATGCGTCCGCGCAAAGGCTGTGGCCAATGCATTTGTATCCGTTGACGATGACCGCTTGGCCCGCCAACATAGCCAGAACGTCTCCCTCCGGGCAAACCATGGTGCACGTTGCGCAGCCGATGCAATAGGTTGTATCGATATGCGGGTGTTGCGATTGCGGTCCGTCCGAACGCAGGCTTCCCTTTTGCGCGGCCTCGCGGGAGCGAGCCTCAAGAGCCTCTTGTCTTTTGAGATAGCGCCGCACGAAAATGAGCGTAAGGATGACGGCGATCAGGAGGCCGGCGAGATTATTCATTCTTGTATTTTCTCATAAAACTACCCAACAATATCCGATTACATGGGCACCGATCCTTCGGAGTGGGGATTTCTCAAGAGTACCGGAAGGGAGGCATTGAAAGGCAACGAGTTAGGGGTGTGTCTCAGGGGGCGATTTTAGAGCTTTTTGGGGAAGCCAAACTGTGGCGAAATTGCCGCACGCCGGCTGATCCGTCGGCATTTAAGCCAAATCCCGCCGTGGCGCACAGGGTTACATTCCGGTACGAGAACTTTTCGTGACTTGTCTTCCTTAGTGCGATGAGATATCGGCGAAGTGGCATCATCCGGACTTCGGCCCGTCATCGATAGCCAGACGACAAGACTGGATAACTGGCCGTGAACAAGACTGTCCCATCCTACAACAAACCATTTCCAGGGGGGACCAACTCTCCGCGCTACAGTTCGGGTCAGGCTGCGTGCTTTAGAATCAAAGGCTCGGGCATGATCGATATCAGGACTCCGGGGTCATCCGTGAAGCGCCGCTTGAGGACTCTATCGCCTGGTGATGCACGATCTCGGTACGTGCCGCGGCGGGACCTGTGTTCGACACCTTTCCAGCGGTTGCATCTTTCGCTGGCTTCGTCGCGAGCCACAGCGAGAAGCGTTCGTCTGGTTCCCAGGAGTCGGGTCAGGGCAAATAGCTTCCGTAGAATGCCGAGGTCATACTCGGCCCAAAGATAGTTAAGGTCACCAGAGACTTGCGCTAGAGTTGACTTCGAACTTTCGAACACTCGGTTAATGCCACAGTAGATCCGAATGATCCTGTAGAAGATCACTCCGGCGAACACCAGGACCTCAACTGCGTGGCTCAGCCAAACACCCATATCCTTACAGCCCCTTCAGAAGTACTAGTACCAATTTCGGCCATAGCCAACTGGTCTGACGTACAGCATTGGTACAGCTGACCTGAAGTACTAGATGGATCGGCGTTAATTAATTCCCCTAGGGCCCGGGTAGGAGCTGGCGTCCAGGCCACTGGTGTTCATGGTTTCAGTTTTTTGTCGATGCTGACCGGACTCCAGCGTAGTTTCACCGCCCGATGAGCGGGAAGCATTGCCTCGTGGCTCGACCCAGACGAATCGTGGAAAGGTTCGGGGAAGATAAATGCCGAATTAGGTTCATTTGCGTAGTCTCAGGTGCCGCTAAGTGTCGAGAGGACCGATAGTATAGGTCTGCTGCTGCTCTCCGGAACAAGGCATCATGGAGCGGCCTCCAAAGACCGGTAAACGCATTGTCGGCAACTAGCCAGATCCCCCCGATGTGCTCTTGGCTTGTCTGAATAGACATGTTAGCTACTAGAATTGTGAAGCCCTTGAACGGACGTCTATACAATAGTCGTAGTTGTGAGTGGATCTATGGAAAAGAAATCGACATCACCGAGCGTGCCGGATCCCGTTGAGGACAAGCCTGGTGGACCTCCGCTTCGGGAAAAACGTGATAGGGTCCGGCTCAGACTGGGACATTCGATTCGCGTGAGACCATCGGTCCCTGGATCTAAAGCTGTGGACGAAAAACTGGTCACACTGAACGTCAGTCGCAACGGGCTTTACTTTGGCACAACAAGCAGATCGTACTACCAAGGCATGCGTCTTTTTGTGACCTATCCCTACTCTTCCGCTCACGGGGCTATCAACAGGGATTACATCGCAGAGGTAGTGCGAGTCGATCGGCTCCCGAATGGG
>WNFA01004264.1_pt1 | contig 11939 bp, 8 predicted proteins | sample 5400481 | NCBI WGS metagenome assembly WNFA01 (sample SAMN13153340, study PRJNA577476) | soil metagenome | isolation source: 120 cm saprolite under Douglas fir tree site 2 hole 1 replicate 2 | place: USA:California | collected 2015-04-18
GGTCTCGCCGTCGCCGATGAAGGCCCAGACCTTGGCGTCGGTCTGCGGCTTGAGAGCGCGATCCTCGAGATAGCGATTGAAGCGGGCCTGGTAGATGGCCATGATGGGGCTAAGCCCCATCGAGACCGTGGGGAATTCCCAGAAATCCGGCATCAGCCAGGGATGGGGATAGGAGGAAAGTCCGCCGCCGGGCTTCAGTTCGCGGCGGAAATTTTCCAATTGGCCCACCGAGAGGCGGCCTTCCAGAAACGCGCGGGCGTAAACGCCGGGCGACGCGTGGCCCTGAAAATAGACAATGTCTCCCTCGAACTGATCGGTGTGCGCGCGGAAGAAATGATTGAAACCAACTTCAAACAGCGTCGCGGCCGAGGCGTAGGTGGAGATGTGCCCGCCAATGTTGTGCTCGACACGATTGGCGCGAACCACCATAGCCAGGGCGTTCCAGCGAATCAGGCTCTTGATGCGCCGCTCGATTTCCTGGTCGCCGGGAAACAAGGGCTGGAGGCGGGGAGGAATCGTGTTGGCGTAGGGGGTGTTTGCGGTAAAGGCAGTCGGCACGCCCGCGAGTTGAGCGCGCTGGCGCAGGCGCTCGAGGATATTGCCCGCGGCTTCGGGGCCCTCGTCGGTCAGGACGGAGTCGAGGGATTCTTCCCACTCGCGTATTTCGACTTCGTCCGTTCCGACCGGTTTTGCGGGTCCACCGTCATTCATAATTTCGTCTTGTCCTCTTGTGCGCCGCACGTGGCAATTCCCCCGAGGCGATGGGGTAATGCCGGAGCCTCTACAACGTATCAATATACCGCAGAGCGCGGCCTCTGGATACTCGGGAGTCCGGCCACGAGGAGTAGGTTCGAGAAGTAGCCTCATCCGGCAAATCGCCCCGCCGACGGGCCTCTGCCAGAACTCAAAAAGTTCTTGACATCACGCCGAAACAAGAATAGTTTTCGCGGCAAGGCCTAGTGGTGGTTGCGAGTGGTGGTCATTTGAAAACCATCTGGCGCGTCTGCGAAAGATGCACCCTCCAACCTCTCGTGGTGTCCAAACGGAGGTGGAATAACATGCGAAGCGGTCGGATGCTGCTGGTATTGCTCGTAGTTTTGTGCCTGATCCCGGCTTGGGCGGCGGCGCAGACCTCATCCACGTCGCCGGTGACCGGGACCGTGAGCGATCAAAAAGGAGCCGTAGTTCCCGGAGCCACTGTGGAGCTCGTGAACACGGCCACTAACCAAACGCGAACCCAACAAACCAACGACGCCGGCGTCTACACATTTGCCAGCGTTCCACCGGGAGTTTACAAGATCTCAATCAGCAAACCGGCATTCCGGAAGACCGTCGTGCAAAATGTCGGCGTGCAGGTCGGCAAGGCAACGACGGTGGATGCCGTAATCGAGGTCGGAACGGTGTCAGAAACGGTGGAAGTCACGGCGACGGCGAAGATGGAGTTGCAGACACTGGATTCTTCGGTCGGCAACGTGCTCGACCGGAAGGCGCTCGATAACATTCCGAGCCTTGCGCGCGATGCCACGTCGCTGTTGCTCTTGCAGCCGCTAGCCAATCCGGGGTTCAATTCGGTGGGCTCGCCCAACGCGACAGGTGAAGGAGACAATACCGGTGGGCAAGTGGCGGGGGCGCGCAGCGACCAAAACACATTTCTGCTTGACGGTGGTGACGCCACCGACAGCACCGCAGGCAGCGGGCAGTACGCCGGAACGAACTTCACGGCTACGCCGCGAGCCGTGGTGCCAACGCCGATCGAGAGCCTGGAAGAGTTCCGCGTAGTAACGACCAACTCGAACGCAACTTTTGCACGGTCCGCGGGCGGGGAAGTCCAGATGGTGACCAAGCGCGGCGGCAACACGTTCCACGGGGCGGTATATGAGTACCTGCAGAACAACGTCCTGGACGCCAACACATGGACCCGCAACCACAACATTAATTCCGTCACGGGGCTGGGGAAGCCGGACCCCGCCTTGCGTGATAATCGCTTCGGCGGGCGCGTTGGAGGGCCGATTTGGAAGGACAAGGCCTTTTTCTTCGCCCACTACGAGGGGCGGCGCTTCGTCAGCTCAACGGACATTTCCCGCCGCGTGCCCTCTGCCTCGATGAGGGCGGGTATCCTCCACTTTGGCGGCGTGGCCTACAACTTGAACCCCACTGCAACCGTGGATCCTACGACCGGCGCATCGATTCCCGGAAGTACCTTGGATCCACGCGCACTGGGGCTAAACCCGACAATCAAGGCAAATTGGGACCTGCTGCCGCAAGGGAATGACCCGGTTGGTTCCGGAGCGGACGGCATCAATACTTTGGGGTTCACCGCGCCGGTGGCTACACCTCTCAGCGAAAACTTCGGTGTATTTCGCCTCGACTACGTTTTCAACCCGAAGTGGCAGTTCATGGCCAGCGGCCGCTACGGCAAGACCACCTTTTCAGCGCCAGTGCAGGTGGATATTGGCGGCCTGCTCCCCGGAGACACCTCAGGAGTGCCTAAGTCCACGGCACAGCGTCCGCTAGCGCCCCGGTACTTTGTCGCCGGGCTTACCGGCCAAGTCACGTCTCGCCTGACCAGCGAATTTCGGTTCGATTGGCTGCGTCACTGGTGGGAGTGGAACACTGAGCATCCTTCTCTGATTCCGTCGCCCCAGGGCTTCAAGCAGCCGGATGGGTTGAACGCCGCTCTAAGCATCCTCGGTGAGGGCATTTCGGTCGGCATGCAGCCCATCAACGTAGATACCCAGAACGCGCGGAGCCGCCTGTGGAACGGGAACGACTACAACTTCTTCGAGAATCTGAGCTGGCTGAAGGGGAGCCACATGCTGCAGTTCGGTGGGCGTGCGGGCACTCAGCATTTCTTCCACCGGCGCGACGACAAGGTGGTCGGCGGTCTGACTTCCGAAGTATTCACTATCGCACGGCTTTCCTCCGGCAGCAGCGTTTCCGGTATCCCGATTCCTGCAGGATTCTCGGGGAGCACGTCGCGGTGGCGGACCGACTACGCCTCCGTTCTCGGGATTATTGAACGCGCCCAGCAGTTGAAAACTCGGGCGTCCGACTTTTCACCGAATGCCGACGGGACACCTTTGCTCCAGCACACCGTCGTGGGCAACTACTCGCTGTATATCGCGGATACGTGGCGAATCAAGCCGTCGTTGACCTTCAGCTATGGCCTCAACTGGGGAGTGCAGTTGCCGCCGTATGAGCAGAACGGCGAAGCCACCATGATGGTCTATCACAACACCGGCCAACTCGTGACCGGCGACGATTGGCTTGCCCAGCGGAAGGCCGCGGCGCTCAACGGGCAGATCTTCAACCCTCAACTCGACTTCATCCCCATGAAAGCAGCGGGACGCAAGTATCCCTACGACCCGGATTGGACCAACTTCTCTCCGCGCGTCGCAGCGGCCTGGAGTCCCACGTATAACGAGGGATTTCTGAGCAAGATCTTTGGAGGACACAAAGGGGTGCTCCGCGGCGGGTATTCGCGTGTCTATGACCGGATCAACGGCGTGGGCATCGTGATGATCCCTGCCTTGGGCATCGGCTTCGGCAATAACCTCCGCTGCGCCGGCCCGCAAAGTCCAACCGCAGGCAACGGCCTCTGCGGAAGCACGACGAACCCGTCGAATCCCAGCAATGCATTCCGCATTGGGACGGACGGAACCGTGCTCCCGTTCCCATCCCTGGCACCCATCACCGGCGGGGCACTCATTCCGGGGCTTTCATCGGGACCCGGTGCCAGCCCGTTTGAGACGCTGGACTTCCGGATTGACCCGAAACGCAAAGTCGGATACGCGAATACTTTCGACCTCACTTTCCAGCGGGAATTGCCCGGCAACATGCTGCTGGAAATGGGCTATGTCGGCAATTACGCGAAGAAGCTGTATCAGGGCTTCGCGTTCAACCAGGTCCCGTACATGCTTACCGCTGGCGGCCAGAGCTTTGCCCAGGCCTTCAGCAATGTCGCTCAGTTCTACCGAGCCAACCCAGCTGCAGCGGCGTCGGCGGCTCCAAGTCAAGCTTGGTTCACAGCCATGGTGACATCGTTCACGAGTCTATGCTCGAAGGCGTCCACTGCTCCCAACGCCACTGCCGCCGTAGCGATTTGCAACGGCACCAGCGCTTTTTCGGAAGCGAACGTGTTCGATGTATGGAACTCGATCAACTGTAACTTCCCGGCATCCGTGTTCACCTCGACGTCGGCGCTCACCTCGACATGCGCAACAGACAACAATCAGATTTTCGACTCTTACATCATCGGCAGCCACGGCCACTCGAATTACAATGCAGGCTTTCTCAGCCTGCGCAAGCGGACCTCGGTCGGGCTGACGTTCGATTTCAATTACACCTATTCTCACGCGTTCGACCAGCTTGGGCAGAACCAGGAGAGCCTCAATGAGACCTCCGACGCATTCAACCTCGACCGTGACTATGCCTCCGCTCAATTTGACAGGCGTCACGCCTTCTCTTCATTGTTTACGTATGACCTGCCGTTCGGACACGGACGGTACTCGACCGGAAACTGGGCCAACAAGGCCATCGGCGGGTGGAACGTTTCTGGTGTGTGGGTCTATGCAACCGGCCTGCCGTTGGATGTGATCAACTTCGACAGTTGCGAAGAGTTCGGGCAAGGGCCCGTGTTCGGCAACTGCAGCGGCTACCTCCCGGTCAACAAAACGTTCTACGGATCGTCGGTTAACAATTTGGGCAGCCCGTCCCCGGGTGCACAAACGACGTTCAACGCCTTCAGCAATGCAAGCGCGGTCTCGGGGAACTTCCGGACGCCGGACCTGTTCCTCGATAACCGCACGGGCCGCGGATTTATCCGCAGCCTGCCGCGCTGGAACATTGACTTCGGCATCTCCAAGACCACCAAAATCTCGGAGCGCGTGAGCACGCGCTTCGATTGCCAGATGACCAACGTCTTCAACCATACGATGCTCAACGATCCACCGACGGAGCTGAGCGGCGGCAACTTCGGCAGGCTTAACGCTCAGTACAACGCGCCGCGGCACATCCAATTCGCCCTGCGCTTCGACTTCTAGAGTAGAAACGCAGGCCGCTTTTCACGCGGGTTGGGCCGAAAGGCCCAACACGCGTTTGTTTTGTAAGGGATTTCACAGAGCGAAGGGCAAAGAGTCAGGCTCCGGTCTGGAGCCGGATTCAGCGAACCTCTTGAAGCTGCTTCACCCAGCGTTGCGCGGTGGGAACCTTGGGGTGGCCGGGATGATCGCGGAGAAAGGATTCAAGTTCCTCAAGGGCTTTGGCTTTTTGTCCCGACGCGGCCAGCGCTTGCGCGAGCAGCAGTTGGATTTCCGGAGCTTTTCCCTGGGAAAGCGTAAGGGCCTGCTGCGCTTGCGTGCTGGAGTCGCTGAAAAGCCGCTGCTGATAATAGGCTCTGGCCAGGGTCCAGTGGGTCTCCCACGAATTGCTGCTCAGTTTAAGCGCCGCTTCGAGCTTGGGAATGGCTGCTTCATACTTTCCCTCATTGGAGAGAACCGTTCCGAGCGCAGCGAGCGCGCGGGCGTGACCCGGATCGATCTGCGTGGCCTTTTCGAGCACGGATTGCGCTCGCGGCAGGTCCTGGATGCGCGTGTACAGCACACCAAGTAAATACAAGACATCCGGATGCCCGGGGGCCAATTGGCTTGCGGCCTCCAAATGCTTTTGAGCTTCCTTCAAATCATCCCCGCGGAGCGCATCCAATCCCTTGTCCAGCTCTTTGCGGGCTTTGGGCGCCAGGATGGGTGAACCAGGGGGCGCAGCGTCGCCCTCTCGTGTGGGTTCCGGTTGCAAATAAATGTGGACCTGAGTTGGGACTGGAATCGGTAGGCCAGCCTCTCCGCGCGCCGTCCTGTAGCCCGCAGCCGTCACTTCGACATAGTAGTCGCCAAGTGGCAGATTGGAGAAGACTGTCTCGCCACCACTGCTGGTTGAAGCATAGCCCCGCGGCGTTCCGTTGGATTGAAAGAGCCTCACAACTGCCTGGTTCTTCAACGGTTCACCGGTGGCTTCGCGGACGAAGACGATGATTTGTCCGTTGGTGGTCCCGGAGCCTGCTCCAGAGATCGAGTCTTGCGCGGAAGATGCCAGAGGGAGGAGCGCCAGGCAACCGAGGAATGCGAAGAAGCGCGGGATGCGCACTGAATGCTGCGTCCTATGTAAGGACATCATTCGCACTCGAGAAGGCACTCTCCGGCAGCTTATTCTTACACTGATGGAGTGTCAAGATGACAACTTACGAAAACCCAGGATACAGCCCGCTTAATTTCCTCCCCTTCGCCGAACCTGCTGAAGTGGGACCCCCGTAGGCGGAGTTACCACACCCGGCAAGCTTTTTCGCTGACCATCTTCTGGCCAGGCTTGCAGCTAAAAGCCTTGGCGAAATCTTCCGTATTCTGCACGGTGCCGTTCACTCGATATTGCCCCGGCGAGTGAGGGTCCGTCTTGGTCAGCAGCCGCGCGCTTTCCGGCGTCTGGTTTTGACACCAGATCTGCGCAAAGCCGAGGAAGAAGCGCTGCTCCGGCGTAAAGCCATCTTTGGGTTGATTGGCCCGCGCTTTCGCGGCGTCCTCAGCCATGGCCCTGCGCAAGGCCATGAGCGCGATGCGGATTCCGCCATTGTCCGCAGTATTTTCCCCCAGCGTGAGGCGGCCGTTGAGATGAAGGTCATCCACGGCGACGAACGAGCTGTACTCATCGGCGACGCAGGTGGTGCGCTTTTCGAATTCCGCTCTGTCCGCGTCGGTCCACCAGTTCTTGAGATTTCCATCGGAACCGAACTTGCTGCCCTGGTCGTCGAAGCCGTGGGTCAACTCGTGGCCGATGACGACGCCAATGCCGCCGAAATTCACGGCATCGTCTTCGGTCTTGTCGAAGAACGGAGGCTGCAGAATGCCCGCGGGAAAATTGATGTCGTTTTCGGCGGCGTTGTAGTAGGCATTCACGGTCGGCGGGGTCATTCCCCATTCCTTCTTGTCGAGCGGTTTGCCGATCTTGTTCAAATTGCGCTTTCGCTCAAAGGCCCGCGCGTTCAAGACATTTCCGACCAGGTCGCCGCGCACGATTTTCACCGAACTGTAATCGCGCCAGCTGTCGGGATAGCCAATCTTGTTGGTGATGGCGCGCAGCTTGATTTCCGCCTGCTTTTTGGTTTCCGGAGACATCCAGGGAAGGTCTTGAATGTCTTCCGCCAAGGCCTTCTCCAAGGCATCCACCATATTCAGCATGCGCCGCTTCCCTTCCTCGCCGAAGGTCGCGGCGACATAGGGCTGGCCGAGCGCTTCCCCGAGGAGGCCGTCGGTCAGTTGCACGCACCGCTTCCAGCGGCTGGAAAGCTCCTTCTGGCCGTTGAGATAGCGGCCGTAGAAGTCGAAGTTCTCCTGCACAAACGCGTCGGAAAGCAACGGCGCGGCGGCGCGTGCCGCATGAGAGCGAAGATAGGCTCTCCAGTCGTCCAAGGAAGTGGAACCGACTGCAGCGTCGACCTTCTGGAAGAAGTCCGGGGGGACAACGTTGACTTCCGTGAACGCCGGCGCGCCGATGGCGGTGAAGAACCGCTGGAACTCAAAGTTCGGGGCCAGCGCCGCAAGTTCGGTGACTTTCATTTTATGATCGCGGTTCCTGGGGTCGCGCATCTTAACGCGCTCGAAGGCTGCCTCAGCCAGCTTGGTTTCGAGGGCCATCACAGCCTGCGACTCTTTGTGGGCCGCCGGCAGGGCGTCCCCCAGAAGGACGAACATCCTGGCGAGGTGCTCGAGATATTTCTGGCGGGTCTCCTGAGATTTGGCATCCTGGCCGAGGTAGTAGTCGCGGTCGGGGAGGCCGAGCCCGCCCTGGCTGACTCCGGCGATCTCCATGCTGGCATTATGCAAGTCCGGCTGCGCGCCGAAGCCAAACAGGACGCCAATTCCCTGGGACTGCAGATACGCGATGGCGTCAAAGAGCTCGTCCTTGTTCGCAATGCCCGCGATGCGATCCAACACGGGCTTCAAGGGCGCAGAGGCTTTTGCATTCGCGGCAGTTTCATCCATGCAGGACTGATAAAAATCGCCGATCTTTTGGGCGCTGGGACCGCGCTTGGGGTCGTTGGCGGAATCCTTTTCCAAAATCTCGTGAAGGAGCTGGCGGTTATATTCAGCGAGTTCGTTGAAGCGTCCCCAGCGCGGCTGATCGGGAGGAATGGGATTGTTCTTGCGCCACGAGCCGCAGGCGTACTCGTAGAAGTCTTCGCATGGGTTCACGCTCTTGTCCATCGCGGCCGGGTCAAAGGATTTCGGTCGCGTGGCCGGTTTGGAATCCGAAGCTACGCTGGGAGGCTGCGGGTCTTTTGTTTGAGCAGCGGCACCACTATCCAGCGCAAGCGCCGCCAGCGCGGCCAGGAAAGCAACGGCCAATGCGTTTTTGCAGACCATGGACACCTCGGTGATCGGGGAGTTTCGGAAAACAGTGGAGTGTATGCCGGATGGGTTGTCTGTGTAAACCTCCCGCTTGCAGTGACTCAATCGTTTTTTCTGAAACGGAAGCTGCACGACGCTCGTTCTCTTAATTGCCGTGGTATCCTCGTGCCCGCCAACTGGGGCGGGACAAGAGCTCGCGGAAATGAATTCGAACCTCGATTTACTGGCGATTGCGGCGCATCCGGACGACGCCGAGCTGACCTGCGGCGGGACGCTCGTCAAGATGGCCGAGCGCGGGTACAGCACCGGTATCCTCGACTTGACCGCAGGAGAAATGGGAACGCGCGGAACTCCGGAAATCCGGGCACGGGAGGCGGCCGCGGCAGCGAAGATTTTGCGCGTCAAGGTGCGCGAGAACCTGGGAATTCCGGACTCAGAGGTAACCCCGAGCCGCCCGAACAAGCTGGCGCTGGCGCAAAAGATACGCGAGCTGCGGCCCCACACGGTGATTCTCCCCTATTGGGACGGGCGCCACCCGGACCACTACCATGCCGCAACGCTCGGATACGAAGGCTGCTTTCTGGCAGGGTTGAAGCAACTGCCGATCGAGGGAGAGGCCTTCCGGCCATTCAAGATCATCTATGCGACAGCGTATGTGTCGGTGCGGCCCACGTTCGTGGTGGATATTACCCGGCAGTTTGAAAGGCGGAGGCGCGCCATCCTCGCGTATGCCTCGCAATTTCGCCCCTCGAAGGCAGCGCGGCGGTCCAAGGTGCACTTGCCGCTCGACCAGCTTGAAGATGAAATGAACCTGGTGGCGAGGCACTTCGGCCAAATGGCCGGGGTGCGCTACGCCGAGCCTTTCGTGGTGAAGGAAGTCATGCAACTGGATGACGTGGTGGAGTTTCCTGTCCGCTCGATGTAAACCTACAAGTTGTCTTCGCCGTGTTCCGGGGCGAATCCCGGCAGGGTCTGCCCGTTGCCGGCCTGCTGGACCTTGACTTTCACGGGCGACTCGTTTTCCGCGCCAACCTTGCGGAGTATGGCCATGGTGGCCAAAGCCTCCCCGTATAGCTTGGTGACGAGGTAGGTGTCGCCCGTCCCATCCTGTTTCCACACCTGGCCAATCTGGATTTTGCGAACCGGCATCCCCGTTGTGAGCACCCCATTGGAATGTAGAAGGAAGGCCATGCGGTGTCAATCGGGAATGCGGGCAAATCCCTTAGCCCTGCACACGGAAAGCGCAAGGCCCTCAACCGGGCCGCTAATCTCAAAGAATATGCTTGCCCAGGAAACCCCGCGCGGGGAAACAACATCATAACAGTTGTAATCGTCCGCCCGCGGGCAGGTGTATACTCTCGGGTAGGCAGCAGCAGAGGGGGCACCGATGAAACCGCTTCTTAAGCAAACCTTGACGGGCTTGACGGCGATCCTGCTGTTTGCGGGACTGGCCCTGGCATCTCCCCAGGCTCCGCAGACCCCAACGCCTCAGCAGCCATCTCAGCAAGAGCAGACGCAGGCCCAGCCGGTTCAATCCCCGGACAACCCGAACGTTAAGAAAGGCTCCAAGGAAGACGTGGATGCCATCGGGAACCGGAATACCGGCAAGGGGCTGAATTTCTATTCGCTCGAAAAAGAGATCGCCATTGGGAAACAATTGGCGCAGGAAGTGGAGCGCTCCTCCAAACTGATTGACGACCCTGTCGTGGTGGACTACGTCAACCGCGTGGGGCAAAACCTGGTGCGGAACTCGGACGCACGCGTGCCCTTTACCATCAAAGTGATTGATTCCGACGAAGTGAACGCCTTCGCCCTCCCCGGCGGCTTCTTCTACGTAAACAGCGGGTTGATTCTCCGCGCCAATGAAGAGTCGGAACTGGCGGGGGTGATGGCGCATGAAATCGCGCACGTCACTTTGCGGCACGGCACCAAGAACGCCACCAAGGGCCAAATCATGCAGCTCGCGACGATTCCGCTGATCCTGCTCGGCCCCGGAGGGTGGGCAGGATACGGGATTTATCAGGCGGCAAACCTCGCGATTCCGCTGACGTACCTGAAATTCTCGCGCGACGACGAGCGGCAAGCGGATTACTTCGGGCTGGAGTACATGTACAAAGCGGGCTACGACCCGAACTCTTACGTGACGTTCTTCGAGCGCGTGCAGGCCGACGAGCGGCGCCGCCCGGGCACGATCCCTAAGGTGTTTTCGACGCATCCTCCGACGCCCGAGCGCATTCAGAATACGCAGAAAGAGATTGCGAAGATCCTGCCGAACCGCGACCAATACATCGTCTCGACTTCGGAGTTCGACTCGGTGAAGGCGCGGCTGCGCACCGTGGTGCTCCAGCGCAAGGCAGACCAAGGCCCCGACAAGCCGACGCTTCGCACGCGCACCGAACAGCAAAAGGACAAGAAAGGCAAGACGGGGACCGGCGATACGACCAGCGACGACGACGACCGGCCAACCCTGAAGCGCCGGCCCTAACCCGAAGACAAACGGAAAACAAGAAAGGGCGGCCCGCAAGGCCGCCCTTTTCATTTCTCTTACCTGTTCTTGGTTGTCAAGACCTACGCTCGTCGTGCTGATGCACCACGCCCATGCGTTTCAGTTCCTCGGCGTAATACTTGCGGTAGAGGATGTCCCATTCCTCGCTGCCTTCGAGGATTTCTTTTTTCTGCGAGCCGATTTTCTTGCGAACGGCGGCATCGACTTTTTCTTCTTCGCGCAAGGTGTCCTGAAGGAATTGGACGATGTGCTGGCGAATGGTGTCGCGGTCCTCGATGAACTCCACATCTTCGCTGGCGACGAGAAGATCGGTAATCTGGTGGGAGATGCGGACGATTTTTTCCCGGCTCAATCTCATTCAGCTTGGGGCCCTCAGATGTCTGGCGTTGAACCGGCAGCGATGAGCCTGCTCGCGCGACTCGGTGCGAAACGCCGCAGCTACCGGAGAATCAGTTTTCGGTCGCGCGCGAGCTGTCCTTTGACCTTCTTGTACATCTCCTGGTAAGAGGCGCCCGTGCGGCGCATCTCGTCGGCATGCTGGCTCAGGATTTCACGCACGTCTTCGTTCAAGCGGTCCTCGACGGTGATCTCTTCCATCATGCGATGGCGGATGCGAGTGGTCAGCTCCCCGGGCGTCTTGACCTCAACCATTTTCGAGGCGACCAGGCGCTTGGCCAGTTCCGCTGCCATGTAGCCGACAAAATCGCGCTGCAAGAGCATCCAGTCCGCTCCCCGGTGAAAAGACAAACACCGAAGTGTAATCGGTCCTGCAGAAAACTTCAAGGAACGCGGCGCATTGACGGTGTGCGGTGCTTCCTGTACGATGATTGCGGGGCGGTTAGCTCAGCGGTTAGAGCATCCGGTTTACACCCGGAAGGTCGTCCGTTCGAATCGGACACTGCCCACCATCCGTGCCAAGTACCCTAGCGGGGACGTAGTTCAGTTGGTTAGAACGCTGCCCTGTCACGGCAGAGGTCGCGGGTTCGAGTCCCGTCGTCCCCGCCATTTTCCCAACTCACTTGAGACCCCTGCCTTCC
>WNFA01004268.1_pt1 | contig 11931 bp, 14 predicted proteins | sample 5400481 | NCBI WGS metagenome assembly WNFA01 (sample SAMN13153340, study PRJNA577476) | soil metagenome | isolation source: 120 cm saprolite under Douglas fir tree site 2 hole 1 replicate 2 | place: USA:California | collected 2015-04-18
TCGTGCCCGCCCCGAACACATGAACATCGATGCCGGCGACGCTGCCCGCACGCCGCACGGCCCGAACGGCGACGGCGAGCGATTCCGCCAGGGCTCCTGCTTCGTCGGAGAGGCCCGCCGGCAGTGCGGCACACATCGACGCCGGAACGTTCACCGACTCCGCGAGGGCGCCGTCCATCATCAATCCCATCACCGCCAGCTGCGGGCAGAGCTGCCGGTTCCCCGAGAGGCACGCCGCGCAGTGGCCGCAGCCGACGCTGTTTTCGAGGCCGACTCGAGTGCCGGCATCGATGCCGGATCCAGCTCCCGCCGCGAGGACCACGCCGGCACCCTCATGGCCAAGGACCAGCGGCGCTTGCGCGCCGGTCAAGGGGTGAGGTGAGGTCGGTATGACGACCGGCCCATGCAGGTACTCGTCGATGTCGGTGCCGCAGATGCCGCAATACGTAACGGCAACCGTGACCCAACCGGGTGGGGGACTGGGCGGAGCGGGCCACTCCTGCACGCGAATGTCGTGCCTTCCGTGATAGACCGCCGCAATCACGTGGCGCTCCTCAGCCGTACAAACGTCTCTGTTGGCGACCGGAGACAATTAGTCAGAAGCTAATGATCCACGACACGCGTCTCAGGGTTGGAATGATCGGAGCGGGCAACATCGCCGGAGCGCACGTTCGTGGCTACTTGCAAGCTGCGGAGGTCGCTCAGGTGACTGCAGTAGCGGACATTGACGCCGAGGGCGCCCAGCGCCTGGCCGGGCGGGCGGGCAACGCGCAGGTTTTCCGCGATTACCGGGACATGTTGGCGTCGTCGCTGGTAGACGCGGTCGACATCTGCTTACCCCACCACCTCCACCGGGATGCGATCATCGCGGCGGCTGGTGCTGGGAAACACATCCTGTGCGAGAAGCCGCTCTGCCTGACCGTCGAGGAGGCGGACGCGGTAACGGATGCAGTCGCCAAGGCGGGCATCACGCTGATGTGCGCGCACAATCAGCTCTTCCTGCCCCCGGTTGCCACAGCACGCGAGATGATCCGCCAGGGAAAGCTGGGCAAGGTATACGCCGCCCGCACGACTGACAGCTTCTTCTCTTCCGCGGCCGACGCGAACGCGTTCGGCTGGCGTGCGCGTCGGGCGACCAGCGGCGGTGGTGAGCTCATCGACACCGGATACCACCCCACTTACCTGCTGCTTTACCTGGTCGACAGCCAGCCGGTGAAAGTGGCTGCGATGCTCAGCCAGCACCGGCTTGCGTTCATGGAAGCCGAGGACTCTGCCCAGGTGCTGGTTAAGTTTGCAGACGGCACGGTGGGGAACATCGTCACGAGCTGGGCCTACGAACCGGCCGGCAGTACCGAGAAGTTCTCGGTCGTCGGCGAGGCCGGAAGCCTGTGGAGCGATAAGCGTTCCCTGCACTACAAGCCGCGTGGTGGGGGCGAGATCGTGGTCCAGGAATCGGAGGCTGAACCAGACACCTTTGCTTTGGAGATCGCCGACTTCATAACCTGCCTCAGAGAAGGCCGGCGGCCGCTAAATACCGAGGTCGAGGGCGTCAACGTCCTCAAGGTCATCCTCGCGGCGTACGCTTCCGCACAGCGAGGAGAGATCGTCGAAATGAAGGATCTGTAGGTCAGGATCCCGAGACGAACCAATTCCGCGTGACGCCGCCTTTCCGCGTCGACGGCGCATCGTTCGGCGCAACAGCGCTCCCGCACCAACTCACGCTGTTGGCGATCACGCGCTGAATCTCAGGCTGCTTGTACACCGGGAATTCCTGGTCGCCAGGGCTGAAGTACACGACGCGTCCCAGCCCGCGGTAGTAGCAACAGCCGCTGCGAAAGACCTCGCCGCCCTCGAATGAGCTGATGAAAACGAGCTCATCCGGCGGAGGAACGTCGAAAAACTCGCCGTACATCTCTTGCTTGGGGATGACGATCGGCTGCGGCACACCCTCGGCGATCGGGTGGCCAGGATTCACGGTCCAGACCAGCTCACGCTCGCCAGCCCCACGCCACCTGAGGGCGCAGGTGGTACCCATCAGGCGCCGAAAGATCTTCGAGTAATGGGCCGAGTGCAGCACGACGATTCCCATTCCGTCGAGGATGCGAGCATGCACGCGGCTCACGACCTCGTCAGCTACCTGATCATGGGCGACATGTCCCCACCAGGTGAGGACATCGGTTTGTGACAGCACCTCCTCGGTCAGGCCGTGCTCGGGCTGGTCAAGGGTCGCGTAGCGGATGCTCGCGCTTGCGCCCAGCTCGCGGCGCAGGCCGGATGCGATCTCTTCGTGCATGCCATTCGGATAGACGCGCATCACCGATTCGTCTCTGCGCTCCTGGACGTGCTCGTTCCAGATCGTCACGCGAAGTTGGCGGCCGCTTGCCATCACATCGACTAGTATCGCCGAGACACCGCCATTCGGAAGTCAGCGAGGCCAGGCATGCCCGCGTCTACCGACCAGCTGCTGGACGCAGTCGAGCGGACCCTTTTCGTCTACCCCGAGGTCCCCGGGCTTGTGAGCGACATCCGCGTCCCGGGTGTGCAAGGCCGGGAAACGCCGGTGTCCCATCCCATCGCCAACCTGGTGGGTTGTGCCGTCCTCGACAACACGATCGCCGATGCAACCATCGGCGCAGTCCGCGACAGGTTTGCCCTGAACAAGAAATCGTTCGGCTGGATCACGAGCCCGTCAACACGGCCACGAGACTTTCCACGGCGTCTCGAGGAAGCCGGGCTCGTCAAGGCTGACGAGCTCGCCGGCATGGCGCTGACCGATCTCAATTTGGCGATTCGTGCGAATTCGGAGGTCGAGGTGCGGGCGGCGACCATCGAGGAACAGCGGCGGGCGATACCTATGACGGCAACTGCCTACGGCTTACCGCTCGACGTTGCCGAGTGGTTTATTGAGGCCATGATCGGGGCGGCTGACCGCCTCAAATCTACGATGTACCACGCATTTCTGCCTGACCACAGTGGCCCCGTCGCGTTCGGCAATCTCGTCTTCGTCCCCGAGACATCGATCGTCCTCTTGGGCGGGGCGGCGACCGTAACGGACCTGCGCGGGCGCGGGATCTACACCTCGCTTGTCGCCCGACGACTCGCCGACGCGCGGAAGGCCGGCGCGGACGCAGCTGTGATCCAGGCAGTGCGCGGAACCTCGGCGCCGGTGTGCGCCAACCTGGGATTCAAAGAGATCCTGCCTCTCGAGTTCTACGCCGGGGTGCCGCCTGGCGTCGATATGGACCTACACGCCTAGGCCCAATGACGAGTCTCTATGCCTGGCTGAGGTTCCTTCACCTGGTCGGTCTGGCGGCTTTTCTGATCTCGCACGGCGTGACAGCGGGCGTTTCTCTCGCGCTGCGCGGGCATGTCACGCAAGCAAGTCGCGGGCTGCTGCGGCTGTCCCTGTGGTCGGGGGCTGTAGCTTTCCCTGCACTCGTGCTCCTGATCGTGACCGGGGTCTGGATGGCCTTCGCCGGCCACTTATGGGGCAGGGGCTGGATCTGGGCATCGATCGTTGTATTTGTAGCCGTTGTCGCAGCGATGGGCTTTATCGCGAACGGCTACCGTGCCGCTCGTGACGCGGCCAAGGAATCTGACGAGGTGCTCGGTGAGCGGCTGGGCCAAACGCGACCGATGGCCGCGGTCTGGATTGGAAGCATCGGACTCCTGGTGCTCCTCTACCTCATGGTGTTCAAGCCTTTCTAGCAAATGAAAGGCGAGAAACCGAGCGATGAATCGGCTGGGGCCAGCTCTCACGGATCGCCAACTGCGGTTGACCACGGTCAGATCGCGGCGCGGCCGAACGGGGTGGGAAGGCGCAGACATCGGACCTATCGCCATCTCGTTCCGGCGACCGTAGTCGCCGTTGCCGCAGTGGCCCTGTCAATCACTGTCTGGCAAGCAGCCGGGGTTTCGTTGTTGGCCACCTTCAATCGTCCCCTGGTCGAAAGGTTTCTGGCGACGCAGTCCCTCGTGGCCGCCCGGCGGATGGAGCTCGCCGAACTGGAGCTCACCCCGTCGCCAACGCTGAGCGAAGCACTACTGACATTCCACGTCGACCGTGTCTCACTGACCGATCGGAAGGTCTACGGGAATGTTGTCGTTCATATTCCACCCCAGGTGCTTGCCGGCTTTGTTGACCGGCGCACCGGGAGCCAGATTCCACCTGCCGAGTTGAATCAGTCCCCCGAATATCGAGACAAACAGCTCGTCGCGATCATGTTTGCTTCAGGTGAGGTTCCTCACCAGGTTGGCCAATCAATCGCCCAGCTTGTGTACTATCCCGCCTCAAATCTGGCCGGACTGGGCGGGATCGTGGGGGCCATCAGTTTCCCTGTTTCCGGTGCTGTCACGTCGTTTCCACAGGACCGATACACGACAAGCGTCATCGCTGCCGTAGGTCTACCTGATCCGATCGTCTACAGAACAGGGGGTCAAGACCTGCGCTTCATCCCCGTCCGTCTCGTCGCCACGGAGGACGCCAGTCTAGGCGACTACGACATTACCTACTACATCTACGGCAATTGGTCGCCTTCGTCGTCTCCGAGTCTACAGATCCGCATAACGCGGTCGGATTGGTCACGAGCGTTCATATACGGCATGGCGTTGGTACCTCTCTTTGTAGCCTTGGTACTTGCGCATCTCGTTTGGCTACGCGCGACGAAAATCGACACGATGCTGGGCTTACTCTTTGGCGCAGTTTTGACAATTCTCCCGCTGCGAGCGGTATTGGTACCGGCTGAGATTGGAAGCGCAACATTGATCGATAGTCTTTTGGGTTCGGAGTTGATGCTTTTACTTCTTGTCGGTGTGGCTGGTTATTGGCGGTACATCTTGGAGTCGAGATCAACCGTAGGAGCATCTCGATCGGCTGATACTTAAGCGGCCTTTGGCAACCGCCAGATTGCGGAGTTGTCACCGAGCCTTTGTTTCGGATAGTGCTTTCCTCATCCGTGAGCTGGCGAGGTTAGACGCACCCAGACAGTGGTATCGTCGAAGAGCGGGCAAACCAGGTCTTCTTTGACCGCCAGCTTGGTGGTCTTCGCTGTGATGCACAGGTCGGCCGTTTTTGCACTAACTGGAATCCGAACCGTCTGGTCTACCTCACCATTTATGTCAGCACCAACGGACGACGCGTACACCTCCGCGGATCCACTGTTGACCACTGCGCGAATCGCTATCCGCTCATTTGCCTGTAGGTCGTGTGCGGTCAGCTTTACAAACGCTACACCGCCCGTGTCGCCTTCCCAAGAGGCTGTAATCCGCGGGCGGTTGGACGATTCAGGCAGGGCCATCACAACACAACCGGAGTTGGTTTCTTAGGGTCGATGTTGCAGTTAGGCATGGTCCCTGTCGAGACCCAGCTTGCGATGAAGAGCCTCTTGTAGGTCGACAGCATCAGCACCAGATCAATCTCGATCGGTCGACACATTTTCGACACAGGCGGGGGCTAGCCTCTGGCTCGTGCCAATTCACGCAATCGTCATGGACGCCGAAAAATGAGCTACGGCCACCTGATCAAACGATCATTCGACATCGTGGCCCGGCGGCCGTATCTATGGCTGCTGGGCTTCCTAGCCGGCGGGGCGACAGCGCTCACCTACCCGAGCAGTGGGACCAACTACGGCCGGCCTGCCAGATCCAGCACCTACATCGGACCCAGCCCCGCCGTCCTTCACAACATTTGGAACGCCAACTGGGAATGGATCGTTGGCATCATGGCCTTCCTCGTCGTTCTAGGCATCTTGATGTTCGTCCTCGGCTGCATCGCCACGGGCGGGATCATCCACGCCGCGGTCGAGCACGAGGCGGACCACGAGTACCGGCTGGGGACTGCCTGGCGCGCCGGCTACGCGACCGCCTGGCGGATCGCCGGTCTGCGGCTGTTGACCTTCCTTCTGGCAATCCTGCCTGGGCTCCTCGTTGGCGCACTGGTCCTGGCGACCGTCGCCGGAGCCATGAACTCAGCCGCCGCCGCCGCAGTGAGTTTCGGGCTCGTGGCAGCCGTGGCCTTCCTCGTATCAATGGCGTTCTGGCTCGCGCTCGGCGTAGCGTTTCAGCTGGCCCAGCGGCTAGTCGTGCTCGAAGATGGCCATGTGGCTGAGAGCCTGATCACGGCCTTCAAGATGATTCGCTGGCGATTCAAGGAAGTCGCCCTTGCGTGGCTGATCTTGATCGGCCTGTCTATTGGAGTCGGGGTCGCCTTCGCGGTCCTCGCCCTTATCGTTGCAATCGCGGCAGTCGCGCTCGGCTTCGGAGGCTGGGCGATCGGCGGAATGACCGGTGCGATCGCGGCGGGGTCCTTCGCGGCGGTCTTCTTCCTTGGCATCCTATTTGTTGCAACCGGCGCCTACTCGGCGTACTCGTCCGTGTACTGGACCTTGCTATTCCGGAACGTCCGCGCTTTGCCGGCGCCCGCGGCGCGGAGCGCGATAATCCCGACAGCCTGAACTCCTCAATTCGAGACGATTGCGGAGCGCAACGCATCGATCAGGGTTGTCGCGTCGTAAGCGTCGCGGTGCGGCTTTCCATTGATGAAGATGCTGGGAGTCCCCTCGACACCACTTTGGATTCCGCTTTCGATATCCGCTTCAATGCGCGGCAAGCCCTTCCGGTCCACGAAATCGGTACGAAACTTGTCCTCATCTAGACCGATGTACGCGGCGCGCGTCACCAGATCGTGATCCGTCAGTTCACCCTGGCGGCCAAACAGCAGGTCATGCATCTCCCAGAACTTTCCTTGAAGGTCGGCCGCCTCCGCAGCCAAAGCCGCATTGAAGGCGTGAGGGTGAATCTCGATTAGCGGAAAGTTGCGAAAGGCGTAGACGAGGGCGTCGCCTAGCTCGGTGCGAACCTGGGCCACGCTGCTCACTGCTCTGCGGGTATAGGGGCATTCGTAGTCGCCGTAGATCAGCAATCGCATTGGTGCGCCAGGTGTGCCACGGATATGGTCTCGGTCGGCGATGTCAGGCGCCGAGAAATCATTCAGTGATGTCATGACTCAACCTTAGTGATGGAAGCGGCTAGGCTGGGTCGCAGATGGCTGACCTGGAGGTTTGGCCCGGCCGCGCCTATCCGCTCGGGGCCAGCTTCGACGGCACCGGGACGAACTTTGCGCTCTTCACCGAGGTTGCGGAGGCTGTCGAGCTGTGTCTCTTCGACGATGACGGACAGGAACGCAAGGTGCCACTCGACGAGGTCGACGCGTTCTCGTGGCACGCCTATCTGCCCAACGTCGGGCCGGGACAGCGGTACGGATATCGCGTCCATGGACCGTATTTGCCAAAACAGGGCGTGCGGTGCAACCCCAGCAAGCTCTTGCTGGATCCATACGCCCGCGCGATCGAGGGCCAGGTCCAGTGGAATCCCGCGTGTTATGCGTATGAACTAGGCGACGAGACCTCGATCAACAACACCGACAGCGCCCCGTATGTCTTCCGATCCGTGGTGCAAAACCCGTACTTCGACTGGGCCAACGACCGCCACCTGGACATCCCGCTGCATGAAACGGTCATCTACGAGGCGCATGTCAAGGGAATGACTCGCAGTCACCCTGATGTGCCCGAATCGCTGCGCGGCACGTATGCCGGGCTGGCGCACCCGGCCGTGATCGAGCACCTCCAGACACTGGGCGTAACAGCGATCGAGCTGATGCCCATCCACCAGTTCGTGCAGGACCAGCGATTGCTTGAGCACTCGCTGCGAAATTACTGGGGCTACAACACGATCGGTTTCTTCGCGCCGCATAACGAGTACTCGAGCGGCGGTCAGGGCGGGCAGCAGGTCTATGAGTTCAAAGCCATGGTCCGCACGCTGCACGAGGCCGGCATCGAGGTGATCCTCGACGTCGTCTACAACCACACCGCGGAGGGCAATCACCTCGGACCCACCTTGTGCTTCCGCGGAATCGACAACGCCGCGTATTACCGGCTGGTCGCGAAGGACCCCTACTTCTACTACGACACCACAGGCACCGGTAACAGCCTCAACGTGCAGCATCCCCACACGCTTCAGCTCATCATGGATTCGCTCCGATACTGGGTCACCGAGATGCACGTCGACGGCTTCCGTTTCGATCTTGCCGCCGCGCTGGCTCGGGAGTTTCACGAGGTCGACAGGCTGTCGACTTTTTTCGATCTCATTCACCAGGACCCCGTGGTAAACCGCGTGAAGCTCATCGCCGAGCCATGGGACATCGGCGAGGGTGGCTACCAGGTCGGCAATTTCCCTGCCCTGTGGTCGGAATGGAACGGCAAGTTCAGAGACGCGGTCCGTGATTTCTGGCGCGGTGAACCCTCCACCGTCGCGGAGCTTGCATTGCGGCTCACCGGCAGCTCCGACCTCTATCAGAACGACACACGCCGGCCAGTGGCCAGCATCAACTTCGTCACGGCGCACGACGGCTTTACGCTGCGCGACCTCGTGTCCTACAACGAGAAGCACAACGAGGCGAACGGGGAGGGGAATGCCGATGGCGAATCGCACAACCGCTCGTGGAACTGCGGCGTGGAAGGAGACACCGCGGATCCAATAGTCCTCAAATTACGTGCGCAGCAACAGCGCAACTTCCTGGCCACGCTCTTTCTCGCCCAGGGCGTGCCCATGCTGGTGATGGGTGACGAGCTCGGCAAGACGCAGCATGGCAACAACAACGCTTACTGCCAGGACAACGAGCTTTCGTGGGTGAACTGGACCGAGGTCCACGGCGACCTCCTGGAGGTCGCCCGTTGGCTGATCGCGCTACGGCGTGATCACCCGGTATTCCGTCGCCGGCGTTGGTTCCAGGGCCGTCCGATCCGCGGCACAGTCGACATCGGTTGGTTCAAGCCGACCGGCAAGGCGATGAGCAACCGTGACTGGATAGCCGGGCACGAACGATCGCTCGGCGTGTTTCTGAACGGAAGCAGAATCCCCGGCCACGACGATCGCGGCCTCCCTTTCACCGACGACTCGTTTCTCCTTTTGTTCAACGGGCATTCCCGGCTGGTCAAGTGGACTCTGCCGAAGCAGTACGGCGGACCATGGCGCCTGCTCTTCGACACCGAGAGACTGCAACCTGAACACGAGACGAGAGCCGTTAGCGAGGTGGTGAGGACGGCGGGTCGATCCGTGCAGGTGCTGCAAAGGTTCTGACCGGATCTGCGTTAGGGTGAAAAGATGGACGAGGGCCTCGCTTGATACTGGCCGTTGCCTCGTCCTACTCCTTTATGTCGTTCTCTTTCACACGCGCCTTGATGAGCCTTCGGATTCGCGCGATAGGCAACTCTTGACCGACCGGAAACCGGAGGGTGCTGCGGTGTTCCAGGTATTTGCTGACGTCATCGTCATTCGCACTCGCGACATGGGCGACGCCATATAGACCGACGTGCCTTTCGTAGCCCGCGAAATAGGCCAGGTGTCCATGGTGCTCGTAAGAGGGCATGCCGTAGCTGATCTTCTCCGTGGCCTGCGGTGCAGCTGTCTTGATCACCTGGCGAAGTTGGTTCAGCAATGGTTGCACCGCCTCGGGCGCTGCCGCGATATAGGCGTCGACATCTTTGGGCTCAGACTTGCTCGTCTTACTTTTCGTCTGACTCATTACTCCTCCTTTGCCATGTCATTCAGACAGATGGCCGAGCGTAGGCAAACTCATCGGTATTGCGCCTACCCACGCGCAGGCCAGCTTTGGCGCCGCGGGATGGCTGCGCAGTGTCGGCCAAAAATGCTTTGAAATGAGTACATGAATTGCAGATGCACGGGCCGGCGCGCCCGGGGTCGAGGATCCCCGGCGAGGGTAGGTCCCCAGCACGACGCTGGCGACGCAGCGCAAACCCAAGGCGCCTAGAGCCGGGCTTCGGCCGGGATCCGTCGCGCTGAGCCATCAAAGCCTCGTCTGGACCTGCTCCCACTCGACCTGACAGCTCACGCAGCGCACGGCGGACGGCAGCGCCGCCAAGCGCTCCTCGCCGATCGTTTCTCCGCAGTCGTGGCATACGCCGTCGGCGACCGCACCGGTCGAGGCGGCCCGACCACGCTCCAGTATGCGTTCGATCTCGTTGGCGACTGCCTGGTCACTCAACGCTTGCGTTTCATCGGCGTCGCGGAATCCTCGGCTCATGACACCACGTTACCGCGCTCTAAGAGCGGTTAGTCATCGAGGAAGGCGAGCGTGGCCGCGGCGAACAGTGGCGAGTTGACGATGTTGTAGTGGGTTAGGCCCGGAAGGATCGCGAGCGCGTGACCGCCCTTTGGCCGCCCCTCGCCCATCCAGCCGCCATCGCGGAGGCCGCCGTCGAGCAGTTTGAACACTTCGATGTAGTGGCTCGGTGGGGCCATGTCAGCGTCGGCGGCGACTATGAGCGTCGGCATCTGGAGACCGCGGACCTCGTCGCTGAAGTCGAAGTCCTTCGACATTGACTCGCCTATTTTGTCCAGCAGCCGAGGGAAGTCCTCGGGGCGTGGCGCGACGCGTTGGTAGACCTGGTACATCGGCGTGTCCTTCATGAAGTCGGCGGCCGCCCCGCTCACCTGGCCCTGCTGCGCCAGCATCTCCGCCGGGATCGCATCGCGCCGGATGTTCGCTGAGACCACGACCAGCCGGCGGACCTTGTCCGGGTACTTCACCGCCGTCTGGAGCGCCACCCCACCGCCTAGCGAGAAGCCCACCACGTCGGGCTTGTCCAGCCCGAGGTGATCGATGAGCGCGGCGATGTCGCCGGCCATCAGCCGGATGTCCATGGGTCGATCGATGTCAGCCGTACGGCCGTGCCCTTGCAGGTCGACGGCGATGACCTGGTGCCGCCCCGCAAGCAGAGGTAGGACAGGCCCGAACATCTCGCCCGACCCGAGACCGCCATGCAGCAGGATGAGCGGCCGCCCGCTCCCATGAGTCTCGTAGTAGAGGTTGATGCCGTTGACCTCGGCGTACTCGCCGGTGCCTTTCGCGCGTGTGGTCGAATCACTGGTCATGGTCATGCTCCTTGCGTGAACGAGAAGTCAGGTTCCGAAGATAAAGACTCCCCGGGCGCCAGGAATTCATCGCACCGGATGGATATGAGATCAAGAATTGGTCGGGGAGCGGGGATTTGACCCAGTCTGAGGCAACCTGACGCGAACCGCTCGCGCTTCTGACTCGAGCTCGTCTGCTCCTCGCGTCCTCTTATGTGGAGGTGGCGCGCACGGCAGACAGGGTCTCGCGCGTGGCAGCAGCTTCTGCGGCGGCGTTGAGCGCCTCGAAACCGGCGAGCGCGCGCTCGAAGGCCGCGACCGCCCCCGCGTGGTCGCCGCGGGCGCGCGCCAGCTGACCCTCGGCACGTTCGCAGCATGGACCCAACAGAGCTGCCCGGCTTCAGGCTGAAGCCGAGCCGGACACCATCCTTGCCGGAGAGCGCACCTCGGCCATCACCGCGTCACCAATGAATTTCTCCACCGTCCCGCCCCACAGTTCCACAGCTGCGGTCATCGTGTCGAAATAGGGTGTTCGGCGTGCCGGCGGTGCGTGAAGACGATGCCGAGCGCGCGCTCAACGCGGCCATGGAGATGATGAGACGGCTGCGCACCCTCAACGAGGAGCTTCAGTCTCGTCACGGCGTCAGCCTGCGGATGCGCGTGGGCGTCAACACCGGAGAGGTCGTGGCGGGAGCACCCGCCGGTGCCGGCCAACGCCTGGTATCGGGCGAGCCCGTCCTCTTTGCGGACGCGATCGGCTCGACATCCCTGGCCGACCGGCTCGACCCAGAGCGCCTGCGCACGGTCCTCGACGAAAGGAATACCCGGCGTGCAGCGAGGTGACGAGCTTGCGCTCCATGGTCGTCCCCATAGGTAGGCGCGGACTAGCAGCCCAGTTTGCCGGCCAGGCCCATGAAGTCAGCACGTCCACGTGGGCTGAGATGGGCACGCGATGTGAACCCTTTCGCCAACGCGGTCAGCACGGCGGCCTTCTGCGTGATC
>WNFA01009573.1_pt1 | contig 11931 bp, 12 predicted proteins | sample 5400481 | NCBI WGS metagenome assembly WNFA01 (sample SAMN13153340, study PRJNA577476) | soil metagenome | isolation source: 120 cm saprolite under Douglas fir tree site 2 hole 1 replicate 2 | place: USA:California | collected 2015-04-18
CAGCAGTTGCCGCAAAGCTATCTTCTGCTCTGGGCTGACAACGAGTTCTCGCTTCTTAGGACGTCCTCGTGGATTCGACATGACCCACGATAAACCCGTATTTCAATTTATACAAGCTATTTCTGACTCATGAGACTAGCTGTTTCGAAGGTCCTCTCCCATTATCCAGGTACTCGGATCGAGCGACCATGGTTCCGTTCCGAGGAAGAACTAGATCAGGAGCGAAAACGTATCGAGTCAGAATCAGGTAAGGTCCTGTCCGATCCGAACCTTTGGTATCGACTTTTCGTGCCCCCAACCACCGATGCGCAGGCGCTCGTTAAGGAACTAAAAAGCGTGCCCATTGTTGAGACTGTTTACGTTGAGCCCCCTCCTGCGCCCCCGCCAAAACTTTAAGATTCTGAAGGAGAGAGAAAATAGCGCAGTGGACATGCTAAGGAGAGGCGGAAATGGCAAACAGATTTCGGGAACATGGTCATCTTATGATTGTCCTAATGCTTACAGTCGTTGTGTCCGGACTCTTCGGGAAAGAATTGCTGGCCTCACCTTCAAACGAATCCATTCCTGGCTTGTCCAAGAAGATCCATTTAAAGTTCGTCGAGGGTGCCAAGGTCCGCCTCCGAAACAACGCCTTCGTAACACTAGGCGACGACGACTTGAGTGGCGTTCGAAGTGTCCTGCAGCAGTTCCCGGGTGTTTCTATCGAACGTCCCTTCTTCCGGTCTGAGATGGCGCTGGCTGAAGAAAAGAACCGGCTAGAAAAAACAAGGAGACGCAGTCTCCCGGATCTTAACTTATGGTATCGACTCATAGTTCCAGCCGATGCCGACGCTCAAGCCTTGATTGCGCGCCTTAATCAACTGTCGATTGTGCAGATTGCTTATGCCGAACCTCTTCCGGCCCCACCCCCTAGTGCTGATTCACACGCTGCACCCCCTCTGACGCCGGACTTCGAAGGTCTGCAAAGGTATCTCGATCCGGCTCCGGACGGCATCGGTGCTAGGTTCGCCTGGACGGTTCCCGGCGGCACAGGCCTGGGTGTATCTATTATCGATATCGAATACAGCTGGAACCAGAACCATGAAGACGTCTCGAAGGCATCGGGTGCCCTGATACCCAATGGCACACCGGCTTGTCCTGATGGGCCACCAGGAGACGTTTGCAGGGACGATCGCCATGGTACAGCTGTCCTCGGAGAACTAGTGGCCGATCGCAACGGTTTTGGTGTGACAGGTATATCCTACGATGCAACATTAGGCCTCGTAAATGTTGTCAACGCTGAACGTGGCTACGATCTCGCCCGGTCCATAGATATTGCCCATGCGGCACTTTCGCCGGGGAGCGTCATACTTATTGAGCAGCAGACATCCGAGGACGTTCCCCGGGGCCCCTGCAGTCAGGCAGACCCGTACATACCTGTTGAGTGGATCCAGCTGTATTTCAACGCCATTGAGATGGCGACTGCCGATGGAATCGTTGTTGTTGAGGCGGCAGGCAACGGTGGTTGCAACCTTGATGACGCAGCGTACGTGGGTTTGTTCGATCGTGCGCGGCGCGATTCGGGGGCGATCATTGTAGGAGCTGGTTCTGCTCCTGGTTGTACAAGTCCCGCCCATTCTCGCTTGGGCTCTTCCACGTATGGCAGTCGCGTGGACTTGCAGGGCTGGGGAGAGTGTGTCACGACCTCGGGCTATGGAGACCTTCAAGGCGGGGACAGAAACCAGTGGTATACAAGCAGATTTGGTGAGACCTCAGGTGCTTCTCCGATCGTCGCGGGAGCATCGTTGGCGCTGCAAGGAATCAGCGTTGATTTCTTACGCAGAGTCCTGAATCCGGCAGAGCTAAGAGACATTTTGGTGAGCACAGGCACGCCACAGGTCGGTTCAGACCACATTGGACCGCTCCCGGATTTGGTACAGGCCATAGGGCGCCTGCGGAGCTTGTCTCCCCCGAACCTTATTTCTCCGCCGGATGGAACAGTGTTTCCCGCTGGTACCACATCCGCAACGGTTCAGTGGTCCGTTGTGCCGCAGGCAACTGGTTACGACGTAGAAGTTACTACGGGAAACTGCAGTGGAACCTTCTTTGATGGAGCGAGTCTGCTGCCGACAGAGACAAGCTTTACTGTGCCGGGCCTCACAAACGGACAGGCTTATTTCTAACACGTCCGAACGTTGAGTTCTCAAGGGCCGTCTCCCTATTCAGGTTGTTTCAGGTTTTCGGTAGCAGGAGGTGGACGGCCCATTGTGGTTTTGTCGCCGCAGAGTCTGGCATTTGGCGATCAGCGTATAGGCACAAGCAGTGCGGCGCGGAGCATCACGCTGACTAATTTAGGGGACGTCCCTCTGAGTATCTCGGGGATTTTTGTTACCGGCGACACGGCAGCCGATTTCGCGTTCGGTCCGACAACGACCTGTCCGGTGGGAGCGGGTGAGGTCGCCGCGGGCGGCACCTGCATTCTCAGTGTCAGCCTCACTCCAGAGACGGTTGGTCTCAGGGCGGGGCAGGTCAATATTGTGGATAACGCGGACGGCAGTCCGCATATGGTGGCCCTGACGGGTACTGGGATTTACCCGGATTCTATCGGTTTCGACCAGCCAGTGTCTGGGAACCTTTCGGCGACCGCGTCCCCAGCAAGCTGCAACTTCGGCACACCGGCGAATCGCTATACGCTCACGCTGACTTCAGCAACCACAGTGAGGATCACCCTTTCCTCCAGCGCGTTCGACACATTTCTGTGTTTGTTCAATTCAGCAAACACACTGATCGATAGTGATGACGATTCAGCGGGCAACCTGAATTCCCGAATTAATGCCACACTGTCCGCTGGAACCTACTTCGTCGAGGCAACCTCGGCCACAGGCGACGGGGTCGGGCTATACACTCTTGCCGTCCAGCGTGCGACTGTCGGGGGTCCTGGTCCAATTTCCATCGGCCAGAGCGTTGTGGCGATACTTACCAGCTCAGACCCGGCGACGAGGTGCCAGTTCCGTAGCACACCGGCGCACCGCTACTCCCTTAATTTGTCCGCGCCAACAAGAGTCACCATTGACGTGTCCTCCTCCGAGTTTAACACCTTCGTCTGTGTGTTGAATTCGCTTAACCAAAGTATGGGTGAAGACGACAACTCAGGTGTCGGCACTAACTCTCGGCTCACGCTTTTGCTGAACACCGGGAGCTATTTCATCGAAGTGACCACGAATTCTCCAGGCGGCTCAGGAGGTACTTACACTCTGTCGTTGCAACAGGGGTTTCCGGTTGGCAAGCCGATCAACCTCGGACAAGCGCTTCGAGGTACATTGTTCAACGCCCCGAAGTCCTTCTGTAATTTCTTCGATAACACCCCGGCAAAGCGCTATCAGCTTAACCTGCCCGTTGCATCCCGGTTGACGATTAATCTTTCGTCGCCGGACTTCAACACCTATGTCTGTCTGTTGGGCGTGGACAACCGCGAGGTGGGGAGCGATGACAATTCCGGCAGCGGCACGAATTCCCGGTTGGTCACTGGCGTGCTGCCCACTGGCCTGTACTACATCGAGGTCACAACGGGGTCCCCGGGTGGGGCGGGTGGGGCTTACACCTTGTCCGTGCAAACAGGGCTCCCGCCGGGCATTCCGATTGCTCCGGGCGAAACGGCCACGGGGACCTTGAGGAACGATCCGAAGTCCTTCTGCTTTTTCTTTGACGGCCTGCCAGCACTACGCTACCAGTTCGATTTGTCCAGCCCGACAACTGTTACAATCACGGTGTCCTCGACGCAATTTCTGCCGCACATTTGCCTGCTAAACGCAGACAACACAGATATTGCCAGGGATGCGGACGATGGTCGTATTTCACAGGCCTTGTCCGTGGGCAGGTATTACATCGAGGTAACCACTCGGTCGCCAGGAGGCGGGGGCGGCGCCTTCACATTGGGACTTAACTGAGAGAGTGGAGGAAGCAACAGGTAGGTTGCCGACGCCGCGATGTCAAGAAGCGCTGCGGGCAGCACTGCCCAGGTGGGTGGAAAGAAAAATCAGTTTTTCGGGCCAACAATCCTCTAAAAAAGAAATACGAATACAGAACACCAGCGATAATACCCAGGCATGTTACAAGGCATCGGACTCTTGCTCGCCTCGATCCACCGTTTCTTCCGCGCGCGCCACAGCATCCTGCTCGAAAACCTGTCTTTTCGGCAGCAACTCGCGGTTTTGAAGCGGGGGCATCTCCGGCCACGATTGGCTGCGTTCGATAAACTCTTCTGGGTGTTGGCGCGGAGGTTATGGTCTGGCTGGGAACAGGCCCTCATCATCGTGAGTCCAGAAACCGTGGTGCGATGGCACCGGTCTGGATTCGCGCTTTACTGGCGCGCCATCTCCAGAGCGCGCCGCGTGAGTGGGAGGAGGAGAATAGCAAGAGGTTTTGTGTGCGGAGTCTGCTCTCCCTCTTTTTGTTAGTCAAGCTATTTCCCGAGGACGGTACTGCTCTAATTCCGTGTTGCTGAGTACGCTTGGGTTCGTTCGGCCCTGAAATATCACTCCGGCGGATTCACGCCAAAATCGAAAAGCCGGGATGCAGCCGCAGCTCCAGGGGCAAATGCTCCCATCCCCGACGCAGTGAGAAATGCGTACTCGCCTGGTTTGAGCGGCGCGTCGGCTGTAATTTTGTAGACTCCCGGCCGGATCTTCACCGAGGTGAACGAAATGTTGGCCTTCTCCTCAGTCCCGGACGAGCCGCCGAACGCATTCATCTGCATCACCGTGGCCTCGCGCGAATCTCCCTTCACATCAAAGCGCACGAGAGTGAACTCATTCGGTGAAACTGAACCGCCGAAGACTCCCTTTTCTTCAACATAGAAATAGAAAACTGCGCCCGGATTGCTGGTGCGAATCGCCGCATGAGGATTGTGCACGACCGCCTTCCATTTTGCCTTCGCGATGCCATAGGTCATGGCCGTTTTGAAGAGACCGCCCGATTTCCCCTGGGAATATACGGTTGGTTCGAGCATCACCATCTTCGTGACAGAGCTTTTCTCGAGGTACAGGTAGATGCCAGGTTCGTGCGGCGATTTCGGGTCGTTCGGGTCGGGAGCCGGCTCCTTCGCTGTCTCTTCCTTCACCACAGCCTTGGCAGCTGGACTGGCCTCGACCATCGCGTGGATAACGGCATCGCTCGCGCCTGCGGCTTTCAACTTCAGGACGGCGTCAATGCTCGTATCGAAATTGCCGGGCGAGTTTTTGATCTTGCCGATGATCACCTCGTCCCCGAGCTTCGCCGCCACCATCTTCAGAATGTCAGCGTTGGTCAGGATGGCCGAGCCGCTAGGGCTGTCTGACGTGGCGGCTGGTGGAGCTTGTGCTGACGCCGCAATCGCGAGGACGATGATCAGTGTGGGAACCAAGAAAAGAAAAAGCGGTTTGCGAGACATGGTCGCCTCCCATGCGGTCACGCGGATTGTGCCTTGCCAATTTTTTCTAAGGGTCCGACCTTGGGAAGGGCCTTGCCTCGTTCGGGTGTGCAAAGGTGCGTGGGACCTGCTGGTGACCGTACTCTTGCGAGGCGTTGGACGGGAGTCTGCTCCCGGCTTTTGTAGGAGTCAAGTTTATTTTCGGACAATGAGGAGTTCTACGGGCAGAGCCACGGGCAGCATTGCCCTAGGGAAAGAGGGAGAAAAGCGAGGTTTCGCGGCCCTAGGACGAAAACGTTCAACTTTACTTGCGTCGTTCCTTCCTGCGTTTGATCGAACGACAGACAGGAAGCGAGGTCATGGATTTTCCCAATTACATAGAGGAGTGTTCTACACACGGGAGTCGGCAAACAAAACAGGACTGAGTCGACGAACTAAACCCAGTATTTTCCACCGCGGCCCCAAATCTCAGAACGAAACCCGATATTTCCCATAGAAAGCACATCTCCGCCCACCAACCCCGCCAATTTCCGAGGCCCGCGCTGCCTCTAAGACCCGAGGCCCAACCCGCCGGAATCCGAGGCCTGGGCCCGCTGCCCATTCAGGTTTTTACCTGATCGGCAATCACAGCATATCCTCTATGGAATCCTCCATCGGTTGTCATTAGTGTCGCGGCGTTTCCAGGGTTCTTCTTGAGGAGAGGACGCCACTCCCAAAACCAAGGAGGTCGCGTGAAACTTTATAGAGTTCGATTGCGTTTCATTTTAGCGCTCGGTCTAATCTGTCTGCTCAGTACGTTGGCTCTGGTAATCGACCACGGGTCCGTCTTGGCGGTAAACGGCTTCAGCCCGAACCAGGAGTTGGCATTACCGCTACTTGCGCCAATCGGTCCGGCTCCTGCCGCTTTCATCGTGCGGGGACTCGAGCCTAGCGTGCGCGTTGATGCACAAGGCACTGTGTATGTCTCGAGCATCCGCGGTGTACCCACGGGCGTCGACCTGCATCGGTATTACGCTGCGATAGACGGCCCGCCCGGTATGAGCGGGACATATCCATTCAAGTACGAAGGCCAGCCGGACAACTGCGGCATCTTCAATGCGTCGCAAGGTGGCTGTGCCAATAACAACCTTGACCCTTTCGGCCTCGGATTGGGCGGTGGCGATGTCGATATTGCCGTGAACTATCCGACCACCGGCACGCCGAATCTAGGCTTGGTGAGCCTGACGCTCGCGCCGGGCGTCACCGGGACCCATTCGACCACACGCGGCGATAGCTTCAGTACGCCGAATCCCGCTGTCGCACTGATTCCGGGCGACGACCGCCAGTGGATAGACGGCACCAACGCTCAAACGGTGTACTTGAACTACCATGACGTGGGAACCTTTAACATTGAGGTGCAACGCTCGAACGACGGCGGACAGACGTACGTTGATGGCTTCGGCGAGGCGATCGACCCGCAGACCTTCCCCGCAGCGGGCGGTGTACCGGCGACCAACAGCGCCAACATCGCCGGGCAGATCAGTGGATCGCAGCATTTGCCCGAGCCGCGGCAACCTGTACCAGATCTTCGTGGCCCCGGACAGTGTAGCCGAGAACCTTGCAGGTGGAGCCCTCCGTAGCATTTACGTCGGCGTCTCGACCGACGTGAATTTGGGCCTGCCTGCTTTTACCTTCACCGACACCAAGGTCTTCACCGGCCTGGCGGGCGCGCAGAATCAGGGCGCGGGCAATCTTTTCCCAGCCCTTGCCACGGATGACTTTGGGTTCGTCTACGCCGCGTGGTCTGACAACTCCAACATCTTCTACTCCTTCTCGACCGACCAGGGCACGACCTGGTCGAGTCCAATTAATGTGAGCTTCGGCATAAACGGAGGCAACGCCAACCTCTTCCCCTGGATCGCGGCCGACGCCAATGGTCACGTGGGGATCGTTTGGTTCGGCGATGATCGGGCCGGCAATTCCAACGACCGTGTCACTCTGGAGCCAGGACACCCAGCCTCGCAAGGGGCGGCATGCAATAGCGGCAAAACCTGTATGCAGGGCTGGGCGCAATGGAATGTATACTACGCCGAGAGCGTCAACGGTCACGATGCCACGGCCATTTTTTGTCCCGAACCTGATCAGCGACCATGTCATCCATCGTGGCACGATCTCGACGGGCGGCCTCGGCGGCGGAGCGGACCGTAGCCTCGCGGACCTTTTCCAGATCGCCTTCGACCCACAGCACTTCGGCAATGTTGCATTCTCCGACGACCACAAAGTTAGTCCCGTGGGACCGAACAACGGGGCCGACAATCCGACGACACGTCGGCTTATCCGGGCGAATTTCACGCACCAGCTCATGGCAACAGCGGGCTTCGTCGTCACGACGGGCTCCTGCGCCAGCCAACCTCCGCCACCGCCGCCAGGGGCAGAGAAGATCACCGGTGGCGGCCAGATCCCGTCCCAAACGCCCGGTCTTACCGCCAACTTCGGATTTGTCGCCCAGAACGATAAGCCTAATGCGTCACTTTCGTACCACGATGATGGTGCTAAGGGTGGCGCTATTGATGTACACAGCGCGAACACCAGCGTGCCCTCGGTCACGTTCTCGGGCAATTGCGGAACGTTCAAGGGCGATGCCAAGGTGAACCAGAAACCGGGCTACAAGTACACTGTAAACGCCTGTGATAATGCTGATTCTGGTGCGGGCAAGGATACGTTTTTCATCAGCGTAACCGGACCGAATCTCTCCTATAGTAATGGAGGGTTCATCACGCCAGCGAAACGAAGCAAGATATATCCCCACGCAAATCTACATTTCAACTGCCAGCCTCGCCAATTCCCGAGGCCCGTGCTGCGTCAAAGATGCGAAACCCAACCCGCCAAAATCCGAGGTCCGCACTTTAAGAAGAATCACTCCATATCGTGAAAACGAAATCGCTTGAAAGGCCAATCGCCGGTGCACTGCACCCGAAGCCCAGGCCGGGTGATACGGGAACCGCAAGATTGAATGTTTCCGAATGGCTGCAGCCGCATGATGAGCAGGCTTTCCACATCGCCGAGAAGCTCGGAACTCCGGCGGCGGCCTTCCTCAAGCAAAAGCTGGCCGTGCAGAACCCGGACTTGGTCAATCCCATAACGACGAAAGATGTCATCGAAGAGAACCGCTTTGTGGTCTCCGTGCATACGCTCTCGAACGGTGGAGTAATCGGCCTTGCCGATATAGAGCAGCCGGTCCAGCTTCGGTTGGAGGTACGCATACAGACAGCAGCTATCCGTCCATAGTGGGTGCCGATCATGTTCGAGGAATGTCCACTCCACTTCAATCAACATAAGAGAGGACCTGTGCTAAGGATTGGCGACAGTGTACGGCATCATTAAGGACAGTGTGTATTAAAGAGGATGAGGTAAGGCCAGAGCCGGAGAACGGCGCAGGACATTTCCCCATACAAACTACTCTTCCCGTCACGAACCCCGCCAATTTCCGAGACCCACCCTGCCGCTAAAAAGTTTCGGATGAGGCTCGATGGGGTAGTATGTGCATCCATAGCCAGCTTGTAAGCGTCATTCAGGAAAATTTATGAGCGATACATTGCAACGTCGGATTCTATTTGTCGTAATGCTTTTGCTCGGCGTGGTTGTGGGATACGTGCTGCCTAAGCCTCTTCGACCGGCAACCGACCAACACTGGCAGCAGTTGTTCAACGAAGAGGAAGACCATAAACGCATTACGGCGTTTCAGGACGCGCTGACAAAAGAGGGCAGTCCGAAGGACGCAGTGGAATTGTCGAGGCAGCTCGATGCGCAGCTTCGCATCGAGGATCTCATCGTCAAAAGTCGCGAAGCCGAGTACGCCAAATATACTCCGTTTAGTGCCGTCTTCGCGGCTGGCTTCAGCGTTCTTGGGGGAATTGTCGGCGCCTTCATAACCGGTTTCTTTACAAAGAAGCGCGTAGCACGGACGCCGACCAAAGAAACGTAGGCGCTCTCGAACTGTGGAGTACTTCCGCGCAAAGGCGCTTCATCGAGTTTGGCCTATGCCACAGTGTTTCTTACGGCATCAACATGTCGGTGCGGTGCCGGCAACGTTACGGGCAGCGGGCGACAAATTTTGCTCGTTTGCTATAGTTGAGTCATGAAGCAAAAGAAATCCATAAAGGCAGACCGCAATCTTCGTGCCGTTTATAGCATTACTGGAGTGTCGGGAGAGTATTTTGCTGCCGCAGAGCTTTCAAGACGAGGTTGGATAGCCGTGCTCACGTTGAAGAATACGCCGAACATAGACTTGATTGCTACGACCCCAGATGGCAAGCGGACAGTTAACATCCAAGTCAAAACGCGATCGATAGCCAACCGGCAAGGCTGGATTCTTAATAAGGGCATCGAGACGATCGTTCCGGGAAACAATTTCTACATCGTTTTTGTTGACCTACAAGGGATAGATTCAAAACCGGATTATTACATCATTCCGAAAAACCTTTTTGCGAAATGGATCGCGAAACGCCATCAACACTGGCTCGCTGCCCCTGGGCGCAACGGACATGTGCGGGTAGATAACCCAATTAGGGCTTTCGATAAGCCCCAATTCCATGCGTTCGAAAAATATCATAACAATTGGAATATATAGAAAACGAAAGCCTCTTTTCCCATGCATCAAGACAACGTCGAATACTCCCACCTTTTCGGGGAGCTGACTCGGCAAACGAACCGACATGCAACTTTTTCTCATTTAAATACCTTTTCCCATTCTGACCCGTACTTGTGGTTCTTCTCGGCGCGGAAATGAATTCTCGTTTGGTCTAACGGGTGGGTGGCAAACTTCATGTGATTGCTTTTCAGCTTTAGCCAAATCGGCTAATGTTCAGGGATATGAAGGAGAACAGTCTAAACGCAATACGAACTGCATTTAAGGCCGAATTAAGGGAACTGCAGCAAATCCCTGAGTTGCCGGAAGAAGGACATTGGGAATACAGCCGGAATGCTGCCGGTGGCTGGGGAGGGAAGTTTGTTCCCCAACCTAGCTTCATGAACCTGCATCGTGTGCGCCGCCGCAACGACGAGGCGGCAACTGGAATTGAAGAGGCTTTAAAGAAGGATTTCCCAGAATACCTCCAGTTAGTCGGAACGCCACTCTCGCGCGGAGTTCTTCAGCCAGCCTCAATTCTCCATCGGCTTGCATCCGAGGCATACAAGCGTTTTGGAACATTCTTATTGACCGATGAGCAGATCGAACCGATCCTCGCAGACGTTTCCAATTTCTTTGATCGAAAAATGGTACGCCTCCGCTTATATGCGCCGGCCCTAAACCTTCACGGTCCGCGGGAGACACCGCCGATAATGTTTCCTGGCGACATCATTCTTAAACCTATGACAGACGAGGAATGCACGCGCTTTTATGGCGGCAATCCAGTTTTCCAAGTACGGCAAATGCCAGTAGGCTTTGCAGATTTTGTCTTCGTGAAGGAGCTTGAAATTCCTAAACTCTTCGGCAGTCATGATGAGGTGCAGGAAGACACTATCATCAAGCCATTTCAAGAAGGACTCGATTTTTGCATGTTCGCCCTTTCCACCTTTAAGGATGCGGGAGCAGTTGGCTATGATGGAATCCATATTACTTCTGCTGAATTTACACTCGGTTTCGCATTCGACGGACAACATGTTTACACGGGTGAGCACATACCCTTGAGCCGGTTTGATCTCACCCCGGAAGAAGCACCGAAGATCGCAGCTCATGCGAAGGCGTTTGAGGGGATTCATTCAACGCTTGAGATGGCGAGTCAACGGTTAGTCGACAGTGCACGTAGGATAAAAGTGCGCGACACCATTGTCGATGCCGTGATCGGTCTTGAGAGTATTTTGCTAGCAAATACAGGAGATCGTACAGAGTTGCGATTCCGCTTTTCTCTGCGTTACGCGTCTTTGTTTCCCAAAGAAGAACGCAAGGACGCTTTTTATACTTCAAGAGACCTTTATGACCTCCGCAGTACGATTGCTCATGGTAGCTCTCTGAAGGAAGAGATAAAAATTAATGGCAAGACGCTGAAGGTCGGAGACGTTGCCATACTCGCGCGTTCAGTCTTGCGGAAGACGATTGGCATTTTTATGCCCAACGCCAAGAACCCTGATTTTATGCGTGAGGGTTACTGGCCATCGAAAGACCTTGGGTTGGAGGCAGACCACTAGAAGACCGAGGATTGTGGCGAAGAACTGCAGGGAAGCCTTTTCGCCACCTCAGTGAACCAGAGCTAGATGAGGTGGAACATAAATTCCATAGCTAGAGCAACCGGGTGTCCACGGGCAACCGCTGATACAGACAGACCACGTGAATTAGCGCCGGTACTCCGCCGTGAATGGCCCTTACACAGAGACACATATATATAGAAGTCAGGTTTAGGCTTCCCTCGCGTAGCTCAACTAATTCCCAGCTTTTTTCACCTCAACCCCCCTGCAGAACTGCAGGGGCCATTACAGGGGGGGTGCCAACCGGCCCAGTCACCGGAACGACGTGACCCCGAACGACGCGATCCCGAACGACATGACCCAAACACAAGACAGCAGATCAG
>WNFA01005351.1_pt1 | contig 11928 bp, 15 predicted proteins | sample 5400481 | NCBI WGS metagenome assembly WNFA01 (sample SAMN13153340, study PRJNA577476) | soil metagenome | isolation source: 120 cm saprolite under Douglas fir tree site 2 hole 1 replicate 2 | place: USA:California | collected 2015-04-18
CCGGCAGCGGAGCACCACCTGCTGGGGGGTGCCGAAGGCAGAAACCCACTGCTGGACTTGCTGTCTGTCGATGTCGCTCAACGCCAAAGCAGGGACGGGAGAAGGCATAGCGGAGGATAGCGTATTCCATTTGTATTGTCAAGTTATTTGTTGGACACACCACTAGTCTTTAGCGACAACAATCTGTCTCGTGACGTTTCCGCATTGGTGGCCGAGTTGCGGCCAATAACAGCTATAGAAATGTCTGCTTTGATGAGCGAGAGCTCAGCATTTGCTATTCTCTCCTCTCGCAGCGAAGAGGCAGGAGGTTGTTCGGAATGCCTCCACTCTTAACGGAAACCCACTGAACATCAAAAGATCCGCGATAACCAAACAGCGGCCCCCAAACCCGATTTCGAACTTTTACCTCGATATGGAAGCGCTCGTCGCCCTCTTCGAACCATTCACAAACCTCGGCGAAGCCAGAGAACAGCATAGGAAAACTGAAGCCGATGACACCCTCGTAGAACCGCTGCGCTCCTGAACGAAGACAAAGGCCACCGCGCCCATCGACCGACAGGTCAATATCCACAGCCAAATGCTGGTGGGTGCCAAGATAATCCACAATACGACCCCGCTGCTGGCTAAAAACCATGTACGCATCAAAACGTCGAGGGGTTCTGGTTTCGAAATTTCTAATCCAAGTGACAGTTTCGCGGCCGAACTTGTCCAAGTAAGCATAATTTCGGATGGTGAAAGGTACTGCTCTTCCTTGCTCAGGGAACATGATTCTCCGCCAGCTACCTATGTACAAGAACGGCATCGTATACAGTGGGCCGTGCCAAATCTCATCCATTATTCCGGTGCCGATGCACGCGACTTCGCCCCGACTCGAAAATCCAAACCTCTCCTGGATCCGAGGATGAAGCAGCTTGAACTTCTCCCCAAGAGCCTGCTCGTAAATTGATTTCATTTGGCTTAGTTCTCCGGCGCCTTTCGCCTACACTTACGCGCCGTCGGCAGATTCGTAGAAGCCTGCAAACCGATGAAAGCCAAAGCAGCTACAGCGAGATTCAAGGTCACTGGATTGAATGCAGCACTAAGGTAGCCTGTCGATTCGACAGCCACAGCGATGATGCCTAAGATCATCGCAAACGCCGTGACCCACAGCGGCCAGCGCGATTTCCAAAAAATGAGGAGAATCAGAGCGAAGGAGACCTCCGCAGAACCCAGCAATGACATAACTCTTAGCGCATGAGAACCGGGAATTCCGGCGTCGATTAGCATCTTCAGTTCATCTGGACTTCGATAGATCAGCTTTGGAACCAGTCCATGGTAGAGCCAAACGAAGGCAACTGTCCCTCGAGCCACGAGGTACGCTAGAGTCCGGTCACGAGAAACCTCCGGCAGAATGCCTTCCTCGATCCAAAGTCGCAGTCGATCAAAGCTCCATGCTGTTGCCCAGCCAAGCAGAGGGCGAAAAAATAGCCAGTCAATGAATCGCCCGATCGTGCCGAAGCGTGTCTGGTAGTCGTACCAGGTAACGAACCTAATGCCGTCGCTGCTTGGTATGTATTTCCAATAGCCAGAACCAAATTGAATCAGAGACTTGGCATCTTTCGACCAAAACTTTAGGGCCGAGGTTCTTTGCCCACGATTGTCGCGCTCCCCGATACTTTCACCTGCACCAACGATTCGCATGCCAGCGCCAATGCGCGTCGCGTATAGAAACTTCTGAGCCTCTCCGGGTTGACGAGGAAGGAAATCAATTTCCGAGAATCGGAGATCCCAACGCTGGTGCAGTTTCGGTTCCTGCGTCTTTTCCCAGAGATCGTCGATAGGGCTGTGGATGCAGATCTCGACATAGATGCTCACAAAGAGTCCTTTTCCCGGATAGAGGAAAGCGCAACGTGCTCTTTCAAACCAAGTCGTGAAACAGGAATCCTCATCCCCGCCAATGGCGTGTGGCGCGACTCATTTCAACAAACCGCCGATTTGCGACGATCCGCACTTGCCGGCCTTTCGTCTAGGTTCGGTTCAGCCGCCTGTCGGTTCGGTCACGGCTCTCTGCATGGCGGTCTTCGAATCTCTTGCAAAACGCTTCTGCAAGGTTCTCGCAAGAGGGTATCCAAGGCAAGCCATGAAATTCGGTCGAGAGAATGCATATAGGTCGTACCATACTGATTGGTCGCCGGAATGAAACTCGACGGTAAAACGCTCTTCACCTTGTTCTTCGTGTCCGAGCAACGTTCCGTAGGCAAATCCGAATTTTTCGCACTCCTGATGTTCCTGAATTACATACACGATCCTGCAGGGATTTAAGGACCAGAATCCGAGATGGGATAGGAGGACGGCTACAGCAGTACCTTCTTCAATCGAAGCATCCGGCCAGCAGAGCTCAACCCAAGGCATGTCAAACATCTTCCATTGGCGGACGGCATTGACAGCCCGATAGAAGACCTCATGTCCTGCGCCAAGCTGGACGCGGTAGTGGTCGACAATGTAGCCACTCGGTGGAAGCTTTTGAGATGCCCCTACATGTGGGTAGGAGAACTGCCGATTGCCGGCAGGAGATAGAAATGCACGGATCCAATCTGGAGAGGGCTTGTTCAAGAAGAACATGCGTTTGTGGTGTGCCAGAACCGATGGCAACCATTCAGTATTGCAGGAAATTGTCTAAATGAAGGTGGTCTTGCGGCTGGCCATTGTGGACTACGAGGTCCGATCCCAAAGCTTTTACGCGGAACTGGCGAAAATCTTAATTTCACCGTTCAACCGCTTAGTGGATAACATTCTATTCGAAGGCCAGCAATAGTGGCGTATACCGCAGGTCAGCAGACTTCCGACTCCCCTGAAGTCCCGATCGGGCAAACGTGCTGTAGCGTCCTGGCGTTCGTGCTGAGATCTCGTGCTGAGATCTCTACGAACGCCGTTTCTGGCAGTGACGGTACTCACTGCTCCAAGCGAGTCTTAAGAAACGTGATTACGAGCGCATCATCTGCAGAGCCCTGCACTTCGTTTGCGAAGTGTGTTTTGAGCCACCCGACGAGTTCCTGCTTGTAGAATCTACCGTTTTCGACTGCATCTAGAAAGAATCGAAAAGCGACAGGACTCCCACGCAACGCTAGTTCCTCAGCCGACTGGGTCCTCACAAATGCGTAAGGGGATTCGGAAATTGCCCGTTCTAGGTATGGAACGGCTGTGGCGCCATAGGCACGAACAAGATGGTAGGGCAGACTTGCGAGATCACGGCCATACTTATCGGCATCTCCGGGCTTGATAAGCAATTCAGAAAGCCGGGGAAGGTCCCGCGCGTCCCCGATCCAGGTCTGCGCGATAAGGGCCTGCTCGTGCGCCGGCTCTGGGCGCTCGGCCACTTGCCAAAGTAGGTCACGTGCACTATGACTCTTGATACCGCCGAGATATTCGGCCAACGGCTGAGAGGCAACGGGGCTCCTCCCAATCAGTTCTGGTGCTGCGGCTAGCACCGCCGAGTCTGATCTTGCCGGAATCTCCGAGTCTGAAGGCCAGTGGAAGTTCCCCAGGTGAACCAGAAAACCTAGCATTTTCAAGGTCGCCGCAACCTGCCAATCTTCACGAGAGTGCAGGTAAGGCATGGCTGTGCGAACTATGTCGTCTTTTCGGTCCTGCAACCAAGATGCATGCCACGATATAACGTACGCCAGCCCCTCATTAGGGCCCCGAAGGTGCAACATATCTAGAACTTGAGGACGGATGTCCTCCTCCTGGTAAAAGCGCAAGCTGGCAAGAGAGCAACCAGGGATGAGGGTCCCGGTTGAATACATCTGCTCAAGAACCACTCGGAGCCCTCGGGGATCGGGAGCATTTGCGAGCAACGAGGGAAGAAAATCACCAACGAACTCTCCCGCATCGCTAGGAACCCTTGCATGCTGTTTCTCAAACCAGTCTTTCCTTTGCTCTGGGGTTGACTGCCGCACTTCGAAGTCGACCCAGTCTGACTGCGCCACAACCGTTTCGGTTATCTGCCCATTCTGAAAGTTGTGTCTCACCACGGTCCAGCGGACGGAGTATATGCCAGGCTTGTCCAGCGAGTACTGCAAGTGAAGAGGAAGGCGATTCTTAGGCGAGGTGGGAGGCGCGATCGAACCATCTACAATCCCACCTCCTCCAACCCAAGGCTTGAACGGCACCTTCTCAAGCAGCTGGTTTTCGCGTTTTACCTCAATCCTGTTTGGACCGAAGTCTTCCGGGTCTTCGCCGTAGGGGTAACGAATTTCTAGTGGAAAACTTAATTCAGCATAGATCCAAACTGGCAACCCAGTGAAGGCGGGATCGGTCACTCGAATCTGGAACTTCTGGACACTTGACGTCTGTGCGTGGGCCCAACCTGGCGCGCCTGTCGCCAAGAGGGTTACACCGAGTATCCAGCGCATTTGAATCCAGTCCATATTTCTTATCAAACGGATGACACAACATATCGCATCATTTAACTAGGATGCTCGCTTACGAACAGCCTGACAGAAAGTTGAGAGCGCACTTTGTCATGTAAGCGCGACTTCCGTAAACAATGCTCTAACGTGGCGGCCCGAGCAAGCAGATTGATCTTCAATGCCGCAATGAACGCGCCATGAGGTGAATCGCTCTGACTCCCCCCAAGTCCGGTTCGAGGAAGTGTGATTCCGCTGAATGCTGTTCGCACTCCGATCTCCCCGAACGCTGTTTTTTCCGGCCAGTTTCGAGTAGCCGACTACTCGTCCACGATCGTCGGATCCGCTGAGCACCGATGAACGGCGAACCCATGGTTGCCACCTGTGCGGGTTGTGAGTTACTTTGCGGTGTCGGCATTGTCGTCGCTGCTTATTCGTGCGGTGCCACTGAATGTACGGCTTGCACGGAGGTACCAGGGGCAGATCAATGAATTAGATACCCTTCTAAGGGGGATACAAATGAAAGGGATTGTCCTTGTTTCCGCACTCGGAATGGTCGTTTTGATCCAAGGCGTGGCAGCCCAGTCTCCCGCGAACGCCCCGATTCCGTCGGACTCCGAAATCCGGAATATCCTCGTCGAGCGGATCGACAAAGACCGGCAAAGCGTAGGCATCGTGGTAGGTATCATAGAGCCGGCAGGCCGCAGGATCATTGCCTATGGAAGCCTTGACAAGGGTGACAAGCGCCCATTGGGCGGGGACACCCTGTTCGAGATTGGCTCGGTCACAAAGGTATTTACTTCGCTCTTGCTGGCCGATATGGTCCAGCGTGGCGAGCTCGCGTTGACCGATCCAGTAGCCAGGTATCTTCCAGCTGGAGTCAAGGTGCCGGAGCATGGCGGTCGGCAGATCACGTTGCAGGATCTCGCAACTCACACGTCCGGTCTCCCTCGTCTTCCGACAAATCTCACTCCCAAAGATCCGGCCAACCCCTATGCGGATTATTCAGTAGAACAACTCTATCAATTTCTCTCCACCTATCAACTAACACGCGATATCGGCTCGCAGTATGAATATTCGAATCTCGGGGGCGGGCTGCTGGGGCATGTGCTGGCTCGGCGTGCTGGAATGGATTACGAGACCCTTGTGCGGTCTCGCATTTCCGCGCCGCTGGGAATGACCGGCACGCTTATCACTCTTTCTCCTGAAATGAAGACCCGGCTTGCAGTGGGTCACGACGCCAAGTTGGATCCTGCCGCCAATTGGGACCTTCCAACCCTTGCTGGTGCCGGTGCTTTGCGGTCTACCGCTAACGACTTGCTGGTCTTCCTGGCGGCAAATCTCAATTACATAAAGTCGCCGCTCGCTCCGGCGATGGCGGCAATGCTCGGGGTGCGACGACCAGCCGGTGTCTCCGGCTTAGAAATCGCTCTGGGTTGGCACATCCTGACAGCCGATGGTCACGAGATAATCTGGCACAACGGGGGCACTGGCGGATATCGATCACGCAACGGCGCTGGCGAGCCCGATAAAGCTCACCGGAATTGTCCCGCGTCTGACCACTGGTAGATCCGTCGCGACATTTGAGCTGTGGCGGTTGAAAAAGATGGAGAATGCGAGAAGGACAATGCGATTCGGAATCCAGTTGGGCATCGTGCGGATAAGTCCCGGGAAGTCAGCCAGCGTTTACCGATATGTCCGCCCCGGACTGGTAATTCGGAAGTTGAATCCAATCAGACGTTCCAGGGCATGAGATTTCGGGAACGGGTCGGTGCGACTCTCTACCTATTAAATTGTCTCAACGAGGCTCACCTCAGCTGGCTGGATTCCGGCGTTCGCGCCGATCGTCGGCGGGATCATCGACGCTGCCCTCCACCGGATGTCGGATTTCGATTGAGGAGATCTGGAATGGATCACTCATAACGCAGCGCCTCGATCGGATCGACTCTGGTTGCCCGGCGGGCTGGAATGTAGCAGGCCGCAACCGCCACGACGCTGAGCAGCGCAATGACCACGGAAAACGATACGGGATCAGTGGCCGTCACCCGGAAGAGCTCCAATTGGCTCGCAAGCAAACGGGCAACTCCGATGCTCGCGAGCGTGCCGACGACAATGCCCACACCGACGAAGCTGGCGCCCGTCTGTATAACCAGGCGCAGAACGTCGGCTCGTTGAGCGCCGAGCGCCATGCGCACGCCGATTTCGCGAGTTCGGCGCGAGACGAGGTAGGAGAGAACGCTGTAAAGACCTGCCAGGGCCAACGCGAGACCCAGCGCGGCAAACACACTGAAGAGCGCGACGAGGAAGCGCGGTTGTGCGGTCCGGAAACCCAGGATCGCTTCAATGGTTATCGGACCGTTGACGGGCTGTTCCCGATCCATCTCTCGCACCTGCACGCGTAACGCGTTGCCGAACGCGTCCGGGTCACCCATCGTGCGGACGGCCAGAACGCGCTGCGGAGGGGCCAGCAGTGTGTAGGGAACAAGGACGGCAGGCTGCGGATCGCTTCGCACGTCGTCGTTGCGCGCGTTGCCCATTACGCCGACGAGCGTAACGTCAGCTGAGGCATTGGTCGAACTCAGGGTCAACCCTCTCGGAGTTTTGAGTTCATCCAGCTTGAGGAGTCGGCCCACAGGATCTTCGCCCGCCGGCCATAGCCGGGCGGCCGCCTCGTTTATGACCGCGACGGGCCGGGCGCTGTCGACCTCCTCCTCCGTGAACATACGTCCCCGCCGGAGCGGTATTCCCAGAGTTCGCAAGTAGTCGGCACCCGCCAGGTGCAGCATGATCGGGCGCGATCCCGACTGAGGCTCGCCCTCGATGGCAAAGGTCGATTGTGGTCCGCCGAATGGAAGGCCGCCGTTGCCGATTGTGGCGGCCTGAACGCCAGGGAGGTGTTTGACGCGCTCCAGTAGGTTCCGCGCGAAACGATTGCGTTGATCCCACGTCGCATAGCGTTTCGGAGGAAGCGGCAGTCCCACGACCATGACCCGCCGGGGCTGAAAACCCAGATCGACCTGCTGCAGGGCGATGAAGCTACGGATTGTTAGCCCTGCGCTCACGAGAAGCACGACCGAAAACGCCACCTCGGCGACCACCAGCAGCGCCCGCGTTCTCTTGCCTGCTGATGCGCTCCCGCCTCGTGCTTCATCCTTAAGCGCCTCGACCAGATCGGGTCGCGATGACTGAAGAGCGGGTATGAGACCAAACAGGATTCCGGTGAATGCTGAAATGATCACGCAGAACATCAGCACGTACACGTTGATCTCGATGCGCGCCTCGTTAGGGACGTTGAAGCTTGGCATCAGCGCTACCACCAGCCTGGTCATGCAGACAGCGAACAGCAGTCCGAGCAGACCTCCGACCAGCGAAACGAGAACGCTTTCCGTCAACAACTGCCGTACGAGCCTGCCCTGTCCGGCACCTACAGCGAGTCGGATCGCCATTTCCCGCGTTCGCGACGTCCCCCGCGCAAGCTGCAGGTTCGCAACATTCGCGCAAGCGATCAGCAGGAGCAACCCCACCGCTCCCAAAAGCAGTCGCAGACTCCGCCGCATTTCTCCACTCGCGACGGTGATATCGAGATAGTTCGTCAACGTCGTGGCGAATTCGTCTCCCGGATAGCCGGTCGGATTGGCCTTCGCAAACTCCCGATGGAGAACATGCAATCGTTGTTCGGCGACGGAGGACGAGGTGCCCGACGCGAGACGCACAATCGGGAACACTCCTCGTTGATCGCGGGAATCGATCTCCATTGGCAGCCAGACACCATCCTCAGTCCACCAGCCGAAACGAGGGGGCATGATCCCGATGATGGTGTACGGCTGATCATCCAGACGAAGCGTCTTGCCGACAGCGTTCGGGTCGCCTCCGAAGAGCCGTTGCCAACGTCTGAAGCTGAGCACGGTGACCAATTCCGGTTCACCGGTTGAGCGAATATCTGAAGGCTGAATTGTGCGGCCGATGAGCGGTGGGAGTCCCAGAAAGTTAAACGCATTGCCCGAGAGCCGAATTCCGCTGATCGTTTCAGGGGCAAATTCACCGGTCAGCAATACATTACCAGGACAGGTGGCCATCACATCTGAGAAGGCTGACAACTTCGCCATTTCCAGATATTCCTTCGGTGGATACGGACGCATCCTCTGGTTTGCTGTGGCGCTGCGAAGGCCGGGCGTCCAGATCTCGCCCGGTTTGGCGTAGGGATACGGATCGATCAACACGCCGTACACTGCACTGAAGAGCGAAGTCGTTGCACCAATGCCGAGTGCGAGCATGAGCACGGCCGCGACGAAAAAGCCCGAGTGCTTGAAGTGTTGACGAAGCGCAAATCTGACGTCGTTCATACGAACCTCACCATTGTCACCCTGAAAGGAGATGTAGCGTACGATATTTTTCACCGAGCCGCCTGGACTCCGTGGGACGATCCCGTATGGTCAAAAATCTCAAACGCATTGAAAAGGCTTGGTTTCCGGTCTCGCAATTTTCTCCCACAGCTGGTTTCTGAAACCTCAAGAGCATGTACAATCCGGGTTCGACGATCAAGTTTAGGGAGGCCTTGGAATGCTTTGGGCGCGCCTGCTCGCCTGTGTCACCGGAACAGTGAATCAAGAACTCCTGTTGCGAAACGAATATCTGACGGCGGAGAACCGGATCCTGCGAGGTCAGATCAAGGGTCGGTTACTGCTTTCGGAAGGAGAAAAGGCGACACTGGCCGAGATCGCTCACCGCCTGGGTCGAATGGTGCTGGAGGACGTGGCGGCAACGGCCAAGCCCGAAACGATTCTGGGTTGGTATCGCAAGCTCACCCGAGTAGTGGCCGATTAAGACCGCTTCAACGCTTCTAGGACTTTTGCGAGTCTGATTTTAGCGGCGGGAACCTCGGGGTCGTTCGATGGCTCTTCCAGTCGGTGCAGAGCGCCTTGGATGAGAATAATGGCCTGCTCTTTCGGCATACGCTTTAACAATTCATCCGTTGTCAGCTCGTAGGCTTCCAATTTTTGAGATACGCGTTTCATGGCAATCCCCACTGCATTTTGTACTTTACCTAATTTTCATTCGAGCGCGTACCGACGGGCGAAAACGTAAGACAGTTCGTACCGGAACCTACCTTAGCGGTTAGCGCGTTTGGACGTAGCCGCCCGGCGGCGGACGCTTCGCGTGAGGTAGTGGAGCGTTGGTTGCTCGATGGAGTGAAGTGGAAAGTAAACGAAAATCCTAGCAACTTTACTCGCACTTTATAGTCCGCCGCAAGGTAGATGATCGGCGCTTCGTCGGTGCCGGTGCGTTGCACTGTCACTTGCTCAGGTTCAAGCTGAATCTCATGCTCTTCGGCTTTGCGGATGACCGCCCTGCGGAAATCCTCATCCGTGCTCTGAGGAGTCAACCCGATTCGGCTTCCGACTTGCGCCGCGAGGTCCCGCATATCCTCGCGCAGCTCGATGTTGGCCAGCTCGCACGAAACGATCCGCCAGCCCGCGAATCCGGCCAACGCAAAAACCGCCAATGCGAGGATGAGCTTCACTTTTCCCATCACGACAACCGGGTAATTCGGCTTACTGGAACTAAGCACTCCGCGCTGGTCCATCAACACTTCTTCAAAAGGTGTTCGTCGGACCAGACGGTTAGAATTGACGAATTCATTGTCGCTTTGGGCTTCATTCGTTCATTGTACGGGATTGACGGCTTTCGGGAACGCCAATTCCATCCGGGGAGGTAATCTGCTACCCTCCCGTTTTAGGTCGGAGGGTAACGCATGTGGCACGAATTCTCTGAGTATCTGGTTTCAGTTATAGACCATGGTTTCTTCTGGTTCGGCGGGATTGCTCTTGTGATTATCGAAATCCTCAAAAAGGTTCCTCGTACCAAGGAATGGGCCGAGCGCCTGCGTTGAGAGTTTTGGGCACTTGGCAGCTTGTGCATTTTTGTTGCTACCTTTCAGGCATGGCACGAGGAAAGAGTTAAGGCCAAAGACGGGTGCCGTGTTTCTCAGACCTGCCGCCATAGCGCCTTTGCAAAGCATGGCTAATGGGGATGCTTTTGAAATTGGAAAACCATTATCAGTCAATTTTGCTTGGACAGTTTTTGGGCAAAAACCAGCGGAGAACATAGCTCATTGGGGCAAGACTTACTTATTGGACGACATACTGGTTCCATCGCAAGAAAAGATCGTAAAAGATTTCCAGATTTCGTGGGAACAGGTAGTTCAGACAGCCAAAGGGAAAGAACTCCCCACAGCATTCCCCGGCGACAAAGCGGAGTCTTTCTATTTGACCGCTCAGGGGCCAGTAATTTCCGAGCGAGACAAGTTGGCAATAAAATATGGAAAGAAATTTGACGCATCCTAGCGGGGTTTTCGGGTCAGTGGCTTGGCATGACTGCGATCTATGGATAACGCAGATTGATTTGAATAAGGAATGAAAAAAGTCATGCTGCATTCTCTACTCTCGCTGTGAGGTGTTTGTATTCAAGATTAGGAGAGTCAATTAGTTTGAGCATAGTATCGCGGAAAAGGTAAGGATTCTTGCGATTGTTAAAGCGGAAGCACACTTCGTCCAGATAGGCCGGGAGATGTTTCGCAGAGACTTTATGCTTCCTTTGGATTAGAAGTGGGCCACGGCCATGATGTGGGCACTGGCGCCTTGCACCGAAGGTTCGCGCTCGATCATCATTAGAAACTCCATTAGGCTCTGTCGCTGGGCCGGGTCATCCCAAGCCTCACGGAACAGAGCCGCGCTCCATACAGGACCTTCGACGGCAAGAATCTGGATATCGCCAAAACCGGCATCGTGAACTTCGGCGGCCAGGTCCTCAGGACGGTGAAAGTACGCGGTCGTGAAGTATGCTGGGCGGTTCATCGGATTGCGGTGCTGGCCGGTGGCGAGATCTGCCGCAACGATTCTGCGAAACTGCACGTCTCGAAAGTAACCGCTCGAAAGCCCATCGATCAAGGAGGCGAAACGACAGATCGCGGCGGCGAAAAGGACACCGTGTGGTTTGAGCACGCGGCGGGCTTCACGAAGCGCCTGCCGTCGATCCGAATATTCGACCAGATGGTACAACGGGCCTAGCAGAAGAACTGCATCAGCACTGCCTGAGGGGATATCCAAGTGGCGAGCGTCGCCCCGCGTGATCGATCTAAGCGCGATACCCGACGTGGCCGCGTAAGATCTCGCTTGCTTTAGATGCAGCTCCACGGGATCGATCAAATGCACCTGGTATCCTTGCTTGGAAAGCGGAAAGGCATGGATCCCAGCGGCGCCGCCTACGTCGAAAATTTCTGCCGGTGCCGGTGGAAGATTATGAGCGAGAATCGCTTGTGTCCGAAGTTGCTCGAGTTCGCCTCGCTCGCCCGATAGTCGCTCGGACTCCTTGCCTCGCAGATAATGCTCCTCGATTTCTTTCGGTATCAGGCTCATCCGCGCCTCCATGTGCACACACCCCTGGTCTCCACATCATCGGCATTTTGGAGTAGAAGAGTGTCATAGAGCGACGACGCGAGGACCAGGCAGAGCTTCGCCTGTTGTCGAAACGCGGATACTAG
>WNFA01004273.1_pt1 | contig 11927 bp, 10 predicted proteins | sample 5400481 | NCBI WGS metagenome assembly WNFA01 (sample SAMN13153340, study PRJNA577476) | soil metagenome | isolation source: 120 cm saprolite under Douglas fir tree site 2 hole 1 replicate 2 | place: USA:California | collected 2015-04-18
TGAAATTCACGCTTTCCGAAGTGCCATAGGAAAGCGAGCCTGTCGATCCCCTCTCGTAAGCGATCATTCTCCTTGCGGGATTTCGATGCGCCGCGCCCAGTCTCAGCGGTGCATGGCCTCAATTACCGGACAAGCTGTAAACTAGCGGGCGAAGCGTGCACTTGAGCTCCTCGAAAGGGTAAAGGCCGACGCGCTCTCACCGAGCTGGTGGGCTCGAATACCAGCAACCGCTCGTCACACAACGCCGTCCCGGCGCGCCAGCCCAGGGAGTATTTCCCACCTGACTCTTGCCGGATGCGGTAACCGATTGTGAACGCATACGTGGCAACGTCATCCAGAGCACGGATCAGCCCTCGACGCTGGGCCGGCGGCGGGACAGACGACAAGATTTTTTGGCGCCGGCGCGAAAAAATCTTGCCGCCTTGGAAACCCGTTACTTTTCGTAACACTTCGATGGGTTTTGGCGCCGCAACGCCCCGATTTCGCCCCTTGGATCCGCTTCGAATTCGTCGGAGCGGTGAGAAGAATTCTCACCGGTGAGAATTTTTCTCACCATTTGTCTCACCGCTGCTGGGCTTGAAGACGGGGGTGGTGGCCCGAGCCACCACCTATCCACAGCCCTTCTTCGCGCTGGTGGCCCGGGCCACCAACAAACGCCGTCCTTCGCTTCGTCCAGGTCGAGGCGGTCGAACGTTACACCGGTGGTTTCGTTCGTTTCGTTCGTTTCGTTCAAAAAATGCAACGTTGCACCGGCAAACCGCAAGGCAATTGCCCCGCGGCAATTGGGGGCAAGAATTCGTTCGGAACAGGGCCCGGGAGCGGTGCAACGTTACACCGGCGACCCACCAGTCAAGTGCCTCAAAGGCACATCGAGGCATCGACTGAGGCGCGATTGGGAGGAGAGGCCGACGTCCTGATTCTTTTGATCGAGCGCCACGCCCGACGGTTACGACGAAAGAGTCGCCGGGCGACGAGTCAGACAGCAGGTTTCGCAAAAAACCGCCGACCGTTTTTCGTAACTTCACAAACCTGATCGGACGAAGCGGGACAGTGCCAGACGAACCATCGCTACCCGTCGAAGTAAGGGCGACTGGTGCCATCTCGAGGTGAACGTATTTCTCCGGATCGCAGCTCAGGATTGGTGGGACGCCCGCGAGCCAACGGTGAGACTGCCTCCCCAGCTTTTAAGCTGGGGCCATGCTGGCAGCTCGATCGGGGCGCGCGTACCGGTTGACCGCTTCAAGCAGCGTTGCGAGCGCGATTGGCTTCGGTAGGAAACCCTGGACGGACCGGGGCTTGTGACTCGTGGCGGAGGTCACCAGCACGGGAATGCGCTTCAGCTCCTCCCTCGCGCGAAGCTCTTTCAAAAACTGGATGCCGTCCATCACCGGCATCATCACGTCGAGCAGAATCAAAGAGGGAGGCTTGCATTTCGCCAGAATCTCCAGCGCCTGCGCTCCATGGGCCGCACTATAAACGACAAAGCCCTCCTCGGCGAGGACGTCTTCCAGAATCTCGCGCACTGCGGATTCATCGTCGACGATCAGGATCGCCACTTCCCCGGCCCGTATCATGAGATCAACTTGTCCATTGACCCCCGGGTCCTACACCAAGCGCATCCCAAACAGCCGGTAAAGGGACCGATCGGTCAGGGGCTTCCGGTGCTGGAGCCAAACACACAGATTGCGCGGCACTCACCCATAGTCCTGATCGCGCGCAACACTTTCCGATTTAGACGTGTTTTCCATGAGTTGAACGCGCCGCGCGTCGATTTGGTTCTTGTGTCCGATCGCCAAGTCTGAAAGAGGACCCTGTTTGCAAATATTCGTGCACCCACCCTGGGTGGTTTTACCGGGGTCCGGTGTTCGTCCGCGGTCGCCTGCAATGGAGGGGTCTCTTGAAAGTCTTCTCGACCGTCCTGTCCCTTGGGCTTGTGTTTTCGAGCCTGTCGTTTGGCGCGCCTTCCCCGGCGAAAAATCCAACCGGCTTGACGGGGGTGGTCCCGGTGAAGCTGGCCGGCAGCTCGCTCCCAGCCTTTCCGTACTTCGAGTTCGTGATCGCCTTCAACCAGGGGTCCACCGTAGAGGTGGCGGTCGATCCGTCCCGGTACCCCGCGGTCATCGGTCAACAGGCGGATCTCTACCTCGTCGCTCACAAGAGCGCTGCGGACTGGACCGCCGACCCATCCTTGACCGACGTTCGCGGCCAGCCGCAGACGGTGACCTTCAGCGATGTCGACATCTCCTCCAACACCTTTCTGGTGGACTCAGGGACTTTGAGCGGCGATGCCGGAATCGGCCTGGGAGTGCCCTACGACGTGGTGCTCGATTTCAACGGCAATGGAGTCCTGGACAGCGGAGACTATATCGATGGCCTGGGAGACGTGGCCGGCTTGTACGTGGTGGCTCCCACTCAGCTCCGCGGTCCCTTGGCGGTGAGCTCGGCGATGTACATGGGTGACACCTTCATGCTCACCCAGGTTGCGTATTATCCCACCGACATCGCTTCGATGGGGCAGCTTCCCCTCGTCGTCGTGAGCCATGGAAATGGCCACAACTACCTTTGGTATGACCACATCGGCAATCACCTGGCCTCGTACGGATACATCGTGATGAGCCACTTCAACAACACCGGCCCAGGGATCGAAACCGCCTCGACCACGACCCTGATCAATACGGATTATCTGATCGGCAGTCAGGCGACGATCGCTGGTGGGGTGATGGACGGACACATCGACAGCCATCGAATGACCTGGATCGGTCACAGCCGCGGCGGAGAGGGCGTGGCCCGCGCCTACGATCGCGTTTTTAACGGGTCCTATGTTCCCGACAATTTCCGACTCGAGGACATCATCCTCATCTCCAGCATCGCCCCCACGGACTTCCTCGGGCCGACTCAGGCCAACCCCCACGGCGTCAATTATCATCTCTGGGTTGGAGCGGCGGACGCGGACGTCAACGGATGCGCCAGTTGTTCGCTCTGCCAATCATTCCACCTGCTCGATCGCGCGACCGGCACGCGGCAGTCGACGTCGCTCTATGGCGTGGGACACGGATCGTTTCACAATGGACCCACCGGCCTGGTGGCGGACGGCCCGTGCCTGCTGACGCGTCCGGAAACCCACCTGGTCATGTTGGGGTACCTGCTCCCCCTGGTGAAGCGATACATCGAAGGCAATGTTCCGGCCAAGGACTATCTCTGGCGCGGCTACGAGCGCTTTCATCCCAACGGCGTCCCGACGACTTCGTGCGTGGTGGCGAATCTGGAATACAACGAAGGCTCGTTGGCGATGAACTTCGTGGTGGACAACTTCCAAACGCCGGCCTCGCCGAACATCAGCAGCTCGGGCGGGTCGGTGACCTACGATGTGGACAACCTCTTCAAGGGATTGCTCCATGACACGGACGGCGTCTTCACCTGGAACCCGAGCGATCCGATGAACGGAATGACCGAGGGCGGAGCCAGCGACACCACTCGCGGCGTGGCGTTCGAGTGGAACGGCGTGGATCGAATGATGTCGTTTGAAATCGTGGCGGGCAGCCGCGACGTCAGCGCCTATCAGTATTTCTCCTTCCGCGCGGCCCAGGGCACCCGCCACCCGCTGACTGATCAGGCTCTGGGCGGCCGGACCTTCACCGTCAGCTTGCAAGACGCAAACGGGATCGTCAGCTCGATCAACGTAGGCGCCTATGGCGACGGCATCCGCGCGCCCTACCAGAGGGTCGGCTGCGGTGGCACCGGCGCCGGGTGGGGGAACGAATTTGAAACAATTCGCGCCCGGCTGAGCGATTTTTTGAACAACGGATCGGGGTTGGATTTGACGAACATCGTATCCGTCGACTTTCAGTTCGGGCCCTCGTACGGCTCCAGTGCCGGTCGCCTTGGTTTGGATGACATTGAATTCACCTTGAATTGACGCTCCATGGCGAGCGGGGAGTTTTCCATGAGATTGAATATTGATGTCTGGCTGACTGCGCTAACCGGCTGGCTCTCTTTTTCGCTGCCGACGTCCGCATCCGCCGCTGACAACGGAGGCCCGGTGAGAGATCTGGTATTCGCCCAGGCCTTCAAACTGGACAAGTCATACACCCACACCTGGCGAAAAGAGCAGCCCCTGGTGTCTTCTGGATACGTCCTGGTTCTGGCGGTGGACCCGGAATTTGTTCGTCCCAAACAGGTCGCCGAACCGGTCCTCTACGTCGGCAATCAGACCGCGGAGCGGATCAATGCCGCCGACGTGTCGGGACGACTGGTGGTGATCGTTCCGTCAACGGTCAATGCCCGCGGCGAGGTCGACCTGGATTTGAGCAGCGTGCCGATCTGGTTCGGGGCGCCGGAATTGCCGGAGCGGATCGATGCCGCGCAACTGAACGCCGAGCTCGCTGCCGCTTTGCGCAAAGGCGTCAGGCCCCTCGCTCAAGAACGGGTCCAGGGTGCGTTGCGCCGGGGCGGAAAGTCGCTTCGCTTGCCCAATCGCGAGGCTTTGCAGCAGAAAATCGCGGCCCTGCTGCAAGAGTACTCGCCGAATGAAACCGACCTGATCCGCGGACTCAAGGTCACCAAGAAGTAGCTTGCGACAATGAGCGCGTGCCTCGGATAAGGTTCGGCGCGGATTGACCGAAAGCTCGGAATCGATCAGCGCGGTGGTGCTGGCGCTCTGTGCCTCCGCGGTGTACGGCACCGCCGACTTTTTCGGCGGCTTGGCCACCCGCCGGACATCCGCCCTGGCTGTCGTTTTCGTTTCGCAAGTCGCGGGAGTGGCGGTGATGGCCATTGCCCTCGCTCTGCTCCCGCGGACCAACCCCAGCGCGGGAGATCTCGCTTGGGGGGCGGCGGCGGGAGCGTTTGGGACGCTCGGCATCTTTCTTCTCTACCAGGCCCTGGCCACCGGCAGGATGAGCAGCGTCGCTCCGGTCACCGGCGTTTGCGCCATCGCCCTTCCCGTGTTCGCCGGCCTCGCTCTGGGGGAACACCCCTTGCTTCGCGCCGAGGTAGGTCTGGTGTTCGCCTTGGCAGCCATCGTTCTTGTCGCTCAGGAAGTGGATCGCCCGTCGACGGACTTGAGGCGGATGCTCGCTGGCGTGCGTTTCGACAAACCGGTCGCTCTCGCTCTTTTCTCCGGTGTGGCGATCGGTTTTTTCTACATCTGTCTGAAGCAAACCAGCCGGCAATCGGGCCTGTGGCCCCTGCTTGCTGCCCGCGCGGTTTCGGTTAGCACGCTCGGCGCAATCGGACTGATTGCCCGCCGCCCGCTGACCGTTCCGGCGGCTCGCCTCCCCCTGGTCATTGGCGTCGGAGTGGTGGACATGGGAGCGAACGTGCTCTACGCGCTGGCGGCTCAGCGCGGGCTGTTGAGCCTGGTGGCGACGATCACTTCCCTCTACCCGGCGGCGACCATCGTCTGGGCACGGCTGCTGCTGGGTGAACGCATCCGGTTGCTCCAGGGAGTGGGGCTGGGCTTCGCAGCCCTTGCGATCATCCTGATCGCCTGGTGATTGGACAGGGCCGTCTTCCCACACGTTGTACATTTGAGTCCGGTTTCCGGCTTTGATTGTACAACGTGTGAGCCGCCACCGTCGCTGGGCGCGCCGCTCAACGCAATCTCGAAGCGGCCTCCCCATCGGCCGAACCGTTTGGGCTGGGTGGTTCCGCGCTTCCGGGACCGGGCCGAGGTCCCGCCGGCGACGAAACGAAGAGCGGGCTGGGAACGATCCATGGTTTCCATGTCCTGCCGAAGAGCTTTCCGGGGGCCTCAATCCAGACTTCGATCTGGACAGGGCCGGCTCGATCGAGCACCACGGTGCGTCCATCCGGCTCGAGGTGCCCTCCACCCCAGATCTGAACGCGCGCGGCGGCGGGAGAGGACGGAGGAATTTGAACGGTCAAACGGTCCCCCACCACCGCTCGTCGCGAATCCCCCTGCATCCCATCGATGGAAAAACCCGCCGCGCTGCCGAGCGGGTCGAACGCGCAATAGGCGCGTCCTCGGACGATGGCCTCGATCACCGCCCGCGCGGCTTCGGCAGCATCAGCGGGAAGGCCCCCTTGAAGGGCCCCGGCCAACGGCACGTGGAGGGAGAAGCTTCGAAAGGCCTGCTCGTAGGGAGGCCAGCCATGGGCGTCATGCGCGCAGAACGCCAGCTTGGGTTCCCCCCCGCTGATCTCGAGCAGCTTGCGCGTCGCATCCGGCTGCTCCCGATTGAGGATCATCAGGGCGTGAATCGGATTGGTCAGATAGGCGCCGGCGGCGGGCAGAAGCAGGGTGAACGGACGGTGCAGGGCATCGCGAAACAACGAATCGGCAGAGTACAGCTCCATCCCGGCGGCGCGCTTCGCACTCCTGGGGTCAATCCACGGATGCCGGCGCTGAACCGGATGCGCGAGAATGGTGAGGCCTCCCAGCTGCTGAGCGTGCCGCACCGGATCGGGATCCTTCCCGGGGCGATTCAACCCCCGCTTCGCGCCGACCACGACCAGGTGCCCCTCGCGGGTTGATTGCTCGACGCCAGAGATCACCAGAACCCCGTCCTCGAATGTCGGGTCGGAGAGGGTCACGAGATTATGGTCGGTCATCACGATGAACTGCAGACCGGCCTTCTTCGCCGCCCGCGCGATCTGCGACGGCGTGGCTCGGCCGTCGGAGAGCGTGGAGTGGATGTGGAACGCTCCTCGGATTTCACCCGCGCCAGGAGGACTGGAACCGGTCTGCTTCGGCGCGGACAAAGGGTACTTGACGAGGAGGCCACCGACCGAAAAAAGGAGTGGGTACCCCAACAGGGCAATGGCGAACGCGCCCACCCACCATAGGAATGACGGCGCGCGCCGCGACCGCGAAGACCCACTCGAATCGGTCATCCTTCCCGCCCTCCCCCACCGCTCGATCCGGCCGGCGCCGATTGCAGGGTCCACAGCCGAGCGTAAAGCCCTCCTTGGGATAGAAGCTCCTCGTGCGATCCACTCTCCACCACCCGCCCCCCGTCGAGGACGTGGATGCGATCGGCATCCACGATGGTTGAGAGCCGATGGGCAATCACCAGCGCGGTGCGGCCGGGGAGCACCTGGTTGAGCGCTGCCTGGACCTCCCGCTCGCTTTCGGGATCCAGATGGCTGGTGGCTTCGTCGAGCACCAGCACCGGCGCGTTCGCTAGCAGCGCCCGAGCGAGGCAGAGGCGCTGCTTCTGTCCGCCGCTGAGAATCGCTCCCCGCTCGCCGACCGGCGTCTGGTAACCCTTGGGAAGCGACTGAATGAATTCGTCCGCCTGCGCGACCTTCGCCGCTGCGACGACGTCCTGCTCAGAAGCTTCGGGGCGAGCGATCCGGATGTTTTCCAGCACCGAGGTCGAGAAAAGCAGCGCATCCTGCGTCACCAGCGCGAATTGCGCCCTCACGCTGTCCACCGTTGCTGAATCGACATCCACGCCGTCGATGAGGATTCTACCTCGCTGCGGTCGATCGAATCGAAGCAGCAACGATGTCAGCGTGCTTTTGCCGCCGCCGCTCGGCCCGACCAGGGCGGTGATCTTTCCGATCGGAAGCTCCAGGGTGAGACCTTGGAGTGCTGGGCGATCTCCATAGGAGAACCAGACCCCCTCTAGCCGCAGCGAGGCGCGCAGCGCGGGGAGGGCAGTGGCGCCGGGCCTGTCAGGCGGGGAACGGATTCCATCCAGGAGGGCGAAAATCCGCTCGCCGGATGCGACCGCTTGAACGGTGAATTGACCCACCCGGCCGAGATCCTTCGCCGGCTGGTAGATCAGCACCATCGCGGTGAGCAGCGAGAACAGATTCTCCGGCGAGACCGACGAATCGTAGGCGGTGAAAGCGAGGACGCCGGCCAGCGCGATGGCCGCCAGCACCTCCATCAAGGCGGGAGTGCCTCCCCTTGCCCATCCGGCGCGCGTCATCGCGCGCTCGTGCTTGGCGGAGTGCGCGGCGAACCGGATCAGCTCGGCCTTTTGAGCATTGAAGGCCTGGATCATCCTCACCGCGCCGAGCCCCTCCTTGAGCTGCGCGGCGAGCTGGCCGAGCCGAGCCTGTCCCTCCCGCGTCTTGGAGAGAAGAAATCGCGTCAATCGCGCTACTGGAAAACCGGCGATCGGCACCACGAGCAGCGCGGCGAGCGCGATTCGCCAGTTCATCCAGATCGCCACCGCGACCAGCGCCGCGATCTGAAGACCGTCGCGCACGTACGAGCCGACGGCGTAGTTCGCCGCCGTCTCCACCGCCGCCACGTCCGAGGAGAAGCGGCTCAAGACGTCCCCGCTCATCTGCTGGGAAAGCTGTGACGGGGAAAGGCCCGACAGACGGATGAAGATCTCGCGGCGCAGAGCGATCGAAATCTTTTGACCGAAGATGCCCATCCAATAGAACTGGCCCAGGTAGGCGAGCCCCTTGAGAACGCCGATCGCGACAATCGCCAGCGGGAGCAGCCAAAGCGTATCGCCCAGACTGAGGCGGATGCCGTGAGGCAAGTACTTCGCGACCGCGCCCAGGCCCGAAGAACCACCCGACAACAGAAAGCGCAGCGCGTGCCCGGTCAAGAACGCATAAGCCCCCGTCGTCGCGCCGAGCGCGATCATGCAAACGAAGGCGGGGACGAGGACCCCTCCATGCGGGCGCGCGAATCTCAGCAGGCGATTGAGCACCGCGGTCGGACGGGCGTCGCCGGCGGTTTCGCGGCGATCCGGTTCGCTGTTCGCAATTGCTGGGGAGGAAGACGGTGTTTTCAAGAGCGGGGACCCCTATACTGCCGGCTCTCGGGGTCCGGCTGCCAGACCCAAACGCTCGATGGCGCTTTTGCAGATGATGATCGTGGCCGGCGAGGCCTCGGGGGACCGGCACGCGGCCGATCTGGCGATGGAGATCCGCAAGCGGCTCCCGGAGGCCCGCTTCTTCGGAATGGGCGGCCCGCTCTGCGGCGCGGCGGGAGTCGACCTCGTCTACGGCGCCCACGAGATCTCGGTGATGGGAATCACCGAAGTGATACCCAAGCTGCCGAGGGTGCTCCAGATCCTCGGCGGCCTGAAACGCGCCGCGGCCCGCCGCCAACCGGTCTGCGCCATCCTGGTGGATATTCCGGATTTCAATCTGCGGCTGGCGCGATATCTCAAGGTATTGGGAATCCCGGTCGTCTTCTACGTCAGCCCGATGATCTGGGCATGGCGAAGTGGGCGAATCGAGGCCATCGCCGAGCGGGTGGACGAGATGATCTGCATTCTGCCCTTCGAGGAGCCGATTTATCGCTGCGCGGGAGTCCGGGTGCGCTACGTGGGCAATCCGGTGGTCGATCAGGTGCCACCCGCCGCGGAGCCGGAGCACTTTCGCCGGCTGCTCGGGCTGCAGCTCGACCGGCCCACGCTGGCGCTGCTGCCCGGCAGCCGCATCAGCGAAGTGCGTCGCATCCTTCCGGCGATGGCCGGCGCGGCGCGGGAGCTGGCGCACGAGCGTCCGGGCCTCCAGATCGTGGTGCCGCTGGCGCCCTCCATCCCGGGCTCGGAAATCTCCGCCGTTTTCGCGAAAACCGGCCTCCAACCGACGCTCGTGGAGGGGAAAGCTCCCGAGGCCGTCGGCGCGAGCGACGCGGCGATCGTCGCTTCCGGCACCGCCGTCCTGGAAGCAGCGCTGATGGAGCGTCCTCTGGTGGTCGTCTACCGGATGGCTCCGGTCAGCTATCTGGTTGCTCGACTTCTGCTCAAAGTCGAGTACGTCTCGCTGGTGAACCTTCTCCTGGGCAAAGCCGCGGTTCCCGAGCTTATCCAGCGGGCGATGTCGCCCGCGCGGATTGCGGCAGAGGTACGCCGCCTCTGGGGACCCGGCGCGGAGCGCGACGCGCAGATCCAGGCGCTCCGTCAGCTTCGCGGAATTCTCGGCCGCAAGGGGGCGGCGAGTCGCGCGGCGGAGGAAGTCGTCGCCCTGATTCGAAGCTGAGCAACTTGTACGGCGCCGTCCCGCTCGATGCTATGTCGGTCTCGATGAATCGCGCCCTCGTCTGCATCCCGACCTACAACGAACGGGACAACATCGAGGCGATCGCGCGCGCGGCGCTGGCGGCGGATCCGCGGATCGACATTCTGGTGATCGACGATAACAGCCCCGACGGCACCGGCGGGATCGCCGACGAGCTCGCGGCAACGGAGCCGAGAGCGCAGGTGCTGCACCGGCCCAGCAAGCAGGGTCTGGGAAGGGCCTATCTCGATGGGTTTCGCTGGGCGCTGCAGCGCAGCTACCCGTTCATCCTCGAGATGGATGCCGACTTCAGCCATGACCCCAAATACCTGCCGCGATTTCTGGATCGGGCGGAGGCGGGAGTGGATCTGGTGCTGGGATCCCGCTACGTCCCAGGCGGTGGAACGGTAAACTGGGGCCTGGGGCGAAAGCTGGTGAGCCGCTCCGGCTCGCTCTACGCCCGCACCGTGCTCGGGCTTCGCCAGCGCGATCTCACCGGCGGGTTCAAGTGTTTCCGCCGCGAGGTACTGAAAGCGATCGACCTGGATTCCGTGCACAGCAGCGGGTATGCGTTCCAGATCGAGCTGACCTACCGGGCGATCCAGAAGGGCTTTGCGGTGGTGGAGATCCCGATCGTCTTCGAAGATCGACGCGTCGGGCAGTCCAAGATGACCGGGCAGATTGTCCTCGAAGCGCTGGCGATGGTGTGGAAGCTTCGGCTGACGGTTCAGGACCGGCGATGATCCGCGACCTCTTCTCCAGCTTCATCGTCGCGCTGCCTGCAGTCTTCATCGTCGTCGACCCATTTGGAGTCGTCCCCATCTTCCTGGCGATGATGGCCCGCGAGCCCCCCGAAAGAGTGCGCGAGACGGCGAAGCGCGCTTGCCTCGTGGGGTGCGGCTTGCTGGTGTTCTTCGCCCTTTTCGGCGGCCTTGTCTTCAAGGTCTTCGCGGTCACCTTGAGCGCGTTTCGCGTGGCGGGCGGCTTTCTCCTCCTGGTGACCTCGCTGGACATGCTCCGCGGCCGCACTTCGCTGACGAAGACCTCCCCGGCCGAAGAGCAGGAGGGGGCGCAGAAGGAGGACATCGCGGTGGTGCCGTTGGCGATGCCGCTTCTCGCCGGCCCGGGGTCGATCGCCACGGTGATGGTGCTGATGTCGCGGGGAAAGGGAATCGTGACCGCGATCCCGGTCGTCCTCTCCATCGTCATGACCTTCGTCGCTTCCTACTACATCCTTCGCGCCGCCGGCCTCGTCCAGCGCGTGCTCGGTCAATCGGGGGTGGCGATTCTCCAGAGATTGATGGGACTGATCCTCGCCGCCCTCGCCGTTCAGTTCATCGCGGAGGGCTCGCGAGATCTGATCCGGTTCCCCTGATTCCCACCACCGAAATGCCCGCCTCTTCCGCCTCGGAAAGAAACGCAGCCGCGTCGACGATGAGCGTTTTGCCCGCCTCCACCGCGAGCACCGCGGCGCTGCATTCGCGCATCACCTGAAAGGTCGTCCGGCCGACCGCGGGCAGGTCGAATCGCGCGTCCTGGCCGGGCTTGAACACCTTCACCACCACCACTCCCGCCCCGGCGATGCGGCTGCCCCGGCGGATCGTCTCGTCGGTCCCCTCCGCGGCCTCGAGCGCCAGCACCTGGCCGTCCTTCACCACCACCGTCTGCCCGACGTCGGCCTTGCCCAAAAGCTGCGCCACTTCGAGACCGAGCGCCACGTCCTTTTCCTGCCCGGAGCTGAGCGCGGGACCGGCGAGCCGGCCGTGCGGGGCCAGCAAATCGGAGAAGAAGTCCGTCTGCGGAACGATGGAGATTCCGTGCTCTTCGAAATACGAGGCAACCGCCCTCAAGAGCGCGTCATCGCGAAAGCTTCGCAAGCGCATCGCCACCCGGAATGCCCCCAGATCCGGCCTGGCCTCGCGAAGCGCGCGGGCGCGCCCGATCCCTCCCACCATCACCGCGCTTACGACCTGGGCGTTCCGGAA
>WNFA01005311.1_pt1 | contig 11927 bp, 12 predicted proteins | sample 5400481 | NCBI WGS metagenome assembly WNFA01 (sample SAMN13153340, study PRJNA577476) | soil metagenome | isolation source: 120 cm saprolite under Douglas fir tree site 2 hole 1 replicate 2 | place: USA:California | collected 2015-04-18
AGACGAAGAACGTCGTCTTCGTACACGGACTGTTCGCGGACGGCTCTTGCTGGTCGAAGGTCATCGCCCGCCTCCAGCAGAAGGGCGTCAACTGCACCAGCGTGCAGAACCCTCTGACCTCGCTGCATGAGGCGTCGGAGGCCGCGCGGCGGGCGATCGCGGCGCAGCCGGGCCCGACGGTGCTCATCGGCCATTCCTTCTCCGGAATGATCGTGACGGATGTGGGGGTGGACCCGAAGGTCACCGCCCTTGTCTACGTCGCTGCGCGGGCACCCGATGCGGGCGAGGACTATACGGCGCTGGCGAGGAACTATCCGACGCCCCCGGCCACCGCCGGCATTGTCTTCAACAACGATTGGGGCCAGTTGTCGGAGGAGGCTTTCCTGCGCGACTTCGCGGGCGACTTGCCGCCGGAGGAGGCGCGGGTCCTCTACGCGGTTCAGCAGCCCTTCAAGAAGTCGCTGACAACGGAAAAGACGACGAATGCCGCCTGGCACACGAAGCCGACCTTCTATGCCGTGTCCACGCAAGACCGGACGATCAATCCCGACCTGGAGCGCTTCATGGCCAGGCGAATGGGTGCGAAGACGATCGAGATCGAGGCGAGCCACTTGGCGCTGATCTCGCATCCCGATGCGATCACGAACCTGATCCTGGAGGCACTCGCCGTCTGAGACAAGTTGGACGGTGCTGGAAGGGACGTCTGTTCGCCTTCGGCAAACAGCGCAGGTGTGACCGTTCATGTGGGCCGGCGTTACGCGGACGCTTCCGCGTCACTGCCGCGTTTTGCTCAATCCAACAGGAGGATGAGATGAAAGATATCGAAAAACGCCGGACCACGATACGGACGCTCGCATTGTCAGCATCGGCAATGATCGTGCTGTGCCTTGCCGGGCCGATGTCGTCTGTTGCGGCGGCGCAATCGAGCAGCGCGCCAGTGCTGGACTCTCAGCATGCCGAGAGCGGACCGCTTCCAGCCCCCGTCGGCCATCGCCAGCCGGGGCGCACGGATCTGCCGCCGAACGTCACGCAGGATGAAGATGACGCCCTGGCCCGGCAACGCGCCTTCGACCGGTCGCTCAATATCTGCCGCTGCTGACGACACCGTCGTAGAAGGATTGACGTCATGCGCAGGCTCTTGCGAAAAGCGCGGTCGCACCGGGCCAGAGGGCCAACGCGTCATGACCACACTCGTCCAGCCCCGCCTGATCAACGAGCCGTTCTCCGATCATCATTGATTTCCGCTTCGGACGGCGCGCGCTGCTGTTCGACCTGGGCGATCTCGCGCCGCTCTCGCCGCGCGAGCTGCTGCGCGTGAGCGACGCCTTCGTGTCGCACGCGCACATGGACCATTTCTCCGGCTTCGACCGGCTGCTGCGCGTCTGCCTGCACCGCGACCGGGCGCTGCGGCTCGCCGGACCGCCCGGCTTCGCCGACCGCGTCGCGGCGAAGCTCGCGGGCTACGACTGGAATCTGCTCAACCAGGACTCGGTCGATTTCGTCATCGTGGTGGACGAGTTCGATGGCCGCATCCTGCGCCGTTTCGAATTTGCCGCGCGCGCGGCGTTCGCGCGGCGCGCGGCGGAGCCGCCGGCGCTCGCGCAGAACCTGCTGCTCGACGACGACGATTTCTCGATCGAGGCGGCGGTGTTCGACCACGGGCTGCCGTGTCTCGGCTTCGCGCTGCAGGAGCGGCTGCGCGTCAACGTGTGGCGCGACGGCCTCGAGCGTCTCGGGCTGCCGGTCGGCGCCTGGCTCAATGCGGCGAAGCGCGCGGTGCGCCGCGGAGATCCGGATCAGACCGCGATCGCGGTGGAAAAGGGGCGGACCATCGGCCTCGGCGAGCTCAAGGCCAAGGCGCTGCACGTCGCGCCGGGACAGCGCATCGTCTACATCGTCGACATGGCGGGGCATGACGCGAACATCGCGCGCGCCATCGAGCTCGCCCGCGGCGCCGACCATCTCTTCATCGAGGCGGCGTTCGCGAGCGAGGACGCGGCGATCGCGAACGAGCGCCGCCATCTCACGGCTGGCCTGGCGGGGCGCATCGCGCGCGCGGCCGGAGTCAAGCGCGTCACCCCCTTCCATTTCTCGCCGCGCTATCTCGACCGGCCGGGGCTCATTCCGGAGCAGGTCGATGCGGCGTTTCGCGGCGAAGTCGATTCGATCGCGGCACCGTAGGAACGGACGCCGATCGCGTGCCGTGAGGTCGCGCTGTATTGCTCAAGCTCGTCAAGAGTTTCTCAGGGTGACCAGCCGTGGTAGCAGTGTCGCCGGAGCGGCGGGTGGTGGAGAGGGGACATGTTTGGTTGGCGCAAGCGCATCGGATACATCGCGCCGACCGTCCTCGAGGTCGTGCCGTTCGAGTTCTACCGCTTCGCGCCGGACGGGGTCGGTCTGACCGGAGTGACGTGCAGCATCGACGACTGGCGGCCCGAGGAGTTCGAGAAGGGCTTGGCCCAAGTTTCCGCTGCCGCGACCTATCTCGGATCGCGCGGCGTCGATTTCATCATTCACGGCGGCGGACCGCTCGTGGTGGCGCGCGGGCCTGGCTACGAGGAGATCATCGTCAGGGATATCGAGGCCGCCGCCAAGGTCAAGGCGACCACGGCCGTGCGCGCCGGCATGGAGGCGCTTCGCCATGTCGGCGCGCGTCGCATCGCAATTGCGTCGCCCTATCCCGAGCGGCACAACGATGCACTGTCGGCGTATCTGAGCGTCAATGGTTTCGACGTCATCGGCGCCGAAGGGCTGAACCTTCCTTTCAAGGAGATGCAGAACCTTCCTCCGGCCGACATCCGGAAATTTGCCGGCAGCGTGCTTGCCGCCGCCAAGGATTGCGAGGCGCTCTACATGCCGTGCCCGCAGTGGCAGGCGGCGCAGGTCGTGGAGGCGCTGGAACAGGAGACCGGAAAGCTGGTGGTTGCCTACACGCACGCGTGCTTCTTCGTCGCGTTCAGGGCGCTGGGCCTGAACGATGCGATCCGCGGCCACGGTCGGCTGCTCGCCTCGCTTGCGAGCTCATCGTGAGCGCGCGGTCGACGTCCCGTGCAGCGTGGACGCAACGCGGCGGGCCGCTCCGCGGGCTTCTGGTCGCGACTCTTGTGTTTGTCACGTCGGAAGCGGCGCATTCCGAGTCGGTGGCGGAGTTCTATCGCGGCAAGACCGTCGAGCTGCTGATCGGCGCCGCGCCCGGCGGCGGCTATGACCTCGCGGGACGGACCGTGGCCAACCACATGGGCCGCCACATCCCGGGCAATCCCTCCGTCATCGTTCGCAACATGCCGGGCGCCACGTCCCTGATCATGACGAACTATCTGTACAACGTCGCCAAGCGCGACGGCACGGCGATCGGCATGCCGACCAGCAACATTCCGCTCGAGCCGCGGCTCAAGCTGCTCTCGCCCGAGGGCACCAATGTGAAGTTCGATCTCGACCGGTTCAGCTGGATCGGCACGCCGGTGCAGGAACCGCAGATCACCTGGGTCTGGCATACCGCGCCGGCCTCCAACGTCGAGGACCTCCGGAAGACCACGATCCGCATGGGAGCGACGACGTCATCGGCCGACAATTACATTCTCCCCTTGATCGTGAACCAGGTGCTGGCCACGCGCATGCAGGTGTTCACGGGATATCAGGGGCAGAACGAGATCAATCTCGCCGTCGAGCGCGGCGAGGTGGAAGGCAACAACACCGGCCTTTCCAACATCACGGTCAACAAGGCGGACTGGCTGCGAGACGGAAAGGTCCGCATCCTCCTGCAGTTCGGCACCGAGCGGCTGCCGGACTTGCCGAACGTGCCGACCGCCATCGAGCTGGCGACCACGGAGGCGGACCGCGCGCTGCTGCGGTTCTACGCCGTGAAGTTCAACATGGCGCGCCCACTGGTGGCGCCGCCCGATGTCCCCGCCGAGCGCGTCGCGGCGTTGCGCGCCGCCTTCGATGCCGTAATGCGGGACCCGCAGTATCTGGACGAGGCCCGCCGGATCGGCCTCGAGGTCAATCCGCTCGGCGGCGAGGGAATCGCGAAGCTCATCCGGCAAGTGCAGGCGACGCCGCAGGACGTCGTCGAGCGGCTGCGCGAGCTGCTCGCGAGCGCACGGAGCCGATAGCACGGGCTGAAGCGCCAATATGATTGCGGGCAGCTGACGAAACCTGTGGCGGATTGGCGAGCGATTTGAGCTCATGGTGTTCGGAGTGACAGGATTTGAACCTGCGACCCTTCGTCCCGAACAGCAGATATCCCTGCGCACCTTGAACCATCAGCGATTCACGTGCGGTCTGAAGAATTTCCGCTTCCGGGGGGTGAACGGACTCGACGATCGTGCCCGCCTGCGACGCGAATGACCCAGAGCCGTCATTGACGCTGCGAGGCGGCGACCGCAGAATACAGGGTCATCAATGCTCGACGATCTTGGCTGAGGATGACTGTGACCGCCCATCAAACCAACCCCGTAACGTTTGTGCTCATATTCCGAATACCTACGGAAGGTGTCGAGGACTTTCGAGCCTACGAGGAGGCCGTCGCACGTGGGAGCCGCTGGCGGCGATCAATCACCCCACATTTCCGCTCTGGCACTAAGCTGAGGACATATTGCCCAGGTAGTCGCGCTTGCCGAGCGTGACCCCGTTGTGCCGGAGAATATCGTAGGCCGTTGTGACGTGAAAATAGAAGTTCGGCAGCGCGAACCGGGTCAGATATTCCTCGGCAGTCAGACTCACAACGCCCGCGGACATTTTCAGCTCGATCTTGCGCGTATCGGCGTCGGGGAAAGCATCAGCCTGAAATTTCTCGACAAACTCTGACGTTCGTTGGATCCGCACGTACAATTCTTCAAAGGTAGTTTCATTGTCCTCAAAGCGCGGCGGCTCAACTCCGACCAGCCGGGCGGTTGCCCGCTTCGCGGTATCGCAGGCAGCTTGCACCTGCCCCGTCAGCGAGAACATGTCGGGGAATAACCGCGCGGTCAGCAGGACTGACGGCGTGATCTTGTAGCTGGCCGCGTGCGCTTCTCCCTTGCGCAACAATTCGGAGAGAACGGCGTGACCCCGCAGGAAAACGGGCACGAAAAAAGTGTAGAGGTCGTTCAGCATCGGAATCCTTCAGGTGAGAGCGGTGATCTATCAAAACGCCATCCTTAGCGATCGGCGGCCACGGAGCGGCACGCACCAATTTCACAGATCGCCTCACGCAGCGTCTTCGCGGCGTCTCTCTTTCTTCAATTGCGTCAACTCCTGTTCGAGATGGCTGACCCGATCGGCGAGATCGTCATAGGGCGTACGGTCCATCGCCTCGGCCAGAGCGTTAAGCGTTCGGAATGCTGACCGGACCACTCCGATGAGCCCGGCACTCGCATTGGTGGCCATAGACACCTCCTGCTCTCTGCAACGAGGCTCAGGCGCCCACGGCCGAAATGGCCGTGACCCCGCCGTCGATCAGGAAGTCTGCCCCGACGACGTACGCAGAATCGTCCGACGCGAGGTAGACTGCCAGCTTCGCGATTTCCAACGGATCGGCCATCCGCTTGCTGGGATTGTTGGTTGCAAGGACGCCCTTGACCACCTCGCCCTGCTCTTCGCCTGCGAAGCGACCGAACATCGCCGTGTCCGTCGGGCCTGGGCTTAGGGTATTCACGCGAATCCCGCGGCCGACGAGTTCGGCGCTGAGGATTCGCGCGAGATGGACGACCGCGGCCTTGCAGGTCGAGACGGTCGAGGTCGTCGGCCACCCCTTGCGCGCGCCAACGGACGCATTGATGATTACGGACGAGCCTTGCCTGAGTAGCGGCAAGGCCTTTTGAATGGTGAAGTAAGCCCCTTTGAAATTGGAGCCTATCACCATGTCGAAGCTTTGCTCTGTCACCTCTTCGAACAATAGGAACTCGCTGTAACCTGCATTTACGAACAGGCCGTCCAGGTGCCCGAACTCCCGCTTGATCGTGGCGAACATCGTATCGAGGTCGGCGAGTTCGCTGACGTCCGCGCGAACGGCGAGAGTTCCGGCTCCCAGCGTCCCCTTAGCCGCCTGCAGCGTCCTCTCATTCAGGCCGCAGATGGCGACGCGCGCGCCCTCTCGGTCGAATTCCTGCGCCGCGGCCAGCCCGATCCCGCTGTTGCCGCCGGTGATAAGAATATTCTTGCCCGCTAGCCTACCCATTGTTGTCACTCCTATCGATTAAACATGGCCGTGTCGGTTACAGTTTTGGACTAAAAAATTTAGCGGCGGTGGGCTCCGATGATGACAGCAGCCATGATGGCCGGCACGTCCCCAACCACGCGCCAACGGTGGCGAGTTCCGTTCTGCACCACGACATCGCCGGGAGACAGCAACACCTCTGCGCCATCGTCGACCTCGACTACGATGTTGCCGGAGAGAAGGACCCCGAAATCCGTCGTGTCGGTCCTGTGCATACCGGGTTCGTCGCCGTCCTCCACGTGCATCTCGGGAGTGGGTTCCGGTGCAACCACGCTGTCCGGCGAGTACGACGCCATGATGAAGCGGATGCCACCTACGGGTGGGAAAATACCCGGCGCCGCCGGATTGTCCCCCAAGTTCGGGTAGGTTGCGGGCTCATCGGCACTCCAAAGGACGACGAGCTCTCCTAGGCCGGGGATGGGCATCCCATTGATTTTCTCGTCTCCCGCAATAACAGCTCGACCCTCGGCGTCGTGGCCGGTGACTACCTTGCGAACCTGCATTTCCTGTCTCCTTCCCGCTGGCCTACCCATTGTCGGTCACGACCGGCGCCGCGCTGCCGTCTGACGACACGATCGTGTTCGCGACCTTCTCGATCTTGTCCGCGGTGCGGCTTGCGACCAGCACGTGATAGCCGCCCGCCGCAAAGCGCCGCCACAACGCGGCGCCAAGCTCCTTTTCGGCTCCGACACCCACGACGACTGCGACAGGTTTGCTCATCGGGTCCTCGGTGTGCTGTCAGTGTTTGGTTGAGCGCCGCGCTTCGGTACGTGCTTGGGCGATGGCGGCGTATTTCTGTTTGATGCGGCGGTTCGCGGCGGGCCCCGCCGCGAGTGCGTAGCTCGGATCGACGATCGGCCGCCCGGTGTTGGCGTCCACCAGGATCGGATCGGCCGTCGCGCCGGTCCTGCGATCGGCGATCACGACGCGCTTGCCATCCGTCGCGAAGTGCTTGTTGCCGAAGTTCAACAGCGCGACCAGCACTGGAAAGAAATCGCGGCCGCGGGCGGTCGGCAGATATTCGTAGCGCGGCGGACGCTCGCTGTAGCGGCGGCGCTCCAGCAATCCAGCCTCGACCAGCGAATTCAGTCGCCGCGTCAGCATGTTCGGCGCAATGCCGAGGCTCGTCTGGAACTGGTCGAAGCGCGTCATGCCGTGCAGCGCGTCACGCATGATCAGCATGCTCCACCACTCGCCGACGCGCTCCAGGCTTCGGGCGATCGGGCACAACATCTTGTGAAAGCTCTTGCGGCGCATTGAACAAAGATAGGTCAGTAACTATCATCATGCAAGTTACAAGAGACTGGCTCTTGCCTGCGAAGGAAATTCGCCATGAGCGCTCAAGGCGTTACGCAAGACATCATCCTCGCAAGCCCGGTCCGCACCGCGATTGGCGCCTATAACGGTTCGCTGAAAGGGATCCCCGCGCCCGATCTCGGCGCCGTCGTGGTCCGCGAAACCTTGCGACGAGCGGGGCTCGACGCCGCCGCGGTCGGCAGCGTGGTGATCGGCAACGTCATCCAGGCCGGCAACAAGATGAACCCGGCGCGCCAGGCCGCGATCGGCGGCGGCGTGCCGGTGTCGGTCCCTGCCCTGACCGTGAATCGCGTCTGCGGTTCCGGCGCGCAAGCCGTCGTCACCGCGGCCCAGCAGATCATGTCCGGCGAGATCGACGTGGCGGTCGCCGGCGGCATGGAGAACATGGACCGCGCGCCGTACCTGATGGACGGTGGCCGCTGGGGCTATCGCATGGGGCCTGCCGAGATCCACGACAGCATGCTGCGCGACGGCCTCGACGACGCGTTCTCGGGCGAGCACTCCGGCTGGCACACCGAAGACCTCGTCATGAAGACGCAGCTCACCCGTGAGGCGCAGGACCGCTTCGCGGCACGGTCACAGCAGCGCTTCAGCGCGGCGCAGAAGGCCGGAAAATTTTCTGACGAGATCGTCAAGGTCGACGTCAGAGGCAAGAAAGGCATCGAGGCCTTCGCCACCGACGAGGCGCCGCGGCCCGATACGACCGTCGAGGTGCTCGCCAAGCTCCGTCCCGCCTTCCGCGACACCGGCACGATCACGGCCGGCAACGCGCCGGGCCTCAACAGCGGCGCCGCTGCGATGATCGTCGCAAGCCGCGCCTTCACCGAAGCGCGAGCGATCGAACCCGTGGCGCGGCTCGTGGCCTATGGTGTCGCCGCGGTAGAACCCGGCCTGTTCGGGCTGGGCCCAGTGCCGGCCGTGCGCAAGGCGCTGGAGCGCGCCAGCTGGAAGCTTTCAGACATCGAGCGCATCGAGATCAACGAGGCCTTCGCGGCCGTGCCGCTGGCGGTCGCGAAGGAGCTCGGCCTGCCCGAGGACATCATCAATGTCGAAGGCGGCGCCGTCGCCCACGGCCATCCGATCGGCGCGACCGGCGCGGTGCTGACCACGCGGCTCATCCACTCCATGCGTCGCGATGGGCTCAAGCGCGGCATGGTCACGCTCTGCATCGGTGGCGGCCAAGGCATCGCGCTGGCGCTCGAGACCATCCAGTAATCGGCTTTGAACGTTCAAGGGGAGTATCCGATGAATTCATCTCGTCTGGCGGCGTGGCTCGCGCGCCGCAACGTGCATTACGGCTGGGTTGTCGTCGGCACCACGTTCCTGACCATGCTGGTGACCGCGGGCGCGGTCGGCGCGCCCGGCGTGCTGATGCTGCCGCTGCAAAAGGAGTTCGGCTGGCAGACCGCCGAAATCTCCTCGGCGCTCGGCGTGCGCTTCATGCTGTTCGGCCTGATGGCGCCGTTCGCGGCGGTCCTGATCAATCGCTATGGCATGCGCCGGGTTGCGCTCTCGGCACTGGTCTTGATCGTCTCCGGACTGGCGCTCTCGCTCGCCATGACGCAGGTGTGGCAGCTCGTGTTGCTGTGGGGCGTGGTCATAGGCCTCGGCACCGGCATGACCGCGCTGGTGCTGGGCGTCACGGTCGCGACGCGCTGGTTCGCGACGCGACGCGGCCTAGTGACCGGCCTCCTCACCGCAAGCTCGGCCACCGGCCAGCTCGTGTTCCTGCCGCTCCTGGCCCAGGTGTCCGACAATCTCGGCTGGCGCATGGCGGTGGTCCTGGTCTGCGGCGCGCTAGGCCTCGCCACGCTCGCGATGCTCGCCCTGATGCGTGACCGGCCCGCCGATGTGGGCCTCGAGCCGTTCGGTCAGGAGGCGGAAACTCCTGCCCCCGCCGCTCTCGTCCCGGGCCACGGCCTGATGACGGCGTGGTACGCCTTGCGCGACGCGAGCCGCACCGGCGTGTTCTGGGTGCTGTTCGGCACCTTCTTCATCTGCGGCGCGAGCACCAACGGACTCATTCAGACGCACTTCGTGCCGCTCTGTGCGGACTTCGGCCTGCCGGCCGTCGGCGCGGCCGGCGTTCTCGCGGCAATGGGGCTGTTCGATATCGCCGGCACCATCGGCTCGGGCTGGCTGTCGGACCGTTACGACAACCGCTGGCTCCTGTTCTGGTATTACGGCCTGCGCGGACTGTCGCTGCTTTATCTGCCGTTCACGGGGTTCACGTTCTACGGTCTGTCACTGTTCGCGATGTTCTACGGCCTCGACTGGATCGCGACCGTTCCGCCGACCGTGAAGCTCACGGTCGCGCGCTTCGGCCGAGAGCGCGCCAACCTGGTGTTCGGCTGGATCTTCGCCGGGCATCAACTGGGCGCAGCCTTCGCGGCGTTCGGCGCGGGCCTCTCCCGCACGGCGCTGTCGAGCTATCTGCCGGCGTTCTTCATCTCCGGCGCGCTGTGCCTGATCGCCGCGGCGCTGATCCTGACCATCGGTCAGCGCGACCGTGGCGGCGAGGCGGTGACGGTCGCGCCGGCCCCTGCGCGAGTGTGATCAATCGCGTCATCAGCACGAAGGAGACAGTCGCGCCGTCACGTGCTCATCGAAGTTCCGCAATTGGCCCATCGCGACCGAACTAAGCCCGGGGATTCGGCAGCGATCGGATGAACTGCGGACACGCGTTCGCCGCCACCATCCGAGGGTCGCAACGTCGCGACGGGTGGTGCGTCGAGTGTCGTCTCAGCAGGTCACCGGTCGCCACATCAAAAACAGCTCACGCGATCGATGGCGAAAAGAACGCGCCATGGTTCCGCATCCTCCTGCAGTTCGGCGCCGAGCGGCGGCCGGACGTGCGGCCGGCGGCAAGGCCCAAGCTTTGCCGGCAACAGGGAGGGCCAAGCGGGGCGCTGACCATCCAAAACCCGACTCTCCGAAAGACGAGTAAGATTGGGAACTCAGCGCAGAAGGCGCTGGATATTCAGTGACTTGGCTCGGTGACAAATCTTTCTTCACAATCTTACTTTGGGCTTCGTTGTCATTGCGAGCGCAGCGAAGCAATCCCTCTTCACTTGCGCATGACTTGGTGGCGGAGATTGCTTCGTCGCGCTTTCGTGCTCCTCGCGATGACAGACGCCGCGCTTGATCTCCGCCTGATCTGATCAAGCAGCGATGCGGTCGAACCGGAGCCGCAGCCGTCATTTTGACAAAACGAAGCTAACTGCCGTCGGCCCCCGCCATTTTGGCAAAACGAACCTAAACGGAAAAAGCCAACAATTTCAGTCGGCGCTCAGATCCCCGATCATCGGTCGATTTTGGCGGATTGAACCTAGGCGGAAAAATCCAGCGATTTCAATCCCGGCCTACGACTGCACCCACTGCTCGAAGCGGCGCTGCACCTGCGCGGTGTTGTCGGCCCACCATTCGTAATTGACCATGTGCGCGACCTTCTCGTTGTCCGGATGGGTCGGCATCAGCTTGGCGATGTCGGGCGGCAGCAGCTCGAAGGCTTTTGGATTCTGCGGCGCGTAATAGAGCGCGCGCGCGAACGCCGCCTGGTGTTCGGCGCGGCCGACCATGTCGAGAAACTTCATGCCGCCGGCCGGGTTGGGGCAGCCGGCCGGCACGATCCAGCCCTGGTTCTGGCCGTCGCACAGCGCCTCGTTCCACACGATCTCGAACGGCGCCTTGTGGTCGCGGATCGACTGGGTGGCGCGGCCGTTCGCCATCATGATGAGGTCGACCTCCTCCTGCTCCATGAGCTGCTGGGCGTGCGAATTGTCCGACCACCACACCTTGATGTGCGGCTTGATGCGGTCGAGGCTGCGGAAGGCGCGCTCGACGTCGAGCGGATAGAAATCCTTCTGCGCGACGCCGTCAGCCTTCAGGGCGGCCTCGATCGTCCATCCGGCATAGCGGCGCAGCGCGCGCCGGCCGGGGAATTTCTCCACGTTCCAGAAATCGGCCCACGAGTTGGGATGCGTCTCGCCCGGCCATTTCTTCTTGCTGTAGCACACCACCATGGACTGGCTCGCGCCGCCGATCGCGTTGGCATTGCGGAGCTGGCGCTCGTGCAGCGCCGAGCGATCGACCACCGACCAGTCGATCGGCACCATCATCTTGAGCCGGCCGGCGAGGATCACCTCGGTGCCGGTGATCGACACGATGTCGATCTGCTGCGCCTTCGCCTCGTGCATGGCGCGCAGCTTCGCCCAGGAGTACGGCTCCTGGTACTGCATCGGGATGCCGAACCGTTTGGTGAACGGATCGCCATAGGCGGTGATGATCGCCTGCTTCCAGGCGCCCCCATAGGTGAGCATGGTGACGAGTTTTTCCGCGGCGCGAGCGCGGTCTGCGAACAGCGCGGGCGACAGCACCGAGGCGAGCCCCGCGCGGCCGAGATGGGCCAGGAATT
>WNFA01004981.1_pt1 | contig 11919 bp, 6 predicted proteins | sample 5400481 | NCBI WGS metagenome assembly WNFA01 (sample SAMN13153340, study PRJNA577476) | soil metagenome | isolation source: 120 cm saprolite under Douglas fir tree site 2 hole 1 replicate 2 | place: USA:California | collected 2015-04-18
CACGTAGTAGCCAAACAGAGAAAAGCCGAAGGACAAGATCCACAGCAGGATGAAGAGTCCCATCCATGCAGCCAGTCTGGAGAGCCACTCGCGGCGTGCGTCCTGAAATGTGCGCCCCAGAAGCCCTATGACCAGGAGCATTGTGACGAGGGGCCCGCCAAGAATAAGTGGCGGTCCAATGACTAAAGCTGCCCGCCACCAACATGCCCCGGCAACCGACCAGAGCTTGGCCACCAGGACGATGCTTCCCGCGATCCAACTCGCGCCACCAAGAGCCGCCAAAATGCAGACGACGAACATGCCGAGGAGCGCAAACAGAAACTTCAGGTGTGAAAAGCACTTCGGCCCGCTCCAAAACTCACTGACGCTCTTGTACTGAGAAGTACGGTGATGAGTTTGCAGGTAGCAAAGCGGCGCACCACCTGCCAGAGTAATGCTAAAAGCGAGCACCAGCAAAAGAAGCATGCTTCCGGCAAAAGACAATAAAAGATTGAGTCCGAAAGTCTCTGCCGCAATGATCGGGAACAACAGTATGAGTACCAGGGCTGACGCCATCAAGGGCAGCACCAGCCATCGTTGCACCGCTCCCTGGCCGAAAGCGCCGTGCCTACCGGCGGTGCCTTTGCCGAAGCGCAGAAGGTTTTCTCCCATAAAGTAAATTGCCAGCAGAGAGAAATAGAAGATGGCCCCAACAATCGCTGCGGCTGTTGGGCCGTGCTGTGGAACGATCGAGGGAGATGTGAGCAAGTGAAGAAGAAGCGCAAGGAACAATAAGCCGGAAATCAGAATGGTCTGATTCAGAAGCGTGTTGCGCAGCCATGTCGCGATCGCGACCCAAGTATCCGCAGTAAGCAGGCCCTTTTCAGGGGTGAGATAGTTGCTGTATCGCCGCAACCAGCGGATTGGCTCCGGATGATTGCCGGGATTGCCTTTCTCGGGGAGTGGAATAAGCTGTTTTTCAACTTCCTCAAATTTGCGACGCTTGCTCCAGGCAGCGAACCACTGATGGATGTAGCCTCCGCCCGAAACGGTTGAAAGATAATCAAAGCAACGCAATAGGTTGAGCTCAGCCAATCCCTGCAAAATACCCAGATTGAAGGTTGCGCTACGTATGCCTCCACCGGAAAAGCAGAGTCCCATCAGGCCCGAATTTGCGGCGCGTTTATAGGGACCGCCGCTTGGGTCCACTGGATCAATGTTTAAGTTTCTGCGTCGCGCACCCACCTGGGCCAGTTCGTGCTCCAAAATCCATCGGCTCGGTGTGTACCCGATCAACGACGCCACCTGCGCTTGAAGATGGGGTCGCGAGGTAAGTGTCGCGGCAAGGGAACCAGCATCTGTCGGGGTTCCGCCGACAACTTTTTCAATTTCTTGCCCTAAACCTGCCGTGATTTCCCTGAAGGCTTGATCCGCCAATTCGGTAACGTAATCTGTTGCCATGATCAATCTCTCTTATGGATCTCGTCTGCAACATTTCAGGTCGATTGCTAGGGCACCTCGCGATTCCCCCACTAAGCAGCAAACGCTCTTGCGGGTCACGCTCACAACCGTTTCAAGAATGCAATTAAGGCCCGCTTGTCGGCATCGCTCAAACCTGGTTCTGCGCCGGCGAATTTGCCTGTGCCGAAATAATGGCCGCGATTCACAATCAAATCAGGACACTTGCTGACCTCGAGCAGTGGATCAACCAGGTTGGCGAAGACCTTCCTCGCTTCTTCATCACTTGCCCCCTGCGACAATTTCTGCAGATCCGCATTGATCTTGAGTGCAATCTTCAGCAACGTTGCGTCATGTGCTAAGCGCTCGGCCGGGTCCGTGCTTTCTGAAAACGGATTCAAATACGTGAGAAGTCCCACGGGAGTGCCTTTGGGAATAGGACCAATCTGAATCATTTTGTTTTTCTCATCAATGAGCCAGGGAAAGAAGCGAGCGAATCCACGGAGGTCCTGCAGCGCATCAGGAAGATAGCCGTACGAAATCCTGAGATAGCTACGCTCGGTCGTGCGGTCAATCTTGCCGGGGATCTTGTCTCCGAGTAGTTCATCTTTGTCGCGCTTCTCCGGCCACAGCATCTGCTCGATTGAATTCTGGAAGGACTCCAGCCTCTTCTTAACGCTCGGGTCAGGATTCGAACATTCTTGGTCCTTATCCCCGTTCGAGTACTCCCAATTTTGGGAACACTTAGGATTGCTCGGATCAATGGCTCCCACGCTGTTGTTTAAAAGAAACGGCGCAGTGGACCACAGACTGATCAGAGACGGCGGACGCGTGTAGCCGCGGCCTCCGGCTGGCATTTGGTAAGTCTTTGGCTCACCGGTGTAAGGGTGATACCAGGTTATGGTGCCGACCGACGGCAAGTCTTTGTAGGACTGGGACGAAAAATTGTCCCAGATATTGTCGGCCAGCGCATTCGTCGCCAGCGGACTGCAAGCGTTGGTTTGCATGAGCGTAACCGGAATGCGAAGTTCGCTGGAGAAATAATTATGATCGAGAAAGTCGGGTTGTTTGACCATCTCGGTCATTTTCTTTTTGAAGTCATCGGTCTTGGTCCAAGCCCAATATTTGTTCCAGCAATCGAGATAGTCTTTCCCTGCGCACCCCTGTCCCTCGTCGATAGCGATGGCAGCAACATTGGGTGGAGGCGTGGGCAGCTTGCTGGAATGGCAGCGCGCACAACGCTCGGCGAAGATTTCCTTGCCGTGGGGAACCAGAGCATCGTCAGACTCGAGTGTTCTTCGAGCGTCGGGATCTGTCTTTCGCAGGTCTTCGAGGTGGTGCGGTCCGGTCGTCTTGAGGAAGAATAGTGCCATCCCAGGCGTCTGCGCTTCAGTAGCTGCAAAATACGCAGAATTCTTCCGAGCTACGGAAATTTCTATGGGCGAAATGGGCTTGCCGCCGACAAGAGCGTTGAAGTGCAGCAACCACTCTTCACTGAAAGTACCAATATTCAAATAGACGCGATTGAGAGCTCCCAGAGCGCCCACTGAATCGGCTCCGTCTTTGAGAACGCGAGGTGTCCAGACCGTATCCGGAGCCTGATAGTAGTGTGTTAGCGGCCCTTCTTTAATATAGTCGTTCAACTGCTTGTTGTTCTTTTGCCCGCCGGTAAGCGTTTCCTTGCCCCAGCGACGAGCATGTTCTAAGCGGTCTCCCAGCAAGTAGAGGGCATTCATAGTCCGGGGATTGTTAATGTTGTCTGTGGAAACAAATGAAGTGTCTAGAGAGCCCGGCCGGGAAGTGTGGAAGAGTTGCCAGACAAAATTATCTTTCTGTCCTTCCCAGTAAAAAATTCTGTCGATCCAGAAATACTGGGCGCCCACGTTCGAGCTGAGGTTTTCCCATTGTGGATTATTGGGGTCCTTGGGAGGTTTGAGCGGATTGGGACCAACATGGCAGAAACCGCAAGACATTCCTACCCTGTATGGCCGCACCAAGTTCTTACTCTCGTAGTAATCCTTATCCGTGTAGTATTTGTTCGCATCCCAGTTCTTGGCGGCAGCCTCATCGAAATCGGGATTGGGAAAGAGCCGCATTCCCACGATGCCGGTTTCGTAGCCATAGAACGAACCAACCGGGAAGTCCTTACCGTTAATTTTCGTGCCGCGGGAGCCAATCTTTACGCCAGGATATTTCTGCTCATTTTCGAATGGATCGGGCTTGCAGTCCGGGCGACGCTTGTCCAACCACAGATTCCATCTCTCTGGATCGGGACCGGTCGCCTTTTCAAAACAGGGATCATTGACCAGGCCAAGGTACTGCCACCGTTGATCGCGACTGAATCTTGGGTCGATCTTCAGCAATTCGGGGTGGGAGGAGAGGATTTTCAGAAAGTCCAAGGCCCCAGCGCTCTTATAAATCAGCGTATCCCAAAGGTGGTCGTTGCCGGCGGTCCATACCAGCCAGGTATTGCGTCCCCTTACAAGCGCCGACTTATCGTTTTCAGGCGCACCCACGGTAAGGTCAATGCCGCCATCCATGTCATGAAAATAGTTCTCGTCCGCTGCTTTGAAGGTGGAGGCATCGCGGCCGGCAAGCAGGGCCTCATCTTTCACGTGTCCGGGGCGCGGCTGCCTGGACCAGTAGATGCCATACGCGATTACCGTACCGGCAATGAGGATGAACAGAATGAACAAGAATTTTGCGCGCCCGCGCTCCCGTTTCTTAGACATCGTGCTACCTCCTGGTTACTATGTCAGCGTCGAACACTGCTCATGTCCTGAGCTGAGCCGGAGCTACATTCACACCTTTCTGGTCTGTCCGCTATTCTCAGTGTCCCAGCCTGCTCAAGTACCGCAAGGCGCTCATGCCCGGCAAAAAGAAATACGCGCCTCCCCGCACCGTAATGAACTGGGGCACATCCATGATCCGTCGCCGCACTCCGCCGCTCTGGGGAATGGAAAAAGTATTCGTAGATGAGCATCCATTAATCGGCGCCCGGTTTCCTAGCAATGGATCGCTCTCCTCAGTCAGCCCATCAAATTTGGTGCGCATCAGCCAGGCATTCTGGACAAACTCGAACTGGCGCTGAATATTGCTGTTGATTGCGAAGAAATCCAGACCACGTTCCGCATCGTTCGGGGGTGCGGGTTGGAGCGCCTCTTCGGGTGTCAACTTAGGGCCGTACTCGCGTCCGCGCCGAAGAATGCGGTGAAAACGCACGGAGGCAATAAGATCATCCCGGATGTTTTTATTGCCGAAACCCAGTGTGCGGATGAGAGTGGAAATCAATCCTTTGGGAGCACCTGGAATATCGGCATTGCGAGGGTTCGCGCGGCGGATGTGTGCGCCATAAGGGCAACGCGTACCTTCAACATCTGAGTCATAAGTAAACAGGTTCTGCGTAATTCCGTCGCGCTCTTTCCCAATGCCTGGAATCGCCTCATGACTCAGCGGCACCAGAGGCGAGCCGTCTGTGAGCGTCCGCCCCACCATGTAGCCGCCAAGCTTCCGCAGTTCTTCGGGATTTGAGTTCGTCGCCTTATCAAGGAATTGCCAAAACCCGCGCACATCTTGCGCCAGTTGGCGCATGACTACATAAGTTCCGTTTCGACCGAGATCCTTCTTGCCAGGTTGATCTTCGGCGAAAGGCAACTCCGAGCCAGCGCGCTCCTGCGGATCAAGAAGCGGACGGTCAGTGTATCTTCCATATTCATTTCGATATCCCAGCAGGAATTCTCCCAGACACACCGTGTTGCTGTACTCGCGTTCGTTGCCGTTTATGAAAACCTTCCGGTTTTGCTCCCAGTCAATCTCGGGTTGGCTTATTCCATCGATAAAGCCAAACGGCTCGCGTCCGTCCATGTCTGACGTCGGCAGGCATGCGATTTCTTCAAATGCAGCGTTCCAGAACTCCCCCTTGATCGACTGCTTCCAGGCATTGAGCAGACCAGGTTCTGCAAACAGCATCACAACAGCATGGGGAACCCTGCCGGCTGCACCCCACTGCCAGTTCGAGGGAGAATTGGCGCCGGTATCGCCCAAACGGCGGCAGCGATTCTCATCCGCTGCTCCGCCGGAAATGAACTCTGCGGAAAATCCGGCGATAACGTTTTTGGGAACGCCCAAGGCCTCCAATCCTTCACGAGTGAAAGCAATCTGCAGCGCGGTTTTCGGCGGCTGTTGTAGTTTCACAGCCGAGGTGATGGGGGCATTGGTCAGCCAGGCGCGCACTGCTGAAGCATTCTTGGCCTTCCCCAGCAAGTAGCAGGCTTCGGTCATACGTGGATAGCCAAAGCGCACCAGCCCCTGAATATCGCCGAAATCAACGGAGGAGGCCATATTCATCCCTCAAAAAAGCGCTACCCACTGCCGGAGCTCAGCGTCAGTCATATCGGTGCGCCCAATACCTTCGCGGATCAATGCGTTCTTTTTCAGATCAAATGCCGACAGTCCCGGGTGCGCGTTGTACCAGACTTGCGTAGGCATCTGATGACGGCGGAGGTAGTATTTGAACTTCTGCTCGTCCTTCGCGCCTTCGAGAACCAGCCAGTTGGTGGTGGGGTAACCGATACCGTTGCTGAAAACCAGGTTCAGCCCCCATCCAACCTTGTTGATGAAATCGTCCATGTAGCTGTCGAGGCTGCCATCGTAATTGCTCACGAAAAGCGCTCGCTTCTTATCGTTGAGGAAGACCCAGCGGGCGAAATGAATTGTCGCTACCCGTCCTAAGTGGCCGCGAGTGAAAAAATGTCGTGCGGTGTAGTTGACCAGCCAAAACAAGAAAGACAACAACCAGCAACGAAATCGCCCCGGTTTTATGCTACCCAAAGCGCTGAACTGATTGGTCACATTGTAGTCTTCCAGTTGCGCCAGTTCGGCTTCGTGGTTAGGATCTGGCCGCGGAGCGATCTCCATATCGCTCTTTTCGCGGCTGCGGAGCTGATAGATAAATAGAGGTAGATACAGCAACAACAGTGGCGCAAGCGCGAGCAGTATCAACGGCACACCAACCAGATTGATTACTTTGCGAAGGTGCCAGCCGAAGGGCGTAGGCTCTTCTTCGGTTAGCTTGATTCGACCGGTCGCTGTTTCGGAATCAACAAAGTCTTTGAGCAGTTCTTGTATCTGCCTTGGATTCTTTCCGGCAAACACTGGTGCGTTGTTCTGCAAATGCGCTTCCAGTGCAAGACGCAGTGCGTCATCTTCACGAATGTGCCGCACGGTCCTGCCCAGCCAATTCACATACGCGGCGGCGGGCGGCTGTTCATGCTCTTTCATCCAGCGTGCCAGGTCAGAACCCGGCGTGAAGCTTTCGCAACACAAAAAGATGCGCCGCAAACCATCTCCCGTCCGGCGTGCCAGTTCAGCCCGAAAATCGTCAGCATGGCCATCGAAGTCGGCAATAAATGCAAGCATGAGCGGATAGTCTCGGCGAGGCAAACCATAAGCTGCATGAATGTCGTCGAGACTCTGGTCCTCTAGAATCAGGAATCTTGCGAAGTGCAAGCGATCAAATTGTCCAAAAGGGACAACTGGGTTCTGTGGATTGGCCATCCCCGGAATCACATTCATGGAGGCAAGCAAGTTTCTGAGCTCCGCTTCGCGCTCCTTCTTCAGCGGCGCTGCTACGAAAAGATTGGCCTGGGGCATCATTTGAGCAGTGAGGAAAAAGAACCCGGGCTGCTCGCACAGCAAGATCAGGAAGTACCCGCCTGCTGAAATTGCAGCGCGAAGTGGATCAGTGGTTTCTTGTCCCAGTAAACGCGGCCAAGATAAAAGTTTGGACCTATGGAGCGAATCTCATCGCGGATCCAACGAGCGACCAGCGACGTTTCAGAATAGTCGAGAACGATGCACTCCTTATTGTCGAACCAGCTCTCACCTTTGTAGACAGTGGCGATGATCGCATTCAGACCAATGGGAAGTATCCTGTTTCTCAACACCCCCCGTTTCGCATCAAACGTCTTTCCCTGCCAGGCAAACAGGTTGACGAGTTCCGCTATCTCCTGACTGAATTTAGTGCCCGGGGCGATGATTGCGGTGCCTTTCGCCGGGCCGTCGGGAATCGCTCCGGCAGGGCTGCTGGAGAAAAGTTGATCCAGTTGCTCGTTTGTCATCTGCAGCAACTGCGGCACGTCATAAGGCATAAGTGCACCCTCCTTCGATAACAATTCAATTTGTGCGGGGCGCGGGCCCCGGAGATCTAACTGACCAAATACGGTGACTGAGTGTTCTCTGCTCTCCTAAGCAGCAGTATCCAGCAGACGCAGATTGGCGGCTATCCGCTTCAACAACACGATAAAGCTCTGGGCATTTTCCCAATGCCGAGCTTGTTTTTGGGGGGAAGAAAATCACAGCGACTATGAGCGCAGAAGTTTAAATTGTCAACTGTTTTCTGCTCTTGGAAACGTCTCGGTAGATAATCGCCAGTGTCACAGAGAGGACTCTCTCGCGTCGCGCCAAATTCACCGGGCGGCTAATATGACTTCTGCAGCCTTCTCCGCAATCATATAGATCGCGCTCACAATGAAGAACCCAGGGATGCGAGGAAAGACTGAGGCATCTACGACTCGCAGGCCTTCACTGCCGTGCACGCGAAAGTCGCCACCCAGCACCCCGTTGTTCTGGCGAGTACCAATTGCGCAGGTACAGGAGGCATGATGACCCCAGGCATTGTTGCGAACAAATTCCCGCAACTGTTCGTCGCTCTGCACGCCTTCGCCCGGTAGTTGCTCTTGCTCTATGAGCTCCTGCCGCTTCAGTACTGCGGTTAGCCTCCGGACGAAGCGGATGCCGTCTACCACGGCTTCGAGGTCCTTATCGCCGCCTTCTTCGAAGTAACGAAAATTAACACGTGGCGTGTCCCGCGGATCGGCGGAATGAAGCGTGACCTCACCTGCCCGGTTCCGGGTGTGGCCCTTCAACACCACCCAGGTGAGGTAGTTCAGATCCGTTGCGAATGCCTGAGAATACCCGGGATAATAGCCCTCGAACTTGGCGAGCAGTGCCATGCAGAACAGATCCGGCGGCCCCTCGGCAACCGGGGAGCGTCTAAAAACGGTAAGCAGACTGCCATTGGTCGCATAGATCCCGCTGCGGCAGCTCCGCCATTGCCGGTATTGCGGGTCATCAGCAGAAAACTTGGCGTTCCTGTAAACGCGCCATGCAGGGAAATTCATCCGGTTCACTACGGCGATTTCGTAGCGATCTTGCAGGTTCCTTCCGACCCCGGGGAGATCAACTCGCACCGGAATACCGAAACGTTCGAGCACCTCGCGCGGCCCGATTCCAGAAAGCATCAGCAGTTGGGGAGAGTTGAATGCCCCACCGGCTAAGATCACCTCTTTGGACGCACAAATCGTGCGACGTTCGCCCGGTCCTGGGCTGGGCTGGAAATGAGCGCGGTAAAGCCGCTCGCCATGAAGATACTCAACTCCCAAGGCCCGATTGTTCTCGTCCAACAACACCCTGGTGGCGAGGGCATTTAATTCCAACCTCAGATTAGGATGTTTGCGCCGTGTCTCCAGAAGGTGTTCGCGGGTTCCGAACCGAGCGTGATTTCTGGTTGTAAGTGGCGCAAATCTGGTACCGAATGCATCTTTCTTCACCAGACACCAGTCGTTCGGGTCCAGTAAACTCTCGACGAGCCATCGCAGGCGCTTTGCCTCATCGTTGGAGTCGAAGAACGACATTAATATAGATTCAACAACTACATCCCTCAATGCCCGGTCGCGCAACGCCGCCATGGGCATAGCTTTCTCTGTGTGTAGCCACCCATGCCAACCATGCCGGGTCGGGTTGAATCCGATCTTCGCCAGCCAGCGGTGGAGAGGGCGGTAATGGCAGTTTTCCATTCGCTCGAAGTATCTCCACATGCGTTCGCCCCGCCAGCTCGGATCGCCGGTAAGTTGGGCGATGTAGTCCCAATCAGAGTTGTTGGGACAAACCAGGATCATGGCATTGTGAGCGGTGCATCCACCCAATGTACCGGCGCGCGGATACAGCACGCCATCCACATGCTTGCCTTGGAAGTCTTCGAGGTACTTTGGATCGAGCCGCTGTTGATTGTTATCAGCATAGTGACGAACAAAGAAATCCCACTTCATAGCTTCGTTTTCAGAAGCAAAGCCATGAAAAGCAGGTACGTCGTAGTCGTGGGGCAACCGATTTACATCCGGTTGAACTGAATCTCCCCTGCTCAGCTTTCTGGCATCGCCACCCGCCTCCAGCAGGACGACCGAGTGTCCCGCCTCCGCAAGCCGAGCGGCCACTGTGCCTCCACCAGCACCGGATCCAACCACTACATACTCGCAGGTTGGCTGTGTTGAAGCTGCGATGTTCATAGGTATCTGGGCAGAAGTGCTGCTAACCCGCCGTTGCACTCGGAAGTACTGGCCACTTCGCGGCAAAGGTCGTAAAGCGCGGCTGCGATGTCACGGTGAGGCGGGAAAGGTCTCATCGCCGGTCGGCTCGTAGTGCTCCACACGATTCATCGTCTGCCGCAAGCTCGAGAGCTCCTTATACAGGCGCAGCCTCGCACGACTTTGGTTACCAAGAGGACGATGCTCGGGAATGCAGTGCCATGGGTTATACGAGAGTATCTTGGCAAACGCAAGCTGCTCAGGTGAGTCGAATTTCTGTCGCGGTATGCGCAGCACGGCGGCTGGGATGCGCGGAGAGAGCCGCGGTGGCCAGAAGACCACATTGTTCTCAATGGGCATCAGGTGGGCGTCAGTCTGCACCTGAACCAAGATGTCGAACTCGACGTCTTGCCTCGCGAGTGTAGCCACCATCGCGTCACGCAAATAGTTATCTGGCGGCCGGAGCGGCAGGCGCGGCACCCGTGTTCTCGTCTTGAGGCGCGGCCGAAAGGAATACTGCATCGCCTGGCCCTCACCGAGCAGGTATGGAACGCAGCTAAAATATGCGCTCTCGAGCGGGCTACTCTGAGTCTTTATCCAGAGCGACTGCATGATCAAGTCCAGCACATGTGGATGCGCGAAGTTGACAAAATGGAAGATCTGAGCGTTTTTGTAGCTCCAGTGCTGTAATTGCGCGTTGGCCTTAGTATCCGGCGTTACAAATGTTGGTGGCGAAACGCCAAACATGTCTTGGGTGAACTTCTCGTCCTCCAACAACTTAGGGCCGGGCACGCCCATCAGCTTGATGCTGATGCTCATGAAGCCTACGTCGTCAATGTCGGGCGTTATGTAGGGACCGGGTCCGCAAAAACGCACCCACGCCCGGTAGGTGCGCGGCTGCGCGAAGATGCCGCGACGCATGTGCTCCGGGAGGTCTTCGCGGATGGTGACCTCACCTCGCACGATGCCGTGCGTCTTGGTGTTTCCCGCGCGCTGAAAGTCTCCCGGTTGCCAGAGCCTGCGCATCTGATTGCCCATAGTCGCGATGATGTCCTCGAGATGCGCCTCTTCATCCGGCTGGAGCCTTTCCTCGGCCAGTTTGAGGCCCTCATTCTTGCGTCTCAGGTTAATCAGCGCCGTGGTTACGTTGGTGAGCAACTGGCGAAAAAGTTTATCGAAGGCGGGGCGGAAAAACGGATCGAATCGGCGTTCCAGGTGCACAATGAACGTCGCGGTGTCGGCGACCCAATTGAGCAGCCGAACGCCGGTATCGGCAGGAACCACTGGCGGGGTTTCAGTGCAGCACTCGTCGTGAAGCTTCTCCGGGCACGCCCTCGATGACGTTCCTGCAGTGTTAGCCAGCCTTCTCCGTAGTTCCGCCGCCGCGATACGTATTGAACAACTTGGCGAGCGTGCCCAGTGCGCCCAAAGCCGTCGTCACGTAGGCGGCAGAAGATTGCCACAGCGCGTTTTGCGTGGTTAGCAGAAATGCTCCAAGGAGAATCATGGTGGTGAAGAAGGCGCCGTGCATTTTTCCCCAACCACTACGCCGCGATTCGCGCAGCCACTCCTGTTTCAAGCCCGCAGACGTGGCGGACCGCACGAACCGCCGAAAGCTCTCGTTCATGAGGCGAAACTGCGGGTTTGTCGTGATGAGACCCCTACGCACCAGTTGCCGGATGGCCCTTCCATTGGTGGGATTCAGCAGCCCATCTTCTGCAAGCTGAGCGAGCGCAAACTTCTGGTCATCCGAACATTCTTTCCAAACCAGGCGATAATAGCCGTCAGCCCGCTCCAGTATCTCCGAGGTAATTGTTTCCTCTGAGTGAACGTTTTCCGTCTTGATGTCTTTGGCGAGTTGCGCGCCGATGGGCCACAGAGCCGGCATCGGTCCGCACTCCGTCCAGATAAGGTCTCGCGCCGGACCTTCGTACTGCTGCAGCCAATAGAAAGGCTCCTCGCGGAGATCAATCACCTCAAGAGTGGGGAACATACGCCCGTAGTCCTCCGAAGAGGGAGGGACCCTCATAACGGCGGCTACTTGGGTGTTCTCTCTTCCCACCAGTCGCAGGAGCAGAATCAACTTTTGGCTGTTGACTTCAGGATCGTTCAAACCGTG
>WNFA01004281.1_pt1 | contig 11918 bp, 10 predicted proteins | sample 5400481 | NCBI WGS metagenome assembly WNFA01 (sample SAMN13153340, study PRJNA577476) | soil metagenome | isolation source: 120 cm saprolite under Douglas fir tree site 2 hole 1 replicate 2 | place: USA:California | collected 2015-04-18
CGTCCGTGACGACCGCGAAGCGCCCCTCTTGTGGGAACGGGATGGCGGGAGTTGTAGAGATGATTTGGGGTGGCGGAAAAGCAGAATATTTTTGCGAAGAGGGCTGGACAGACTAATGGGTGATTTGCCCGTCGGGCAAGCGGCTTGCGTGGGCGGGTAGAGAAGGGCAAGGCTGGCGGTGGGCTCTGCTATGGATACGACGTGGTGAAGCGTACCGATAGCGAGGGCGAGCCGGTTCGCGGCGAACGCAGGATCAATGAAGCCGAGGCTGCGATTGTCGGCCGTGTCTTCCGGGAGTTCGCGGTGGGGAAATCGCCGCGTGCCATCGCGACCGACTTGAACCGGGCCGGACCGCGCCGCGGATCGTCAGCGGCCCGACGATGCTCACAGGCATCTGCTTCTGTGCGGCTTGCGGGATGGCGATGATGCTGCGCACCGGCAAGAGCAGCAGCCGGTACCGCTCCTACACCTGCTCGACCAAGGCCCGCCAGGGCGAGCCCGGCTGCAGGGGCCGGACTGCCCCCATGGAAACGCTCGACACGCTCGTTGCCGAGAAGCCGCGATCAATTCCTTATCGTGAAGCAATCGCGGGCCGTATTGACGTATGAAAAGAAAAGTTTCACAGGTGCCAATGTGCAACAGCGATTGCTCTTGCCGATGCGGCTCTGAATCGACGGTGGAGGTATCTATCGTAAATCCAAATGCTCACTCGATTTCAGCGAACTTCTGACGGGTCGACTTGGATAATATGGAATGTCCGATTGCCACGCGTTGACCGCTTCTTGCCCTGCGATAACAGCTTCCATGCTGCGCACTCCCCAGCCCCGTCGTCCAAACCAGTTGTCTTTACTCCCGTTGACTGTTGTATTTTGCGCCACGTGATTATTTGCCCCCACGCAATTCACCATGCATAATCGCAACATCCACCAGGAAGAAGCCCGCCCGTTCTTGCGAGGGCTCCTTCTTTAGAAGGGCTCCTTCTTAGGAAGGGCTCCTTCTTAGATTGCCGTTTAGCGGCTCGCAAATCGAAAGATTGTCTCATCCGTCCATGTCTTGGGCAGTTCAATACCTCGGAGGGAAGAAGCTCGCACGACCTTCTGTCAGGACGAATTATGGAGGAAGAGAGATTCAGAGCACCGGCAATCCGCGTCTGGCTGAATTGGACCGACTTCCTAACGGCCAAGATTGCTATGGAGCGCCCTTGATCTTCTGTTTGGTCGCCTGCTCTGCGCTCTCCACTAGCCGCGCGATAACTTTGTTAGGAATTTTACGGTGCCCTCGACGGCCTGAATTCACCTGCCAGATCGCCTTTACGACTTCGAAGAGAACGCGCTTCGTTGAGGGCACGGAGAGCGGAATGCGAATATCCGCGCCGCCGCTGCTTGGGTCGGTGCCGGCGGCAACCAACGCGCCGACTAGCGCCTTCTGAGGCGCTTCAATACGATCACTGTAAAAGATGTCCCACTTGAAATCTGGCAAGACAAACAGGGGAACATGTTCTGCCTGGATGAGAACCAAATGACTCGCGTATGCATCGTTTTCTTCTTCTGAAAGGCCCGAAAAAAGCGTCGCCTTGAAATTCTCAAACTCCGATTCGATGTCGACAAAGTAATCCAGACGTTTGAGATACTCTTTCGTTGGACGCAGATATATGAAGAAGGACTTCCGACGTATGGCATTCAAAATCGCCGCCTTCAGAATCGTTTCATTAGGATCCATCTCGAACGGCTGTCGGATTGCGGAAATAAAGATGAACACATCATCGCTGCCCATCGAATCGAAATTTTTGGCCACTTCCCTGATGTTCTTGCTTGTCCTTTCTTCGGACGACTGCAGCTCCTGAAGGCGCTCGCGATAGGCCTCCTTGAGCCGCTCTCCTATGCTGTGAGACTCTTCAGGATTGACGTCTGCCCGGCGAGAGAGGGCCTGGGCCCCAAGGATTGACCCGCCCTCAATCTTCGGGGCCAATCGCTCGATCTTCTTGATGAGTTCAGGACTGGCTGATCGCGTTGCGCTCTGGATATTTGTCAGGGTTGACTGAGTGACATCAAGCTCCTTTGCAAGCGCCGCCATGGATTCCAACCCCGCGGAGCGAACGACGGCCCTCAGGTAAATTCTTCGGCGTTCACTAAGTCCAGTACGATCCACTGCCGCCCTCAGCGCTCCAGGGCCATCTTGAAGATGGCCAAGTGAAACCCGGCATCCAAGCATTATGTCAAAAAGATTGCATCGAAATCCGGCTGCCGACCACGGTCTTTGCTCCGAAGTTGCGCTTCTTTCGATATGAAACTATGCGCAACATGAAAAGAAACTTTTCTTGAAATCTACCCGATTTTCCCTGACGATGCACCTACTTCGATGCGATGTAGGCCGACAGGTCTCCCATCCGACACGTGGGGGCACGCTGAATGCTTGTTTCGTTGAACGGCCCGCTCGCGCACGAAGCTTTGAGAAATGAGCGCTTCACCTGCCCGGCGTGTGAAGCGCTGCCGTCCAAGAGCGAGCCGTGGGTTTGTGGCGTCAGTCGGAGCATACGGAAGGTTCGGCCCATCCCCACGAGTCGCGACGGAGGAAGTTGCGTGATCGGGTAAACGGTGAAGCGGGAGGGTCCCTATGCTGCTGATACCGCCACTTGAGCAGTTCATCGCCGGCGTCGCGGCCGCCTTGATCGTTTGCAGTGTGCTGAGGTGGACCCCGATCGCCCGCAACTTGCTGATCGCTCTCGCCGTTGCGGGCATGCTGAATCTGCTCGTCCCAGACCATAACCCCCCGAACGCCGGAGATCACGAGTTTGTTCTTCTCAATCTCGCCAGGGAGTTGATCGGATATCCATATTTCAACTTTGGGGCAGCAATTGTCACGACGGTGGCACTGCTCTTGATATCCCGCCCCCGATGACGTCTGGGGGCGATCTAGTGGGTCAGCGAAGTGCGTCACGCAAGCTTATCGTTGGGCCAACGAAACGAGGAGGCGAATATGACCGGTGAAAATCTAATTCGCATCGATAACGGTGGCGACCAGACCCGCTTTCCCTGGTTGGGCACGTATCGGCTTTCCAGGCTCGAGAACCAACTGCTATTGGACGGCCTTCGCCATTTCCAGGTGTTTACCGATGGGCAATTTCCAAAGGACGTCGCACGCCAAAGTTTGCTCGCACAGATCGCTGCGGACAAGTCGATCGCGCAGGCCGCTCCAGGTCTCTATCGCCTGATCGAGAAGGTTCGGGCCGATCTGGTTGACGGCATCTATGTAACGAACCTGCCAACCGAGAAGTCGATTACTTACCTCCTGTCGCTGACCCTGAGCAGTTCGATCGGGAGCGTTTTCAACTATGGTTCGCAGAACAGCGGTCGGCTGGTCATGGAAATCACCTCGGACCTGAGTGGACCCCACGACCAGCGAGCGGAGCTCGACTGGCGCACTGAAGGTGCGTGGATCACACGTGAGCGTCGCGCTGAATGGATATGTCTGCTGGGCGTCGAAAATACGCCGGGGAGTTACGCTGCATATGCGCCCATCATGCCCGTGGAGCAAACCCTGAGTTCACGCGCGAAAGCCTGGCTCTACAGTCCGTCTGCGTCCTTCCGTTCACTGCGTAGCTCGGCACCGGACACGACGACGTGGTCGGCGCCTCGTGCCGTACTGTCGCGGTCGCCGGTCGGTCATACCGAGATTGCGTGGCCCGGCGATGCCGTCCGCGCAGCCAAGTCGGATGACGCGATCGGCGCTGGTGCCTTGGCCGAACTTTCATCGGAAATCAACCGACAGCACGTGAGGGTATCTATGGATGCAGGTTGTTTCCTGGCCTTCAACAATCTTCGCGGGGTGCACAGGCAGGCGACGGCCAGCGACGGCTATTGCCTCTGCTACAAGACCTATGCCCGTCACTCCTTGCGCGCCTTGCAGGTGAAAGGGGAGTCTGGACCCATATTCTCCCTGACGGAAGCCAGCGCGTCCCGACGAGATTTGTCAGACTTCCAGCATCCGCATGCAACCAAGGGCGAGCCAGAATATCGGATACATGCGTAAGGCAAGTGACCATATGTGCTCGGCGTGTGCGAAGCACGGTCCGGATAGCAAGTTGGACGAGCAATCGGTATGCGGACCGTGGATGATCTCGGTCCGCAAGCATTCCCGTTGATCCAGTTGGTCGCGAGGTCTTGCCGAACGAAATTCGCTTCCTCCGCAATTGCCGCAGGGCAGTGCAACGGTCGAGCGCACGCCGCGGAAGGTCGAGGAAATCGTCCTCGATAGCAATTCGCTTGCGTCCCTGTCGACCAGCGAGGCGCCGCAGATCGCTTGTGATCGCAGGCCTGATTCAGCTCTGATCGCCGAATTTCGAACCGCGCAGAATGTGCATTTCACCAAGCAGTCGCGGGCGGACACGTCGGTGCGTGGTGAATCCAGCGACAGCAGTTCGCTGGCGAACCGTGGACGCGAATCCAGCTGGCCGGGAATTCGGCGGAGTGCGGCTTCCGCTTTTCTGATCGCGTCACCATCGCTAACCCGGATTTGGGACCCGGCTCTTGCCGGCCAATTCGACGTCGCTTTGCGATGCGATTGCAGTTTTCAAGCAACCGGAATCATTGATCACGCCCAGGACGAAGCCGATGTTGTGTGGTTTTTGGTGTGTTTTTGTGTCAAAATTGATTGTTGTTGGGTTTGGAGTGCCGCATGACCACGCAGGCGATATTGCACCTATTGATCACCGAATATGGCGCGGCGTTGCGCCTGCCAACAGGCAACAACCAGATCGCAGCCCACATCGCGCAGGAAACAAGGCTGGCGCAAGGCACATTGCTCGGCATTCTCAATGGAAGCACCGCGCGCATCAACGAGAACACGCGAAGGAAACTGGCTGACTTCTTCAACCGCGTCGCGGTGCCGCATATTCAGCCCGTCTGGCTTTCAAGCCCTTCAGTTGCAGAATTCAAGGCACGCCGCGCGGAGTCCAGCGTCATCCCGCTCACGATGCCGATGGACTATCGTTCCCAGGCTGCGTCGCTGCAGAATTGGCTTTGCGGGGTCCATATTGCCTATCGGTACAGCCTTGATTTCATTGATACGGGGGATGTCGCTCGCGAGGTCGTCTACATCTGGAACAACGCTTCCGTTCTTCAATTCAGGATGTCCTTCGTCAATCCGTCCGGCGGCGAAATTGGCCCGGTTCACTTCTATGAAGGCCCGGTGCTGCTGGTGGGCCGCACTGCGGTTCTCATCGGCATGAACGTTGAACCGAAGACGGCCCAACGCGAGTATGATCGCGCCCGCATCATCGTCATCGACCACGACAACGGCGGTGGCGATACGCACGACTGCAAAATCGGGCTCATGACAAGCACGCGGCCGCGCCGTGATCATGCCCCTTGCACGGCAAGTACGATTTTACTGCGCGTACAGTGGAAAGTAACCCAGGCGTTGCTGGACAAGCTGATGGTCGGTGCCACCGTCATTCGCCCCCTGGACGAGACGATCGAGAAGGACTTTGGAGAGGTACACGCGGCGCTGATCAAGCTCTTCCTGGATAACCGGCCGTCCGGATATCCTGTTGAACCGGAGTTGGGGCCGTACGTGAAATCCGGACCACGGCCGGAACGGGTGCTGCGGTTGGACACCGAGCGGTTTGCAACGCATATGCGCCACATCCTGACGGACGTGGTGGCAAACAACGCCATCTGTGCGCCTTTCAAGGAAAACTGGGTTGCGTACATGCGGAGGTAAACGGTCTCTGTTCCCGCCTTCGCGGCGATCGCCCCGGAAACGAGGACACCCAACAGCGGACAGCGGCTGTACTTTGGGTGCGAAGCGGAAAGTAGTGCGGAATCCAACATTATCGCTTAAGATGTATATCTACCAGAGGTAACGTTATAGAGGTATACCGTGGGCGACAATCGCGGGAAGTTGATTGAGAACCAGCCTCCGCCCAACGCTGCGCCGACGCCCGTTGCGCCGAGTCCGCGCCTTACGGCCGAACTGGATCGCGTCGCTGCAAGCGCCAGAGACTTGATTGATGAGATAACGAAAAAGACAAATTTTGAAATAGACGATGAATTCCCGAAGCAAAGGCTTCTCGATATCGCCGGATCCTTGACGAATCTTTCCGCGGGATCGGAGGATGGTGCTCTATACGCATTGGAATACGCCGCAAGCGCACTCAATCAAGTCAGATTTTCCTCCATGGAGATTTCTGATGGAGGCACGATGTCCAATTTTGCGCGCGGCGGCCGGCTCGATCACGCGCTCGGCACGCTGATCTCGGACGTCAGTACCGCGAAACAGTTTTATTCGCAAAGCAAGCTTGATGCCGCCAGCAAGTCTCAAATCCCCGACCATGCGATCGCGACGATCGGCGCCGATCAGAGAAACATAATAGATCGGACGCGAGCCGTATCGGATGCCGGATTTACCCTCGCCGAGAACCTCGACAAGTCTGCCAGAGAGCTGGCAGGGAGGCATGACTCCGATCACATCGTCGCGGATAATCTGTCTCGGCAGACACGGGACATCTCCAATCTTACAAAGCAAGAGCGGATCGAGCTGGACAGCGCCAAGCCACGAATTGCTAGGTTGGCAAAGCTGCATCGTGGAGTAGGGATCACCTTACGTGGTATCGAACTAACAGCCGCGGTTGCGGACATCACCATCCGTAAGATCGGCCACGTCTTGATTGCCCATTTTACGGACTGGTTTGTCGGCGCTCAGGAGTGGGCCACCGAAACCCAAGCTAAGATCGACGAGCTGATTAGAAAGTGGCAGGAAGACGACGGCGCTGGCAGATCGAACCGCCGTCCGATGCGCCACTCGTCAGGCGTCGACGGCAGCCTGCCGATGACCATCATACCGGAGGGCGAGTTCGTAATGGGCTCACCCAGTAGTGAAGGCAAACCTGATGAGCATCCCGCACGCAAGATTGTAATCGAGAACCCGTTCGAGGTCAGCATCGCTCCTGTTACGCGCGGTGAGTTTGCGGCTTTCATGACGGCAACGGATCATAAGATGGATATCGGGGCGTATGTCTGGGATGGCCTGACGTGGAACGATGACCCTTCCAAGTCCTGGCGTGATCCCGGTTTTCGTCAGGACGACGACCACCCCGTTGTCTGCGTCAGCTGGCGCGACGCGAAGGCCTATGTGGCATGGCTTGCGGAGTGGTCTGGCATCAGGACCTATCGCCTGCTATCCGAAGCCGAATGGGAGTATTGCTGCCGGGCAGGAACGAGAACGCCGTACAGCACCGGCGAAACAATCACGACCGAGCAGGCAAACTTTGCCGATCTCGCACACGCCACCACGCCGACATTGCGCTTTCCTCGAAATCCATGGGGGCTCCATGACATGCACGGCAATGTCTGGGAATGGTGCGAGGATCATTGGCATGACGACTATGGTGGGAATCCACCGACAACGGGCTCGGTTTGGCAAGGTGGCGACGGGACTCGGCGCGTTCTACGCGGTGGTTCCTGGTTTGATCCGCCTGAGGAACTGCGTTCGGCCAGCCGCAACTGGGAACGACCGGCCAGCCGCTTCAGTACCCTCGGCTTCCGCGTTGCGAGAACGCTTTAGCTTGCCGCGCTATCACCCGCTTGAAGTTCCCTTGGCAGAATAACCGGCATCAGCGATTGGTGCTGTGCGGCTGTTAGTCCAGGCGCGGTGATCACCGGCCATCGGCTGAACGCTTTTGCGCTCTTGGCACCAGGGTCATTGCAGATTTGCGATTTTCTATTACACATACGTGATATTGCTTTGGTTGTCCGAACTGCACAGCAAACGTCGCGACAATTCACGCATGCCGAAGAAAGCCCTTTTTCTAGCAGGACCATTGACCGGAATATCCTATAGAGATGCTCTGGACTGGAGGAAGTACGTAGAGAGCAAGCTTCCGGCTGATGTCATCGCTTTCTCGGCGCTCCGCGGAAAAACATATGTCACAACGGAACGTGTCCTCAAGGATGCGTACCCTGAGCATTTGCTAAGTACGCCTCAGGGCACCATAGCCAGAGATCGCTATGATGTATCCCGTTGCGACGCGCTTTTTGTCAATTTTCTGAATGCCGACAAGGTTTCCATAGGGACCATCATGGAAATGGCGTGGGCCGATGCTTGGCGCCTACCGATTATCCTCGCCATGGAAGAAGGGAATATTCACGATCATGCTTTTGTGCGACAGGTAGCTGCATTCATAACCGCTGACTTGGACGAAGCGATACAGACGGCCGTGGATGTCGTAACGATGAGCGTCGTGTAGCGTATATCGCCCGTATTCGAGATCGATCCCATCATCGTTGAAGACCGTGGAGAGCCTTGCAAAATTTGCGAGCGGAGAGCAGGCGGCCAGGCAGAAGATCAAGAGCGGACCATGATAACCGTGGCCGTCGAAAGCTCAGCGACAGTGGTTGAGATGCCTCCAATTTCTTCCTCAGTGATGGGTGCTCTGATAAGAGCTATGTGAGTTCGTCCCCTTCATGTATTGAACCGTCTGAGACACGGACAGGCGTATTGGTATGGAGGGGTGCCGGACCTCTCTGCTCGCATGACGAAAAATGCCGCCGGATCGCTTGAAGGGCGGCGATTTACGGATCTCCGCGAGAAGTTCATCCCAGCCCCTTTCGCGTGGCAGAAAGGCAACAGCCGCGAACAAAAGTGGCGACAGGACGGACTAAAGCCAAGGAGACAATCAAAATAGCGTGCGGCTATTTCAATAGTGTGCAAAAGACTGCTTCCGCGTCGGCGGGTCTAGGGAGCGCGGGATGGATGCGGTCGTCTCATGTCAATCAAACTCTTTCCAGCCGACCGATCAAGAACTTGCCGAACCAAGCATCCATCCCTCCATCGACGACCTCATAGCGCTTGTACGCGCCCAAGAGGACCGCATCTTTTCGCACGCGCGTGAGCGAGCAATAGATCCGCTGACCTTGCGTACTCAGCTTCTCCTGCATCTTCCTCGGCTGGTTACTGCTGACGATTTCCCCGACGAGCGCGACATCCAACGAGAAATTCTAGCCGTCTCTGATTTTCTCGAAGAGAGGCGGCTTAAGTACCAGCCTGAGTACACGCAATCGCTCAAGCAGCCGGAAAGGCCGCTATCGCTGGGCGATCTCGAATTCGGCCCGCTCGATGAAAATACCGCGAAGATGTACCATGAAAGCTTCCATTACGTCGGCTCGTACCGGCCCGGGCGGCATTTTGCATTTCGAGATAAGAATAGTGGCAGGATCGTCTGTCTCGGTAGCGTTGCAAGCTTCGACCTCGGACATGCTGAAGAAAAGATCGCGCCAGACGTTGATCCACGATCAGTACTCATGTTGTCGCGATTCTTTGCATTTCGTTGGGCGCCGGAAAATACCTTCAGTCATTTCCATCGCAAGTTACGCCTTCAATTGATCGAGGAATTCGACACAAAACTCATGTTTTCGTTCATCAATCCGAACCTTGGTTTCAACGCGAGTTCACACAAGGGCGCACATTGGACGCTTTTTGCTCGCGAGGCAGGTACGCGCTACATGTACCTTGATGGTCGTTACCGAACGATGCGGTTCTTTGTAAAGAACTACGGCACGAGCGATGCGGCTAAGCTCAAAAAGAAGCTCGGCCGTTCGTTTGAGGTCTCGACCATTGATCTCCATCCGATGTGGCTCCTTGCGATTCCGCTTCAGCGTCGGGCACGAAAAGCAATCCCGACGATACCATACCTCTTTCAACGTCCAGAGTTGTGCGCATCTAGTTCGGCAAAAATATTTCTCGATTGTTGATCGGAGGCCCGAGTCGAATCGGCCCGGGGCAGGGCGCGGTGAGCAAGATAAAGCTGGAGTTCCGCGCCGCCGGGGCAAGATCATCAACATCGCATCCGTGCAGAGCGAACTCGCGCGTCCGGGCATCGCGCCCTACACGGCCACCAAGGGCGCGGTGAAGAACCTGACCCGCTGCATGTGCGCCGATTGGGCACAATACGGCCTCCAGATCAATGCAATCGCGCCGGGCTACTTCAACACCCCGCTCAACCAGGCGCTGGTCGACAATCCGGAATTCTCGTGCGGACTCGAAAAGCGGACACCGGCCGCCCGCTGGGGCAATGTCGCGGAGTTGGTGGGCGCAGCTGTGTTCCTGTCCGGTAGGGCCTCGTCCTTCGTCAACGGCCATACGCTCTGTGTCGATGGCGGGATCACCACCTGTCTCTAGGCTTGCGCCGCTTCAAGCCTCTCGTTGAACTGCGTGAGATGAATTGCCGCCCGATCACATCCGTCGTATCTGGAGTGCAACAATGAAAGCCGTCGTCATTCATGCTGCCCGCGATCTTCGGGTCGAGGAGCGGGAGCCCGAGGCAGCCGGTGCGGGACAGGTCGAGGTCGCCGTCGAGGCCGGCGGTATCTGCGGATCGGATCTGCATTATTTCAACCATGGCGGCTTCGGCACGGTACGGGTGCGCGAGCCGATGATCCTAGGTCACGAAGTTGCCGGAACCATCAAGGCGCTGGGTGCGGCCGTATCCGGACTCGCGATCGGCGACCGCGTCGCCATCTCTCCGAGCCGGCCTTGCAATATTTGTAACTATTGCTTGAAGGGCCAGCAAAACCAGTGCCTCAATATGCGCTTTTACGGCAGCGCGATGCCTATGCCGCATATACAGGGAGCCTTTCGCCAGCGTCTCGTCGCCGAAGCTTGGCAATGCCACAAGGTCGCCGACGGTGTCTCGATCAACGAAGCTGCCTTTGCGGAGCCCTTTGCCGTCGTCCTGCATGCCGTCAGCCGTGCCGGATCTCTACTCGGCAAACGGGTCCTCGTGACGGGATGCGGTCCGATCGGTATGCTGGCGATCATGGCTGCCCGGCTCCACGGTGCTCGGGAAATCGTCGCGACCGACGTTGTGGCCGCAGTTCTGGAGAAGGCGCTGCGGCTCGGCGCTGATCGAACCATCAATGTCGCTGATGACCCCCATCAGCTCGGCACCTATTCTGCCAACAAGGGCTATTTCGATGTCCAGTTCGAAGCGTCCGGCAACGAACGAGCCGTTCGCTCGGGGCTCGAGGTGCTCAAGCCGCGCGGCATCCTGGTTCAGCTCGGCCTCGGCGGCGATGTTTCGATCCCGCAGAACATGGTGGTGGCCAAGGAGATCGAAATGCGCGGGACCTTTCGCTTTCACGAGGAATTTGGTCTGGCCGTCGACCTGATCAACCAGAGGAGAGTGGATCTGACGCCGCTGCTGACCGGCGTCTTTGGACTGGACGAGGCCATACACGCCTTCGAGATCGCGGGAGATCGCAGTCGATCCATGAAGGTTCAGCTAAGATTCTGAAGCTGCAGCGATTCTTAGATCAGCGCAGGATATGATCCGCCGTCGAGATGGAGGTTCTGGCCCGACATAAAGCCCGCCAAACCGCTACAAAGGAAGGCGCAGGTCGCGCCGAATTCCTTGGGATCGCCGAGCCGTCTCGCGGCGATCGATTCGATCTGACGCGCGCGGGCTTCCTCGTAGGAGATATCTTCGCGCGCCATCGCGGCCTTCGCCATCTGGTGCTGGCGGTCGGTGTCGAACCGCTCGGGCAGCAGGTTGTTGATCGTCACGTTGTCGCGCGCAACTTCGAGGGAAAGCCCCTTCATCGCCGCGGTCAGGCCGCCGCGCGCGCCGGAGGACAAGGTCATATGCGGGCGGGGTGTCGTTACCATGGCGGATGTGATGTTGACGATGCGCCCGAAGCGCCGCTGTCTCATGGCCGGCAGCACCGCGCGGATCAGCATCAGCGGCGCGATCATGTTGGCTTCGATCGTCGCCAGCCAGCGGTCGCGCTCGATATCGGCGAAATCGCCGGGCGAGGGACCTGCATTGTTATTGACGAGAATATCGGGTGAGGGACAGGCCGCGAGCAGCCGTGCCTGACCGTCCGCGGTCGTGACATCGGCTGCGACCGCGGTCACATCACCGC
>WNFA01012403.1_pt1 | contig 11916 bp, 13 predicted proteins | sample 5400481 | NCBI WGS metagenome assembly WNFA01 (sample SAMN13153340, study PRJNA577476) | soil metagenome | isolation source: 120 cm saprolite under Douglas fir tree site 2 hole 1 replicate 2 | place: USA:California | collected 2015-04-18
AGATGGCGCCCGGGGAGTCGATCGATCTCCGCCAGCGCGCGATCGACCTCCATCGTGTAGAACTGCTTGCCGCCCTGAAAGAAGGCGACCTTGTAGCAGAAGTCGCACACGTGCGGGCAACCGCGCGAGACGACGATTGAGTTCGGCACCAGGTACAGGTGCCGTTTGATCAGGTCCCGCCGGATCGGCGGGAGCTCCGCCAGTGTTCTCTCACGCGAAACGTATCTAGGCGACGGAGTTCCTCGCCGCAGGTCGTCCAGGAACTGCGGCCACGTGTCCTCGCCGGGGCCCAAGAAGATGTGGTCGGCGTGTCCCGCCGCTTCATCGGGAAGCGACGTGACATGCAGACCGCCGAGCACGACTCGTGCTCCACGCTGCCGATAGTGGTCGGCGATTTCGTAGGCACGTCGAGCTGATGTGATGTAGACCTGGATCACGACGAGGTCGGGCTCGTCGTCGACCCGAAGTCTTTCGACGTGCTCATCACAAATCACGACGTCGTCGTCATCGTTAAGGTAGGCGGCGAGCGTGGCGAGGCCGAGCGGCGGGAAGAGCGAATATTTGATCGGCCGGAAGAACGGGCTCGTAGCCTCGGTGAGGGCTGGAAGGATCATCTTGACTCTCACGGAGTCGGGCCCCCCGGCCATTTCATGCTTGATCAACGGGAATCCCCGGCGAGGGGTTACAGGGCGCCGCTGATTTCTAGGGCTCGGCTTCCGTCACAAGCGCTCGATCAGGGTGAACCATTCACAGACGATCAAAGTGTCGTTGGTGATCTCGCGGTCGCTCCAGGCCCGTTCGTGCGCGGCACGCCACTGCTCGACGGTTTCGAAGCCCTCTCCCTCGTCACGAGCGAACTGCTGGTCGACGTCCGCTGCTCTAACGACTCGCAACTCGGTCGTCTTCACCACTCCCAACGGCTCGTCGTCGTAACCGAGCAGAAGAAAACTCTCGCCGGGTTCTGGCAACGGCTCATCCGTGTCGGGTGCGTATTCCTCGCGCAGACTGGCCGTCGCGATTTTTTCGCCACGGAGCACAGCCTCGACGAGCTTTCGGCGGAGCTCGGTGCCGCGGTAGCCCAGCTCCATGGGCCGCATGAGAACTAGCCGCGGGCCAGTGTCAGGGTGATCGTTGTTGATATCGCCCACGTAATCAAGATGAGGACGGCCCCGACCCATCGCCCTCGCCACGCTCGAAACGCAACCACCGCCAGCATGGTCCAGGGAATGAAGTAACGGCCTCCGCCCACCGGATTGGTCACCGCGACAGCAGCGTTGATGATGCTTCCCACCACGTAGATGACTCCGAGGATCCCAAGCGAATGGAATGTCCCCGCCACTGCCGGCCCAAACCCCAGTAGCACGCCGAGTGAGGGCACGATCATCAGCCCCGCGATGACGATGACGAATACAGCGGTGGTGAAGTCGTCGGTCCGGGTGGTGCCTCCCTCGTTCAGCGCGAACGGGATTCCGAGCAGCCCCAGGAGCAGGAGCCCGCCACCCAGTACAAGACCGGCCCAACAAAGGATCTTCTTGCCTATCGAGATCGGCTCCAGTGGAGGCGGCGGTTCGTTGGCCCAGGCAGGCGCGAAGACAGCTGGGCCGGCGATAGCCCCGACCACGACCGGCTGCGGGATGAACGGGAGCTCTGGCGGTGCCGGTTGGATTGGGACTGCAACATCCTCCGGCAGCCATGACGGCCGCGGCGTGTCGGTGGTCGGTGGGGCGGAAGGTGCGGCGCCAGGCACTGGCATCAGCTGCCAAGCCTGGCCATCCCACCAATAGTTGCCATCTGGCGATATCTGTGGCGGATTCTGCATCGGGTCGAAATACTAGAGTTTGGGACGCCAGATTGAGCCCACGAACGCCTCTGGCGCAGCTCTAGAAATTGGAGGGCTCAGGCAAACCACTGTCCGCCGTTGATGTCGATGCTTTGGCCCGTGACGTACGAGGCCAGTGGAGAGACGAGGTAGAGAATTGCGCCTGCACATTCCTCGGCAGTGCCGAGGCGACCGAGGGGGATGCTTTTTCTGAACGTCTCGAGCAGCTCAGGCGTGCTGAAACGGTCGTGGAAGGGCGTCTCGATGACGCCGGGCGCTATCGCATTCACCCGAATGTTTCGCGGCGCGAGCTCTTTCGCCCACGCGCGCGTGAGCGTCATCACGCCTCCCTTGGCCGTTGCGTAGGCAAAAGCGCCTGGGCCTCCGCCATGGCGAGCCGCGACCGACGAGACGTTCACGATCCGCGCGCCTGCGCCAAGGTGGGGGAGGGCGGCTTTGGTGGCGAAGAAGACGCTGGACAGGTTGAGCGCGATCACCTCCTGCCACAGCGCCACGTCCATCTCCTCGATCGGACTCCGCTTGACCAATGAGCCGGCGTTGTTGATGAGAATGTCGATGGGAGAGCCAAGCGCCTGGACGGCAGCATCTATCGCTGCTTGCGTGCCATCGGCGTCGCGAAAGTCGCCCTGGACCAGGACCGCACGACGGCGGTGGGATTCGACCGCTCGCGCGGTCGCCTCGGCCTCCTGTCTACTGGTTCCATAGTGGACCGCGACGTCCGCACCGGCTTCCGCCAGCGCGATCGCAGTGGCGCGCCCGATGCCCGTGCTGGCGCCCGTGACGATCGCGCGCTGGCCCGAAAGATTGATTTCCACTATCTAGACGCCTTTCCAAAGGAAGTGTCCCTCAAAGCAGCTCGTTGAGGTCGCCGGGCCCCACGGTGGGCGAATCGGCGGCGATGGCGAGAGTGGGCATCGGGCGGCGGCTAGGTTGCAGGCCGACTCGCCTTCAATGAGAAGAAAAGCGGCAGCTGGCCGCATCGCGGATCGTGAAATTGTCGCAAGAAAATCAGGGTTGCGACCGTGGTCCGAGCCGCGTTGTGTGGCTAGCGTGTCGCCCTCAGCGGTGCGAAGGCGGCCTCCGCTCCTTGGGGCGGAAAAGATTGCCAATCACGATCAGTGCCAGGCCGCCGAAGAAGACGCCGAAGGCGATGAAAATCTCCGGGGAGAATCCGACATCCGTCGGCATTTGCCCGGGATTGGCTCTCAATGTGTTCGACAAGGCGTTCCAGGTGGTGATGGTCACGTACATGCCATACAAGGCGTAGCCGAAGCCGCCCAAGCAGACCAGCGTCCCCGCGATCATCAGGAACCTCGGAAAGGCCCGCGCCCGGTGAATCGGGTTCGGGTCAAGGTCGACGACGTGGTAGCTCTGATCGACGTTGACGGTCCGATCTCCGAGATACACGCGGTCTGCGTGGGCCAGGGTCACAAACTTCTCAATCTGGGTGTCGGTAAACGTGTTGGTTTCGCCCTGCGGGGTGTCACGGATCCGCCGCTTGAGGGCCACCGCGCCTACTTGCGGGTCGCTGACTAGCGTGGCCAGGATCTTCTTGCCCTGTTCGTCCCCCTCCAGCCAACGGCGAACGGCCCGCCACTGCTCCTCGTCGTATTCGGATGGGCTGCTGATGGCAGTCACAGGTTGACCGAGCCTTTGACCGTGCCGATGTTGACCTGCTTGTTGATTCGGGTTTCGCCCAAGAACTGGTTGACAACCCAAGCCCCGGCCTCGTCACTCCTGGCGTCTCTTACCAGGTTCTCCAGGACCGCGCGGAACGCCGGGTCCTGCGCCGCCTTGGCCTCCACCGCTGCCGCAAGGGCGTCGATTCCGGGCCCGTCGGCCGGGTCGTTCTGCACGGCCAGCAGCACGCCCTCGGCACGGCGATCACCCGTGAAGCGATCCCGCACGGCTGCGTACAGTCGTTTGGCTCCCGTCCAGGCTCCCTTGCCGGCATCGTCGCTGGCGGCATCGATGAAGCTGCGCGCAATCAGCGCGGTCACCGACATTGCCAAGGCCGCAAGCTCCACCTCAGGCTCCCGCGTGGGCCCTCAGTGTTCTCTTGGTCGCGCCCTCTGACTCCATACCCGGCAGGTTCCAACGAACTTCGGGAGTCGTCATCCGTAAACGTACTGAACCTTTGCCGGGGGGATGACCGCTCAGGCTGCGAAATCTGTACCTCAGCAGTTGGGCAGCATCGCCGTAGGCTACGACCGTCGAAGTTCTATCCTCGAGCGGCGCCGAGGAGCTGACGAACCGTCTCGTTGTAGTCGGTGAGGCCTGGCCGGGCCAGGCGCACCACCAGGTGGTTGGCGCCCGCGGCACGGTAAGCCGCGAACCATTCGGCAGCCGATTCCATCGTCCCGGCCTGAAGTGCCATGGTCTTGGACATGACATCGGCCGGCACGCCGTAATAAGCCTTCATGTAGGCGTCGAGCTCGCCGGCCGCCTCGCGCGCATTGTCGGCGACAGCCAGGGTGAGATAGACGCCGGTGGCAATGCTTTCGGGATCTCGATCCGCCCGCTCCGCCGCTTCACGCACCGCGTGAAGGCCTGACGCATAGTCGGCGGGGGTCGGGCTCAGCGGCAGCCAGCCGTCGAACGTTTCGCCCGTCAGGCGCAGCATCCTAGGACCGGCGCCGCCCACCCAGATCGGAGGACCGCCCGGGCGAAACGGCCGGGGCTGCAGCTCGAGGCCGGGCTCCTCGTTCCGCCAGAACCGCCGCGCGCGTTCGACTGCGCTGAGCATGGCGCTGACCCGACGGTCGCTGGGCACACCAAGCGCCTTCAGCTCTGCATGCGTGCCCGGGAGCTCGGCGCCAGGACCGATGCCCACGATGACGCGCCCTTTGGCAATGCGGTCGAGGGTGGCCAGGCTGTGCGCCAGAGTAAGAGGGTTCCTGAGGAGGGGTAGCAGGACCGCCGTGCCGAGCGTGACGCGATTCGTCGCGCCCGCGACACCGGCCAGGAGGGTGAGAGGTTCGCCGCGAGGGCGGGCCAGCAGCGAGTCGCCGGCCCACACCGAGTCGTAGCCGGCCTTTTCCGCGTGTCGCGCCGCCTCGATGAGAAAAGCCAGGTCACTGTCCGCCCAAAGCAGGGCCTCCCGAGACGGGAGCAGAAGCCCAGTTTGGGGTGATTGCTTCGGCATGTTGCTGATGCGGGACCTAGGTCAGGAAGTCACGCAAGAATTCGAACTGCCTGGCATTGGCCTTGCGCGTGAACAGTGCCGGCGGCATTTCGCCCAGGCGAGCGTAAAGCGGCGATATGTCGGGGTCGCGCCGCTGCTCGAAGCCGATATCGGGCAGAAAGTTGTTGCCGAACCAATGGATGATGGGCCTAGACAGGACCAGGTTGCGATCGCCCCAGAGGATCTGGCTCGGCGTGCCATTCAGGTCGTACGCGCCGTAAACGAGGTTGGCTGCTGCAATCCGATTCTTGATCCCGTGCCGATCCCGAAGCCTCAACAGGGTCACCACAGCCAGATGCGCTCCGGCCGACTCGCCGCCGATTGCAAACCTGTCGGGAGCATCTAGCAGCTCTGCTCCGTGTTCGAGGAGATGGAGTACCGCGTCTTCACAGTCGTCAGGGCCGCCCGGGTACGGGTGCTCTGGGGCCAGCCTGTAATCGATGCTCGCGGCGCAGAGGCCGGTCTCGTTGGCGAGCAGCTTCAAACCTACGTCCTGCATGTCATGCGCGCCCAGGGTCCAGCCTCCGCCATGAATGTGGAGATAGATACCCGTCGGCTTGTGGTCGGGACGGATGAGCCGCAGCTTGATCGGACCGTCGCGGCCCGCGATCTCGACGTCCTGCGCGTCCTCCAGGAAGACTGGCGCCGGAAAGATCCCTTTCCCTTCTCGCCTCAACCGCCGCGAGACCTCAGGAGCGAGCGTGTACACGAGTGGCTGAGTCGCGATGAGGGCTTCGAGCTGCGCGTTGAATGCCTTGGCTTCGTCTATGTCTTGCTGCTCGATGTCGCGCGTGGCCGGCCGAACCGTGGACATTGCGCCCAGTGTATTACCGGCGAGTCAAGACGCGATAAGTCCCGCCTACCCCCCGCAAAGGCACGGTTCGAACCTAACCGCCAAAAGCGAAGGGCCGCCAGTCGGCGGCCCTTCCTGTAGGCGCAACGAGAGCTCAACAGGGATTGGAGATCACCCCACGGAAGTCGTTGTAGCGCTGGATGGTCGCACCACCTCCGCCGAAAGCAAGGTACGTCAGCAACAGCAGGGTTCCGTACTGGCTGTTCCGGCCAAACTCGTTGGTGCTGTCCGGGATGCTGCCGCCGAATTGCCAGTTGCACGTGTCGCTCGTCGACGTCGTGCTGAAGAACGGGTAGAAAGCGGCGGGTGCGTTGTCGTCAGTCGTCGGTATGAGCGTGCAGCCCGCGCCGGTGCGCCGGTTGCAGGTATTGGCCTCGATGCGAGGCAAATCGGCTTCGAATGCGGTGCGGTCGTAGGTCTGGCTGTAGTCGCTCCCGAATCGTGGGCTGGTGAAAAGCACTGATGTCGGATGGAGACCGGTATTACCGTCGGGCCATACCGGCTGGTAGTCCAGGCCATCGAATCCTGTGTTGGTATCCGTACATCCCTGGACTGCAATGCGCAGGGCTTCGGATGCCGGGAAGCAGAAGTTTTCGTCGCCATCAGTAGGTTCCTGGTTCTTTCTCGCCTCTTCCGTGTTGCCGGCCGGGCAGCTGATCGGATTGCCCGCGTTGTCGACGCCGAATGGGGTCGCCGGCACTGCGGCGCCGTTGCAGAACTCGAAGTGGCCGATCTCGTCCGAGAAGCCGACGTTGTAACTGTGCGCGGCCCAGATCACTCGGGTCTTTTCGGACGACGTGCTGTACATGGGGTGGAACGCATACGGAATCGCGTTGCAGCTGGTGCCGGTGGCGTCGTATTGGAACTGCGCGAATCCATTGGCTGGGCTCGCGGTCATCGAACCCGATTCGTGGCTGGTGAGATCGTTGATCTGCGCCTGCACGCCGTTCGTCGTGTCGTGAATGCTGACCTGCAGGTTGTCGCCTGACGACATGAAGAGGTCACGCCGGCTGTCAGGCGTGTAGGTGGTCAGAGTCGAGTTGAGCGGATTGGCCGGCGCTTGGGCCACACCGTCCTTGGTGACGAAGGCGAACTCAAACGTCTCGAATCCGACCTGGGATGCGCAGGTGAGGTTCTGGAAGGTGCCGTTGACCGGATCCTCGAGCAGGCTGAACACGTTCATCGCGGCGCACCATTTGACGGGATCGCAAGAGCTCGCGCCCACCGCGACCGCCCAGGTGGGCCAGGGCACCCAACCGGGAGGATAGAACTGGAGCTCGAGAAACGCCGTGCCCGGATGATTGGGTGACACGGCGGGGTCGACGATGTTGGCATCGCTGTTGGGCGTGCAGGTCGATACCTGCTCCGGGTACGACTGCGTGTCGCAAAGCGCCATCCCGAACCACATGGCGCCATTGAGCTCGAAGTGGTACGAGCGCTTCAGCGCATTCGTAGCTGGAGGATCGCTCGGCACGGTCATGTTGTATTGCATGCGGTTGCCGGAGCCCGGCGTATTCGAATAGAAGAGCAGCGACGGCTCGTCATGTCCGACGTATTCGCTCCCATAAACGTCCTCGGGATTGGCGAGGTCCGGACATAGGCGGCTGTACTCACAGTCGATGTGTACGCGCTGGCTCGAGGCTGGAGGGGCGGGCGCGGCGAAGGCACTCCACGGGCCAAGGGGTAGAACGGCGATTGCGGTCAGCGCCCCCGCCGCTGCCAATCGGTTGCCACCAATCATCATTCGGGCCCTCCTCGCAGTTCAAGGGGATGACAGGTCGCAAACCAGCCTAGCTCTCCAGGGTTCGAGCCGCAACTAACGTAGGTTGCGTCCCGCAGTCGGTTACCGGGCGGGCGGTGTCAGTCCGCATCGCGGCTCGCATCGCTCTCCCCATGTGTCACTCGGTAGTTCCGCCAGCCTAGGACGTGAGGTGCGCTACGAAATCGGTGGAATTACCTGTTCTCTACCCGATTGAGCTTCGGGACACGATTTGGGACCCGCACGTACTCACCCCTCAACACGGCCGGATGGTGTTGGTTGCACCCAACTGTGATCGCGGGCTGAGCTACCGCCGGCCACCCGGATCGCTTGCCACGCGGCAACTATCACCCAGGCGCAGTACACGCACGGCGTCTACCGCTTGTTGGCCTCGTTCTCTGTCACTCGGGCCTTGATCAGCTTCCGAATCAGAGCGACAGGCAACCTTTGACCGACTGGAAATCGGAGGGTGCTCTGGTTTTCCAGGTACTTGGTTACGCCGGCGTCGTGCGCACTGGAGGCGTGCGCGACCCCATACAGCCCGACATGGCCTTCGTATCCGGCGAAATACGCCAGGCGTCCGTGATGGTCGTACGAAGGCATGCCGTAGCTGATTCTTTCCTTCGCCTGCGGCGCAGCCGACCTGATGACCTGACGAAGCTGGCTCAGCATAGGTTGCACCGCTTTGGGCGCTGCCGCGATGTAGGCATCGACATCCCGAGGTGCAGCCTTGGAAGTCGTGTCTTTCAGTGGGCTCGATTCAGACTTCTTTCCGGCTCTCACTCGGCTTTTCCCCCCTTGATTGCCGTCTGTGACTGTCTCAGTCGTCACGTGTGTCGTCATACCATTAGACGACTGAGCCGTCAGAACTCATCGCTATGGCGCGAATTCATTTTCACATCGAGACGAGACTGGCGCCCGAGGCCGTGCTAGCCGTCCTGACAGACTTTGGACCCCGACGGGCCAAGGTCTGGCCGAACATTGATGACCAGCATTTCCGAGTGCACGGCCAGGGCCCTGGCTGGGCGGACGTGACGGAGGGCAGCTCAATTGCCGGTGGCGTCTGGGAGCGCGAAAAGTACACCTGGGATGCCGCCGAGGGCCACGTTGCTGTTGAGACGGTCGACTCCAACACTTGGGGTCCCGGCAGCCGCTGGGATTACGAGCTCACACCGACCGCGCAGGGTGGCACCGAGATCGAGGTAACTATCAAGCGCCATGGCAAGGGCTGGAAGGGGCGACTGATAGAGCTTGGATTGGCTGCAGCTGGCGCGAGGGTTCTCCGCTCGCAGATGGAGCAGGCGTTAGCGCGATCAGCGGGCTAGCCGTTGGAGATCCGAGATGGGCGGGGCGAGGGACTTGAACCCTCGGCCTCACGGTCCCGAAATCTAGGCGGTCTCGACAAGGCCGGAGTGGCATCCGCATCGTGGCCGCATTGCTCGCGGCTCTGACACTCGGCCCGGCGCAGTGGGTTACAACTTCACGCGTTCCCCTAATGCCGCGGACCTCTCGATGGCGGCGATGACCTCGTGGCGCCGTACGGCTTCGGCGAAGTCCGGCACGGTACGAGTTCCGTTGTCAATGTCTGCCGCGAACGCGGCGTAGGCACGCCCGACGTTGAAGGCGGGCGCCCCGTCCAGGCTGGTCAGCGACGGCCATTTCTGTGTCAGCGTCACCGGGACCGCAAGCACGGCGGGCTCGTTCCGCCCATGTGCTCCCGCGACGGTCAAGGGATAGATTTCGGGTAATGCAGCGTCAGCGGTAATCCGCAGCGTTCCGTCGGTTCCGTTGATTTCCCACAGGAAGCCGGTGCCGCCGGCCACTGCCTCACGAATATGGATGCTGGCGGTCGCCCCGGACGTGAGGGTGCCGATCACCGCGATTTGGTCGATGGCCGTTTTCACGATCTGCTCCCCGGTCTCTTCGATGGTTATCAGCGGCCTGCGAAGATCCGACACGGCCGACAAGTCGGCGAACTCGCCCAGTATGTAGTTGAGGATGTCGAGGCTGTGGCCGGCGGCGACCGTGAGCACGTTCGCCCCGTTTTTCTTGTCGAGCATGTAGGCGTTGGGCTGGCCCAGGACGTCGCCCAGAACCGACAGACCGACCATGGTCGTAGACAGGACCTCACCGACATATCCATCGCTGAGCAGCTGTTGGACGTACTCGATCGCCGGAGCCTGACGGGCCTGCAACCCGACGACCGTGCGCACCCCCTTCTGCGCGGCGAGCGCCGCCATTGCTCGCGCGTCGTCAAGGTCGCGGCCAAGTGGCCACTCGCAGTACACGGCCTTGCCGGCGGCGAGTGCGGCGGAGACGAGCTCTCGATGGTGTGGGACCTTGACCGTCACAGCGACCACATCGATGTCTGATTGGCTTACGAGGTCCTCGGGGTCTGTGAACACCGCGCTGACCCCGAACACTCGCCCTGCTGCGCGCGCGGATTCCGCGCTATGGGCGCTGACTGCCCGGATCTCGTAGTTCGGCAGCGCGCGCAATGCCGGGATATGTGCGATGGCGGCCCAGCCCCGGACGGGGCTGACCCCGATGATCCCGACACCCAGCCTCGGTTCAGACATTGCGAGGGCTCATGTCACTCAAACCTGCTGCTGGGCGCGAACATTCTGGCGCGTCCGAGATACGTACTAGTTCCAGGCAGCCGGGCATGAGTTACCTACGGGTAGGGGCAGAAATCCGAGTTCAGACTTTGGTCGGGGGACGGGACACTATTTGAACTGCCGAGCTGAATTCAATGGCGGTCTGCTGAACCTCCTGAAGGCGCATCGAAGCGAGTCATAGCGCGTGCGCCAACCGATTCGCGGTGTTGGCTGGCGCCAGGTTGGTCGCCATGGGACCAGCGCCGCGCCGGAGTGTTGTGTTTACCCCCCGCCAGCCCTGGCGCGACGGCTATATCGAGTCGTTCAACAGCCGGGTGCGCGACGAACGCCTCAACATCAACATGTTCTGGTCACTGGCTCAGGCGCGGGTGGTGATCAGCGACTGGAAGGCGGACTACAACCACCGCCGGCGACACTCCGCGCTCGGCTACCAGGCGCCAGCTGTCTACGCTTGCGGCCGCACCCATCCATGACCGACTCTCACTGACTGCGGCATCTATGTCACGTGCTTCAGTTCGCGGAGGCGGTTGAATACTGCGGCCGCCCGGTGGGCCGGTAGACCTGGATCGTTACCCCCTTCGGGGTGGACCGCGAGTCGACCAGGTCGAGCGCTGCGTCCGGCCCGGTGTCGGGGAACAGCCGCGTGCCCTGGCCGATGACCGCGGGGCAGACGAACAGGGTGATCTCGTCGACAAGCTGGTTGTCGAGCAGCCAGCGGATCAGAGCGCCGCTGCCGTGCACCTGCAGCTCACCCTCCCGCTTGGCTTTCAGCTCACCGATGGCGCCCGCGACGTCACCGGAGAGGACGGTCGTGTTCGCCCAGCGCGCTTCGGTGAGCGTGGTCGATGCGACGTACTTGGGCTGCGAGTTCAAGGCCCCTGCGATGGGGTGGCTGCCAAGATCTATCCCTACACTCGCGCGCCATTCCGCCGAGCCCCAGGAGCGGGCGAAGATCTCGTAGGTCCGCCGGCCGAACAGGAACGCGTCGGCGCGCTGGAAGACCTGGTTGAGAGACGCCGTGGCCTCGTCGTCGAACAGCGGCCCGACCCATCCGCCGCGCTCGAATCCGCCCCTGCGGTCCTCGTCCGCCCCGCCGAGTCCCTGCATCACTCCGTCGACCGTGACCATCGTGATGGTCGTCAGTCTCATGGTCACAGTTCCCTCCTCGTTGAGTTTGTCGTTGGTTGGCTGGTTGACGTGGTCACAACGGCTCTCCTTTGGGTCTAGCGCTGGATAGTTTCTTCAGCGAGGATGGCATCGATCTGGCTGACGGCCTGGCTCAGTCCCTCTTCCGTGCCCATGGCCAGGACCTGCTCCATGGCCTCGGTGCTGGGGAACACGATCTCGATCGACATACGCGTGCGTCCTTGGGCGCCCTCCTCGATGCCGACGCGGATCGTGTTTATCGGCATGTCCGTGTTGGGCGTGCCGTCCGCGTTGGCAAAGCCGGCGCGGAAGAGAATGCGACGCGGCGGCTCGACCTCGAGGACGTCCCAGTAGCCGTGCGGCTGGTCGCCCGCGGGCCCGGTCATGTGGTACTCGATGCGACTGCCGGGCGCCAGATCGTGTTTGGTGAAGGTGGCAGGGTAGGTCGGCGGCCCCCACCAGCGCTCGAGCTTGCGCGGATCCGCCCACAGCTGCCAAATGCGCTCGACCGATGCA
>WNFA01004285.1_pt1 | contig 11912 bp, 10 predicted proteins | sample 5400481 | NCBI WGS metagenome assembly WNFA01 (sample SAMN13153340, study PRJNA577476) | soil metagenome | isolation source: 120 cm saprolite under Douglas fir tree site 2 hole 1 replicate 2 | place: USA:California | collected 2015-04-18
GGATGTGTCTCGCAGCGCATACGCGCGATCCCCGAGCAGTCCACTTTCCGTGATTTCGGTTGCGGTCAACTGCTCGCCGATCATGGACTTAACCGGATAGCGCCACAGCTCTTCAACTACGCCAACCAAGGTCGACGCCAGATTTGGCATGATTGGTCCTCAACTATCAGTGCTTCTGCCCCGACTTGAATCTAAGCGACCTGACCGAGTGGCTCCGAGCTCTACCGGGCGCATTCCTGAACCGCGTCTTTTGAGGGCTACTTCTCGACGATGTCGCTTTCGATGCTCGAGATGAAAGTCATCACGTCATCGCGTTCCCGCTGCGGCACGTTGAACTTCTCAAGCGTCGCCACCAGGTGTTTTTTGAGCGCAGTATAATCGTCTTGGTCGATTCCCATGCCCTTGTGGGAGGTCTTCATGTCGCGCCCGAGGTAGAAGGTAGGCCCGCCGGCCGAGGCGGATATGAAATCCACTAGTAGCTGTCGTTCGCGGTTGTTTGTATCGATGCTGCGAGGACTCGTCCAAAAACGTTGCAAACGCGGGTCGTTGCGCAGCCGCGGCAGGAGATCGTCCGCAACTGCGGCGATCGCATCGTAACCGCCGAGCCGAGAATAGAGAGAATCCTTCGATGTAATCGGCGGCATGCTATGCCCTCCATCCGGTGCAGTGTTCTGTCACCGATTCGCGGAGTTAGCCGCGATGTCCTTCTAGACCGGATGAATTGTTCCACTCGTGCGGGGAGCATACAATTGTACAGTTCCGGATTCAGAAAATCTCAGGTTCCAACGCGCTCGCGTCTTGAACAGCGATCGGACAGCAAGCAGCAGTTGAGTCAGGAACTCGACCATCGCCCGCCTCACTACCATACGTCGACCCGCACGTCACCCCGGATCAGGTTTTCGGTAGCGACAACTGGTAACTGCGGATACGCATCGGCTGGTCTCCGGGTTATTCGTGGTCGAGGATCGCGGATCGCAGGCGCTCAAGGGCATTGAACGGCAGGTCCAAGTCTCCGCGGTGTGAACGGGCTTATCCCTTGGGCAGACCCAGCACGCGTTCGCCGATAATGTTGTGCTGGATTTGATTGGTGCCGGCGTAGATCGTCGGACCGCGCGCCGACAGCATCCGATGCGACCATTTGCCGTGGTCCATTGCCAGCTCCGCGTTATACTCGAATTGGCTGTACGGTCCCAGCAGCTCCATCGCGAACAGCGCGATCCGCAGCGCTAGTTCCGTGCTGCACAGCTTTATGATTGATCCTTCAGGCCCCGGCGGCCGCCCGCGCAACTGGCGCGTTAGCTGACGATAGCTGGTGTACTTGATCGCCTGCGCTTCGGTCGCAAAGCCCGCGATCTTCTGCCGCACGCCGCTCCGCTCCCATGCGCTGCCGCCGTTGCGTCGGCAGCGCCGCGCGAGACTCGCTAGCTCCTGCTCCTGCTTCATCAGCCCGCGGTCGTGCCCACCCGACCGCTCGAACATCAGCGTCGTGATCGCAACCTGCCAGCCCTGGTTCTTCTGCCCAACCAGATTCTGCCGCGGAACGCGCACGTCCTCGAAGAACACCTGGTTGAAGCCGCGCCCGCCGTTCATCTGTACGAGCGGCCGCACCGTGATCCCCGGCGTCTTCATATCCACGAGCAGGTAACTGATGCCCTTATGCTTCGGCGCCGCCGGATCTGTCCGAACCAGCAAAAAAATCCAGTCCGCATGGTGCGCTGATGAGGTCCAGATTTTGGAACCGTTCACGATAAAGTAATCGCCCTCCTCAACCGCGCGCGTCTGCAGCCCGGCCAGGTCCGATCCTGCGTTCGGCTCCGAATAACCCTGGCACCAGATTTCCTCCGCGGTGAAAATCTTCGGGATGAACCGCTGCTTCTGCTCCTCGCTGCCCCAATGCATCAGCGTGGGGCCGAGCAGCGAAATCCCGCTGCCCACGAACGGCATGCTGGTGCCAGCGCGGTCCAGCTCCTCATGGTAGATGATGTTTTGCAGGATGCTCGCGCCGCGCCCGCCGTACTCCCGCGGCCAGCTCACCGCCATCCAGCCGCCTTCGTTGAGCTTGCGATGCCACCGCGCGCGCACCCGCCAGTCTTCCTCGCTTTCCTCGGCCAGCGCCGCACGGATCGGTGCCGCATGTTGTATATTTTTCTCGAGCCAGGCGCGGAACTCCGCCCGAAACGCCTCGTCCTCCGCGCTGTAATTAAAATCCATCGCTTCCCTCGACCGATACTCCGCCGCTGCGCTAGGCCGCGTCGAACTCAATGTGCAGCGCCCTGAGCCCGCGCAGCGTGAAACTCGGCGTATGCGTGAAGTCATTCGCTCCCGGCGCGAGCCGGAGATTGTGCAGCCGGCCCAACACCGTCTCGAACGCGACCTTCGCTTCGAGCCGCGCCAACGGCGCGCCGAGACAGTAATGGATTCCGCCGCCGAACGCAAAATGCTCGCGCGCATTCCGGCGCCGCGGCTCCATACGCTCCGCATCCACGAAATGCCCCTCGTCGCGATTCGCCGACCCATACATCAGGATCGGCCGCGCCCCCGCCGGAATCCTGACTCCGCCTAGCCCGACCTCCTCGACCGTCTTGCGGAACAACCCCTGCACGGGAGAGGTGAACATCACGGCAGCGAGTAGTGTCGCAGGCCTGATCACGCCGCGGTCGCTCGAATACCATCCCACAGACAGGGCAACTACCAATGATGGCGACCGTTTTGCGGCGCAGCAAGTCGAGCAGTTTGGCCTGGTTTCGATGAACGACGGCAGGATCGAGTCGTCTTCGGGTGCGTCGACCGAGGTGTTGTCATTGCCGAAAATTCGATCTCTATGACAGATGGCGCGGAATCAGGTACTTTAGCGCCCGATGGTTGAGTGGCCGAGGCTGCTGTCGTACTCGCTGGGCTTGCGTTTCAAATCTCGGGGGCGACTCGAAGCCGAGAATCTGGTGCTTCGGCAGCAGCTCAACGTGCTTAACCGCAGGGTGCCGAGCCGGTTGTTTGCGGACGGACCGTCAGCTGCATATCGCCCGCGTTGATCGCCGGCTTCAAGCGCTGATCGGCAATTGCCGTATACGCCTGCCGGTGCCCGCGAACATCGCATTGCAGACCGCTGGAGCAATAGGCGGAGTGCCGGGCTCACCGGCTTTTGCGGCTTGACCAGATGCCGCAGGTCGAAGTTCATATCGTGCACAGCGGCGATGCACTTGGCGGTATCGCTCTTTTCTTCGGGCCACGAGTGGACGGCGCTGCTCCGAAGGAAATTTGTCCTGCGCCAGGCACCGTCCTCATATCCCAGACCGCATCGCGCAGCATTTCTTGAATTTGCGTTGGCTGCCACATGGGCATGGATCGTTACGGCCCGGCCTCAGCGACCGCGGACGGCCAATGGCCTCACGCAGCGCGGCACTCTTCTTCCCCCAGCGCAACTTCCAGTACGCATCGATCGCCAAAACGCACGGTTCAAGCAGATCCACCGATTGGTCGTACTCGGCGCGCGGATCGCTCGCGGTATTGATGTCGTTGCGGCCCTCATCTGTGCCCAGCTTCAGGAATGGAACCAGGAACGCGCGATTGGACTCGTCATCGAACAGCGGTTGCCAATCGTCTACGGCATGGTCAACCGCCGCCATGAACCCGGCGCACCAGTCGTGGGCCATCACAATCGTACCGCCCCCCTCCAGTTCGGTTTCGTAAAGCACGGGCTCGAATGCTGGCGGCTCTTGTCCAAGCATGTCGCCGATCATGTTCATCCGCCGCATGATGAGGCTTACGATTCGATGCGCCTGTTCAGCCGATTCGAAAAGCGGCTGGCCCTTGCCGCCCCAGATTAATGGCGTCCACACGCTCGGGAGCGGAAGTCCGGGGCCGATCGTCACCGCCGTAAGAAATCCGTCCAGTGCGGTGATATCCATGCATTCGCCGGGCGTTACGTCCGACTCGAGGAAAGCATCGAGCTCGTCGATCTCCTGGTCTGAAAGCGCATCCAAAGTCACCCTCATGTCACTCCTATTCACCGCGTTGCGCGTCGGCCTGCTTCGCCTTACGAATACCGCGTATCGTCGTCGCGAGCAGTCCGCAAGGCGATCGCAGGCCCGCCCGATACGTGTGTCCACAGCCACGCGGCCGGGCTGTGGATTGCGAACAGTGCGAAGCGGCCGGGTGGGTCAAAAACGTCCGGCGCAGCCCGAACGTAAGCGTCCGGATCGGAGGGCGCAGAATGAAGGCCGTCGCCAAGGTGCTTCACTATCGAGAGGACCGGTAATTATGGGAGGAGGTGCAGGCGATCGCGAATTCGTCAGGGTTTAGGTTTGACTAGGCACAGAGCCCGAGTTGGGTAAACACGACATAAATGTGAATGCTATCGCTCCCTGCATAACCGCGACCGGGATGACGCGCGTGCTGCGCAACGAGGAGTCTCCAGCGGGTCGCCTCGTATGGCCCGATGGAGAATCTCTTCCACCGCGTGTCGATGCCAGAAGATGTCGCCGCCGATATCGTTTTCCGTGTCTGCCTGGTTGCAGACAGATCATCGGTCAGACGATCCACGTCAGCCCCGGCGCCGTTCGAACGACTCCTCTGGTTGTGTTGACGTTGAAAAGGCAAACACAACATTTTGCGCCGCACCCGGCTTATTTGCTTCGATTGAGTCTCAGTCGATCCCATACAGGCGCGCCGCTGTGTCATGAACAATCTTGCGCCGGTTTTCCTCCGAGAGCCCACCGAAGGTCTCTTTAATGAACTGCTGGGAGCGCGGCCAGACCGCGGCTGTGTGCGGGTAGTCCGAGCACAGAGTCCGAATTAAGGATTTTCAAAATTGGCTAGAATCAGCGGGCAGGAACCCTGTGGGAATGGCGCTCAAGAGCCGCTTGCGAGACATCATCCAACGGTAAGGACCCGCAGCGCTATTCGCAACGGGACAACCTTTCCCCTACGCGGTCGCCGCCACGCTTCGCGCACACGGGGTCACCTAAACCCGGACCAGCTCTATTGCCTGACATCAAAGACCACGTCGTCGCCAACCACTTGGAAGAAATCGAACACCGCCACCGCCGTGGCATCTCCCGTCTGCTCGTTCTGGTCCGTTGCCTAAGTACACGTCAGCCCACGCGTAGATTCAACGTGCTTTCAGACTGGCGTTACCCATCCGATGATGAGCGCATGCGGAGCAACCGAAGTCACCGAAAACGCGGTTCTCACGACCCCGTACGCGATCATCAATGCGCTCTCGGCGGTCATTACCTACTACGGCGATCGTGGAGGTGCTGCCGACGTTGGAGCCGAATCAAGCGAACCGTGTTGATCCACCACCGCTAACCTCTAATCCGCCGCATGCGCTAGGATAGGCGCGCCGCGACTCCGGTTCGCTCGTTACCCTTAGTTTCTGGTCGCGACGCCTTTTCGCGAAAGGAAACCACCATGGCACAATGCGGATTTTCACTCTCTCCCATTTCCGGGATTCCTCATCCGGAGTTCCTTCAACTCGCGCGCGAGCTCGAAGGCGCGGGCTTCAGCGGTGTCTTCATCCCCGAGGCTAACAATGATGCCCTGATGTGCTCCTACGCGGTCGCCGGAGCTACCAAGCGTGTCGCGATCGGCAGCTGGATCGTCAATATCTATCTGCGCGAGCCCACGCTATGCGCGGCCGCAGCCGAGATGGTGCAAGACGCCTCCGACGGCCGCTTCATCCTGGGCTTGGGCGTGAGCCATCGTCCTGCCTTGGAAGCCCGCGGAATCGAGATGGGCAACGCACGCGACCGCCTGCGCCGCGATACGACGGTCATCCGCACGACGCTTGGCGGCGAGACCGCGATGTTCGGCATGAAATTCCGCCAGCCAAAGAAGCCTATTCCGATTTATTATGCCGCGCTCGCGCTTGAAACGGCACGTCTCGGCGGTGAACTCGCGGACGGCCTGATGCTCTACCTCTGTACGCCCGAGCGGATGCGCAAATCGATCGACGTCGCACACGAAACGGCCAAGCAGCACGGTCGTAAGCCCTCTGACATTGTCGCAACGGTGGGATTGCCAGTCTTTTTGCACAACGACCTCAAGGTCGCGTATGCCGCGGCTCAACGCGGACTCGCCTTTTACGGCGCGCTGCCCTTCTACAATCGTCTGATCGCGCGCAGCGGCTTCGAATCCGCCGCAACTGCGATCATGGAAGCGGCTAAGCGTAGCGATGCCAGCGCGATGGCGGCCGCGGTCACCGAGCCGATGATCGATTCGCTCGCGCTGGTCGGTCCCGAATCGCGATGCTTCGAGCGTCTCGAACAGTATCGCAAGCAAGGCGCAGAACTTCCTATTATCGTGCCGAACGCGGTGAACGAGGATTACTCGACTTCTGTCCGCCGCATTGTAAAGGCGTTCGCGAAGCTGAACTAGCTACGGCAAGAAATAGAGAAGCGTATGACGCGACCCACGCCCCGCGCAGGGAATCTACGAACTTCCCGACGTATGCGGCTCAAAGCACGCGGTCGAACGCGCGGGTAATATCCGGCGTGCGAAGTCCGTCTCGTATATTCTCGATTGGTAGACGCAGGGAGGAAGCAGTGATGGCGCTGTTGCCATACCTCGACGACGAAGGACGCCTCACCCGAGGGACTGAAAATTCTCAAGGCCGTTCGCTCGTGCTCGACGTCCAGCGGATGATGGCCAACGCGCAGGGCTTTTTCCCTTATCGTGAGCCCGGGTGAAATAATCGAATTGCTCATAGTAAGCCAAACCGCGAGTATTCTCGAACCATTGAACTCGAGCTCGAAGACTTCGCCGGAATGATGAATATACTCGAGCGTACCACGTGGCAGCCGAAGTAGACTCGAGACGCGGAGCGCGAACCTGTGAAGTTACCGCCGGAGCTCGCAGTCCGGTGCCTGGGTCACTATAAGGAGAGACGACTATGCGCTTTGGCCTGACCACCGATTTTCGCAATCCGTTGATGAATTTCTTCTGCATCGTTCCCTCCGTTTCAACGCCATTTTCCGTTTCGGCGCTGGTGCGGGCAGTTAGCGTACCTCGAATTGGGCAGTATGGGTGGTCGGATCATTCCCGGCAGTGAAATTCAGCAGGTACGTTCCGGTCGGATAGCCCTGCGTGCTCAGGTTGAAGATGTAGCCGCCGGTGGTGCCGAGCGTCGGGTCGAAGCGAAAGTCGGTGTCAGGGCTGGAGCTGCCGGGGCTCTGTAAAGTCTGAGAAGCGTTGGTCGACACCATGACGACGCCAGTCGCGTGTACGACGATACTCGATGAGGAGACGTCGATCCCAGCCGTATCGTTGAGTTGCAGCTTGATCGGGATAACCCCGCCGCTCTTCACCGCATGGGTCGAATCGTAGAGCGGGAAGATATTGTAGTCGACGGTGTAGTTAACGCTTTGACTAATGGAATTGTTGTAAGCGTCGGTCGCGTTTACGGTGAATGACTTGTTGCCGACCGACGAGGTATCGATGTTGGCGCCGTTTGCGGCTGTCCCGGTGCATGCGGTCACGGCTTCGTTGGGATCCGAACAGGTGTACGCGGATGGCACGGATTCGTTAAGGGTGTAGGTCGTCAGGTTCGCTGGAACAGTTAGTGAGATCGTAAGACTTGAAGCCACGACGGTGTAATTCACGGTCGCGCTCGAGGAATTGCCGTGGCTGTCGGTCGCGTTGACGGTGAAGGACTTGCTGCCAAGGGTCGAGGTGTCGATGTTGCTGCCGCTGGGCACTGGTCCCGCGCAGGTCGAGACCGAATTGTCCGCATTAGTGCAGGTGTACGAGGCGGGGACAGGTTGGTTGACCTCGTAGGTCGTGTTGGTGGGAGAAGTTATCGTGATTGTTGGCGGCGCTGTTCCAAACTTCGCAACGAACGCATCAATGGCGCCGCCGACGCCGAAAGTGGTCTGGAGCGCGCCCGCGGTGGTCGGAAAGTTACTCGAACAGGTGTAGCCGGTGACGTAGGCGTTGCCCGACGAGTCGACCGCGATGCCGAAGCCAAAATCGAAGCTGCTGCCGCCCAGGTAGGTAGAATAGACCAGCGCCGAGCCGCCGCTGTTCAGCTTGCTGACGAACGCATCAGCGCCGCCGCCGAAAGTGGTCTGGAGCGCGCCCGCAGTGGCCGGAAAGTTACTCGAAGAGGTGTAGCCGGTGACGTAGGCGTCACCTGATGAGTCCACCGCGATGCCTTGGCCAGAATCGAAGCTGCTGCCGCCGAGGTAAGTGGAATAAACCAGCGCCGAGCCGCTGCTGTTCAGCTTGCTGACAAACGCATCAGGGACGCCGCCGAAAGAGGTCTGGAACGCACCCGCGGTGGTCGGAAAGTTACTCGACTGGGTGTAGCCGGTGACGTAGGCGTCGCCTGATGAGTCCACCGCGATGCCTTGGCCAGAATCGCCGCTGCTGCCGCCCAGGTAGGTGGAATAGACCAGCGCCGAGCCGCTGCTGTTCAGCTTGCTGACAAACGCATCAATGGGGCCGCCGCCGAAAACGCCGCCGAAAGTGGTCTGGAGCGCGCCCGCAGTGGCCGGAAAGTTACTCGACTGAGTGTAGCCGGTGACGTAGGCGCCGCCTGATGAGTCCACCGCGATGCCGAAGCCAAAATCGGTGCTGCCGCCGCCCAGGTAGGTGGAATAGACCAGCGCCGAGCCACTGCTGTTCAGCTTGCTGACGAACGCATCAGCGAGGCCGCCGAAAGTGGTCTGGAGCGCGCCCGCAGTGGTCGGAAAGTTACTCGACTGGGTGTAGCCGGTGACGTAGGCGTTGCCTGATGAGTCCACCGCGATGCCTTGGCCAACAGCGTCGCTGCTGCCGCCCAGGTAGGTGGAATAGAGCAGCGCCGAGCCGCTGCTGTTCAGCTTGCTGACAAACGCATCAACGAGGCCGCCGCCGAAAGTGGTCTGGAGCGCGCCCGCGGTGGTCGGAAAGTTACTCGACTGGGTGTAGCCGGTGACGTAGGCGTTGCCCGACGAGTCGACCGCGATGCCGAAGCCAAAATTGAAGCTGCTGCCGCCCAGGTAGGTGGAATACACCAACGCCGAGCCGCCGCTGTTCAGCTTGCTGACAAACGCATCAACGAGGCCGCCGCCGAAAGTGGTCTGGAGCGCGCCCGCCGTGGTCGGAAAGTTACTCGACTGGGTGTAGCCGGTGACGTAGGCGTCGCCTGATGAGTCCACCGCGATGCCGAAGCCAACATCGGTGCTGCTGCCGCCCAGGTAGGTGGAATAAACCAGGCTCGGATCGATCGTAAGACTCCGGTGACGATCAGCCGGCCAGCTTGAAGCCGACCGTATGGTCGCGCTTGAGTCGATAACCGCCCGCGATAGGACGGCGCACACCGTCGATTTCCTGGTAAATGAGCGGAGCGTGTTCGATAACTTTTCCGCCCCGCAACTGCGCCACCAGGTCGCCATCTTTGTCGATGCTCAGCCGCCGGGCGCCCGTGAACTTGAGGCCGATCGTATTGGGGTCGGCGCCCGGGGCCACAACAAAGTCGTATTCCAACTGGCGCTGATTGCCGTAGTAGACGAGATCGACGCCCGGATAGACGCCGCTATACTTCACCTTGCGGTAGGTCGGAATATTGGAGTGCCACTTCTTTGGATCCTTCCCAACGAAGTAGTTGCTCTTACCCGGCAACTCGTCGGTCCCGCTGATCCGTGGACCACTATTCGCATGCTCCAATCCTATGCGCAGGACTGAGTATTTCGTGGCGAGCTCATGCTCGAACGGTTTCGCCGATATCGGCAGCAGGGACTTTTGCGCGTTGCGTTTGCCGTTTGGAGTTCGCAGCGTGAACACCGCCTCGGCCGGCGTCAGGAAGAGCGCATAGCCGGGGCCGCGCGAGAGGAATTTGACCTGCTGGTCGGTCTGGCCCTGATTAGGTTCGAAGCTCAACGGCAACTTGCCGTAGGCGTCGCTGGCTGCGACCTTCGCGGCTGCACCATCCTTAGGATGGTTGTTCGAGTCGGCAGCCGCCGCGCCGGTGGCGAAGAGAAAGAGCGTGCAGATGGCGAGAAGCAGCGCAGAAGCGAAGTTGTAGATAGCCGGTTTCGGTGACATGCGATCCCCCCTCTAAGCATGCTTTCGCCTCCCCAGGGTTGATCCCCACGAGATCCCTCTAGTAGTCAGACCAACGGCGGGTTTGGGGTGGCTAAACGAGCGGTGCTGGCGCTCCGAGCACGATACAGCTAAATCTTACTAAATACAAGCTTAAAGCTGATTGTAGCGCCTGTAATCGAAATTAACTGCTGCGCCAATAAATTATGTAATTCAAGCGTCCATGAACGTAAGGCTTGGCACATCACCTCGCCCGCGGTATCCCATGCGCTAGAATTTCGAATACCAGGGACTTTCGTGCCGGATCCTGGAGCTCAAAATCAATGTTGTATACGTTCAGCAGCATCCATTCCGCATGCCAGAGTGCGAATCGCGCATTTTCGAGGTCAACGTCGGCCGACACCTCATTGCCCTGCGCGGTAACGAGTTCACTCTGGAACTGCAGCAGATCGTGCGTCGTCGCCATACCGACGCGGAAGCGCACCTGCTCATCGTGCAGCGAATTCTCCGCGAAATAGGTGGCCTGTTTGGTGGCCCGCACGCGCTGCACGTCGGCGTGGAGGGTGGCAATCGCGCTCTCAATTTGGAGCACCGACTGTGAAAGCACGGAACGGTACTGCAGGCGCGACTGCTCGTACGAGACGCGCGCCTGGGCCAGCGCCGCCTTGGCCGCGGCGTTATCGAGCGGCATCTCGAAACTGATCACGGCCGAGTAGTTATAGTAGCCGAAGTCGAACAACCGGTTCAGCGCGTCGCCGTACGAGCCCTTGAAAGACTTGATTGTGATACCGGGTGCGCCGGCAGTGGTGCTGCAATTGCTGCCGGTCGCGGAGCCGGTCAGCGGCGCGCAAACAACCGTGCCTACTCGTGGCTGGGATCGATCCGGTTGACGCGAGCAGCGATCGGAAGGACCAATTGATCAGGCAGATGGCCGCATGGCAACCACAGATTGCCGCTATGCTCGACAGGCAACTGGTCGGCGAAAGCCCTACCGTCTACCTGATTCCCAAGGGAAGCCTTTCGGCGAACCAGCAGGCACTGGTTGATGCCGAGAATGCCGACCGCACGGAACTCTACAAGCTGGAGGCCGCGAAGAAGAATACTACCCAGGATCAGGTAGCGCTCGCCTACTACATGGCGCGCCTCGAGCACGTTGACCAGGGAACCTGGGTAGAGCGGTACAACAAATCGACCCTCAGTTGGGATGGTTCCAGTGGGACCGGTGAGTTAGCGTAGTAGCTTCGTCTTCGGCCGCAATGTGCAGCGGGAGTTCGGTTGGACCACGCGGAGTGATGCACGATAAAGCAACTTGCCTACCGAGGGAAAACACTAGCCGGCGCTCAACTTCGGCGACGAAGCAGATGTCCGCGAGGGTGATGTTATCGCTCACCAGGAGTTCGCGGTTGGGCGATAGAGTTGGCCGCATCTTTCCTGCCAACCACCGGAAACGCAACCGCGTGCTATTTCGGCGATTCGAGGGGTAAATCGCCAGAGACGCGAACTGGCTGCTGGAGCGGAGTAATTTCGAACTCACAGTTCCATTTTTGTAGATACACAGACGGGCGAGCCGAGGGGGCGATATAACCGTCGCAAGCTGGCAGGCCAGGTCTTCCGGAGACTTCTGGCAGCGAGTCTCTTTAGAACTTCTTGACGCTTTTGCATGGCTTACTGACCGTTCAGGAAGTCGCCCGATAGTTCGAATTCAACTCCCTCCAGCAGGAAGTCCTTGATGTTCGCGATCTAAAACTGGGCGAAATCGCGCATTTGGCGCGAATGGCGGGCGTCGGCTAGCCGGAGGTACTACATGCCAAAGGATTGGGGATCTGGAAATGGTCTTCGGTCTCAGCGTTGGACGACCTTTGTTCGCAACCACACTCGGCCCATTCTCGCTT
>WNFA01008612.1_pt1 | contig 11911 bp, 7 predicted proteins | sample 5400481 | NCBI WGS metagenome assembly WNFA01 (sample SAMN13153340, study PRJNA577476) | soil metagenome | isolation source: 120 cm saprolite under Douglas fir tree site 2 hole 1 replicate 2 | place: USA:California | collected 2015-04-18
GTATTGTGCCGACGACTTAGTTATGAATTGACCTTCAGAATTCCGGGTCTTTTGAGGTCGGAAACGTCACGGGGCTCGTGCCTTATTGCAGGGGGAAAAAATAGAAACAATCTGAGTAGCGGCTTCCACTAGTGGAGTGTCATTCGTTTTGGTTCCATTCCCTAGACACGGAATTTTGGAGTCGAAACTCGGTGCAACGTTCGGTTAAGAACGCGCAAAGTTCAGGGGGACAAAGCTTTAAGAATTCAAAAGGAGGAAGGGAATGCGAGTAATTGCAGCAATGTTGCTGAGTATGAGTCTTGCGGCGTCGCCTTTGCTGGCGAACGATGCCAAGGATGCTGGCAAGGAGGAATCGCCCGCGAAGGCTGTGGCGGAAAAGCCAAAAGAACCTGCTAAGCCGGAGAATGCCGTCATCGAAAGCGAACTGCAGGACCTTCGCAGCCTGGTGCAGAGCCAGATGCAGGAACTCGAATCCCAGCGCGCGGCGCTGAAGGCGCAGCAACTGAAGGTGGAGGCACTGGAGGAAAAACTGCACGCCACGCCTTCGGAGCCGGTGAACGTTCCGGTCGCGGCGCCGGCGGCAATCTCCGAAGAAGCACCCGCCGTTGCGATTGGCGCCACACCCCGTACGCTATCCGCTGTGGCGGGAACGCCCGCACAGGGTGCGGCAGCAGAGGAAAAGCCGTCGCCGCTGTACTTCAAGATTGGCGGCGCCGAATTCTATCCTCTCGGCTTCATGGACATGGCGGGCTTTTACCGCAGCACGAAACTAGGAGGAATTGGCACGAACTTCGGCTCGATTGCATTTAACAGCTCCCTCCCCGCCGGCCGTATATCCGAGGCGAGGTTTACGGCGCAAAACTCGCGCGTCGGTCTGAGGACCCATGCCAAGTTCGGCGAAGCCGATGTGACCGGCTATCTCGAGGCCGATTTCCTGGGTTTTCTGGCTCCCAACGGCCACGATACGAGCAACAGCGATTCACTCCGGTTGCGTCTCTATTGGGTGAACTACAAGCGCGGTACTACCAACTCGGGTTGACTTGGAGTCGTCAATCGGGGGTTCGGTTCATCTTGCACCCCACAAACGTCTGGTCGATCGGCGTAGCGTTTGAAAACCCGGAACAGACTCTCCCAAGCTCCGTTGTGCTACCTGGGTTCAACACCTCGAACGTTGCTTTCCCGGCGACTGGTGCATACGGCGGTCAATTCGACACCAATAGCGGCAACAACAGCAACTCACAGGCTGTGAACAACACCAACACGCCCAACCTCCACCCTGACATCATCCTAAAAACTGCGTTCGACGCCAAGCCCGGCGGTCACCAAGTGCATTTCGACGTTGCGGGACTCCTGCGCAGTTTCAAGGCGGTCAATTTAATCGACACGACATCCACCGCTACGAACACGCTAACCTCGACAATTCATGGCGGGGGAATTGAAGGCGGAATGAATTTGGAGCTGATCAAGAACTTTCGGCTCATTACTACAGGGTTCTATAGCTATGGTGGTGGCCGTTATGTCGCGAGTACCGCCGGTCCGGACGTGATTGTCAAACCGGACGGAACCCTTTCCGGAATTCACTCGGGCTCGGGAATTGGCGGCTTCGAATGGCAGCCCAACCCGAAGACGCTCATTTTTGCGTATTACAGCGGTGCATATTTTGGCCAGAATGTTTCGAGAGGTTTTGTAAATACTCCCGCGACTACGGGAACTGGACACACCGGCACATGCACGGTAACAGGCAATTACGGGTATGGTGATTTCGGCGCGGGAACATCGGTCCTCAGCGCCAACAGCTCTGGCACCTGCCCAGCCGCACCGGGTGCCTCACCTCCCTCCGCCAACCGGTACATTTATGAGCCCACTTTCGGCATCCACTACTATATGTGGCGGAACCCGAACTACGGCGACATCCGGCTCATGACTCAATACTCGTATGTATCGCGTGCGCCGTGGCTTGTTGCGCCAGGCGCGCCGGGCACCGCTCACTTGAGTATGATTTACGTCAACCTGCGCTACGACCTCCCATAGGGCGGGCCGGGCACACATCGACAGAAAGCAACCAAGGACCCCAAGGCAGACGCCAACATTCCGGGCGCTGCCTTGGGGTTTTCTCTACTCTTTACTTACGTATCCTCAGGAAACCAGCGTTTCACGAGGGATTTCAAAGGGTAATGCTTCTGTGTTGAATGCGATAGTCTCGCTGTCAGAACATCAACTTCACGGCGAACTGAATTTCGCGTGGGTCTTGCGCGCTCGAAATCGAACCAAAAGTCGAGGTGTTAAAGATCCGGTTGGGGAGATTGAGGTTCGGGTGATTCAGCGCGTCGAAGACATCGAATCGGAATTGCAGTTTCAGCGACTCGCGCAACGGTTCCTCTTTCTGGAGCGAAATGTCGAGGTCCTCCAGGCCGGGCCCGACGACGTTATTCCGTGGCGTGTTTCCGAAGGTGAATGAGCTGGGCAGGCTAAAGGCTGACGTATTAAACCACTTGGCGGTAGTCTTGGGTCCATTGTTGGGATCGCCGATCAGGTTGGGCCGCTCAATGTTATTGCCGTTGACCAGGCCTATATTCGCCACGTCGTTGGCCGGCGACAAATTGACCGTGAACGGAGCGCCGCTCTGAATCGTAAAGTTGCCGCTGGCGCGCCATCCTCCCACCGTGCGATGCAGCCAGCCATTTGACTTGCTTGCGAAGGGAAGATCATAGACCACGTTGGCAGTGACCCGGTGACGGTGGTCGAAGCTGGAGTCCGCCTTCTCCACGGCCAGATTATTCAGGTAGATATTCTGCGGGAGGTTGTACTCCGCATTCGTGGTGCCGGCATCGGAAGCATCGTCGATGGAATGGGACCACGTATAGCTGCCGTCAAACGAAAGGCCGCGCGTAAAATGGCGCGTCGCCTTGACCGTCAATGCATTGAAAAAGGCCCAGCCGTCCCAGCGAATGGTGGTGAATGAATTCAAGTTGGGATACGGGCGACCTGCCCCGGGCTGCGGAAGATTGAGGGCGGTCGAACTATCCGCATGGACGGTTCGCGATCCCACGTATTCCAATTCCATGGATGTCGTTTTGGTGACTGGCTTCTGGACGGCCATGTTCCACACTTCGTTGTATTCGACAGAAAAACTATGGTTGACGGCGTTTGCGCCGATGGCGCCGTTTGGATTGAAGCTCAAAATATTGTTTATCGTGCAAGGAGTCGAGCCACACGTAACCGTATTGTTGTTGACGGTCTTGTTCAGGAAGAATGGAATATTCTCAGCCAGATTCTGGAGCACGCTGTACGCTGCCTGGTTGGTGTAAATCCCGTACCCTGCTCGAACGACGGTCTCTCCTGAGTGGGGAATGGTCCAGGCCAGTCCGAGCCGGGGAGAGAATCGCAAGGGCCGGGTTCTCAGAAGGCTATTGTTCCAGCCCACAGCCGAAGCGGAAACAATGGGGATCGACGGATTTTGGCCAGCTGCGATTGCCGCGAGTGCGCTCTGTGTGGCGGACAAATTCGCCGGATCGCCGGCGACGACGAACGCGGGCCCGCCAGGAGCGGTGAGATCAATGTTCGACGTCTGGTTTGCCGCGGCGACCAGATTGCTGTTGTATTCGTAGCGCAGACCCACGTCGAGTTTCAGACTGGGCGTCACTTGCCAGCCGTCTTGAACGTAGAAATGAGCCCAATTCGTATGGGCATTTTCCGCGCCTTCGCCGACGCCAACTTGCGCCTGACTCGGAACTCCAAACAAGAAATCGGCGAAAGCATTTCCAAGACCCCCGGCGGGCGGTGGCAGGGCCGTAGACGAGCCGTTAAACGTGTATGTTCCGCGCGCGTTATTTGGGAACGAAGGGTTAAAGTCCAGATGGAAAAAATAGCCGCCGAACTGGACAGTATGCTGGCCGCGATGGATTAGGACGTTGTCGTAGAATTCGAAATTGCGGTCCACGCGGGTATTGAATCCGGCAGCCGTCCCGATGGTGGAAAAAACCCCGCTCAAACTGACCTGAGGATAGCCCATATCCGCCGGATTCGTGGTCGTGCCCAACAAGCCATTCCGCGCAGCGAATGTGTTTCCGGCGTTGGGGTCCCCTTGTCCTCCAGAGACACTGAGCCAGCCGAATCGAAACTCATTGACGACGTTCGGCGTAAACGTGTGGGTCTCGCCCACGGACAAATTAACCGAATGCGTCCGGAGGGTCCGGCCAAAGCCCGGCAGAAGCGCCTCGTTCAGCACGCTGGAACCAAACGGATCAAACTCATTGGCATCGAAGACCGACGCGCGCGCAAACGCATTGTCCTTGATTGAGAGCTGATGATCCACCCGCATGTTGTATTGGTTCGTGTCAATGCTCTGCTGTCCGATCGCCAGATAGTTCAGGGAACCCGTCAGTCCGGGCGTCGGCAGCGGCAATTTATCGAGTAAAGCCTGCGTGGCCGCGTTGATACTAAATTTCGGATCGCTATTGAGATTAGTTCCGGTAAATATCGTCTTGGTGAAAGGATCCTGGAATGACGAAAACGATAAGGAAGCGAGCGCAGTGAGGTCTCCCGTGCGTTCTGTTGCCGTTGGCACATTAAATTCTTGAGGCAACGAGTTACGAATCCGCTGGCCATCATAGTTGACAAAGAAGAACGTCTTGTCCTTGACGATGGGCCCTCCGACGGCTCCGCCGAATTGGTTTTCACGGAACGGTGTAGAACCCCCAGGGGGAGCGAACAGATTCATAGCGTCGAAGATGTTATTGCGCAGAAATTCGTAAACGCTGCCGTGGAAATTATTGGTTCCCGACTTGGTGATGACGTTGATTACGCCACCGGATTTCCCGCCGAATTCCGCATTGTAATTCGTCTTAGCGATATTGAATTCACTGACATCGTCCACTGAAGGATTCAGCACCACATTGTTGAAATACTCGTCCGTGACATTGACGCCATCGACCAGGAACAGGTTGTGTCCGGTGCGGTTTCCCATGATGTTGATCAACTTGCCCGTCTGCTGCAGGGAATCCCCGCGAGTGCCGCCCGGAGGATTGACGACGCCTTCGCTCAGCAGAGCCAGCTCCAGAAATTGACGCCCCTTCAAGGGGAGATCCACGACTTGTTGGTTCTGAATCACGTCCTTGATTTCCGCGGATTGGACTTGCAGCAGCCCGCCAGTTCCTTCGACTGTGACGGTCTGAGATTGCTCTCCAAGCTCGAGTTGGAAATCCTGACGAACGTGATCGCCAACATGAAGCGCGACTCGCTCCTGGACAGCCTGTTTAAACCCCTGGACGGTGACTGTGAGCGTGTATTCGCCCAAGGGAAGTTGCGGGAGCAGGAACAAGCCTGCTTCATTAGTTACAGCGTTGTACTTCTGTTGGGTCGCTATCTGCGTGGCAAGTACTGTCGCACCGGCAATCGAAGCGCCGGAGGGATCTCTCACCTGGCCGGCGATTTCAGCAGTGTTCATTTGCCCGAACGCGGGTGTAACGGAAAAGGTAAAGCAGCAAATCAGCGGGAGGACCGCGGCGCAAACTTGAATTTTGATTTGCGCTAGCGCAATCCCAAACTTTGCGGCCGGAAATGTCGCCGTATTTGTCATACCCAAGGCAGCACCCATGAACAATCCCACAGCCCGACCGCTTTGAATGTCGTGATTTGAGGCTACAATGGGTTGGCGTTTGCTGCTGTAAGGATGTTGTAAAAAGCCTGGAATGGTGCGGATAAGAGTGCGTGACTTCCGAATGAACTCCGGCTCCGCGTGAGGTGGGGTGCTTAAGTCACAGACTCACCATGCTTTAGCGGTGCAGAGGCGTCACGAAGAGACTGCTTCGCTCACTGTCGCGTCCGTGTCCCGAATCGCCTGTTCCAAACAAGGTAAGCGCAGGGTAAACGTACTTCCGCGTCCCGGCACACTTCTGACAGTGAGATGTCCCTTCATCGTTTCCGCAATGCTCCTGGCCAGGGGCAGCCCCAAGCCCGTTCCGTGAATCTGCGCGGCCGCCACGAGCGGGCTGCGATAGAACGGTTCGAAAATGTGAGGCAAATCCGCCGAGTCGATGCCAATGCCGCGATCCGAGATACTGATTTGGATTTCCTTGCCGCTCAAACCATGCTCGGTGAGCCGGGCCTGAATGCCAATCCAGCGTTGTTCACTGCCGTACTTCAACGCGTTGGTGATCAGATTCTGCACGCACTGTGAAAGCGCCGAGAGGTCGCCAAACACTTTCGGCAAATTCTGTTCTATTTCCTGATCGACCTTGAAACGAGCTTCCTGGACCAGCCCGGCCGTATTGGAAAGCGCTGAATCGATTATTTCCGCGATTGTGAGCGGCCGCAAACTATACCGCTGGTGGCCCTCCCGGATCGCCGCGAAGAGAAGAATCTGCTCCACCATTTCAAAAAGTTTTCTGGCCTGGTTCCCGATTACAGATCCGTATTGCGCTAATTGCTGTTTTCCCTCGACCACGCCGTGAGCGATATTTTCCGCCGCGGAGCTGATGACCGTCAGCGGCGTGCGCAGTTCGTGAGAGACCGCGGTGACGAAATCCATTTGCAGCTTGGCAAGCCTCTGAGCACGCGTGCTGGTGATAATCAGGATTGCCATGCTGATCACCAGCAAGAAAAGGACGCCAAAACTGATGGCCAGATCGCGCCGGCGTGAATCCGCTATGAAGGCTCCTAGCGCTCCTCCTCTCCGATGCCGCACGACCAGGCGCCAGTCCTGGTCTTCTGCGACCTCGTGAACCAGAGGAAACCACGTGATTCCGACCGACGCTGCCGGCCCTTTATTCTGCGAAGGCGTGTGGAAAATGTGGATGGGCGATCCGAGCGCCTGGTCTTGCAGGCGCCCAAAAATGTTCATCGTCCCGTCCGCGTCAACGACTTCCTGCTCGCCAAAGCCCTTGTCCGAGGAATAGATCGGATGCGCTGGCTTGCTTCCGGCCACAACGGCAACCTGATAATCGAGTCCTTCTGTCCCGCGAAAATATCGCTGAGCAAGGTCTGGGAGAATATGGTCCTGAACATCCTTGCCGTTCAACTCGACTACGATCCAATCCGCAACACGCAGGTTCGCTCCTTGGTGGTTGTCAGATGCCTGCACATTGTGCGTGATGGGACGCACAAGAGCCGGGATGTTCGGTTCAAACCGCCAGCCGGCTGGCGCGCCGCCCGCATAGAATCGATCGGCGAATTCCCTGTCCGAGGCCTGCGAGGGCGTGTCCTTGAACTCATTGACGCGGGCTGGAGCGCCGGCCGGAACCGATTTCGAAGATGCCTGTTGCAGCTCCCCGCGCAATTCAGCGAAATTCACGGGCCAGTCGCTCGGTTCAAAGCGCTGACTCGATGGATCAAGACGCAACGTTTTGGTGCCGGCGGGCTCGTCGAATCTCAAAACGTAGAGGCCGGAAACGATGTCGGGGTGCGCCGTCGCTTTCTTCCATTCATCGAACCGACGCACGTATTGGTTCCAGTCGTCCTGCGCGCCGCCATCCGGTTCGACCCGCAGCGCGATGCAGATTTCAGAAAAATCGCGAAACAAATCAAGATGCCAATTAATCATGGACATTTGCAGGCTGTCCGCAAGCCGGATGCTGGTGGCTTCGCTGACCTGGTTGCTCCAGCGATACTGGAGCACTCCCAATACGATCACCACGATTGCGGCGAGAAGGATCATGCCGGTCGTAAAAGCACGCTCTTTGATCAGTAACTTCATACTGTGGCGAGGCGTCCCGATCGTTGAAGTCTAGTCCGAATCCAAAAGCCCAATATCAAGTTTATACGCCAACAGGCGATTCGCCGCAAACCCAAGCTTCCTGAATGCAGCGAGAACCGGCGCTGGGCGATGAACTGACCCGCATTTTTCACAACTGACCCGGCATAAAATTTGAATCTGACCTATCGTGTTCTTGTAACAGGGGTTGGTAGCGCCGGCGAGACGCCGGCGCTACCGAAAGCCCGCATCCCGCAACGGCGGCGGTGATTTCCGTTGCACGCACTCGCACCGTTGTGAGAAACGCGGACTAAGTGTGTGTTGCTGGGAGTCCCGGAGGGACGTCCCAACGGAGCCCATCGCGGAAGCGGTAGGAAAATGTGTCGAGCATGACCCAAAAACTCCGACAGGGGTGACACATGGAACTCAGCCCATTAGCCGGCGCTGGATTGAATCCGGGAATCCCATAGCTCTCGAAAGGAGGCGCTCGGCATGTCTACGGTTTGAACTTATATCCGAGTCCCTGCACGGTGAGGATAAATTTTGGCTGTTTCGGATCTTCTTCCAGTTTCTGACGCAAGCTGGCCACGTGCACGTCCACGGTGCGTGTGTACATGTCCGCGCTGTATCCCCACACCTGTCTTAACAATTCTTCGCGCGAAAGTGTGGCGCCGCGGCGCTCGATGAAATATCGAAGAAGTTGAAATTCGCGCGCCGACAAGTTCACAACCTCTCCGTTCCGGGTCGCTTCGGTCCCCACAAGGTCCACATGAATGGACCCGAAATCAAATCCCCTGGTCTGCGCCACGGGCCGGCTAGGCGCCCGCCTGAGGAGCGCTTCCACGCGGGCCATAAGCTCCAGCATGTTGAACGGCTTCGTGACGTAATCATCGGCGCCGATTTTCAATCCATTGACCTTGTCACTGGTCTGCCCGCGAGCCGTCAGCATCAGAATCGGAGTGATGAGGCCGGCTTGGCGGATGTCACGGCACACCACGAACCCGCTTTTGCGCGGCAACATGACATCCAGAATAATCAGATCAAACGGAATCTGAGTCGCCTTCTCGAATCCCTCATCGCCATCGGCCGCGCATTCCACCGCGTATCCTTCGTTTCGCAGGCGATCGCCCACGGTCATGCGCAACGCCTCTTCATCTTCCACAAACAGCACGTTAGCGCGCATGATGTTTCACCCCAATCGTTTCGAAAACTGTCCCTAAGGCCGAGGAGGCCGCCAAGGCCGCCTCGAACAGGCACCTCACATTATATGAGACCGGCTCCATTCCGTGCGCTCACTTCCAGAAGTCCAGTCGCGTTGCAGACATGCTTAGCCCTATTCTGGTGGGATCCAGGCGGAGCCCGCACCCGAAGTTTCTCAGGGTGTAGACGATTTGTGTTTCTCTGAAGTTTCAAACGCTTGCTCCGAACGGATACAACTCAGTCGATCCGTGTATGACTATGATAATTTTGGATTGGAAGATTGCTGCAAAGAGGAAATCCGGTGGAGATCCACCAGTTGCGGTATTTCGCGGCTGTCGCCGAGGTAGGAAGTTTTACGCGCGCGGCGCAGGCCTGTTACGTGGCGCAGCCGTCTTTGAGCCAGCAGATTCGAAAGCTCGAGGAAGAACTCGGCCAGGCATTGTTCGAAAGGCTGGGGGCGGCGCGTGCAGCTGACGGCTGCGCCCCGTACCTGCTTCCACGGCTGGTCCGCGCGTTCACACGCAAGTTTCGCCGCGCGGAAGTCACCATGCACGAGGATTTCACCGCGGAAATCGTGCGCGATTGCGCTCCCGGCGAGGTGGACCTGGGGATCGTGGCCTTGCCCATCCAGGACGCACGATTGACGGTCGAACCGCTTTTCTCCGAGGATCTTCTGGTCGCGATTCCGCCGAAGCACGCTTTATCCCAGAAACGGCGAATCACGCTGGAGGAACTTACGCGCGAACGCTTCGTCCTGTTGAGTGAGATCCATTGCCTCGGGGCCCAAGTGGTTCGATTCTGTGAGCGGCAAGGCTGCACTCCCTCCGTGACGTGCCGCAGCGCTCAGCTTTTGACCGTGCAGGAGCTTGTGGGGCTAGGCCAGGGCGTGTCGTTGGTTCCGGAAATGGCCGCGCGAGCGGACCGGGGCCACAAAATTGTTTATCGTACTCTGGCCGGAGCCAAGGCTTCGCGGACTCTCGCCATGGTATGGAACAAGCGCCGCTACCGCAGCCCGCTCGTCATGGGTCTGATCGACACGATCCGCACCGAAAGCGTTCGCAAAGCGCGTCCTTCCTGAGAAACTTCGTTCGGCATTCCCTTGACAGCCGGATTTCGCGCGCCCTATCCTTGCGCCCGTGAAGATCGCCATCGGCTCCGACCACGCCGGCTTCGAGTACAAGGAGAAAATCAAAAATCTCTTGACTGGACTCGGCCACGAGGTCCAGGACTTCGGCACATTCAGCGCGCAGCCGGTCGATTATCCCTTGTTCATCCGCCCCGCGGCCGAGGCCGTGGCACGCGGCGAATGCGAGCGCGGGATCGTTCTTGGAGGGTCAGGCAACGGCGAGGCAATCGTCGCGAACAAAGTCCGCGGCGTTCGGTGCGCCCTGTGCTGGAACCTCGAAACTGCGCGGCTGGCGCGCGAACACAACGACAGTAACGTGCTCTCTCTGGGCCAGCGAATGATGCCGGAAGAACTGGCTCTCGAAATTGTAAAGATATGGCTGGACACGCCGTTTGCCGGCGGACGGCACGCCAGACGCATTGCGCTGATCGAGTGAGTGAGGCAAAGGGACGTGAAGGTGATACGGGAGCAAATCCTGCTTTCTTGCTTCGTGCCTCGTTTCTCGATCCCCATTGCAGTGAGGCTAGAAGTCATCTCATAAATGGACAACCAGCAAGACTCGTGAATTTGGATGTGCACCACTTTGATTCCGGCGCTGAAAGCGCCGCCGCAAGGAAGCCCAGGGCAACGCCCTGGGTTTCGGAATCGATCAGTGCGCCCTGCAAGGGCGGAGGATTCCTCCGCCCTTGCAGGGCGGGAGATGTACTCGGACACGTTCCCGGGGCGTTGCCCCGGGCTGGTATGCTCCGCGCCGTTGGCGCGTCATCGTGGCTGAGTTCTCGAGCGGAGAAAACCGCTACGGGGCCATTTATGAGATCGCTTTTAGTCGACAGGGGCCAATTTGGAAACATCCCAGCCGCCACCCAGAGCTTTCACCAGGAGGACGCTGGAAGTCATGCGGCGCGTGAGGAGATTTACGGCGGTTCTTTGATTTGACAGCGCCACGCTCTGCGCCGTGATGACGGTCAGGTAGTTGTCGAGACCACCCTTATAGCGATTGACAGACTGATCGAGCGAGCGCTCGGCCGCAGCGACAGCGGCGTCCCGCGTCGAATACGGTCTCAAGGGTGGATGCGCCCACCGACCAAAGCGCGCTCGGCCCAGCCAGCCACGAAGTGAATTGACCGCTTTCGAACCCGTCAATCGCGTTGAGTGTGATCGAGGGGAAGTATGCAATTTTAGACAAGCCGATTTGAGCGTTGGCCTCTTCGACGCGTCTTTCCGCGGCGGCGATATCGGGGCGCCGCTCGATTAGTTCCGACGGCTGGCCGGGTGGAATTGCTGGCGGAACCGCCGCCAACGGGGCAGGAGGCAAAGTGAAAGTGGAGGCTGGCTCTCCGATCAAGACTGCGACAGCGTGCTCAAACTGATCGCGTGCGGCGGCAATGTCGATGTCCTCCGCGAGCGTCTGCTCGAGTTGCGTCGTTGCCTGTTCGACGTCTTCCTTCGAAGCAAGCCCACCTTGAAACCGGTTTTGGGTCAGTTCCAAGGCCTTTTCAAACGCTGCCACTGTCGAATCAAACAGATCCTTTTGCGCGTCCAAGCCACGAAGGGTGAAATACTCCAAGGCGAGCTCTGCATGGAGACTCAAGCGAACAGTTTCCAGGTCGGCCGCACTGGCCTGGGCCTCAGCGCGGCTCGATTCCACGGTCTTGCGGACCCTGCCCCATACGTCGGCTTCGTACGAAATGTCCCCTGACACAACAAAGTCTGAATAATTACTCGGCGAAGTCGCGCCACGCAGCGCGCGGTTTGACGACTGGCGCTGCCGGGAAGCAACGCCGCCCGCCGCGACTTGCGGGAACTCGGCGGCGCGTGAAAATTTCAATGCCGCGCGCGCTTGCAGAAAACGGTCCTGCGCGGCACGGAGCGTCTGATTCGAAACAGTCAATTTG
>WNFA01004289.1_pt1 | contig 11910 bp, 12 predicted proteins | sample 5400481 | NCBI WGS metagenome assembly WNFA01 (sample SAMN13153340, study PRJNA577476) | soil metagenome | isolation source: 120 cm saprolite under Douglas fir tree site 2 hole 1 replicate 2 | place: USA:California | collected 2015-04-18
AAAACCGTAATCGTGAAAAGCGATCCGGCGCTGCATCAGGAGCAGTTTGATATCAACTGAAGGGCAGCTTTTAGCTATTAGCTCCTAGCTCTTAGCTACAACCTAACAATTCTTCGATGGAAAGACGGGCGTCCTCGCCCGTCTTTTTTGTGTCCGATTGCGTAACGCAGATTCGGCGTTGCACAATGACACTCCGGACAGGAGACATCGTGAGGAGACTCATGCGCGTTTTTCTTTTGATTGGAGTGCTCTCATTTGCATTCACGCTGTCTGTGGGATCCGCCGCAGCGCAAGTTGCTGTTCAAAAACTGAAAACTCGCAACGTTGTCCTGATCGTCAGCGATGGATTGCGCTGGCAGGAGATCTTTACCGGTGGCGATCCGGCCCTGATGGACAGCGAGGCGGGGGTCTTTCTTGTTGCTGGCGGCACCGCGCCAGTTTCAAGGCTGGGGCCGATACTCGGGGTCAGAATCGCCCTGGCAGGGATGGGCCGGCCGGCTTGGCGATGCCGATTGAACGTGAAGGGAAGCCGTAGTGGCGATCGAGAGTAGTAGTGCCGCGCACCGTTTCGCAATCGCATGCCGCCTCCGGTGCAAAGAAGTCTTTGTGCAAAAATCAAGTTGCAAAAAATCAAAGACTGACGAAGAGGCAAAATGTCACCAATGCGGCTTAGCTCTTGCGGCCGGCGATCATGAGTCCGGCTCCGACCACCAGTATCACGGCACTGATAGCGGGCGAGACTTTTTCGCTGTCATGGGTCTGAACCCCGATATTGATGTCGCCCGCTTTGATGCCGTGATTTTCGGAATGCGGAATCGCAATGAAGAACGACAGGATTCCCAGGATCATCACCGCGAGCCCCACTGCAAATAGAGCCTTCATCGGAAGACCTCCTGTTTGAACTATACTCCGCAGACGCGAACCATCCATCGAGCCGCTTGAGATGCGGGCAGGTGGGGATGGGATGCTTAGAGCCTTCTAATCCGGACTTTTTCGGGCAGGAGTCTCAGCCCGCGAAATCCCGGGCAAACTCGACCAGGCTGCGCAACGCGATTCCTGATGGACCCTTTGCGATCCAGGGCTTTTGCTCTTCTGTCCAGGCGGTACCGGCGATGTCGAGGTGCAGCCAGGGCGTGTCCTCGGCGAACTCCTTCAGGAACATGGCGGCGGTGATGGCGCCACCCCAGCGTCCACCGGAGTTGACGATGTCGGCGATGTTGGAACGGATGATTTCCTTGTATTCGTCGTCCAGCGGCATGCGCCACATCTTTTCGCCCGCCTTGTCCAGGGCCTTGCTGAAACGGGCGTACATGGGATCGTCATTGGCGAAAATGCCGGCATTGATGGAACCGAGCGCGACTACGACCGCGCCGGTGAGCGTCGCGGCGTCGATCAGGTGAGTGCAGCCGAGTTGGCGTGCGTAGTAGAGACCGTCCGCCAAAACCAGGCGGCCTTCGGCGTCAGTGTTGATAATTTCGATGGATTTACCGGACATGGCAATCTGCACGTCGCCCGGCTTCTGCGCCTTGCCCGAAGGCATATTTTCCGTGGCCAAGATGATCGCCGTGATTTTCAGTTTGGGCTTGAGTAGGGCGATGGCGCGCATAGCGCCGATCATGGTGGCTCCACCGGCCATGTCGTATTTCATTTTTTCCATCCCGTCGGCGGGCTTGATGGAAATACCTCCGGTATCGAAGGTGATACCCTTGCCAACCAGTCCCAGCACCGGCTTCTCCGGAGCGCCCGCGGGTTCGTAGCGCAAGACAATCAGCGCCGGTGGTTCGTCCGAGCCCTGGGCCACGCTCCAGAACGCTCCCATCTTGAGTTCTTTGATTTTGTCAGCGCCGTAGACTTCGCACTTCAGCCCTACCTCCGCTGCCATCTTTTTCGCGCGATCGGCGAGGATGGTCGGGGTCATGCGGTTGGAAGGCTCGTTGACCAGGTCGCGAGTGAAGTTTTGCGATTCGCCGATGATGGCGGACTCGTCCATGGCCTGCTGAAGTTTCGCTTGGTCGCCGCGAGCAACCACGGTGAGGGCGTCGATCTTCTGATCCTTGCGGTCGCTCTTGTAGTAGTCAGGATCGAAGTTGCCGACAAACGCGCCTTCCACGATGGCCTTGACCGAGTCTTCGATCTTCAGTCCGGCTTCCGGAGCGAGGATGGCGAAGCTGCGCAAGCCCTTCGACTTGAGCGTGCGCACGGCAGCGCCCGCAAGCCGGCGGAGTTCGAAAGCGGAGAAACTCTTGGCTTTACCGCCGCCAAGCAGCAATAGCCGCTTGGCTTTCAGTTTCGCCGGGTGGTGGAGCAGCGTGGTCTCAAACGACTTGCCAGTCACTTCGCCGCTGGCGATGACGTCGGCAGCTGCTTCTTTAACGGTGGCGTCGGAGGTTTCGACGGAGACTTGAGGCTTGTCTTTTTCGCCCCGATCAAGTGCGATGGCGACCAGACACTCGGTTTCGACTTCTGCGGGAGCGGAGAAGGAAAGGTTGGTTTTCATTTTGTGTGCTTCCAGTATCGTCGGCGGGAAGGGAATTAGGCAAGCCGGGAGCCGGAAATCAGAGCGCAACAATCGTGATTCCCAGGTTCCGCCTGCCCAGATCGTGATCTTGTTTCAATTCCGGGTGAGCCTTGATCAGCGTCCACGACTGCTCGTCAGATTTGGCCCAGTTCTCGCCGAAGATGCAGGCGCGGACCTCTCCACGACTGGTCATCTCGGTCAAATGTCTCTGCACAGCGATGCGAATCTCGCCGCCAGACCCGCTCGATCCATAGCCATGGACGAGCTTCATGACGACGTTTCCTGACTGACGGGAGCTTGCGAGTTCCCGGTCTAAATGTTGTAAGGCTTCGGAGACGGTTGGCATTCCGGCTTTGAGGTTGATGGTTTTAATTGTGTGGCCTCAGTTGTTAAGGTACCGCAGCGGCTGAGGCCGTGCTTGGGAAGGGCCCTATGCAGCGCTGAAGCGCTGCTCCACCCAAATCCGTGCCGAACCGGCGCGCTGGTCCCAGATTGCCTTGCCGCCGTGTTTCTGCTGCCACAATGTGCCTCGCAGAGCACAATCCGCAATCTTCCCGCTTCTCCTAACCCTCACCTGGTCAGTGCCTTCCGCTATGGCCGCTCCCCTGCGATCTCTCTGGTGGGCAGCGACCCAGGAGGAAAATATGACGCAACTTAACTTGTCCGGCAGGCAGTCAAACAATACGCAGCAGCAGAAGCCGTCCTCGGACCTCGAAGACGGATCGATCAAGAACCAGACTGTGGGTGCGCTGGGAGCGCTCGCCATGTTTGTGGCAGTGATCGTCATTGCGAGCTGTTCCCGAAGCAACAAGCCCGTAGCGGTGCAGCAACCCATCCAACCCTCGGCGCCGGTCTCGGCCCCTGCGGTAACAGTCCCAGCCACGGTTCCGGCGCCGGTGCTGGCGAAGGCAAAGGCAAAGAAACGCCGGGCGGCAACACTTTCTTACGTCAATCCCGAGTATGGAATCTCTTTCAACTTTCCTCGAAACTATCAGTTGACGACGGGGAAAGAGGTACAGGTTGCATCCGCGACCTCGGGGCCGTTCCAGATGGACTTTGTCCATCCCGGTGGAGTGACGCTCGCGGGCGTGAAGCTTCCTGACAACGCGTATCCTGGAACCGACTTCAAGTCCGCCTTTCTCAACCTCAGCGTGAATCCAGGCATGACGTCCGAAGCCTGCACGCAGTTCTCTTTCCCCGACGCGAGTGCCGGAACCGACGGGTCGTCTCAAGTAAAAACCGCCCAGGCAAAAACTGGCAAAGTAAGAATTGGCGGCGTTGAGTTCGACCAGACTGAAAACTCCACGGCTGCCATGATGAAACAGACCGACGCCAAGTACTATCACGCGTTCAGCAACGGGACCTGCTACGAATTTGCGCTGGGCATTGCAACCGAAGGCGACGGAAACGTGGAAGGGACCACGCCCGTCGATCGCAAACAGGTGTTTGGCAAGCTGGAAAAAATCCTGGCCACCGTGAAGCTGCAGCCCACCGTGATGCCGGAAACTGCGCCACTTCCGTCGGCAGGAATTACTGCCCCGGCGGACTCCGCCCGGCCTGACACAACCAAGAATCCGGAAAGCAGCGAGAATGACCGGAACTTCTAACTCTGCGGGCGATCCGCAGCGAGGTTTTCCGGACTGCCGGCAGTAGACGGCAGTCCGGTCCCCGTTTTGTCCGCAGGCTGGTACCTCTTGAATCCGGCGCGTTGCATGCCTCGAATCGCTTCCGGGTTTTTCATGAAGGTCTCCCAGACGAAGCCGGTGCGAGCGTTCTCCGCCATCAGCAAGGTGATCCCTGTATCGATGGCCACCACGTCACTGTCAAACCAGCCGCGCAGCGGGTTGAAGGCATTCACGAACCCGTACGTGCTCCACGCCATCGGGTAGTGACTTCGGATATTGCGGAGAACCCGCATCACCGGTTGCGTCAGAAACGGCAGCGAACCAGCGGCCGCGCTGGGGACCACGCTTCCATCAATCGGCCCGATTGCTGGGGGGCCGCCCCACACTACGTAACCCTTTTCCGAATCCGATGCGGTGATGCCCCAGAGGTCGTCGCTGTAGTCAGGGAACTGTGCCGCCAGTTCAACGCAGAAACGGCGATGCACGTCGGTGGCGATGGCGGAGTTTTGAAAGTAGTCGGCGTAGCGGTCCCGTTTGCCGCGGAAATCAAACCAGGCCTGCGAATACTGGTGCACAAACAAGGGGGCGAAAGAACCGATGTAGCGCAGCCCGTCATATTCAAATATGTTTCGCTTCCAGGCGTCCCAGGTTTCCGCTTTGAGGGGATGGGAAGAGGATCCCATGCCCAGCAGATACATCATCATCAGTTCGCTATAGTAGTCCCAGCGATAGGGCAGAAAGCCGGCTTCGGGCAGCCATCCGTGGGGCAGCAGAGTGGTGTCTTCCGAGAGCCAGGTCCAGTCCACACGATCAAAGATGGCGTGGGCCAGATCGCGAATTTCGGAACTCTCGAAGTGCTGCCGGCAACTTAAGATCCCGCACAGCAGAATGGCAGTGTCCACCGAAGATATTTCCGAGTCCCACAAGCGCTCGCCGGTATGGACGTTGGCGAAGTGATAGAAGAATCCGCGATGGTTGGGCAGGGTTTTCCAAAGAAAATGCAACGAATTCAGCACCCGGGCGCGCGCCTCGTTCAGTGAAATATAGCCGCGCTGTTCTCCGATGCAAATCGCCGAGAGACCGAAGCCCGTGGCCGCGATGCTGGCCACGACTGCATTGTCGGTGGATGCCTTGCGGGCGTTGCAGCGGTCCTTGACCAGGCCGGTCTGCGGATTGGCCTGCTCCCAAAAGTAGCAAAAAATGGTTCGCTCCAAATCCTCCAGGAACTGGTCGTCATCCGGCGAAAGAAAGGTCTTGACCGGTGGGGGCGCGGGACGGGGATGCTGTTCCGGGGCCGGCGAAAAGGGTGCGGGTGGCGAGAGCGAAGTCAATCCCAATTTTGCCAAAGGCAGACACATTCCCATGCCGGCAACCTGTCGTAGCCATTCCCGGCGGGAACGTCGGCTGGGGCTGAACTTCCTGTCGTCCACCTGACAAATCTAAATGATCCTGACCCGAGGAACGATCACGGACGAAAATCGAAGGTAACAGGAATGGTTACACCGCCTGAGCCTAAAGAGCTTGACGAAACCGGGGGCGAGACTAAAAATCTGGATGCGGCCCTGCGTCGTAAAATGTCTGCTGAAGGTGGCCGGGTGGCCGGCGAGATGATTGGCGAGACGATTAGCAAGATGAGCGGCAAACGGAAGCTGGTGACCGTGGCGGCTGGCCTGGTCTCGGTGGGAGCGATTCTCGCTGGAATTCTATGGACCCGTCCCCATACCCGCCCCATGTCGCTGCGCGGCGCAGTGATCCGGCAGGATGCCGACCCCAAGAAAGAGCTGCCGGTTGCCGATGTGGAGGTAGTCGCGGTCGCCAATGGTTCGGTCCTGGGCGAGGGCAAGTCGGATTCCTCCGGATTTTTCACGGTCACATTGCGCACCCGCCTCTGGATCGGCCGGGCAGTCACGCTGAAGTTCAAGCACGCGGATTACCAGCCGCTGGAAATGCCCGAGTTCATTGGAGACAAGGTCTACGTGGCCCACCTGGTGCCGGTCCCTCATGAAGCCCATGCTCCCAATCGCCCCGATATCACGGTGTCCAATGTCACGGCCAGGTATTCCATCAAGTCCACGACCGCGGCCAACGTAGGCAGCAGGGTAACCACTTTCGAAGTCGCGAATACGGGGAACGTGCCCTGCAAGAAGCAGCCTCCGTGCTCGCCTGACGGGAAATGGAAGGCTTCGATGGGCTCAGCCACCCTGGATGCCGGAGAAGGCTACGAATTCCGCAATGCCCGCACCTCGTGTATTGCGGGCCCCTGTCCGTTCACCAAGATCGAAGACGAAGACTTTTCCCAAAACGGCCGCACCATCAGCGTGTCGGCTCGCAACTGGTCGGACACCGCGACCTTCCTGTTGGAGGCTGAGGTGTTTCATCCCATGGTGAGCGACATGGTGCGCACGTCTTATCCCGTGAAGTTCGGCCAGGCGTTGAATTTCACGGTGCCAGGATCTGCGGAGGGAGTAACCATTCAAGCCGAAATCAATGGAGAAGCGATCACGTTTCCGCTCGGACCGAATCTCTACCTGAGCTGGGCCGACTGCAACGCCCGCGTCAACATCGACCAGACGAAAGTCTTCCGCTGCGAGCTCAAACCCGGCTACCGGTTCCCGTAATACATTTCCGGCGTTCTCGTTTCCGCATCCGACCGGAAAATTGGCTTTATCATAAGTCCGATGTCCAAACCTCGTCGCAACTCATTTCCTTTACCGCTGGACGACGCTCTCTTCGCCATCAAAAAGCGCAAGCCCGTTCCCCATGAGTTCGTGCTGGACGCGGTCGCTCTGCTATCGCCACGGACCCGGCCAATGTTCGGCTGCCTTGCGGTCTATGTCGAAGACAAGATTGTCCTCGTACTGCGCGACAAGGGCGAAGAGACGGCAGACAACGGGGTGTGGCTCGCCACCACCCAAGAGCATCATGAGAGCCTACGCCGCGAGTTCCCGAACATGCGCTCAATTCGGGTGCTGGGGAAGAAGGTTACGGGCTGGCAAGTCCTTCCGGTGGATGCGCCGGACTTCGAGGCGGCGGCGCTGCGCGCCTGCGAGCTCATCGTTGCCAGGGACCCTCGAATCGGCAAGGTGCCGGGGGCGTCACGCGCCGCGCGGCCGAAAACCAAGAAGGCGAGGAAATCCTTGAAGCAGGCGAAGACACCCAAAGCGGCGGGTGGCCGTGAAGGCGGTGCTTAAAGGATCCGTTCGGGAATTGGTTCAGCGTGACCCAGCCGAAGATTTACTGAGGACGGATGAGCGCAGCTCAGCCGGGTTTATTCTCGAATGATGGAAGGCTGGGGTAAAATAACGTCATGGAAATCCGCCTCAGGCCCGAACTGGAGGAATTGATCAAGCAGGATGTCCAGCGAGGTTCCTACCAAACGGTAGATGAATTTGTGGAGCGCGCGGTTTCAATGCTTCATGAACAGGAGGCTTGGCTAGCCCAGAATCGCGCAGAGATTGCAGCCAAGATCGACGAAGGCTACGCCGCTGCCCAGCGCGGAGAATTGATCGAAGCGGATGCCGTACGTTCCAGGCTCACTGAGTTGAAGCGCCCACACTCCGATAAGCCGCACCAGGGATGAGCGGTTACCAGTTCACGCCTCAAGCTGTAGCCGATCTCTTCGACATCTGGAGTTTCATAGCGCAAGACAATCCAGTGGCAGCCGACCAGGTAGAGGACGCAGTCTTTCGGGCTTGTGACTTTCTCGCCGATTCGCCGCTGGCGGGACGAATGAGGAAAGAGTTGACTCCTCTTCCTGTCTGCTTCTGGGTCCTGCAGGCGTATCCAAACTACCTGATTGTGTACGACCCCGAAAAGAAGACTCTGCAAATCATTCGCATCCTTCACGGTGCTCGCGACCTTCCCTCGCTTCTTCCGTAGAGTTGAATGATCGGGCATAAACACCACGCGTAAGAATCGCCCGCTACAATTTGACGGCAAATCAGGAATTTTTGGTTTGGTCGATTTGCTCGATGGGGCGACGATTCTTGATCCCAGCCCTACCTTTCCGGTATCCCGTCCGAAAAAATGGTGGCTGGCCGAAGCTGGGGCGAGTTGGACACGTAACGAACTCTACCTTCCCTTGTGAGAGCGGGCGATGGCTTCCCGGGCCTCGCTGTCGGCGGTGCGGCGGCGTTCGGTTTCGCGCTTGTCCCACAGTTGTTTGCCTTTGGCCAGCGCAAGTTCCACTTTCACCCGGCCGTTTTTGAAATACAGGCGGGTGGGAATCAGGGTGAGCCCTTTCTGCTGGGTCTTGCCGATGAGCTTGCGGATTTCCTCCTTATGGACGAGCAGCTTGCGGGTGCGCAGCGGCGCATGGTTGAAGATATTGCCGTGCTCGTAGGGTCCGATGTGGCAGTTCAGCAGCCAGAGTTCGCCATCTTTGAGCAGCCCGTAGGCGTCTTTGAGGTTGGCGCGGCCGTCGCGGACAGACTTGACCTCGGTCCCGGTCAAGGCCACTCCGGTCTCGAACTTTTCCAGCAGAAAGTAATTATGAGACGCGGCCCGGTTCACCGCAGCATCACGCTCCCCGGCCGCTGTGGGGTCGCGGCGGGGATTCTTCTCCGGCTTGGGCTTGGTTTGATGTGCGGGCTGGCGGGCCATGGCAGTAACTAGGTTATCTCACCGCGAGAAAACGCGCCTGGGTCAACAAAAATTAGGTCAACAGAAATTAGGTTGACGGAGATTGGGTCAAAGGAAATTGGGGTGGTTGCAAAACGCGCGCGCCTGCACTTGTGCATCCGAATACATAGAACCGTGTCCCAACGCGTGCGGATGCTTTCCCGAAAATGGCCTTGCGAGTAACGCTACAGGGACTAAGACTAATGAGTTTAACTGCTACCACAGCAGTCACTTCCACCGCTGAGGAGCGATGCTATAATCAGCCAGCTTACGTCTCCAACAAGCGCATATTCAGCGGCCTAGCCCGGGGTTGTTGGCCGATCCCCGAGGGAAGACTGCCTGCGAGGGACCAGTGAAGACACGCCTGATTCGCCCGGCAGCTATCGTATTGCTGGTCGTGGCCGTAACCTTACCCGGCGCCGCCGACAGTGCCAAGTCCTTATACAACAAGGGAAAGGACGCCGAGGCTCGCCAGAATTACGAAGCGGCTTACGACTTCTACAAGCAAGCCTACGAGCAGAAGCCAAGAGATTTGGCCTACCGGGCATCGTATGAACGGACCCGTTTTCTGGCTGCGGCCTCGCATGTGCATCGCGGGCAACTGCTGCGCGAGGCGGGCAAACTGCAGGAAGCCCTGATCGAGTTCCAGAAGGCGGCCGAGATCGATTCCTCCAGCTTCATTGCGCAGCAGGAAATGCGGCGCACCCAGAAAATGATCGATGCCGGCAATGCCACCCCGCCGAGTCCCGCGACCCCGCCGCCGCCCACCGGGCTGCAAAAGCGTGTGCAGGAGGCCCAGGGGCCAGTTGACCTGGCCGCGATCTCAAACGTCCCCATTACCCTCAAACTCACCGAAGACACCAAGGTCATTTACGAGACGGTGGGCAAGCTGGCAGGAATCAACGTGTTGTTCGATCCCGACTACACTTCGCGGCGGATCAAAATCGAGCTCAACGGGGTCACCCTGCAGGAGGCGCTGGAGATCATCGCGCTGGAATCGAAAACCTTCTGGCGGCCGGTGACCACCAATACCATCTTCGTGGCCTCGGACAATCCCGCCAAGCGCAAGGAAGTTGAACAGAGTGTGATCAAGACGTTTTACTTGGCCAACCTGTCTCAACCCACAGAACTGCAGGATGTGGTGAACGCGCTGCGGCAAATTCTGGAAATTTCCCGCATTCAGCCTCTGCCTTCGCAGGGAGCGCTGGTAGTGCGGGGAACCCCCGACCAGATCGCGCTGGCGGAAAAACTGGTCGGCGACCTCGACAAGGCACGTCCGGAAGTGATCGTGGAAGTGGCCATCATGCAGGTGAGCCGCGACAAGACGCGGAACCTGGGAATCAGTCCACCGACCAGCGCCACTGTCGCCTTGCAGAACAATATCAACACCACGACGAGCACCGCGACGACCACGACCAGCTCTTCGAGCACTTCGGGAACCGCGAACCAGATCAACCTGAACCGGTTGGGGAACCTGAAGGCAACCGATTTCACGGTCACCATTCCGCCGGCGACGGCAACGGCGTTGTTCAGTGACAGCAGCACCAAGCTGATCCAGAACCCGCAGATCCGCGCAGTCGATGGGCAGAAGGCTTCGCTCAAGATCGGCGATCGCGTCCCGGTGGCTACCGGGTCGTTCCAGCCCGGCATCGGCGGCGTAGGCATCAATCCGCTGGTCAACACCCAATTTCAATACCTTGACGTCGGCGTGAACATCGACATCACGCCCAAGGTGCATGCCGGCCGCGAAGTCACGCTGAAAGTCTCCATGGATATTTCGTCGGTGACCGGGCAGTCGAACATTGGCGGCATCAGCCAACCGGTCATCGGCCAGCGCAAGATCGAACATGAGATTCGCCTCAAAGAGGGCGAAGTGAACATCCTGGGTGGGATACTCGAGGATCAGGACATCCGGTCGCTGAGCGGCATTCCCGGGCTGGCGCAGATTCCAATCCTGAAATATCTCTTTGCCCAGAGCAATGTCGAGCACAAGGAAAACGAGATTGTCTTTGCCCTGATTCCCCACATCATCCGGGCGCGAGACGTAACCGACCTCAATGAAAAGGCCCTCGAAGTGGGGACAGCCTCCGCCATCGAGCTACGGCGCGCCAGTCAAGCGCCACCGCCCCCGACGCCCGAGCCAGCTCCGGCAACGGCACCGGCTCCGACCACCGAACAGGCCCCGGCGGCCGCGCCCCAGAATCCACCAGGCGCAGCCAGTTTCGTGTTTGAACCGGCTACCATCACCCAGGCGGTTGGGTCCACGTTCGCGGTCAATGTGCTGCTGAAAGGGGCGCAGAATGTGTATTCCGTGCCCTTGCAGGTGAGCTACGATCCCAAGGTTTTGCAGGTAGTGAACGTCTCGAACGGAGGGCTGCTCTCACAAGATGGCCAGACGGTGGCGCTGGTACATCGCGATGATGACACCACCGGCGCGCTACAAGTCACGGCAACACGCCCGCCGGGAGCGACCGGCATTTCCGGACAAGGCGCGGTCATCACCCTGACTTTCCTCAGTAAGGGAAGCGGGCAATCTACTCTGACCATCTCTAAAGGCGGAGCGCGCGATCCGTCGATGCAGGCTTTGCCAGTGGCCGGGGCCGTGGCAACGGTCACGATACAATAGAGACGGCGTCACCGCAGTCTGGCGCCATCGAATGCCGCGTGGGCAAAGGTCGGGCGAACTCGCCCGGTGGGTCTGTCTGCACCCAGGCGCGAACCGTTCCCGAGAACTTAAAGTCCAGGCGATTTTCGACGATAATATCCTATGAAGTCTGTCGTTCTCAGACGCATTTCCGCATCCCGCCGACGTGGGTTCACGCTCATTGAACTGATCGTGGCCACCGCCATCCTGGTGATTCTGACCGGGCTGGCGATTCCCATGGCGCGGGTGGCCATCAAGCGGGAAAAAGAGCGCGAGTTGCGGCACGACCTGTGGCAACTGCGGGACGCGATCGACCGCTACAAGGACGCGGCAGACCGCCAGGCATTCCAGATCAAGGTGGGCAGCGAGGGATATCCGCCCGACCTGGACACCCTGGTCACAGGCGTGGACGTGGGCGGCAAGAAGGTGCGTTTCCTGCGCAAGATTCCCACCGACCCCATGACCAACTCCGCCGACTGGGGACTGCGTTCCATGCAGGATGA
>WNFA01004291.1_pt1 | contig 11907 bp, 10 predicted proteins | sample 5400481 | NCBI WGS metagenome assembly WNFA01 (sample SAMN13153340, study PRJNA577476) | soil metagenome | isolation source: 120 cm saprolite under Douglas fir tree site 2 hole 1 replicate 2 | place: USA:California | collected 2015-04-18
GCAACACCTACCGCCTGATCGACGTTCCCGAGCGCTCCGGCGTGCTCATACACTCGGCCAACTACATGGGCGACAGAACGATCGGACTGAAGTGCCAGTTGCTCGGCTGCATCGCGCTCGGAGAGAAGCGCGGCACGATGGACGGGCAGACGGCGCTCTTGCTCTCGTTTCCCGCGGTGCGCCGGTTCGAGCAATACCTGGACGGACAACCGTTTGAATTGGAGGTGGCAGATGCTTGAAATTATCGGAACGATATTCGGGTCTGTGTTTTCGGGCGGTGCTACGGGTCTGATCGGGGTTGCCTTGCAGCGCTATGCGGACTACAAGAACCGGCAGCTCGAAATACAGGCCGCCAAGGAGAAGTTCGAACACGATCTCGCCTTGAAGCAGGTCGACATGCAGATCATGGAAAAGGAGTGGGCCGGCCGGGTGCAGGTGGCGCAGACCGAAGCCGAAGCTGCGGCCGACGCCGCCGCCTCTCAGGCCTTCGCGGCGAGCTACGCGATGGAGCCGAAACGCTACAGCGAGGGCGTGCCGGTCGGCAAGGTCGGCGGAATCCTGCTGGTGCTGCTCGACTTGTTTCGTGGATTCGTGCGCCCTGCGCTGACGGTTTACCTGTGTGTCCTCACGACGATGATCTACTACCAGGCGCGGGAACTGATCGCCAACGAAGACCTCGATCCCGAGCAGGCGCTGAAGATCGAGAACCTGATCGTCGGGACGATCCTGTATCTGACGACCACCTGCGTGCTGTGGTGGTTTGGCACGAGGAACAAGCAGGAGCAGCCCAAGCTAGGCTAAGCGGGCGGTTGGGCCCGCATCGGGCGTGCGCCGGGCCGAGGGAAATCCGAAAGCCTCCCGGCGCCCTACTTCCCCGCCCGGTACACGATCTTTCCGCCCACCATCGTCATGATCGGCTTGATGTCCTTGATCTGCGCCGCCGGCACCACGAAATAGTCGCGGTCGAGGACCACCAGGTCCGCGTACTTGCCCGGTTGGATCGAGCCGAGGTTGCTTTCCTGGAAGATGAAGTGCGCATTGCTGCGGGTGTGCGCGATCAATGCCTCCGCGCGTGAGATCGTCTGGCGGTTCACCTGGCGCCCGCCGACCATGCGTCCGGTGACCGCGAACCAGAGCGTATAGAAGGGGTTCGAGGTCGTCACCGCGGTCGCATCCGAGCCGAGCCCCCAGAGGATGCCGCTTGCCTGCACGCGTCTGAAGGGAGGCATGTCCCACGCGCGCTCGCCGTGCACCTTGTGCATCAGCGCGCCCTGGATGAGCGGCCGGCTGTGCAGCCCCGCGTACATGCCGAGCCGCTTCATGCGCTCGAGCTGCGCGTCGGTCACCTGATCGAGATGCGAGAACGCCCAGCGCAAGCCCTTGATCGGCTCGACCTTGTTGATCGCTTCGAACTCGGCGAGATAGGCATCGATCGCGCTTTCCATCTCGACGTGGGCGTTCAGGAACATGCCGCCCTCGGCGATCGCCTGCGCGATGCGGCGCACTTCGCGCATCTCCTCGGGCCTGGCGACGAAATCGTTGCGCAGCAGATTGGTCGTCGCCGGTTGATACACGGACTCGCCCCAGCCGATGTTGTCGAAGGTGTCGCTGCCCTGAAACGGCGTGTGCTGCTGGATTTCGGCGAGCACCTTGCCCACTTCCGCGGGCGTCGCCGGCTGGCGGATCGTGGTCCAGAACACGCGCGCGTTCAGCTCCCCGCGATCGGCGAGGGTCTTGTAGGCATCGTAGTGCTTCTCGCTCGTCCCGCGCCCGCCCGCGTCGTACCAGGCGGTGATGCCCATCGCGTTCAACTCGGCGACGAATTTGCGCACGTTCGCGAGCCACTGCTCCCTTTCCGGCAGCGGAATCTTCGCCGCCACGAAGGCGACCCCGCCCCCGCCCCGCACGACGCCGGTCGGATTGCCGCTTGCGTCCTTCTCGATCCGGCCGCCGCGCGGATCCGGGGTGGCGGCGTCGATGCCGGCGGCTTTCAGCGCGGCGCTGTTGAGATAGCTCTGGTTGTAGACCGCTTGCAGCACCACCGGGTTGGCGGGGGCGATGCGGTCGAGTTCCTCGAGCGCAAACCCGCGCGGGTCGTCGGTAAACTGCTCCTCCGACCAGCCGCCGAGCGTCACGATCCATTCGCCGGGCAGCGCTGCCCGCAGGCGCTCGGCAAGCATCGCCAGCGCTTGCCTGCGCGAAGCGACCCCGTCCAAGCGCATCTCCTGGTGCTCGGGCGCGCGGATGAAGTGGGCGTGATTGTCGATCAACCCCGGGATCACGGTCTGCTTCTTGAGGTCGATCACCTTCGTGCCGCGCCCCTGGAGCTCGAGCACATCGGCATTGTTGCCGACGGCGACGATGCGCTCGCCCCGGATCGCGACGCCTTGAAAGACAGCGAAACGGTCGTCGAGCGTTACGACCTTGCCGTTGAGGAGGATGGTGTCAGCGGGTTCGGCTGCGTGAGCAGGCAACATCAGGCCCCACCACATTGCCGCAAAAATGTACAACGCTCTTGTCATGAATCGTCCCCGGGGCGCCGGTCAGAGGCAGGGCAGGTTTGCGCTGCCCATCAGGATTTGCCTCGCGCAATCTCTTTCTCGGCGCGAAAGCGAAGCATTGTCGCCTACTTCCGGCGGAATGCCCACACCCCGGAGAGCCGATGCAGGCGGGCGTCCTCGAAGGCTCTGCAATGCGCTCTCGGCTTATTGGTACCGGCCGACGGCGGTGACGGACCTGGGACTCGATCCCGCAACCACGGTGGAGGGTGACAGGGGCGCCAACGCTCCGTTGAGGCCGATGGCGTATTGGGTGACCCCGGCGCTGCTTCGATCCGCAACGTAGACGAACGCTCCCGAGGGATCGACGGTGATGGCGCTGGGATTCGTCCCCGCCGCTACGCTAGCGGCGGCCAGGGGCGCGAGCGATCCGTCCGCGCCGATCGCGTATTGCGAAACGTCGTTGCCGGTTCCATTCGCAACGTAAACATATCTGCCCAAAGGATCGACAGCGAGAGACTGGGGCCCCGATCCCGCCGCGACGTTTGCGGCGGGCATGGGGGTCAGCGCCCCGTTCGCGCCGATCGCGTACTGCGAGACGCTGTTGCTGCCGCTGTTCGCAACGTAGACATATCGACCCGAGGGGTCCACTGCGAGGGATTGAGGCCCCGATCCCGCTGCCACGGCGGCGGTGGACATGGGCGCTAGCGAACCATCCGCGGCTATCGTGTACTGCGAGACGGTCCCGCCGCCGTTCGCGACGTAGACGTACCGGCCCGAGGGATCGACAGCGACGGATTGGGGAGCCGGTCCCGCGGCGACCGCGGCGGTGGACATCGGCGCGAGCGATCCACCCGTGGCGATCGTGTACTGCGAGACGCTATCGCTCCCGGAGTTCGCTGCGTAGGCGAACTTGCCCAGAGGGTCGACGACTGACGAGACGGGACTTGTCCCCGCCGCGACGGCGGCGGCGGCGGGCGTGAGCGAGCCATTGGCACCGATCGTGAATTGCGAGATATTGCCGCCGGCCGCGTTCGTCACATAGGCGAACTGGCCGGAAGGGTCGACGGCAAGGGATCGAGGACCCGATCCCGTCGCGACGGCGGCAGTCGACATGGGCGCGAGCGAACCGTCGGAACCGAGGGTGTACTCCGAGACGCTGTTGTCCCCTTCGTTGGCTGCGTAGGCGTAAAGGGGAACGAGTTGCACTGCGGCCGTGGTCATCGCAATCGACTGCGGGGCAGTTTGGCTGGGGACGGAGGATGGGGTGTTGCCCGTCAGCGAACCGTTTGCGCCGATCGCATATATCGAGACGGTGCTGCTACCGCGGTTTGCCACGTAGACGTGATGACCGGACGGGTCGACGGAAACGGATTGCGGACTCGATCCCGCCGCGATGCTTGCGATGGCCGTGAGCGATCCGTCCGTGCCGATCGCGTATTGGGAGACGTTGCCGCTGGTGATGTTCGCCACGTAGACATATTTGCCCGAAGGATCCGCCGCGATCGATTGGGGACCCGTCCCTGCCGCGACGTCCGCGGCGATAGGCGCAAGCGAACCGTCCGTGCCGATCGCGTACTGCGAGACGCTGTTGCCGGCTTTGTTCGCAACGTAGACATATTTGCCCGCGGGGTCGACGGCGAGGGACTGAGGATTCAAACCCGCGGCGACGGCAGCGGTGGACATGGGTGTGAGCGAGCCGTCCGTACCCACCGTGTACTGCGAGACATTGCCGCCATTGTTCGCAACGTACGCATACTTACCCGAGGGGTCGATGGCGGCGGACTGGGGATTCGTTCCCGCCCCGACGGTAGCGGTGGACATGGGGTTGAGCGAGCCGTCCGCGCCTATCGTGTACTGCGAGACATTGTTGCCGCCGTTGTTCGCCACGTAGGCATACCGGCCGGCCGGATCGATGGTCACGGAAAAGGGAATCGGCCCGGTCGCTACCGGAGTGGCGATTGAAGTGAGCGCACCGTTTGCGCCTATCCTGTACTGCGAAACAGTGCCGCTCGCGCTGTTCGCGACATAGACATGGCTTCCCGAAGGGTCGACCGCGACCGACTGGGGATTTCCTCCGGCGGCGGCCTTTCCGAGGTACTTGAGCCGTCCGCTCGAGACATCGGCGGCGTAGCTCGAGACGCTGCTGTCGCCGTTGTTGGCGACGAAGGCATAGAAGGCATGAACTGCATTGATGCAATTCACGGAGACGTTCGTGACGTTCGCTCCGGGGACCCTGCCGCTGCCGTTCGTCACCGAGCACGCTTGCCCGGAGGGCTGAGCGAGCACCGTGACGTTGTAGGGGGCGCCCTCGACGGCGCGCGTGGTAAACGTGAAGGAGCCGTTCGCGCTGATGCTGAGCTTGTTGCCGCCGTTGTTCTGAAGCACCAGGCCCGTGCCGGCCAGGCCCGCGACCGCGCCGCCGACAGTGTAGGTCCGCGCACACCCGGAACACGCGGCGAGCAGCGCGCCCAGCAGCGAAACACGCAGGACAGTGGCGGCCTTGATAGATATCGCCAAATGGGATCCCTTCGATTCTCGATCTTAACGCAGACCGGGCGAGGCGACAGGTTGGAAGCTCGCCGGATTCTGACGATATCCGTGGGGATTCCGACGACTTTATATAAAATTGCGATTCAGGAGGAGGTCACGAATGCAAAGAGTCGCGCTCGCCCTGCTCGCCGCCTTGCTCGCGTTCCAGAGCGCGGCGCAGGACTATCCGTCGAAGCCGGTGCGCGTCTTCGTTCCCTCGAGCCCTGGGGGCGCCTCGGATATCGCCGCGCGGCTGGTGAGCCCGAAACTCGCCGAAGCGCTGGGGCAGCCGTTCGTCGTGGAAAACCGCGTCGCCTCCGGCGGTATCGTGGGCACCGCGCAGCTCGCGAAATCGCCCGCGGACGGCTACACGATCATGTTGACCTTCGACACCTTCGCCAGCAATCCGCACATGTACAAGGAGCTGCCCTACGACGTGGTGAAGGATTTCGCCCCGATCATGCAGCTCTCGCGCTACCCGCAGGTCCTGGTGGTACATCCGAGCCTCAACGTCAGGACGGTCCCGGAATTCGTGGCCTACGCCAAGGCCAACGGCGCGAAGATGAACTTCGGGTCCGCGGGACCGGCTTCCTCGAGCCGGCTCGCGTTCGAGCTCTTCAAGGATACGGCGGGCATCCAGATCGACCCGATCCACTACAAGGGCGGAGGTCCCGCCATCAACGATCTGGTCGCTGGAACGGTGCACGTCATGCTGATCCAGGCAGGGGGCGCCATCCACCAGAACATCAGGGCCGGAAAACTCGTGGGCCTCGCCACGAGCAGCCGGCAGCGCACGCCCCAGTATCCAGATCTGCCGACGATCGCCGAGTTCTATCCCGGCTTCGAAACGACCTCCTGGGTCGGGCTGATCGCGCCGGCGGGCACGCCGCATCCGGTGATCGAAAAGCTGAACGGCGCCCTCTCGAAGATCCTCTCCACGGAGGACATGAAGGACAAATTCCGCCTCCAGGGCGGGGACATCGTCGCGAGCACCCCGGAGCAGTTCGGCGAGCTGATCAGGTCCGAGTCGGCGAAATGGGGCAAGGTCATTCGCGAGAGGAACATCAGGATCGACTGATCCCGCGGGCCTGCGTTCGCTAGCGGGCCGGGCCCCTCACTCCGAGATCCTCGGCGATCGGCCGCCCGGGATAGTGAAACGCGATCGGCCCGTCGGGCTGCGCGTGCATGAACTGATGAACGTAGGCATCCTTCGAGGTCAGCATCTCATCGGGGGTCCCCTCGCCCGCGACCACGCCGTCGGCGATCACGTAGACGTAATCCACGAGCTTCACCGCCTCGCTCACGTCGTAGCTCACCACGACGGAGGTCGCGCCGAGCGAATCGTTCAGCTGCCGGATGAGATTCGCGATCACGTTGATCGAAATGGGATCGAGCCCCCCGAAGGGCTCGTCGTACATCGCGAGCATGGGATCCATCGCGATCGCGCGCGCGAGCGCCACGCGGCGCGCCATCCCTCCGGAGAGATCGCTCGGCATCAGGGCCTGCGTGCCGCGCAGGCCGACCGCGTGCAGCTTCATCAGCACGATCCTGCGCAGCACGCTCTCGGGGAGCTCGGTGTGCTCGCGCATCGGGAAGGCGATGTTCTCGAAGACCGACATGTCGGTGAAAAGCCCCCCCGCCTGGAACATCATCCCCATCTTGCGGCGCAGCGCGTAAAGGGCATGCGTGTCGAGCTCATGGACCACCTTGCCCGAGACCTTGACCGTGCCGCGGTCCGGCTTCGCCTGGCCGCCGATCAGCCGAAGCAGCGTCGATTTCCCCGAGCCGCTTGCGCCCAGGATCGCGACGAGCTTGCCGCGCGGAATCCTGAGGCTCAGGCCCTTCAAGAGCTTCCTCGTGCCGTAGGAGAATTCGACGCCGGAGATCTCGACCAGATTTTCTGTGGCGGTGTTCATGTCGGCTGTCATTCGGCCTGGAGCAGCGCCACGGTGCCCAGCCCCCCGTCCGCGCAGATGCTCACCACGGCGCGGGTTCCTTTGGGCATCGCCGCCAGTTCCTTCACCGCCTGCGAGAGGATGCGCGCGCCGGTCGCGCCGAACGGATGACCCAGGGCCACGGAGCCGCCGTGGGGATTGAGCCGTTCCCACGGAAACTTGCCGAGGTTCGCTTCCACTCCCGCTTTCTCGCGACGGAAGCTTGCGCTCTCCAATGCGGCCACGTTGCACAGCACTTGCGCGGCGAACGCCTCGTGGATCTCCCACAGCGCGATGTCGCCGTAGGCGAGGCCGTTTCGCGCGAGCATGCGCGGAATCGCGTACGCGGGTGCCATGAGCAATCCCTCGGTGAAGACGTTCACCGCCGCGATCTCCCAATCGACAAGGCGCGCGCGCGGGACGGAGCCGGGCAGACGTCTGATCCCCGTGCCGGTGGCCACCCACAGACCCGCCGCGCCGTCTGTAAGGGGCGAGGCATTTCCTGCGGTGATCGTGCCCTTGCCGCTCTTTCTGTCGAAGGCCGGCTGCAGCTTCGCCAGACGCTCCAGACTCGTGTCGGCGCGCGGGAAGCCGTCGCGCGACATGCCTTCGACCGGAACGATCAGATCGTCGAAGAACCCGGATTTCTGGCCTGCGATCGCCTTCTCGTGGCTGGCAAGCGCGATCTTGTCCTGGGAATCGCGCGCGATCTTCCAGGTCTGGGCCATTTCCTCGCAATGCTCGCCCATGCTCTTGCCGGTGGCACGGTTGGCCACGGCAAGAATGTGCAGGCGGATGTCGCGCGTCCGGAGCTTCTTGAACAGCGCAAGGCGCTGCGCCAGCGAACGCGCCTGCGAAAAGCGCCTCAGCCAGTCGGAAAAGTTCTGCGAGAGCCCGATCTGCACGCGGCTCATGCTCTCCACGCCGCCGACGAGCGCGAGTTCCTTGCCGCCGTGCCCGAGCATTCCTGCCGCCTCGAAAGCCGCGACCATGCTCGTCGAGCAGGCAAGCACCGTGGAAAACGCCGGGAGGGTCTGGTCGAGGCCCGCCTCGATCTGCACTTCGCGCGCGATATTGGAGTAGCCGAGGTTCGGAATCACCGTCCCCCAGACGAGCAGGTCCGGTTTCACGGCGGGCTGCCCTCCGGTCATCGCCCGCATGACCGGGACCGAGAGCGCGACCGCATCGAGCGGCGCGAGCGGGCCGTCCACCCGCGCGAACGGCGTGCGCAGGCCGGCGGCGAGCCAGAGTTCGTGACCGTTCATGGTGCCTCATTATGTATCGGATCGCGACGCTCGGCCAGGCGTGCCGCGGCTGTAAGGGCGGCTCGGTTCTTACGACTCACGCAAGCGGCTGCGGGAATTGCGGCCCAGAAAGGCGGTCTATACTGCTGGCTTACGGAGGTGAAAAAATGGATCGTCGCAACTGGTTGAGAGGCTTGACGGCACTGTCCCTGGCGGGTTTCGGTGCCGCAGGATGGGGACAGAAGCCCGCGAAAGGAGCCGTGAAAGTGGAAGACCTGCAAAAGAACTGGAAAACCCTGCTTGCCGAAGGAGCGGACGTGGCCGCGAGCGCCGAACCGCTCAAGCTCCCGGACGCCGAGTGGAAAAAACGCCTGTCGCCCGCGGCCTACGACGTGCTGCGCCACGAAGGCACCGAGCGGGCCGGCACGAGCCCGCTCGACCGCGAGAAGCGTCCCGGCGTGTTCGTGTGTGCGGGCTGCGGCCTACCGCTATTCACTTCCGCGATGAAATTCGACAGCGGCACCGGATGGCCGAGTTTTTTCACCACGATACCGGGCGTGTTCGCGACCACGACCGACCGCAAGCTCTTCATGGAACGCACCGAATACCATTGCGTGCGCTGCGGCGGGCACCACGGCCACATCTTCGACGACGGGCCCGAGCCGACCGGCCTGCGCTATTGCAATAACGGCGTGGCGCTGCGCTTCATACCCAAGGGGCCGGCACAGAAACCGGCCTGACCGCCCGCGAGCGAAGGCGCGCGACTCAACTCCCCTCGCGCCTCGCGAAATCGGGAATCCTTAAGCGGCGGAGCCGCGGAATTCCGCGGCTCCGGCCTCTCGCAGCGACGGGTTTCCCTATCGCGCCCCTGCTCTATCTATATATCGACGCGGAGGGTGCGTTGCGCCTTCCATGCGCTGTAGACCAGGAGAAGGGTGAGGAGCACCGCTGTGACTGCGAACACCGAGTAAGCCATATTCGACGGCGACAAGGCGATGCCGGTTGCCGGGACGGCTTCCTTCGTGGGCTCCATCAGCACCGCGTACATCCCGGTGTAGTGCATGCCGCACACCGCGATTCCCATGACGATTGCGCTGCCGAAGCGCTGCAGATTGCCGCGCAGATTGAACGCGAGCCACAATGCCACCGTCGCAGCCACCACTGCGATCACCAGAGAGGCGGTGAACAAGGTGGGGTCGTAACTGATCTTGGCCGGCATGATCATCGCGGCCATTCCCGTGTAATGCATCAACGCGACGCCCAGCCCGGTCAGGACTCCCCCGAGGGGCAGGTTCCACGGGCCGCCGTCGCTGCGTCCCACGATGAACAAGCCGATCGCGGGTGCGACCACGGCGAGAATCAACGAAGTGATGGTGAGCGCGGGGTCGTAGGCCACCGGCATCCCCATGTCGGCCGCGTTCATTCCGATGAAGTGCATGGACCAGATCGCGCCGCCGCCCAGCGCGATCGATGCGCCGGCCACGGAACCGATCACCGCCGTCCAGGTCCGCGCCTGCGGGATCGCGATGGCGAGCTGCAGCGCCGTGTAGGAACCGAATACGGATATTACAAACGACAGTCCGACCAAGAACGGCTCGTATTGAATCGTATTCATTGCTGTATCCCCCGTCCGTGATAAGGAACTACGGGTGCATCAAGCGAGCAACGTCGGACATTATAGATCATAGCTGAACTTGAAAGCGCAGCGCGAATCCCCCTTTGCCCTGCACGCCGTTTTTTGAACGCGAGTGTTCTGGGTCAACGGGCCTGCGTCCAGGAATCCCTGCATGAAGCCGGTCAGGAATTCACAACAAGGGATTTTTCCCGTACCGCAAAATGGACTGTCGGGCAGGGTAAGCTCGGTGTCGGTCGCGTCCACCTCGCCGAGGGCCTCCAGAGCGGGAACCAGCGTCCGCCGCAACGCAACGGGCATCTTGAGCGGACTGCCGAACGACCATTCCTTTTCGTATTGAAAGGCGCCGATTTTTTTCCCTGCTTCGGCCAGTTCCTTATCCCGAGTATCCGCGCCGAGCGATTCGCCGTACGCTTGCACCAGAGGGGCGACGTCCGGAAACTGAGCGGCGATTTCCTTGATCGAAGGGGCCGAGCCGGATTGCGCGCCTTCCACGCTGACGATCCTGAAGTCCGGGCTGAGGGTCTTAATTTCAGCGGCTAATTTGGCTTTGTCGAGCTGGGTGATGTCGAGGCTGATTTTTACGAGCTTCGCCCCGGAGGCTGATTCCATGAGTTGCTGACCTTTGAGCGGATAGCCCTTGCGCACGAAGAAAGCCGATATCCGGGCCAGTGCGCCGCTCTTGTCGGCCCCGCTGATCGTGATGGTTACCATGGTCGGCACCTCCGAATAACAGCTGCCTTTACGCAACTTCCTTGCCCGTGACATGCGAGCACATGGGAGAGCGGCGTCGAATTTTAACCCAATCAAGTCCCCTTCGAAGAGCGAACGCGTGCGCGCGAGACTTCCTGCCTGTAACCGCCGCGGCTTACAAGTCGTTACAGGGCTCTCTTCCCGCTTCACCGAAAGTCCACCTTCGGGCGGACTTTCGCATTCCGGCCCTTACAATGGCGCGATGCCCGCCGAACCGCCCTACTCGGGGCTCACCCCCGATACCGTGCTCGACGCGCTCGCGAGCGTGGATTTCGCCGGCGACGGGCGGCTGCTCGGGCTGAACAGCTACGAGAACCGCGTCTACCAAGTCTGGCTCGAAGGGGAAGAGACGCCGAGCTCGCCGGCCTCGGTCGTCACGAAGTTCTATCGCCCGGCGCGCTGGACCGACGCGCAGATCCTCGACGAGCACGCGTTCACGCTCGAGCTCGCCGAGCGCGAGATCCCGGTCGTCGCGCCGCTTGCGCTCGAGAACGGCAAGACCCTGCACGCGTTCGGGGGCTTTCGCTTCGCGGTGTATCCGCGCCGCGGCGGGCGCACGCCGGAGCTCGAAGACCGCAAGACGCTCGAATGGATCGGTCGTTTCATCGGGCGCATCCACGCGGTGGGCGCGGTGCGGCCGTTCGCCGATCGGCCCGCGCTCGAGCTCTCAAGCTTCGGCCGCGAGCCGCGCGATTGGCTGCTTGCGCACGATTTCATTCCGGCGGACCTGCTCGACGCCTGGAAGAGCGCAGTCGACCTCGCGCTCGCGCGCGTCGCCCGCTGTTACGAGCGCGCGGGCGAAGTGCGCACGCTGCGCCTGCACGGGGACTGCCACGCGGGAAATATGTTGTGGACGGACGAGGGGCCGCACTTCGTGGACTTCGACGACTGCCGCTCAGGCCCGGCGATCCAGGACCTGTGGATGCTCCTCTCGGGCGACCGCGCGTCGATGGCGCAGCAGCTCGCCGACGTGCTGGCCGGTTACGAGGATTTCCACGAGTTCGATCCGCGCGAGCTGCACCTGCTGGAAGCCTTGCGGACCCTGCGCCTTATCCACTACTCGGCCTGGATCGCGCGGCGCTGGGACGATCCCGCGTTCCCGGCGGCGTTTCCCTGGTTCAACACCCAGCGCTATTGGCAGGACCGCGTCCTCGAGCTGAAGGAGCAGATCGCTCTGATGGACGAAGCTCCGCTCGCAGTGACTTGAGCGTACGAATCCGGAGTGTCACGCCGCGGCGAGTTCGGGCTCCACCAGTGCATCGATCACGGCCTGCGCGCGCGCGAGGCTCTGCTGCTTGCTCGCCTCGCTGATC
>WNFA01005244.1_pt1 | contig 11902 bp, 9 predicted proteins | sample 5400481 | NCBI WGS metagenome assembly WNFA01 (sample SAMN13153340, study PRJNA577476) | soil metagenome | isolation source: 120 cm saprolite under Douglas fir tree site 2 hole 1 replicate 2 | place: USA:California | collected 2015-04-18
ACCTTCACGCGCCCGGCGCCAGTGAAATACACGCACTGAAGGGAGTCTGTCTCGCGCTGTTGGCGAAGCCAATTGAATCGGCAGAGGAATTCGATCAAGCGATTGCGCTGCGCCCGAACTACGCTCCGACCTACTTGTCCTCGGGGTTGGCCTTCGCGAATTTTCATGATTTAGATCGAGCGTCGGCCAGGCTTTCGACAGCGCTGCGACTCGACCCACACCTCCCTGGAGCCCGGTTTAACTATGCCCTCGTACTTGCCAGGGCCGGCAAGTATGCTGAGTCGGAAGAACAGGTAGATATAGCGTTCGCCGACAAGCAAGGTAAAGAATCTGCCCTCGATCTCTGGCGCTTGAAAGCGCGTGATGTCTACTATCAAAAGAAGTGGCAAGAGACCATCGACGCCTACCGCAAGGTTCTTGAATTTCAACCGAATTGGCCCGAGGCATACTTCGCGATAGGGGAAGCGTTCTACTCTCTCAACCTGCCCCAGAAGAGCATGCCGGAACTCGAAAAGGCTGTGGCTCTAGATCCGGAAAAGTCCACAGCGCATGGGCTCCTCGGCAAGCTTTACCAGGACGCAGGCAGACAGCAAGAAGCAGTTGCCCAGCTCGAGGAGGCGCATCGACTGCAGCCGAATGATCGGGAGGCCATCTATCGGCTCTACCGGATATACCTCCACAATGGCGATACGATCAACAGTTCCCGTCTCCAGAAGGAGCTTCAGAACTCGGTCGCACGCGACAAGGCAGAATCAGATAGGGGGCCTCAAGCGGCTATTTTGAACAACACTGGCATCGAGCTGGAAAAAAAGGGGGACTTTACCGGTGCGCTGGACCACTATGATCAGGCAGCGAAAATAGATGTGACCAACGTGGTGTTCCAGCGCAATGCTGCTCTTCTACTCTGACCACAGCCGAAAACGCATCGGTAGGATGACTCCATATTTGTTGGCCTATTGGTATCCATAAAGGCGCTCCTACTTCGATGAGTTGCAGCGAGTCGCGGTCCAAGTTGCAGTGACTCGCAACCTTCCGCCAACATTTCGATCTCCCGCATGGGACGGAATATCTCTCCGTTGAGGAGCTCATCCCGCGATCCGCCATCAAGCTCTCAGCGCTGAGCGCGGGCAAACATGTCCGGGGTTGGTTTACACATGACCGACATAATCGGGTCCGTTCACCTGAACCAGGAATCCATCCGGATCGTTGAACTTGAAAGATTCCTGTGAAGTACCCGAAAACTTCAAATTGAGCTCCGTCAACCTGGCGCGAATTGCATCGGCGTTAAAGTTCTCGATCCCGAAGTCATAGTGATTGACGGAAGCGGGCTGATTGTCGCCTTGCTCAATGCCGAAGAAGGATTCTCCTACACCCAGGATATGTGTCGTTGCCGACTGCTGGCGAAGCGGCATACGAAAGAACTCCTGATAGAACTTGGACGTGCGGTGAAGGTCGGGAACCTTCACGGTGATATGGTTCACACTGACAGCCCGGAAGCCCGCCCGCGCCGGTGGAGCTGCGAGCGCGCCTGGGGCTGCCAACGAGCCAGCGGCCAGGGTAGCGATGGAAACCGCGAATTGGCGGCGAGTCAGCTTGCCGCGCTCCAGGTCAGTTATCATTCTTTCTATCGTTTCAATCATAGGTTCTCTCTTTGCGCGAGTCCGACGTCGGCCTTGGACCACAAACGCCGATTTACTCCAGCACGGCCTTCTGGAAGGCCAACCTGACCGGTGTGTCGTCGGCATTCTTGTAATTGGACCGCTGGATCATCATGATTAATGCGACGCCCCTCGTCATGTCGATCCAGGCCTGAGTACCGAAGGCGCCGCCGTGGCCGAAGGTTCCGGGCGAGAGCATCTTAGTTACACCCTGAGGTTGGCGGACGATGCATACTCCCAACCCCCAGCCGTTGCCGGGAGTAAAGCCGGTGACCAGATCGCCAGTCTGTACAGTTGACATCATGCGCACCGACTCGGCCGTGAGATAACGCCTGCCATCGAGCACGCCGCCACTCAGCAGCATTTGGGCCAACCGTGTGTAATCGGGCGCGGTCGAGAACAAACCACCGTTGCTTGCCGGGTAGTGGTCGCGCCACGTGGGAGGATGGCCGTACAAAAGCGCGATTTCCGCCGGCACCAGTTGTTCGCCTTCGCGCTTGGCAGGTATCACCCACCGCGGCATCTGGGCTTCGGTCAGGTAGAAAGTCGTGTCCTTCATGCCGAGCGGGTCGAAGATACGCGTTCGAAGGAAGACTTCAAACGGTACACCGGAAACGATTTCTACGATCCGGCCAAGAGTGAGAATGCCGGACTGACAGTATTTCCATTGGCTCCCCGGCTCGAACGCAAGCGGCTTCGAGGCAAAGGCCGGTACCAGGTCGGACAGCGTGCGCGCGGCTTTCGCCTCTCCGTCGGTTGCTTCTCCCATTCCGGAGGTGTGCGTGAGTAAGTGCCGCAGCGTGATTCGCGGCGTCTTGCCATCCACAGTTTTGAGTCCAGCAAGTTCTGGCACGTATTTCGCGATCGGATCGTCGAGGGAGAGTTTGCCTTCCTCCATCAGCATCAGCACCGCGGTAGCCGTAATCGGCTTTGACATGGACGCGATCCAGAAGATCGAATCCACGCGCATGAAAGATCTGTGTTCGGGGTCGGCCCAACCCTGAGCGTCCATCCGAAGCACGGAGTCACGCGTCGCAACCACCGTGACCGCGCCGGAAACTTCGTTGGCGACGATCACGTCGTGCATGCGCGCAGGAATGGAATCGAGGCTGGCGGCAGTTTGGGCGAGTCCGGAAGGCAACAAGAGAAACATCCCAATGAAAAACACGGCGAGAAGGCGAATTCGCATGTAGTCGATCTCCGTAGTTAAATGGCGTCATTCCTAATCCCCACTTGTGGTTCTTTCCCGTCGCGCTTTTCTATTACTGAAATAGTGTATCTGTCAATAAAAATCACTCTTGGTCCCGCCGAAGCCAGGAAATATTGAAATAAACGCCCTGGATGAAGTATTCGGGATCTGCTGAGGACCGTGGTCATTGTCTCAGTCTGGACGCAACATTTAGCTACGGAAGAACAATATGAGCCAGGGATTGAGATCAGGATCATGGCCAACCGCAGGACACTGATTTTTGGGGTTGGTGGGGTCTGGCATCTTACTTCTGGCCTTCCTCACACCAGGATGTAAGTCCATTTGTGGACGCATTTCTGGCGATCGTCTTTCTGTCCTGCCTATTCCACATACTGCTGGCCGACCCCGATGGTCTTGGCTACCAGGAAAGGGCTACGTCTCGGAATCGTCAGTTTCGGGCGCACCTTCCTGGTGCCGTGGAGTCGGGTAAGCGCAGTAGTCCTCACAGAGATTACAACGCTTCGCGCTTATCACAGAGAGGCTCTGGGGTTCGTGAACGTTCAGGACGAAGAGTTCAAGTTACCAACCCTTCGATAGAACGCGCCTTGTTTGTGGAACGATGACTTCAGTGGGTTTCTGGCCGACAAGGATCTTTAAGAAGTAAAGGTGAGGCGTGCTTCACAAGTTATTGCCACCCCGCTTGTTAGGCGGAGTTCTTGCAGAGCACGCCACACAGTCTCATTCGGTTGTTAACCTGCGGTTCTACAAAATAAGTTTCAGCGCGAACTGCAGTGCACGCGGCGTGTAGTTCGGGTTCGTTATGACGATTTTACCGAATCCTGCACCTTGCACCGCGTTGGTTGTAGGGGCGTCATTCTGATTGTTAGCGACAAAGTAGCTCGGTGTATTAGTCAGATTGAAGGCCTCCGCGCGAAATTGCAGCTTAACCCGTTCCGTCAGAGTGAAATCCTTGAAGATAGAAAGATCAAAATGCCGGAAGGACGGGCCATACAGGCTGTTACGAGCCGTGTTTCCGATTGTGCCGAGAGGCGGAATGACAAATGCGGCTGGGTTAAACCATTCGTTGATGCTGGGGTTAGACAGGGTTGCGGGTGCAACCTGGTTTGGACGCGTTGGCCCGCCGCCGATTCCGTTAAAGACAGAATTGCCAAAGCCGGTGAAATTGTCGGTTATGCTGAACGGGCTACCGGAATTCCAAATGAGAACCGTATTGGCTTGCCATCCCGCGAGCGCCAGTTTTTTGGCTCCAACGAAGTTCTTGCCAAATGGCAACTCATAGGTAACGGTGCCAACAAATCGATGACGGAGATCGAGGTCGCTGTTGCCGGTCTCAAATTGTTGGATGGCGAAGGGGTCTGCGTTTCCAAAGCCCTCCTGGCCCTCATAGCTTAGGGTTGTAGCGTCGTCGATGGAGTGAGAGTAAGTATAGTTGGCCGATACTGTGAGACCGTTGCTGTAGCGGCGCTGGAACGATGTTTGTAAAGAGTGGTAGCTGGAGCTGCCTGAACTCTCGTACTCGCCGACTCCACCGAGACCCGGCAGGATAGTGGCGGTTGGGCGGGTATCAAAGCGCCCGTCTGGACCGCGCAAGGAGGCGGGGGCGGTAAGCGGATCGGGGACGTTGATGTCATTGATCACGACGGGCAAATGACGTCCCACGGAGCCCACATATCCAATGGTAATGACGTTCTGGCCGAATTGCTTCTGAAGCAGAAGATTGAACTGCTCTACATACGAGGTCCTGAAGTTCAGCGCCACGTTGTCGGGAAGAGACAAGCTGGGACTGTTTAGGGCCTGGGGAACCGGTATCGGAATACCTTGTCCCAAAGCCGTGGTCTGTCCCAAGCCGGTTTGACAGCTTGGCAGTGTGGAAGAACCTGTCGAGGCAGTCTCAATCTGAGTAGCGAGGGTAGATTGGCACCCCTGGCCGTTGATGCTTGGAGCGTAGACGCCATTGAAAGGTGCGTTCTTCAAGGACGCGTTTGAAGTGTAGTTTCCGGGAAAGTCGGCGATGCCGAAGCCGCCGCGAAGCACCGTCTGATGACCCAGCGAAGCGGCAAAGCCGACGCGCGGTTCGAAATTGGAATATGTGGTTTTGAGGCCAGCCGTATTGGATGAGGCGACTATCCCAGTAGTGTCGACGCCCTGGGCCGTGAGAACGGCGAGCTCAGATGCGGGGACAAGCAGTGTGTTCGTCGCCGGATCAAAGTTCGAGATGCGGCCATTAGCTTCCGTGAAAGGCGTGTAAATGTCGTAACGAAGGCCATAGTTGAGGGTCAACCACGGCCTCACTTTCCAGCTGTCTTGAGCGTAGAAGCCAGGCTCCCACGAGCGATAGTTGGGAGTAAACAGATCAGTGTTACGGCCTTCTCCGGTGAATGCCCCGACCAGGAAGGTGGCTAGATTGTTGAGTGACGCCGATCCGCCGTCCTCCGGTAGTCCAAAGTTGATGTTGCCAACCCCGTTACTGCTTTGTTGGTTTTGCGCCTGCCGGCGAATAAGAGCAGCCCCAAATTTCAGGCTGTGTGCGCCGCGGTTATAGGTCACGGCTCCGTTGTATTCGAAGGTGTTGCTGATATCCACGATCGGAACAAAATTGCTATCGCCGAGGGGCGCAAAGCCAGCCACGTTGATGAGGGATAAACCTGAGCTCGCCAACGGGCCGTAGTTGATGTTGCTCGGAAAACCCACCGCGGTGGCGGCATTGGTACCGGAGTTTGGAGAGTTGGACGTGTTATCGATTCGGGTATATGCGGCCTTCAACTCGAGCAAGAGATTGGAGCTGAAGATATGGGTGTAGTTGAGTTGACCGTTATAGGCAACGTCTTTCGCCGGTCCAGCAAAGCCAAACTGGCCATTGCCAGGATTGATGCTGACCCCGTTGATGGTGACATTAGGCAAGTTCGTCGGAATGACCGAGCTCACATTGTTGGAGGTGAACCGCGCGTAAAAAAGATCGCTGTTGCTGAAGCGATGGTCGACGCGCGCGTCAAACGTGGTACTGAACTGGGTTCTGTTTGGGTCGAAGAGAAAGTTGTTGGTTTCTTGTCCGGGTGCCCCAAAGTTAGGCAGCGGATACAATTTAAACAAGTTGGCCGCAATCGGATCCACCGGCAGTCCGTTGGTTGCCGGATCTGCAGCCACAATCCCCGCCGGACCTAAAGCCTGCTCGGCCGCGGTGGGCACGGTGCTGGTTATGGGATTTTGCACGCCTGCAATCTGGCGGAAGCCTTCGTAAGCAAAAAAGAAGAACGTCCGGTCCTTAATGATGGGACCGCCAACGCTGCCACCGAAGTCGTTCTGGCGAAACTCGGATTGGGGAAATTGAGGCGACGGGTTAAAGGGATTTCTGGCGTTGAACGCGTTGTTCTGAAAATACTCGTACAGCGAACCGTGAAAGGTATTGCTTCCGCTCTTGGTGATGACACTGACCAAGCCACCCGGCGTTCGTCCGCTCTCGGCGGTGTAGTTGTTGGTTTCTACCGTCACTTCCTGAATGGCATCGATCGAGGGTTTGACGCCGATGGTTCCAATGATGCGTTCGTTGTTGTCCGTGCCGTCAATCTGTGCGTTGTTGAGCTCAACGTCCTGCCCGTTCACCGAAAATGAACTGGTCTGGCGACGGTCGTCAGGGCGCTGGCCGCTACTCAGTGAGTCAACACTGGCACCTTCATTGGCCCCTGGCACGAACGTCACCAAGTTCGTCAAGTTGCGCGTATTGAGGGGCAGATTCTCTACATGCTGCTCGGGCACGGTATTCGCGACCGTGGAAGTCTCCGTTTGAAGCAAAGGACTGGGTGACGTCACTTCTACGCTCTCTGAACTTTGGCCTACGTGCATCGACGCGTCCACCCGGGCGCGATCGCCAGCGGAGACGATGACGTTGGATGTGAAGGTCGTAAAACCTTGCGCTTCGACCCGCACCGAGTAATTTCCCGGCTGCAGGAGAGTGAAAGCATATTGGCCGCCGCCGTTGCTTTGCGTGTTTCGGGTTTCGTTTGTCCTCTGGTTCGTGAGGGTTACGTTGGCGTTGGGCACCACCGCCCCCGTGGTGTCGGTTACCGTTCCCAGCACATCCGCTGTTGTCAGCTGTGCGTTCGCCACCACGGGCAATGCCAGAATCACGCCCAGCAGCACCGAGAACAGGAGCAGATGTTTGCGGGCTCGAATAACCGGTACTCCGGCAATCTGGTGATTGTCAATTTTCGTCACTCTCTGTAAGGTTTTGTTTTCATCTTCGCGACGGGTCGGTACTCTATCGAATTTCACAGTGGCTCTCCTAGAAGGACTTCCCTCCTAAGAGCACGGACATAACCAATAATGATGGGATGAACCGCCTTTCGAACGGCATGAACTCCGCGTCGGCGATTGCCAAGAATCAAGGGATACCAAAATTAAAAGCAAGCGGGATAGAAATATGACTTCTCGGAAATCAATACATAACTCTTCAGCAGGCGTGGAATCTGCTTCAGCGATTGCGGTCGGGCTTTTATTACGGGAGAGGTAGACAGATGGGCCTTGAGCACATCATGAGGGAAATGAAAGCTCACAAAAGAAGGTGCAGGACAAATCGTCCCGCTAGAACCTGAACTACCAAATGTCTTTCAGCAGTTTTCGCAGTTGGGCGCGATTGGCTTTTCGAAGGGGTAGGCACAGTCCATCGTTCAGCTTTACGAACATGTTGCCATTTGGAGGCAAATGGAATTCCTCGACGTGGTCGAGATTCACGATCGCATTGCGATGCACGCGGAGAAAGCGATTCGGATCGAGCAGCGCCTGAAGGTTTTTCATGCTTTGCCGGATCAGATGGGACGTCTTCCCCACATGCAGCCGAATGTGATTCCCTGACGACTGCATCCATCGGATATCGTCGACTTTTACCAGTACAATCTTTTCATCCGCTTCAACTGCCAGTCGCCGCAGAAAGCGCCGTGCCGGTCGTTGTTGCTCCTGGGCACTCGACTTCTCCCCAACGTCGAACTCCATCCGAGCACCAGCAATTCGCAACCTTGCCAGATCCAGAGCGGCTTCGAAGCGCTCGGCATCAAATGGCTTTACAAGAAAGTCGATCGCGGAAGAAGCAAATTCAGACACTGCCGACGGATCGTAGGCAGTGACAATGGTTGCTGGCGCACGCTTGATTCCTACAGCCTCCCAGTTCGGGGCCCGTCCGATCACTGGTGTATGTACGTCCAATATTACGAGGTCCGGGGCGCTCTCCTGAATTGAGGACACCAGCCTGGAGTCGTCCACGCAAGTCACAGTCATCCCTGCGTCACACTCGAGCAGTGAGCAAATGAGTCTGCGACTCACCGCGTCGGGTTCTGATACCAAAACTCGGATCGGCAGCGTGTGAGTGGATGCTCTCACTTCACTTTCACGCATTTCGAGAAAAGAGCTCACTGGACGTTTTTCACAAACACGGTTAAGAATACTGTGAAATCATTCGCACAGAAACAACGGCGCGATCACGGGCTCCTTGAGTGCCGTCAGTGCCATGCTCGCCTTTCCGTTGGCGACGGACCGGCACTACTGGTTACCTGCTGCTGGGTGTATTGCTCATAGCCTTCAGTCGCAAAACACAATGCGCGATCGAAAAACTGGTCCAGCAGGCGCAACAATTCCATCTCGCCATAGATTTCGACAGGGCCACGGATGAGGCCCTCGCGCTGCAGGAATTCCCAGAGATGTTCCTTGGTCATGACAATTGCCCAGCAGAAATCGGACAGCGCGACCCCCTGGGAGGCCCGGCGCTCGCCAATCTCAACATAACGCTGCTCGATGTCGCGGCCCGTCTTGATGAGCAGCCACTCGCTCAAGTGCAGCAAGATCTCGTGAATTCGTCGCCGCAATTCCTCGGCCGGGACTTTGTGCAGGTCGGAGGTGCGCGAGGAAGCTTCGAGTTTCGTAACCAACTCGCTCACGAGTTCGTCGGAATGGCGTTCAATCAGCTGTACTAACCTCAGTGAGATCATGCCATCCCCTTTAGTAGATTCGATGCGGCTTCTGTTCGAACAGACGCAGGCAAAAGCGGTTGGCTTCCGAAAAGTTTTGTAATGAAATGTAATTCATGTCAGGCCGTATTTGTCGCCCGCTGTTTTGTAAATCGGCGTTCCCGCACGCCGCTTGCTGCTACCGTGAGTCGAAGTTGCACGCCAACTTGGAGTTTGTGAGTCATGTCAGTTGGCAACAGCTTCGATCACACTCTGCGGAGCCATGGTTGGAACAATTCTCGCGATCTTGTAATCGGCGGCATTGAGCAGAGCACGGACCTCAGCGATGGTCCGTTCACGCCCTCCATTCATCACTAGCATGTTCAGATCTAGAAGCTTACTGAAGGACGCCGCAGCCTCGTCGGGCACGATCATGTCAACCAGCAACACCCTGCTATTCTTAGGCATCGCCTTACGGCAATTTCGGAGGATCGTAACGGCACGACTATCGTCCCAATCATGGATCACCCCACACAAAAGGTAAGCGTCTGCTCCTGAAGGAACCGAGGTGAAGAAATCCCCGGTAAAGTACGAGCATCGTTTGCCCCATGTGTTGTGGCTGCGTTGTCGCGTTGCCCTGTGGATTGTCGAATCCGTGTCGAAAACTGTACCTCGAATGTCCGGATTGAACTGCACAATCGTTTCCAGGAGCGCGCCTTGGCCTCCTCCAATGTCGACGATGGAAGAAATTCCCGTAAAGTCGTAGGCCATCAGAACTGCGTATGCCAGCATTGATGCCACGTTCGCCATGCCCTGATTAAACGCATCCGCGGCGTCGACGTTTTGTCGCAGGTAGTCGAATAGGCTTGCTCCGTACACATGGTTAAAGGCTGGAGATCCGGTTTGAACGCTATGAAGCAGGTTCCCGCACGCCTGGTAGTGAATTTCACCCAGCGTGATTACCATTGCCCTGAGAGATCCACGGACTTCGGTCTGAAGACTTTCCGCAAGGCGGGAAAGAGCAAAGCAATCTGTGCGGACGTGCGAAAAGACACCCACGCTTGCCAGGGCTCGCATTAGGCGGAAGAGCGAAGCAGCGTCCGCCCCTGTGGCAGTGGCTAGTGCAACACACGACTGTGGCCCGTCTTTCAGTAGGTCGGCGATACCGAGCTTGGCCGCCACGTAGATTGCCTGGGAAATCCAATAACCGGTTGTCATCTGGAACAAATCGGGCGGGGACGGATTGCCTTCTTTCGTTGTCGCACTTTTCACGGAAAATAATCGATCTTTCAGAAGTGGCTTCATCTCCGCCCACAAGCCGATCCTTCTGGCCCGTCGTAAAACCCGCAGGAGCGGCCACAACGCCCATCGTCGAGTTACCATCGGAGTAGTGCGACCTCTGCAGCCATTCCTGGTCCTAAGGCGATCATCACTCCCCAGTCTCCTGGCCGCGGATCACCGTTCCGTACGACCTCGTCCAAAACGAACATGACGGTGGGGGAGGACATATTTCCGTAATTTCGTAATACAGTTCTGGAAAAACGGAGCTGGGCATCCGTCATGCTGAAATGCTTTTGAACATTGTCGATCACCTTGCGCCCACCGGGATGGACAACCCAGAAGTCAATGCGAGATCTTGAAAGTCCATGTCGCTGCAGCAACTGCTGCAGTGCCGTTTCGATCATGGGACCCGCCAGGTGTTGAATCGAGGCCCCCAGCACGATTCGCAGCTTCCCTTCGCGATGTTGGAGTCCGACCTCCTCGATGTGCTCGGTATCGATGAAAGTTTCAAAATCGATAACCTGGGGATAGCAGGAATTGCCTTGCCTGCCACCGGCCAGCAGAAAGGCTGCGGCGCCGTCCGCGCAGATCGCGTTACCGACAACTGTTTCGAGGGTGTTATCGACGTAATAGCAAGCTGAACAAATCTCGACGGCCAGCACTAATGCCTGGCGGCCCGGATTCGCGCTAACAAAATCGACTGCCCGCTGTAAAGTAGGAAGGGCGCCCGCACATCCAAGCCCAAGGATGGACGCCCTTTGCACCCTGTTACTGAAGCCCATATGGGCGATGAGACGACTGCCCACATCCGGACACACGTAGCCAGTGCACGTGCAGACTGCAAGGAAATCGACATCCTGAACGGTCGTTCCGGCTGCCTTCACACAGTTCAGGATCGCTTGACAACCCGTTTTCATGGCGCCGCGCAGATAACGCTGATTCAATTGATCAGAGGTTTCCTCACGATTCGGGACACCTTCCAGATAAAAATGACGATAATTAATAGCGCTATTCAGGAAGATATTCCGAATGCGTTCGCCCTGGTAACCCGCAGCATGAAAGCTTTGCTGTTGGGTGAGCTTAACCGGTGGGTTTGCTGTTCCGACACCGATGATCCGAGGATGGTTCACCGGTCCCCCACCAATTCATGCGAGGTCTCAGCCTTACCCTCGTGATGCGCAGCATCGAATTCCGCCCCAAGTTGCGACTTGAAGCTGCGGCTTGCCTCTTCGAACTGAGCCTTAGCCCGTGCCAAGCGTCCCAACAACGTGTGCAGCTGCTTTGGACCCAATACCAGCAATCCCAGCATTTATGGCTGACTTGAAGCCGCGGATGCCCTCTCCGATTCCCTTGCCAAGTTCCGGGAGTTTTTTAGGTCCGAATACGAGCAGAGCAATTCCGAAAATGACCAGCAGATGCATTGGTTGAAACAGTCCTTCAAACATAGGTACTCCTTAAGTTAGGGCAATGAGCCCGACCGAGCTCAGAGCAGCTAGTGTTAAAAAATGCAGGCGCCGTGACCAGTTGCTCGCCACAGCGCCTGCCAGCACAGCGGGGAGAGAACACGCGAAAATCAAAACCCGCGCTTAACCGAGTCCGCTGCGACGGCCAGATCCATGGCTAAATCAAAAAACTCGTCCGGTTGACCGATGAAAAGCCCGTCTTCCGTGAAAGCCTTCACAGTCGCCACTGCGCCTCCATTCTGCGTCGAAGTCGGTCGGATCACCGAGCACCGAGGCAGATCCTTGCTGATGAAATCGCATGGCTCAGCAAGGATCTTGTTGGTCTGGGTGAGCTCTGTGGCAGGGTTGTTGAGATCC
>WNFA01004295.1_pt1 | contig 11900 bp, 9 predicted proteins | sample 5400481 | NCBI WGS metagenome assembly WNFA01 (sample SAMN13153340, study PRJNA577476) | soil metagenome | isolation source: 120 cm saprolite under Douglas fir tree site 2 hole 1 replicate 2 | place: USA:California | collected 2015-04-18
GCAAAGGTCGAGCTGACGACGAGAAATTCGCTCATGAAAATGCCGAGCGGCGGCAGTCCGGCGATCGCGACGACGCCCATCACCAGGCCCCAGCCAAGCACCGGATGGGTGACCGTCAAGCCGCGGATCCTGCCGATCCGCTGCGTCCCCTTGATCTGGGAAATATGGCCGACGGCGTAGAAGATCGCCGACTTGGTCAGACTGTGCATCACCATGTGCAAGAGCCCGGCAAAATTGGCGAGCGGGCCGCCCATTCCGAACGCGAAAACGACAATGCCCATGTGTTCGATCGAGGAATAAGCGAACAGCCGTTTGATGTCGCGCCGGCGGTAGAGCATGAACGCCGCGAACACCAGCGAAACCAGGCCCATCGTCACCATCAGCGGGCCGGGGGCAATCGCCGCCGGATTGGCGGCCAGCAGAATCTTGAAGCGCAATAGCGCATAGAGCGCGACGTTCAGCAGCAGGCCCGACAAGACAGCCGATATCGGGGTTGGACCTTCGGCGTGCGCGTCGGGCAGCCAGGCATGCAGCGGCGCGAGGCCGACCTTGGTCCCGTAGCCGAGAAACAGGAACACGAAGGCGACATTGAGCAGCGCCGGGTCGAAATCCCCGGCATGCTGGATCAAGAGCGTCCAGACCATGGCGTCCTGGCCCTCGCCGACGACCGGCCGCGCCGCCATGTAGACCAGGATGGTGCCGAACAGGGCGAACGCGATCCCGACGCTACCCAGGATGAAATATTTCCACGCCGCCTCCAGCGCGGCGTGGGTGCGATAGATCCCGACCATCAGCACCGTGGTCAGCGTCGCGATTTCGACGGCGACCCACATCAGGCCGATATTGTTCGACACGAAGGCGAGGTTCATGCCGAACATCATGGTCTGATACATGGCGTGGTAGAAACGCAAATACACCGGCGTCAGCCGGCCGGTTTCGAGTTCGTGGGCGATGTAGCTTGCGCTGAAGATGCTGGTCGTGAAACCCACAAAAGTATTGAGCACGATGAAGACGATGTTCAGATCGTCGACCAGCACGTAGGGCATGGGTTGCGGACGCTCGACCACCAGCAGCGAGAGCGCCGAAAGAAAGGTCGCGAGACTCGCGGCCACGTTCAAGCGCGCCGTCAGCCGGTAGCCCGGAAGGATGGCCAGCAACGCGGCCGAGCCGATCGGAATCAGCAGAACCGCCGTAACCGCATCGAAGGAGGCCGTGCTCATTCCCGCTCGCCCCGGTAGTCGTCGAGCGCGGACACGTCGACGGAGTCGAAGCGTTCACGGATCCGGAACAGGAAGATGCCGATGACGATGAAAGCGATCAGGATCGAGAACGCCACGCTGATTTCGACGACCAGCGGCATGCCCTTGGCGCCGGTGGCCGCCAGCACCAGTCCGTTCTCGAGCGACATGAATCCCACCACCTGACTGACGGCGTTGCGGCGGGTCACCATGACCAGCAGTCCGAGCAGCACCACCGACAAGGCGAAGGCGAGGTCCTCGCGCGCCAGCGGATCGGCCTCGGCGGTCACCCGCAGCATCAGGACCATCGAGAGGGCGACCAGTGCCATCCCGGCCAGCATGGTCGGGCCGATACCCACGGCTGATTCGATGTCGCGGTGAATTCCAAGCTGCTTGACGATGCGGTGCAGCGCCACCGGAATGACGATGGCCTTGAATACAAGGGCGATGGCCGCCGTGATGTAAAGATGAGGCGCGTTCTGGACAAAGGCCTGCCAGGCCACGGAAAGCGCCAGCACCAAGGCGTGGAGCGTAAAGACATTGAGCAGCGAATAAAGCCGGTCCTGGTACAGCATCATGAAGCTGATCAGGACGAGGCCACCGGCCAGCGTATGCGAGACGTCGAAGGAGAGGCTGTGCATCTGCATCAGAAACTCCTCGACACGAACAGCAAGAGCGTACCGAGCAGGCCGAGCATGAGCGCCGCCCCGAGAAATTGCGGAACTCGAAAGACTCGCATTTTCGCCGTGGCGGTCTCGAACAGCGCGAGGAGAAAGCCCGCTACAGCAAGTTTGACGATATAGGCGCCGGCGCCCACGACGTACGACAATGGCCCGGTGCCGAAGAGCGCGATCTTCCATGGGAGGAACACGCATGCAATCAGGGAAATGTAGAGCAACAGCTTGAGAAAGGCGCCAAACTCGATCATCGCCAGATGGCGTCCCGAATATTCAAGAACCATCGCCTCATGCACCATGGTAAGTTCCAGGTGGGTGGCCGGATTGTCGACCGGGATTCGCGCGTTCTCTGCGAGCGCCACCATGATCAGCGCGATCATTGCCATTCCCAGCGATACCCGTAACCCCACTCCCGGAGAGGCCATGAAATGTGCGACCGTCGACAATTGGGTCGATCCGGCAACGAGCGCCATGCAAAAGACAAACAGGAGCATCGCGGGCTCCGCCAGCGCCGCGATCATGACTTCGCGGCTGGAGCCGATCCCGCCGAAACTGGTGCCGACGTCCATGCCCGCCAGCGCCAGAAAGAAGCGCGCACTTCCCAGTAGCGCTACGATGGCGATCAGATCCGCGGTCCAGTTGAACAAGAGGCCGGTCGCGAAAGTCGGTACCAGGGCAGCGGCGACCCAGATCGCCGCAAAGGTGATGTAAGGCGTGACCCGAAACAGCCATGATGCGTCGTCGGCCAGCACCACCTCCTTGCGGAGCAGCCGCAACAGATCGCGATACGGTTGAAAAATCGATGCGCCCTGGCGACGCACCAGCCGGGCCTTGATCTTGCGCACGAAGCCGGTCAGCAGCGGGGCGAGCAACAGCACCAGCAGCATCTGCACGCCCTGCACCAGAATGTCCGAGATCATGACCATATCGCGAGCACCAGCAGCAGCGTGACGAGGGTCGCGAAAACCAGACTGAGATAGCGCCGGATGGTCAGGAACTGCAGACGATTGAGCCGGTCGGCCGAGAAGCCGACCGCACCTGCCAGCGGCGCATAGATTCCCTCCCAGATCAGATCATGCAGTTCGATCCTCAGGCGCGCCGGCCTGATATCGCCGGGGGCGGGCATCTCGACATGATCGCGGGCGCGAAACACCAGCGTGCCGAACACACGACGGATCGGTTGTGCGAAGCTTGCGCCGGAATACTGGGCGGCGGGGGTCGGATCGGAAAAGCCGCAGCCCCAGGCCGGGCCCCGCCGCAACGCATGCGAAGCGAAGCGATGAATGAAATAGACGGCGAGCGAAGCGGATATCGTAATGAAGACCAGCACCAGCAATCCGTTGTACGAACTGCGACTCTCCGCGATCGGCACGATCGAAAGCCAGGGCTCGTTGGCCTGTATCGGCATGCGGCCGCCGAGAATCTCGGTCGCGATCGGCGAAAGCGCGTCGATCACCAGTCCCGGCAGAATTCCGGCCAGCAGGCAGAGTACGGCGAGGATGAACATGGCCGAAAGTGAGTACTTGTCGACTTCCTGCGCGGTTTCCGCAGCCTCGCTGCGCGGTCGTCCGAGAAACGTGACGCCGAACGCCTTGACGAAACACGCCGCCGCCAGGGCTGCGGCCAGGGCCAGCAACGCCCCGACCGCGGGCACCATGATCTTGAGCGCCCATTGCGGCAGTTGGGGACTTTGCAGCACGGCCTGGAAGATCAGCCATTCCGAAACGAAGCCGTTGAACGGCGGCAGCGCCGAGATGGCGACGCAGCCAACCAGAAACACGAAGCTGGTCAGCGGCATCCGGTGGATGAGGCCGCCCAGTTTGTCCATGTCCCGTTCGCCCGTCGAGTTCAGGACGGCGCCGGCCCCGAAAAACAGCAAACTCTTGAAGAACGAATGGTTGAGCACGTGAAACAGCGCCGCGGTGAAAGCGAGTGCCGCCGGAAGCTTCAGGCCGTTGGCCTGAAACGCCAGTGCAAGGCCGAGGCTGACGAAGATGATGCCGACGTTTTCAATCGTGCTGTAGGCGAGCAACCGCTTCAGATCCTTTTCCATCATGGCGTACAGGATCCCCATGACGGCGGTGATACCCCCCAGAAAGAGAACGATCACGCTCGCCGACCAGGTCGGTTGTCCCAGGAGATCGAAGACGACGCGAATGAAACCGTAGATCGCGACCTTGGTCATGACGCCGCTCATCAGCGCCGACACGTGGCTCGGCGCCGCCGGATGGGCGAGCGGCAGCCAAACATGCAATGGCACGAGGCCGGCCTTTGAACCGGCTCCGAGCAGCATCAGGATCAACACCAGCGCCGCGACATACGGCGTATGTTGCGCCGCGCGAATGGCCGCAAATCCGTAATCTCCCGCCGGTCCCGCCAACAGGCCGAAGGCCAGCAGCAATGCGAGCGTACCGAAGCTTGCCATCACGAGGTAGACGTATCCGGCCCTGGCGTTGCCGGCTTCACGATGGTGCGCCATGACCAGCGCCCAGGAAACCAGCGACATGAATTCCCAGCAAAGCAAATAGGAAAACGCATCGTCCGCCAGCACCACGAGATTCATGCCGGCCAGGAAGGCGGGGAAGAACGGAAGCACGCGGTGCGGCGCCGGGTCGTGGTGACCGTAGCCGAGACCGTAGAGGCTGGCTGCGGCGCCGCCCAGATTGACGACGATCAGGAAAAAAGCAGCCAGTGGATCCAGCCGGAAATGGGCGCCAAGCCACGGCAATCCGATCGGCAGGATCACGTCCGAGGAATTTGCCGAGGAGTCTGCGATGTCGCCGACCAGCCAGCGAAGGGACCCGAACAAGGCGGCCACGCAGATGGCCAACGTGGCACCGTAGACCACCGCCGTGGCGCTGCTTGAACGGCTCAGGGCTATCGCGAGTGCTGCGATCGCCAGCAATCCTGCGACGCACGACATTTGCAGGACCACAGCTGAGATACCGACAGCAGAAATCATGTCCGCGCCCTGGTTCCGCTCGGTGCCTTGTTTTCCGATCGAATTCCCGGAACGGTCTTCGCCGAACTTGAATCGGTTTTCAGCCGCACCCCGCGGCCCTGCGCGGAGCTGACGGCGCCTTCGTCGATCATCTCGATCCCGGCCTCGTTGAACGCGGCGATCAACTTGACCAGCGAATCGACATTGCCCCGGACCATCGTTTCGCTGGCCTCCATGCGCTGAATGGTTGGCGCGGAAAGCCCCGACAGTTCGGCGAGCCGACGCTGATCGATGCCGAGAAGCACCCTGGCAGCCCGCAATTGTGCCGCTGTGATCATAGGTCTGCCCCCGGGGACCCTAACCAAACATCATTCGTGCATGATAACTAATGATGTTAAAGTGTCAATAAGTGATATATGATATATCTATTCTAAGGGGTTCCGTCCACGCCGTCGCCGCACGGAACATCGCGCCGAAACCATCACGGCGCGCGGAGATGCCTTCGGGGCCGCTGATATCGACGCGCGCGAATGTTGTTGGCAACTTTGGTTTGACCGGCAACTTCCGTTTGAATTTGCGCTCCCGGCTTCCTACATGAGGTGTTGTTCTCCCAAGCATTTCAGCGGACCTCACATGATTCCGAAAACGATTTTGACGGCCGCGATTTGCGCTGCGCTGCTGGCGGGGGCTAGCCCGTCGAAGGCGGATCAGTATCGTCCCGACGAGTTCCTCAGCCTCGACCTTTCCAAGGTGGTGCTTTCGCCGAAACCGCTTGGGCCTAGTTCCGAATTCGCGCCGGTTGCGATCGAGGCAAGAACCGATCCCGGAAGCGAGGGTGCGGGTGCGCAGGCCCGCGCGGAACAGAGGGCCAATCCCAGGATCGCCGTTTCCAGGAATCTCAAGGTCACTGTTCCCGGGGCCGCAGTCGCGGTTCCCAACGTCACGGTCGCGCATATCCGCCCGGAGAAACCGCGCGGCGCGGTCCGAGCCAAGCTCGCGCAACGTCACGGCAATCCGCTCGATGCGGAAGCGCGCGATACCAGGATTCAGGTCTGGCCGTGCCAGTCGGGCGGCATCTGCAATTGGCAGCGGCAGAACGATTGAGCAGCGCGTAGCCGGGCCCGCAACGCCGTCCCGCGCAGGTCGCTTTCAGTCATCTGCCTGTCGCAAAACCGTCGGCCCAGAGTCAAGTTGAGCGGGCAACCTTCGTCGTGATTCGACGAGGGGGCCGGCCATGGCGATTGCGATACGCGCGAAGCAGGGTTTGACCAGACGTCATCTGCTGGTCCGGTCAGCATCAACGCTCGCGCTGGCAGGATTGGGAAGTCTAGCCAGGCCTTATCTGAGCCGGGCGGCGGATCGTCCGCTGATCGCTAACGGACTGGCCTCAGGCGACGCATCCACCGACTCCGCTGTGGTGTGGGCGAGGGCCGACCGGCCGGCGCGCATGCGGGTGGAATGCTCAACGCTCGAAAGTTTCAAGAGCATACTTCGCGTCGCATCATCGAACGCGCTGCCGGATCACGATTTCACTTCGAAAGTGCTGCTCGAAAATCTTCCGACCGGGCAGGATATTTTCTATCGGGTGCGGCTTGAAGACATCGGTGAACCCGGGATTTCGGGTGAAACCCAGGTCGGGCATTTCCGCACCGCGCCGACGGACAAAAGCTCGATATCGCGATCTTCGATCTCATTTGTCTGGTCGGGCGATACCGCGGGCCAGGGCTGGGGCATCGATCCGGCGCACGGCGGCATGCGAACCTACAAGACCATGCTGGAAAGCCGCCCGGACTTTTTCATCCATTGCGGCGATCACATCTACGCCGACTGTCCGATCCCTTCAGAATTGAAACTGCCAGATGGCGGTATCTGGCGAAACATCGTGACCGAGGAAAAATCCGCTGTCGCGCACAGCCTTAAGCAGTTTCGCGGCAATTATAAATACAACCTGCTCGATGGCAATTTGCGCGCCTTCAATGCGCAGGTGCCGATGCTCGCGCAATGGGACGACCACGAAGTCACCAACGACTGGTCGCCGGTCGGGTCCGCCGACGAGACCGGTTACGCCGAGGACGGCAGCTCCAGACTGGTGGCGCGCGCCCGCAGGGCGTTTTTCGAATTCATGCCGATCCGCAGCACGCCAGCGCAAGAGGGGCGTGTCTATCGCCGGATTGGATACGGGCCGCTGCTCGACGTCTTTCTGATCGACATGCGCAGCTATCGCGATTCGACCTGGAACAAACGCGATGACCGCAGCGACACCTTCATTCTGGGCTCGGCGCAGCTGGCGTGGCTGAAACGGGAGCTCGCTGCCTCTGATGCGACCTGGAAGGTGATTGCCGCGGATCTGCCGATCGGGTTGATCAGCGAGGACGCGATTGCGCTTGGCGACGGACCACCGGAGCGGCGCGAGCACGAAATTGCCGATCTGTTGTCGTTCATGAAACGCGCCGGCGTGAGAAATACCGTGTGGCTGACGGCGGACATGCACTACACAGCCGCGCACCATTACGATCCGAACCGCGCGGTGTTTCAGCAGTTCGAGCCGTTCTGGGAATTCGTCTCCGGTCCGCTTCATGCGGGGACATGGGGTCCGGGCGAGCTGGATAATACGTTCGGTCCGAAGGCGATGTTTCAAAAAGGCTGCAGCGCGGAGCAGGGCGAAAATCTCGCCCCGTGTTTCGGACTGCAGTTCTTCGGCCGCGTCGAGATCGACGGCCAAGGATGTCGACAACCAAAATCTCTGGTCGGTCGATATCGAGCCGCGGCCGGACGCGCGGCCGGGAACCATGCTGGCTCAGCATATCTGAGCCGTCTGGATCATGATTCGATTAGATTGAATCGGATCATGATCTCATCTCTTTGTTTGAGCATGATCTCCGCGCAAACGCGTTCCGCGTTTGTCGCGAGGGAAAACCGGTATCCACTTTTCCGGATCATTGCTCCAAAGCGTCAGCGCGTCACGATCAGATAGCCGCCCAGCACCAGCAGCAGGGACAGCACGACCAGTGCGCCCGCCACGCCGGTGACGATCGCCAAAAGTTCGTTGGCCTCGAGCCATCGTCGTAGTGCCTTGACCATTCTAACTCGATCTTGATTTGGAGCCCGTGCTCCGGGCAGACTAGCAAACGGCGGACCCGCTGTCTCACCTATCGCTTCGAAACGCCCTATTACGCGGCATCGCCGGTTGCTCATCCGGTGCTTTAAGTCTTTAAGGAGTTCATCATGGAATATCTGCAATCCCAGGGCATCAGCCTGCCGCGGCTTGGGCTCGGCACCTTTCGCATGCAGGGTGATGTCTGCCGCGCGGCGGTCGAAAGCGCGCTCGGTCTCGGCTATCGGCATATCGACACCGCCGAAATGTATGGCAACGAAGACGCCATCGGGCCCGCCATCGCCGCATCCGGCGTCGCGCGCAAGGATCTGCACGTCACCACCAAGGTCTGGCATGAAAATCTCGCGCCGGATGCGATCCGCCGGGCGTTCGACACCAGCCTGAAAAAGCTGAGGCTCGATCATATCGATCTCTATCTGGTGCACTGGCCGGCGAAGAACATGAACCTGCCGGCAATCTTCGAAACCTTGCTGAAGCTGAAAGAAGAGGGCCGCGCCCGTGCCATCGGCGTCGCCAATTTCAATCTCGCGCTCCTGAAAACCGTGGTCGAGGAGATCAAGGCCCCGATCGCCTGCAACCAGATCGAATACCATGTGATGCTCGACCAGACGCCGGTGCGGAAATATCTTGCCGCCAAATCGATCCCGCTGGTGGCCTATTGCCCGCTGGCGCAGGGCCGGGCGGCCTCCGACGCGACGTTGATGGCGATCGGTCGCAAGCATGGCGCCAGCGCGGCGCAGGTGGCGTTGAAATGGCTGCTCGATCAGGATGGGGTCGCCGCGATCCCGAAGGCGTCGCGCCGCGAGAGCCAAAAGGCCAATCTCGACGCGCTGCATGTCGGGCTCGACGATGAGGACCGACAGGCCATCGCCGCGCTGCCGAAAAACCAGCGCTTTGTCAGTCCCGGTTTTGCGCCGGCGTGGGATTAGGCCGTGAACTCATGAATGCGCCGATCGGACTGACTGCCCGAGTCCGCTTTGTCCCCGAAGCCGACCAATCGTTGCATCGCAGCGAAACGATGCGATCTGCCACAACCGGAAATCGCGACCCTTTCAGCGGTCCGGGAATGAGAATATAATTGGAACTGCGCTTGGCTTGCTCCGGTGTGGTTGCTGCATTCGATCCTGTTGCCGTCGACGCATGGCAACTCTGGCCGTGCGATCTGGCAACAGCAACCGTCATCTAGACCAGTTCACGAATCGATTTTTTACCGACCCCACAACGACAAGGGAGGATTGCTATGCGGGTCATCATGCGCGCGCTGATGCTGCTCGTTGCGGGCCAGCTTTCCACGCATGCTCAGGAAGCGGGGCTCATCGAGCCACATGCCGGAACCTGGAAGACCTGGGTGATCGCCTCGGGCACACAATTCCGCGCGCCGCCGCCGCCCGATCGCACTGCCACCGAGAAGGAGCTCGGCGAGCTCGCGCGGATCGCGGCAACGCGCGATGGCGCCGCGCTCGATCGTGTCGCCTATTGGGACACGGGCTCGCCGTCCTATCGCTGGAGCGAGATTGCCGTCGCCGAGCACCTCAGGATCGGGACTCCCTGGCAGATTGCAGCACGCGATCTGGCGCTGATGCACATCGCAATCTACGACGCCATGGTTGCGGCTTGGGACAGCAAATACGCTTACAAGCGGCTACGTCCGAGCGAAGTTAGCGCCGATCTCACGACCGTGTTGCCGAATCCGCCGAGCCCCTCTTATCCGGCCGAGCATGCGGTCGCGGCGGGCGCGGCATCGGAGGTCCTGGCTTATATTTTTCCGGAGCGCGGCGAATTCTTCCGGAAGTTGGCCGATGAGGCGGCCGGTTCGCGGCTGATCGCGGGCGTCAACTACGCAAGCGATGTCGCGGCAGGCATGGCGCTCGGCAGGCAGGTCGCCGTACTCGTGATCGCGCGCGGAAAGTCGGACGGAACGGACGCCAAATGGACCGGTTCGGTGCCGACCGGCCCCGGCAAGTGGACCGGCACGAACCCGATTCTGCCAATGGCCGGCACCTGGAAACCGTGGGTGCTGTCCTTGCCAGGCGAATTCCGCCCCGGCCCGCCGGTCGCTTACGATTCGTCTGAGAAGGTGGCGGAGCTCGCCGAGATCAAGAGCTTTCCGCGCACGCCGCAAACAAACAATGAGGCGCTGTTCTGGGAGGCCGCTGTGGGCGGATTGCGCGCTTACCAGTACTGGAACGACCAGCTCAGCCGCAAAACGCTGGAATACCGGCTCGACAATAACCCGCCGCGCGCCGCGCGTGCGTTCGTTCTGCCGTTCGTCACGCTCTATGATATCGGCATCGCTTGCTGGGAAGCCAAATACACCTACTGGGCGGTTCGCCCCTTCCAGCTCGACCCGGATGTCAAACCGGTATTCGCCACGCCCAATCACCCAAGCTACCCGGCGGCGCACGCTTGTGCTTCGATCTCCGCCACCCGGGTGCTCGGCTATCTGTTCCCGCGCGATGCGGAAGCGTTTGCGGCGCTCGGCGAGCGAGCGGCGGAGTCGCGCGTCTGGGCAGGCATCCACTATCGCGGCGACATCGTCGCCGGCCGCCAGCTTGCTATTGCGGTTGCCGATAAAGTGATCGAGCGCGCAATGCAGGACGGTGCGCAATGAATTGAGGCCGCCAAACCCGAGAAGGGCGTGTGAGGTGTTAGTGAGGGCCCGGCACGCCTATGACCGCCGCGCTGAGGAGCTCACGATCTAGCTGCACCGATACAACTGGCATCGGCCGCACGGCAGTATAAAATCGCAGACACCAATCAGCAAACTCGGCCTGAAGAACAACCTGTTGAGACTCCACGCCTAGAGCGACCGCAGGAAATTCAGAAGATCCTGCTGCTCGTCCTTCTTTAGCCGACTGAAAAATCTCCTCACCACCATATTAGCCTCGGACCCTGGACTCCGGTGTTCCTGAATTGCCCGCTTCAAATCCCTGGTCCGGCCGTCATGAAGGAAGAAGATACGCTGCCCGAGTCCCCAGAGGGGCGCGGTCCGAAACTCTCTCGACGTGGCCTGGCCTTGACTAATCCCGTCGGCGAGTCCGTCCCCCATGTCGTGAAGCGCAAGGTCGGAGTACAGATTTGCCGCCTTTCCGCTGAGAGCTGCGACAGTGGAAGTGCCGGTTTGAAGGGTTGGCGTGTGGCATACCGCGCAGCCAACGTCGACAAAGAGCTTGTTGCCGTGTGCAATGGAAGCGGCTCCGCCCGGCGTGTCTTGCGACGGCGTCGGCGGCGCAAGAAAGCGCATGAATGCGGCGAATTTTTCGATATCACTCAGTACATCCAGGCCGCTCTTGTCGGGGTTCGTCGTGTCGTTTGGCGTCGGCTTGAATTGGCACTTCGCATTCTCTTCTCGCTCTGTCTCGAAGAGCTCATTTGAGATGCCCATCTCGACGTTGTATGCCTCACCGGCAAATACCAGAAGAGATTTGTTCTGCGCCTTCCAGCCAAACCGCGAGATGGTGCCGTCATTGCCGTTTCGATTTTGGCGACCTGTCAGCGCGTGACCCGCATTGATGATGTTCACTCGGCCCCGGATTCCGTAGGGATTACCTCTCTTCTTCGGAAGGTTGTCCAGAATAACCTGGTCGGGAATCTGCTCGATCAGTCCCGCGCCGAACACGGGCGTTGGAATACGGAATATCACATTCCCACGTCGCAGCTCGCGGGCGAAGTTGGGCTGCTGCAGAATACAGCCATCCGCGCCTGCAAGTCCCGTGATGGTAAATATCGAATGGACGCCGCCATCGGGGGTCTTACCGTCCGCGTTCAGCTTGAACCTCGCTTCGCGCACTGGGCCACCCTCGGTAATGAAGCGCGGCAGATGGTTCGACTTTTGCAGATTCTTTTGGAAGAAATCGAACTGTGGATTGAGGTTAGGAGGGCTTGTACCACCGACGGCCGGCTGAGCGTGACAGCCGGCGCAGCTATCG
>WNFA01016528.1_pt1 | contig 11899 bp, 9 predicted proteins | sample 5400481 | NCBI WGS metagenome assembly WNFA01 (sample SAMN13153340, study PRJNA577476) | soil metagenome | isolation source: 120 cm saprolite under Douglas fir tree site 2 hole 1 replicate 2 | place: USA:California | collected 2015-04-18
TCATGCTCGGCTATTCTGATTCGAACAAAGATGGCGGGATGCTGACCAGTATTTGGGAGCTTTATAAGGCGCATCGCGCCCTGCACCAGTCGGCGCGCAAGCACAACGTCAGGCTGCGGCTGTTTCATGGGCGCGGAGGGACGGTGGGCCGCGGAGGCGGACCGACGCACGCCGCCATCCTAGCTCAGCCCGCGGGAGATTTTTCTGGCGAAATCCGCATCACCGAACAGGGAGAGGTGCTCAACTGGAAATACTCCGACCCGGTCCTAGCCGAATGGAACCTGGAAATCATGATCGCAGCGTGCCTGGAGGCGCTTACGCGCCCCGATGGCTCGACCTCGGAAGGCGACAAGCCCTGGGCGGATGTAATGGAGCAGATGTCGGCGGATGCGTTTCGTTTTTATCGGATCAACATCGCCGAGAATGCCGAGATTCTGGAGTACTTCGAGCAGGCTACGCCGGTCAATGAACTGGAGCACGCACAAATCGGCTCGCGTCCGGCGCGGCGCTCGCAAAGCCGGCGCCTCGAAGACTTGCGCGCCATTCCCTGGGTCTTCGGCTGGATGCAAAGCCGTCACGCGCTGCCCGCATGGTTCGGAGTGGGATACGCATTGGAGCAATTTGCCTCGCAGGGAAGAAACGCGGAACAGCAACTGCGTGAGATGATCGCCCAATTCCCTCTGTTTTCCGACCTCATCCGCAACGTGGAACTGGCCATGGCAAAAGCCGACCTGGCGATCGCTCGTCTTTATGCATCGCTAGTGCGCGATCCAGGGTTACGAGAGCGAGTCTGGAAAATCGTCGCTGAGGAATTCGAACGCACCCGGCGGATGCTGCTCATGGTGAAGCAGCAGGAGAGGCTGCTGGAAAAGAACCCCGTGCTGTCGCGGTCCATCCGACTGAGGAATCCCTATGTGGATGCGATGAGCCTGATCCAAGTGGAACTTCTGCGCAGGAAGCAACAGGGAGACAACAGCGAGGACTTGAACTATGCGCTCGGGGCCACGATCAATGGGATTGCGGCTGGTCTGCATAATACTGGCTAACCCAGGTAGTGCACCTCGCCTGAATAGGTAGGGCGAATGTTGGTGCAATGGCGATTTGTCACCAACAACCGGATAGTTTCCGAGTTGCCGACTATCCAGGGATGAATGAGTTGGAGAACCCTCGCGCTATTCTCGTCCAATCCAGTTAGATCTCGCAAACCGGACCGGTAAGCGGCCTTGATTTTGGCACATCCAGTGGAGTGTTTTTCAGCGCTGCGAGCTTATTGGAATGTGCCATGAGTAGACTCATGGCCCGAACCAGGTACTGGGATTAGATGCCGGTCAGGGATACGCTGTTCCAGAAGAACGAACGCGTGTATGAACATCCTCGCACGTTTAGAGCACTGGAAGAAGGAAGGCGCAATATCGCTGGAGCAGCACGCGTTTTTGGCGAGCCTCTCCCGCGGAGAGCCTTTCTCCCTTTTTCTTGAGCTGAATGTTCTCCTCTACGCCGGTGTGCTGGCGTTCGTTGCGGGACTCGGCTGGACGGTCACCACATGGTCGCAGCAAATCGGGGACGTCCTCGTCCTGATTGTTCTCTCCACTATTCTCGCCGGCTGTTTTTGGTACTGCTTTTCCCGCGCGCCCGCCTGGTCCGCCGCGGAAACGGCTGCACCGAGCCCGATTTTCGATTACGTGCTTTACCTCGGCAGCCTAGTCTGGTGCGTAGAACTCGCTTACCTGGAGAACCGCTTCCACGTGCTCTCGGGACAATCGGATTTCTATCTTTTGGCGACCGGCGGCTTATTTTTCTTCCTCGCTTATCGTTTCGACAATCGCCTCGTGCTGTCGCTCGCTTTGTCCTCACTCGCGGGATGGTTCGGGCTCACCATCTCGCACTGGCCGTCCCATCAGGACGCGGCGTATCGCCAATATGCCCTCCTCTACTGCCTGCTGGTCGGCGTCGGCGGAGTGCTTCTCCAGCGCCGCGGTCTGAAACCGCATTTCTTCGGCACTTATCTGAACATCGTGGCCAACGTTCTTTTTTGGGCATTACTCTCCGGCGTATTCAATCGGCAAGGCTACGGCCTGTGGTTTCTCGCTCTGCTGATTGCGTGTGGCGCGTCTCTCGCCTGGGGCGTGACGCGCCGGCAGTTTGCCTTCGTTGCCTATGCCGCCGTTTACGGCTACGTGGGTGTTAGCTCGATGTTCCTTCGTGGCGTTTTTGACGAAACCGTTGTGCTCAGCTATTTCGTATTGACGGGAGTCGCAATGCTGGTGGTATTGGTCCAGATCGCACGCCGCTTCGGGAGGCCGGCATGAGACTGTACACGGCATCCAGCGAAGAGACTCTGCGGGCCCGCAAACTCCTGACCGACTGGGCTGCCGATGGCATCCTCACCAATGCGCAGTACGAGCGTCTGGAGCAGGAAACGATTTCTGAGCTCCGAACCACTAACATTTTTCTACGGCTGGTATTGTTCCTCTTCACCCTGATCAGCGTGGGCGGCGCGGTCGCGCTCTTCTTCGTGGTTTCGCGGCCATCGGAGCAAACCTCCGGCGTGCTCTTCCTCATCTTCGCTGCCCTCTGCTACGCGGCTGCCGAACTCGCCGTTTCCCAAGCCCGTCTGTATCGCTATGGGATCGAGGAGGCGCTCGCCGTCTGCTCGGTCGGGTTTCTGTGCGCGGGAATGGATCTCGCTCCCTTCAGTGGCAGGCCTTATTCTCCGAAGCCGTACGCAGCAGAATTCCTGGTTCCTGCAGCCAGCGCCGTCTTTTCGCTCTGGATTTGGCGCCGATTCGGGCTCTGGTATGCATTTCTCGCCGCAATGATCTTCGTCGTCTTTCTGCCAGGCTACTGGACCTCGTCGCACTCGGCGCAGCATGTGACCATTGCCGTGTTCTATGCGGCCGGCCTGATATGTGTAGCCGCGGTGCGCCCACGCCACCACTTCGATTACCTGGCAGATGCTTATTCGCTCGTCGAAGCGTTCCTCTGGCTCGGCATTTACCTAGCCATCAACCTCCAGCTTTCGTCGTTGAATCTGCGCACGCAGTGGTTAGGTATTGGCACGATCGCCTCTGAATTCGCGCGGCCGTTCTACTGGGCCACCTGGGTGCTAATCTGGTGCCTGCCGCCGCTCGTACTCGCCCGCGGCATTCGGCAAAAGGACCGCTTCGTCATTGCGGTGGGCGCGATTGTCGCCATCCTGACCTTCGTCTCCAATAAGCCCTATCTCGGCTGGCCGCGGCATACTTGGGACCCGATGCTTCTGGGCATACTCTTAACCGGCGTTGCATTGTTCATTCGACGCTGGCTTGCTCGTGGCCCGAGCGGCGTTCGTTACGGATTTACGGCAGCGCGTCTGTCGGGCAAGGACAAGCGCTGGATGAACGCCGGGTCCGCTGTACTGGGCCTCGTGTCACCCCAGTCAATAACCCCAGCCCCGCAGACAAGCAGCCCAGACTTCCGCTTTGGTGGGGGAGCTTCGGGAGGCGGAGGTGCGAGTGGCGAATTTTGAAGCGCACTCAACTGCCGATTACTCCCGGATCACGGGCAACTCGGAAGTTAGCATGAGAATCGCTGGTCGAGCTCGCGGCTAGAGCAGTCCGCCTGTCTTTATCTCCAGAACATTCAACGCCATCTCCAGCTTGGTAATGGCCGCGCCGATTTCTGGATGCTTTCCGATCTTCTCCTGCAGGGCGTTGAGAATCTGGTGAGCGCTCGCAATATGCACGGCTGCCTGGGCGGGATCTGGCTGGGGATTTCGTTCGTTCTCCGTTTCCATGGTCACTGGCTCTCCTGTAGATCAATTCTAAACAGATCTCGTAGTTATCTCACGCATTCGACAGGGCGTCGCGGCTAAGTTGACCGCTGGAGCTACGATTAACGGGATCGCAGTCTGAGTTGGATAATACCTGCTAAGTCCCGATGCCCGCCGGAATGAGTGTAGTCACTCCGGCTTCTGAGTCCAGGGCTTGCAGGTCCCTAACGCGAGCCATTTCGCCGATTTCCGTAGGAAACGTAAGTATCGCGCGCCACGTAATCGTCATCTTCATCTTCGCTGTGACGCGGTTTCGGTTTTAAAACCTGGGTGGTATTCTTGCGCTTAGGCGAAATTATCGCGGTTCCGTTTGGGGCTTGAACTGATTCAACCCGCGAGGCGGACTTTTGTAGGACCGAACTGGGGGCTTCGGCCGGCGTGCACACAGGGAACGAATTGCTGTGCAGCACGTGACTTGGAAGGGCCTGGGTCGCGTAATGCCGCACGGTTGAGATGAACCCAAACGCAAGCGCGGCTGAGAGTCCTGCCATTGCGACGGAAGTCCATAGCCGGGAATCGCGACGCAGGATGCGCAATTTCACTTTGTGCGAAAACAATCGCGCAAGTGCGACGCGCCCTCGCAGTGGCAGGCCAGTAAAGATTCGCGTTCCGGGGCTCCGCCGAGCGATCGGGTGAAGGTCGGGCGTCTTCACTGCCGGTTCTGCGGCGCCTTTATCACGCTGCGCTCTCGGCAGCCCCGCGAACCGGGCTTGTGCCTTCGCCTTCAATTCCCTGTAGCTGTGCCGTACCGTCGCAGTCGCGTTCCGCGCTGGGGCAACGATGAAATCGCAACCCCACCCAATGCGGGTGTTCCACTCTCCCCAGGGTGGGCGCTTCAGCATTTTCGCGCGAGCCTTACTAACTATCGCAACGGAACCGTCGCCGACTACGCCGATGAATTTGCGGGAGCTAAGGATAAGGTCCTTTACCTCTCGCCGCCCTGAACGTTCGCGCGCCACTTTGGGAACGTTTCCCATGGCTTCCTTCACTGGATTTGTTTCTTGTTTGACCGGATGGACCGCGGGAGATGAGCGTTCCACTTGATCATTGTTTTCCATTGCCCTAGTGTGAGCTGATTCTTGCGGAGGAATTGCCGAACTATTGCCGTGGGGCCCAGGCTTCACCATCTCAAGCTTGGCAAGCTTCTGCCAGAAAAGAGTCGGACCGCTGCGCACATCCTCGCTGGCCACAGGAGTCGCAGGCGATGACGCGCCCCCGGCAAGCTGAACCGGAGGTGGCACAATCTGAAGCGGTAACGCGGAGGCATTGCCCGGTTCAACTCCGGCTTTCGACTCTTCAGCAGCTTTCGACTCTTCCGCGGTCGCCGTCTCTTGCATTGCCTGCCAGACGAGACCGTGCGGGACTAGTGGTTCCTCCTCTTGGAGCCGGCGCTGCCGCTTGCCGAACATGAGGCTTATTGGATGCTATTGGCCTAAATGGGAACTCTTTACGAGCCTCTTTTTTCCTGGATCTCGCGCTACGCATGCGCGGCGCATCCGGCACCCCTACGTCCGGGCGCAATGAGCCATTTGTGAGAACCTACCAGACCTCGTATATTCGTTTTGATAGCGCGGAGGAGTGAACATGCCGATATTCGAATACGTTTGCACCAAATGCGAGCATCGGTTCGAAGCTCTGATTTTCGGGAGCCAGAAGGCAGCCTGTCCAAAGTGCCAAAGCAAACATTTGGCTCCACAGCTTTCGGTTTTTGCGGTGTCTGCCCGAGGCTCTTCCGGGGAATCGGCGGCCACTTCGGGAGCTTGCGGCTCCTGTGGAGACCCGCGCGGTCCCGGGGCGTGCTCCATGCCCGATCTCGATTGAATCCCGATCTCGATTGAATCAGAGATTCCGCGACCCGTGAACGGCCTACCTGCGCTTGCGGCCTAAGCCGCTGAGTCTAAGCCACTTCTTTAGAACTCCAGTACCCTCAGCGATATAACTCGGGTAAGTTTCCAGAACGCTAAGTGCAGGGGGAGGAACAATGGATCGGCGCCAAAATCCGCGGATCGCGGTTCAGTTGCCAGTGCAGGTCTGGGGTCTGGATGCTTTCGGCCAGCCATTTATGGATCCGGCAATCGTCATCAACATGAGCACCGGCGGCCTGGTGCTGCAAGGAATTCGCCGCCGAATTCGTGCCGGCGAGCTTTTGGATGTGCGCATGGGTAAGAAGAAAGCAGAGTTTCGCGTGGTATGGGTGGGCGCAACAGGCGACTTGGGCATGCAGAGCATAACTGCCCAAGTCTTTCTGCCGGATTCCGTCCTGACGTACTGTTCGCAAGCCGCTGCCGCGTGTTAGAAGTGAAACACAGGCAAGGGTAATTCCTTTCAACTGCTTGCCGAGCCGGTATATACTGCCTTCACTACGGATCGCTGTTTTCTGCGCGCCCCAAACGCCAGATACCGTCAGGTTCTGATTTCGAAGGCAGTCTGAATGCAGGATCCCTCACGATTTTCGGATCCAGATTCACCGACTCTTGCCCCGAGCAGCCCGAGTGGCGCCGGCGGTACTGCCACGAAGACAGGTTCTGGGGAATCCAGCTCCCCTGACGCGGCGACCATTGCTGAGGTAAGCCCTCTACCCGGCAGCCCGGTTCCAGGCGAGAACCTCACTTCGACAACGTTTTTCGCTCCCGGAACGCTGCTGGGCGCCCGCTATCAAGTTTTGCGAATTCTAGGCCAGGGAGGAATGGGCGCGGTGTACCAGGCCCGCGACCAAGAACTCGACCGCATCATCGCGCTGAAAGTCATCCGGCCGGAACTGGCAGCCAATCCCAGCATTCTGCAGCGATTCAAACAGGAACTGATTCTCTCCCGCCATGTGACGCACAAGAACGTGGTGCGGATTTTTGATTTGGGTGAAGCCGGCGGCACCAAATTCATCACCATGGAGTTTGTGGAGGGCGAAGACCTCCGCGGAGTGCTGCGCCGGAAAGGCAAACTTTCCGCCAAAGAAGCAGTGGCGATCATTCAGCAGATCTGCCGGGCTCTGGATGCGGCACACGCAGAAGGAGTAATCCATCGCGATTTGAAACCGCAGAACGTCATGCGCGATCCGCAGGGCCGGGTGGTGGTGATGGACTTCGGTCTGGCGCGCTCGCTCGAATCCGAGGGAATGACCCAGACCGGGGCGCTGGTCGGAACTCTCGAATACATGTCTCCGGAACAGGCTCTGGGAGCTTCGCTCGACCAGCGCTCCGATCTGTTTGCCGTGGGGCTGATCTTTTACGAACTGCTCACCGGCAAGGCCCCATACAAAGCGGATACCGCCATTGCCAGTCTGATGAAGCGCACCCACGAACGCGCGATTCCGGCCTCAGACATTGATTCGAGTGTTCCGGTTTCGCTGAGCGCAATCGTTAGCCACTGCCTGGAGCGCGATCCTAAAGATAGATATCAGAGCGCGGCTGATTTACTGAAGGACCTTGAGGCCTGGAGCAACGATCCCAATCTGGCGGTTTCCTCGCACGCGGGGATTGCTTCTTCGACGCCGGCCGCGCATGCGCCCGCATCGACGTCGTCCGGACCGCGCAGCGTACAAATCTCCCTCAACCTTCCCAGCCAGCGCGGGTGGATGTGGGCTGCCGTGGCATTGGGAATGGTGGTGCTGTTTTTTGCTATTCCGGTCACCCGGCATCTGGTGTTTCGGCCCGCTGCAGAGGAGAACGTGGACACAGCAGGGGTCGAGGGCATCCCTGATTTGAGCGAGGGCAAGTACATCGCGGTATTGCCGCTGAAAGTTCTGGGCGACGAAAAATCTCTGGGCTACGTCGCCGACGGGCTGGTGGACGCCTTGTCGGCCAAGATGTTTCAGCTCCAGTCGGTGCACGTTGCGTCCTCTGCGGCGGTCGAGAAAGTTACCTCCGGGGTCACCTCCAAAGACCAGCCGATCGCAAAAATCGCGCGCGCACTGGGAGTGAATCTGGTCCTGCAAGGCACAGTGGTGGGATCGCCCGACAAGCTGCGCATTACTCTCAATCTTGAAGACGTGGCCGACAACCGCAGACTGTGGACGCAAGAATTCTCCGGGGTCACGCAAGACCTGCTTACCCTCGAGGACCAGATTTATACCGGCCTGGTGCAGGCCCTGGAGTTGCGACCGTCAAGCGAGGAAATGGCTAAAAGCGGCGTGCATCCAACGGAAAGCGTCAGTGCCTATGACTTGTATCTGAAAGGCCACGACGCGCTGCGGGGAACCCAGGGCAAGAGAGACATTGAAGCCGCGGTACGTTTCTTTGAGAACGCGCTGCACGACGACTCTGGATTTGCCCTGGCGTACACCGGGCTGGCGGACGCTGATTTAAGGCTTTACAAGGCCTCCAAGGATCCCATCGATGCGGAGAAAGCGGTGGCGGCGGCGCAGAAGGCGGCCACCCTGAATCCCAATCTGCCGGAAGTTCACCTTTCCCTGGGCAGCGTTTACAACGCAACCGGCAAGAGCGCGGAAGCAGTTGGCGAACTCAAAAAGGCGCTCGCGCTTTCGCCGAACTCTGACGAGGCTTATCGGCGCCTGGGCGACGCGTATCGGGCCGGCGGACATAAGCCCGAGGCCTTGGCCGCTTACCAGAGCGCGGTGCATGCTAATCCCTATTACTGGTCAAATCACAACACTCTCGGCGGCGCCTATTTTCAGTTTGGCGACAGCCAGAAGGCGCTGCAGGAATACCAGAAGGTTTCTGAACTAGCGCCGGATAATCCCATCGGATACCAGAACACGGGTGCGGTCTATTTCCGGCTGGGAAAGTGGGACGATTCCATCACCGCGTATCAGAAATCGCTCGACCTCCAGCCCGATGCAACCGTCTATTCCGACATCGGCACCGCATACTTTTTTCTTAAGCGGTACGAGGACTCGATCAAGATGTTCGAGAAGGCTGTCGAATTGAGTCCGCAAGACGAGCAGTTGATGGGCAACTTGTCGGACGCCTATCGAGCCGCCGGACGAAAAGATCAGGCCTCTACCACGTACGATAAGGCGATTCAACTGGCATTCCGCCAATTGCAGGTGAACCCCAAGCTGGCTTCGGTCACCGGGGATCTGGCGCTTTACTATGCGAAAAAGGGAGACGGCGGGCACGCTCTGGAGTACATTCGCCAGGCGCGTTCACTCGACCGGGAAGACTTGCAACTGCTCTACTTCCAGGCGCAGATTTACGCTCTGACGAACCATCAGCAGGAAGCGCTGACCACGCTGCGGCAAGCATTTCAGAAGGGTTACTCTTCGGAAGAGGCAGTGAACGACCCCGAACTGGGGTCGCTCAAGTCTCTTCCGGAGTTCACCAAACTCGTGGCCGAGTATTCGGGCAAGAAAAACTAGGCGACGCTTTTGGCGCGCACCTTACGGCGAGCAAACAAAGCGCCCATCCCGGTCAGCATTAGCGCCATGGTGGCCGGTTCCGGGACTGCATTCGCGGTCGCTTCAAACTGCAGCCCTCCGGGCCAGCAGTTGGAGTTCACACAGCCCAGAATGATTTCGAAGCTGTGTCCATTAGGAATTCCAGACAGCGCACCGCCGGTCGCCGTCAGAACGATCTTGGCGCCGTTTTGCCCGAGAGCCAAAACGCTGCAACTGAAGACGTCTGAAGAGCAGGCAACGTTCGCCGCCGCCACCCCGGTTTCGGTCAGGATCAGGCTGTGCCAGGTCACTCCCGATGAGTTCAGGAAATGCAGGACGCCGAACCCGGCACTCGGGACCTGAAAACCAAACGTCAGACCGGTGACTGGTATGCAGGCATTGCTTGGACATCCGAGCGGGTCGCGAATAATAACCGTGGGGTCGATGCCACTGGCATTCGCGGCCACAGTACACACTGCCAGCACTATTCCCAGCACAAAGACTTTCATCGAGGTTCGCACGGCAGACTCCTTAAGTGCGATCTTGAGCGAATGCGGTCACAGGAGCGGAAAGCCGCGCCTGTCAAGGGGGAGTATCAAGTATGAAGGTCAAAACTCAGCTGTCAAGAGCAATTCTTGCAGTCAGTGAAGAAATTTGGAATCGGAGGAGAAAGGTTGCACATTTTTTCCTCTACGCGGCAAAGCCGCTCTCACCAAACTGCAATATCTTGCAACTTCTACTGAGTGCGGGACCGAGGGAAAGATTTGCTCCTTACGCACTCCTCCACTATCCTGCCTCAGGCGCTTGTAACTGAAAACGCGTTCAAATCCCTATGCGAATGATATGGATGGTCTCTGTCGCTATCGTCCTCATGAGTTCTCTAACCTTTGAGCAGGAAGCGAGTCCGCTTCACCTCATGCCTTGGCCGGCAAAAGTAAAAACCTTCCCGGCCTCCCAACACCTCTTGATTGACACTTCTTTTGCGGTAGGCCTGGACAACCATGCGGACGCTCGCCTGCGAACAACGGTCGCGCTTTTTCTTAACGACTTGCGGCGGCACACCGGAATGCTGCCGTTGGATTTCAGCATCACCTCGCCAGGGAAGGCCCAACTCGCTATACGTAGCGATCATGCGAGCAAAGAGGTGCCGGAGTTGGGAGAGGACGAATCCTACACGCTGGAAGTGACCCCAGCCGGCGCGGAGTTAGGCGCACCCACAACGTTGGGAGTGATGCGCGGCCTGCAGACTCTTTTGCAATTGGTCGAGACCACGCCGCAGGGATTTGCCGTGCCGGCCGTGGTGATCGAAGACAAGCCGCGTTTTCCCTGGCGTGGCCTGATGATTGATTCCAGCCGCCACTTCATCCCAGTGGATGTGATCAAGCGAAACCTCGACGCCATGGCCGCGGTCAAGCTGAACGTATTGCACTGGCATCTTTCGGACAACCAGGGCTTTCGCGTGGAAAGCAAACGGTTCCCCAAGCTGCACGGGATGGGATCTGATGGTTTGTTCTACACCCAAGATCAAGTACGCGGAATCACTGCGTACGCGCGGGACCGCGGCATTCGCGTAGTGCCCGAGTTCGATATGCCGGGACATAGCACCGCGTGGTTCGTTGGGTACCCAGACTTGGCCAGCGCGCCGGGACCGTATTCAGTTGAGCGCAAGTGGGGAGTATTTGATCCGGCGATGGACCCCACCCGCGAGAGCACCTACAAGTTTCTGGATGAATTCATCGGGGAAATGTCCGGGTTGTTTCCCGACCAGTTCTTCCACATCGGCGGCGATGAGGTCAACGGCAAGCAGTGGGACGCGAACCCACGGATTCAGCGTTTCATCCGCGTTCATGAGCTGAAGGACAATGCCGGCCTGCAGGCTTACTTCAACGCGCGGGTGCAAAAGCTCGTGGCCAAGAATGGCAAGACGATGGAAGGCTGGGACGAGATTCTTCGGCCGGATCTGCCCAAGAGCATCGTGATTCAGTCCTGGCGCGGGCAGAAATCACTGGCCGATGCGGCGCAGCAAGGGTATCGCGGGCTGCTTTCGTATGGCTATTACATCGACTTGATGAACTCTGCGGCTTCGCATTACGTTGTCGATCCGCTGGCTGATGCGGCTGCCACTCTTTCCCCGGCGGACACGCAGAAAATACTGGGCGGCGAGGCTTGCATGTGGGCGGAATACGTTTCAGCGGAGAACGTGGATTCGCGGATCTGGCCGCGTACGGCGGCGATTGCCGAACGTTTGTGGTCTCCGCAGAACGTCACCAACGTAAATTCCATGTATGAACGGCTGGATCACGTCAATGATTGGCTCAACGCTTATGGAGTGACGCAAAATACAAATTACGATGTCATGCTTCGGCGGACTGCGGGAACAGACGATATCTCTGCGCTACGGACACTCACGGACGTGGTCGAACCGGTCAAGGGATATTCGCGTGCGAATCTGGCCACCACGGAACCAACCGCGCTGACGCCGCTGAACCGCATGGTGGACGCCGCCCGGCCGGAGAGCGCGGCGGCGAGACGGTTCTCAGCTCTGGTGGACGCATTTATTTCTGGCCAGGAAAAACCTGTAACCGAGCCGCAAATTCGAGCCCTGCTAACGGAGTGGAGGGACAATCGGGAGAAGCTACGGCCAGTAGCTGAAAACTCGGCGCTGGTGCAGGAAGTTCTGCCGGTATCGCAGAATCTCTCGGCGCTAGGCACCGCCGGATTGCAGGCGCTCGACTATCTTGATCGCGGAGAGAAGG
>WNFA01004296.1_pt1 | contig 11898 bp, 12 predicted proteins | sample 5400481 | NCBI WGS metagenome assembly WNFA01 (sample SAMN13153340, study PRJNA577476) | soil metagenome | isolation source: 120 cm saprolite under Douglas fir tree site 2 hole 1 replicate 2 | place: USA:California | collected 2015-04-18
CTGCCTTCCTTTTCATCGCGACGATCGTCTTCCTTCTAGTTCGCAACCAGCCGATCGCTGATCCGAACTTGGTTGTCGCCCTGCGCATACTACTGAGTCTAATGGTGGCGATCTTCGGCGCTTCCGTTCCGGGTATGCTAAGCGTCGATCTCACGAGCAAGAAGGGCATTGCTATAAGAGCAACGGGGGCGCTTGCATTGTTCGTCATTTCCTTCGCAATGACGCCAAGAGTGCTCGGGTCCCACTGAATCTCGGGAATGCCAGCTCCGTTCGTGGCCGCGCCACACTTTTCCGCCAGCGCATTATTCTGGAGGCTATGGCCGACGACATTACTACGCTCTACCGCCCTGTTGGACGGGCTGAATTTGAGCTGATTCGGGCTTCTGGGTTTTGCCGGTTTCCGCATCGGTTGCCGGAGCAGCCGTTCTTCTATCCGGTACTTAGTGAGGGTTACGCGACGCAGATTGCTCGCGACTGGAATACCAAGGATGAAAGTTCGGGCTCTGTGGGGTATGTGTTGCGCTTTGGAGTTCGGAGCGAGTTTCTAAGTCATTACGAGGTGCACACCGTCGGCAGTTCGGAGCATCGGCACTACTGGATTGTGTAGAGCGGACACTCTTGTCCGCTGCTTTTGACTTCGTTCTTGCCCTTGCTCTTGACTTTGGGTTGGCCCCGAATCTTGTTTCCGGTTTGAATTTTAGAAGCAACAACAAGGTCAAAGCCAGCGGACAAGAGTGTCCGCTCTACACACACACTTGCTCTGCTCTAACCCTCGCCATGTCCGCCACACACTTGTGTCTCAGCCGGGCCGGAACATCCCCATCGCGACGAAGCGCGTGATGATTGCGGCAAAGGTCGTTCCAATGGCAAACAAGAGCCAGCGATAGCGCTGCCACAGTTCGCGGAATCCGGAGGCTTGAGCGAAGATGTCCACTATGTAGGCCGCGCAGTACGCGACATTGGCAATGACTGCCAGCAGGAAAAGACCCAGGCAGAAATCGACCGACAGGATCGCTCTAGACAATGGATAGCTAACCACAAAATAGATCACCACGACTGCCGTCAGCACCAGGTTGTAGGCGACTCGGCGCGGCTCCCAGAATTTGATCGCGTCGGTTGCGTAGTCTCGTGCGTCAGCGGCGTTCATAGAGTCACAGTTTACTTTAAGTCCCGAGCGTGCGAAAACAGTCACTCTGCTTCGTTTGACCAGACGTTTTTTCGGACTAAAGTCATGCCGGCTTATGGTGGGCCCGCGTGTGTGATCGGCGTGGCGTCGGTGGCGATGCAGATCCAGGTGCCGTTTTTGTTGATCCAGGTATCAATGAAGCGTTCGCGGCGAACTACGGACTTGCCCCCCTTGGTTCCCTTGACGGCGATCACTCCGATCGCGATGGCAGTATTTCCGAAGACGCGTACGGTGAGCGATTCGGGAGCGACCTGCTCCTGGTTGGCGCTGGGCGCTTTGACGCTCGCCAGGAACTCGGACTTGGTTTTGAGCGACCCGTCATCTTCGACCAGGACGAGCGAATTATCGAGGATTGAGGCGAGGGCCTTGGTGTCGCCGGCTTTATAGGCCTGGTTCCAGGCTTTTTCGAGGGCGAGCACCTGGGAGCGCGCGGCGGCATCTTCGTCTTGCGCGGAGACGAGCAGGGCGGTTGCGCAGATAAGGGCCAGGAACGACAGAGCTGCAACCCAACGGCCAATCCATTTCATCCGCGAGCCTCCGTACGTTTATCGGCGTAGGTGTTGATCGAAACATAGCAGACAAGAGTGGGCAGGATTAGTCCCGGAGTTGGTACGCGATGACGCCAAGCAACCCCTCGCGGTCAGCTATAATCTAGCTACACATTATCCGTCCCTGGCGAGCCCGCGAAAGCGCCCCGGATCCCGCCTTCTGGGGGCACCGTCGTAGCAGGAAATAGGAGTTGGCTAGAGAGCAACTTGGAGCCAGAGATGGAATCCCCCGGGAAAAATCTGTTGAGACTTTTAGTGGAACAAGACCCCGCGAGCCCGGAATTCCGGAGCGAAGTGCGCGCGGCTCTTCATCCGGCACTCCGGCCGTCGGGATTGCCAGACGACGACGAATTGGCCATGTGGCGGGATGTCTTCGTTCAGCAAAAGCTGCCGTGGGGACGCTTCCTGCAATCCGCGATGTTGCACACGGCGGCGGTTGCGCTGATTTGGGCGATCTCGCTCGCATGGATTCGACAGCAAAAAATCCTGGATCGCGCCGTGTTTGACCGGTCGTCGCTGGTAACTTATTCGCCGGAAGAATATCTGCCACCGCTCGACACGGGCGCATCGGAACCGCCGAAGGCGCAACAGGGAGACCCCGCCTACGCGAAGCAGCCGATCCTTTCCGTCCCCCCGGAAGCGGACAACCGGTCCCAAACCATCGTCGTGCCGCCCGATCTCAAGCTCGACCGCGACGTCCCCTTGCCCAACATCGTTGCCACGGGAGCCATCGTTCCAGCCGTTCCGCTGGATGCGACGCGAGCCTCACTGTCAGTGAGCCGCATCGTCGCGCCTGAGACGCAGATCGTGGCACCGGCTCCGGACGTGCAGTTTGCGCGGGATCGCGTGGTGCAAGCGGCGATGAAGTCGGACGTAATTGCGCCACCTCCGGAAGTGACGTCCCATCACACGCGGGGCGTGGCCGGGCCAGAGACAGCAGTGGTGGAACCGCCTCCGGAGTTATCGCAATCGACGAAGGGACACGTTGGGCTCATGAACATCGGCCCGAGTCAAGTGGTGGCACCGGCTCCGCAGCTCACACTGGCGGAACAGCATTCTCTGGCGGCGCGTGGCAAGGGACATCTGCCGGGCGGTGGCGTGCAACCAGTGGGCCCTGCCCCGAGCATGGCTGCGGCGGGCAACTCCGGCGCGGGCGGACGGCTGATCGCGTTGGGGATTCATCCCGTTGCGCCCACAGGACCAGTGGCGGTTCCCGGAGGCAATCGCCGGGGAGCCTTCGCCGCGAATCCACGGGGGAAACCGGGCGCATCGGGAACACCAGATTTGGCGGGATCGAAACTGGAAGGCAAGGGCTCGGGCACTCGCACCAACGGCGCCCTTCCGCCTGGCTTGCGTGTGGGTGCGGCGAACTCTGGCGCGACGTCGCCCGTCGAGCGGAACGGCGGCGTGTCGTCAAATGGCAATTCGAACGGCAATGGCGCGGACGGCGCACGCGAGATGGCCAGCCTCTCGTCATCGCGGGGGACACCGGGTGCGCGCACTGCGACTCCGGTTTCCGACGATAAGATCACCGATGTGGACCGCAAGGTTTTTGGCGGGAAGCGCGTCTATGGCAGGACGCTCAACATGCCGAATCTGAATTCCTCGACAGGCAGCTGGGTAATAAAGTTTGCGGAACTCGATGGAGGCAGGAAAGAGGGAGAACTGCTGGAGCCGTTTGCCACGGAAAAATCGGACCCCGGCTATCCGCTGGAATTGATTCGCGCCAACGTGCACGGCACGGTCACGCTGTATGCGGTCATTCACGCCGATGGGAAGGTGGGAAACATTCGCGTCCTCAACAGCCCGGACGAACGTCTGGATTCCTATGCGGCGCAAGCCCTGGCTCGCTGGAAATTTCTGCCAGCAGAAAGAGCGGGGAAACCGGTGGCGCTCGAAGCGGTGGTGGTGATTCCGTTCCGGGTTCGGCGGAGTTTCTGAAGGTAGTGCTGCTTGCTGGTGGAGTGCCGGGCGTTCCCGTCGCTCCATTACGAACTTCGGGCGGCTGCGGATTTTTTTTCTGACAGGGCGGCGTACACCTCGGGGTTTGCGCAGACTTCATAGTAGTAGCGGTCGGTCCAGTGCAAGATAGACAGATCGCGGACATCGACTTGGGCGATGCGGTTCTTGCGGATCGCAATCTTGCGAAAAACTCCATTGGCGATGGGCACGGTGCCGATGAAGAACTCGTGCTGCCCGTCGACCCATGGTCCCGTAAACCCAGGCTCGCTGGGATTTGCCGCCCAGGGCGAAAGCGAGATTTCCTGCTGCAGTTTGCGGAAGGCCGCTTCACTCAGACAGATCCCGCCTACGTTGTAGTTAAGGCGCATTTCTTCCGTTCCGGCTTCCGCAGTCGCGCTGTCATTGTCATTGTTGTTATTGTTATTGCCTCCGTCTCCGATCTGAACCGAGTAGACTTGGAAGACTCCGGCGTCGGGCGCGAGTCTCTTGCGGACGCGTTTGCTGCAGGAGGAGAGACGGTCGCTCTCATTGATGGCGTCGGAAATCATGATGCGGTGCTCGCCATCCATCAGGTAAAGGGGAGGCGAATCCTGGTAGGCGATGCCCAGGCCGACTTCCATCGGGGGCAGACCGGAGCGTTCCAGAAGTTCGTTGTATTCGCGCAGCAGGCTCACAATCTCCCACGCCAGGACGCAGGCGCGGCCGACGCTGAGCATGGCTTCGCCTTCGCGCTCAAGCAGCGCCACGATGATGGCATCGCCTTCGAGGAAGACTTTGGTGGCGCCGTATTTCGCCAGTAACTTGTTTACCGGATCATAAAAATTAAGGCTGAAATACGAGGCGGCGTTCATGCCCTTTTCCATCAGCGAGCGGGTAAGGCGCGAAGAGTCGCGCACGTCGGCCTTCAGGATCACGTGGTGAAGGACGCGATCCTCGGCGGGCTTCTGTTCTTCGGGAGGCAGGAACTCGTACAGCATGCCGTTGAGCGTGGAGAGTTGGCGGACTTTGTCGTCGCTGACCAGGTTGATACTGTCAAAACCGGCGGTGAGGGCTTCGAGGCCGCGCAGGTCGCGGTGATAACAGAAGAGGTCGTGCAGAAGACGCGCGGCAAAGCGGCTGCGCTCCGAGCCGCGGCAGGAGGCCACGCGTCCGATGGCGGCAAAGAGCCGGTCGGAATGGAGCCGGCCTTCGGCAATGATTTTTTCGACGCGTTCCGATTCCTCACGGAAGATCAGCGCGTTCTTAAGCTGCTGCGGATTCACCCGGGGCGCATATTCGGCGAGCAGCGGAACCGCTTCATAGGAAGCAACGACCTGCGAAAGAACGCCTTCGCGCTGCAGCATACGGGTCCAGATGTCGAGGCGGTCTGCTCGGTTGCGATCTTCTGGCGTCGAGTCTTCGCCGTTGCCGGTGCCAACGAGAGCGGCGGCGTTTTCGGGGACGTTGAGCGCCTGTTCCAGATGCTCATCGTCAACTGCTTCGCCGTATCCGAGTTCGCGCAAAAAATTTAACGCAAACTGGCGGAGACTGGGGAACCGGTCGGGATCTTTGTCGAAGTTGCCGAACATATAATAGTGCTCGGCGCAGAGATAATCGTCGCGTCCATCTTCGGTAAGAATCAGCGGATTGAGGAACAGGCGATAGCAGTCAGCGGGTAACTCGCCGAGCAGCGAGCGGCGAGTGCGGGCCAGAGTTTCTTTTTCGATTTCGCGAAGCAGACGAAACATCTCCTGCCCGGCGCGGCGGAGGATGATCTTCTTGTGCACCCGGAAAGAGGAGACGAAACCCTGCGTCTGCATCATTTTCTCTTGCCGAACGCCCTCGAGCGACTTGATCTTCATGCGGCATTGTTCGAGAATCCTGGCAAACTGCGTTTGCAGTTCGGTGCGTATGAACTTGAGCACGGCCAGGCGGCCGAGCAAATCGACCGATGGATTGCCTTCTGCCTTGGCGCGATTCAGTATGGCGAGATGAATCGAGACCAGCAGAGACTTCAGGTCAGCGGGGCCGGGCTTGCCCAGTTTGGCGTTACCCGCGGCGGTGCGTATGAATCTGGTTTGGGTGGCGGAGGGAACGTCCATTTCGAAGAGCGATTCCACCTCGCCAAAGCGGCAGATGTAGCGCGCGAGATAAAACCTTAAATCCGCGTTGATGCGCGGGCTGAGAAAAACGTCGTAACGGAGATTGTCGACGCCCAGTTGCAAATCGCTGAAGGTGAGCGTGAGCCCGTGGTATTGCAGGTCCGGCCGAGTGAGCGGTTCAGAATTACGCAACCGAAAAACCGGGAGCTTGGGCATGGGCGCGACAGTACGTCTCTCGTCTCGTAAGGTGCTCGCAAATTGCGGAAACAACAATACTAAGCAGCAGGGTAGCACGTCGCCGGGATGGGTCGAAAGTTACTCTGGTGCAAGCGCAGAGGGGTGACGGCTGCTCTAACTTATTGGCTGGCGCGGCGCGCTCTTTCGAATTCATCGCCCTTCTTCCAGTCGACGGGACGCGCCTGATTGGCAGCCTCCCAGCCGAGCGCGAAACCGAAGCGCGCCACGGCGGCGTCGGAGGTGTAGTCCATGCCGGGATGATACTCGTCGCTCGGCTGGTGGTAGTGGTGCGCGGTGTAGTCGGCGTCCTCATCGAGGCCCCAGGCTTCATCGTGGCCCTTGAACTTCATTCCCTCGTTGATAGAGAACGCGGGAATGCCGACGCGCGCGAGGCTGAAGTGATCGGAGCGGTAGTAATGTCCGGCTTCGGGGCGCGCGTCCGGACGAAGCTTAAAGCGGAAATCCTGAGCAGTCGCCTGCACCGCGGGATAAAACGTGGTGCGCTCGGCTCCGGAAACCTGGACTTCTTCGGGTGCGCCGAGCGGCCTCACGTCGTCGTAGTTGAGATCGAGCGAAATCTTGCCCGCCGGAATCGGGGGATGCTTGCCCAAATATTCGGAGCCCAGCAGTCCTTGTTCTTCGGCGGTGACTGAGACGAAGAAGATCGACCGGCGCGGCCTCTGCTTGGCGTCTGCGTAGGCGCGAGCGATTTCCATCAGGATGCCGCAGCCGGTTGCGTTGTCCATGGCGCCGTTATAGATGTTGTCGCCTGGCATGTCGGGGCGGATGCCGAGATGGTCGTAGTGCGCGGTGTACATCGCCCCTTCATTTTTCAGAACCTTGTCGGCTCCGGGAAGCACGGCGATCACATTGTTCGATTGGAAAGGACGAACCTTGCTGGTCATGTGAGCGGAGAGGCGGACGTGGAGCGGCACCGGTTTGAAGTCGCGCGAGGTCGCATCGGACATCATCTTGTCGAGATCGAGACCTGAGGATACGGCGAGGTTGCGCGCAACGCTTAACTGGATCCAGGCAGCCGCTTTCAGCCGGGGAGTGGCGTCGAGCTTGAGAAAGGACTTCTCGCCAGAGTTCGAATTGCGCACGACGTCCCAGCCATAGCTGGCCATCTCGGTCTTGTGGATGAGAATGGCGCCGACGGCTCCTTTACGCGCGGCCTCTTCGTATTTGTAGACCCAGCGGCCATAGTAAGTGAGCGCCTTGCCAGTGAAAAACTTCGGATCGTCCGAGGGCGGCTCGTTGACCAGCATGAGCAAGACTTTGCCTTTGACGTCCACACCTTTGTAATCGTCCCAGTTATATTCCGGCGCTTCGATGCCGTAGCCGACGTAGACGATCTCGGCGTCAATGTTGGATTCGGGCTGCTGGGTCTGATCGTAGGCGACATAATCGTCGAGCGGTTTGAGGTCGGATGCTTTGCCTTTGGCGGGAACGAGCGTGAAGCGCGTGTCGGCGCCGGGCGTGATGCCGACCATCGGAACTTTTTGCAGGTAGGTGCCGTTCTCGCCGGCGGGTTTCAGTCCATAGAGCGCAAACTGCGCCGCGATGTATTCAGCGGCAATGTCGCCTCCGCGCTGGCCGGTGCCGCGTCCCTCGAGAAGATCGTGGGAGAGGAAGCGGACATGGGTCTCGATGTTGTCGGGACGAATGCTTTGCATGGCGGCGATGGCGGCCGGGGGAAGGTGCGAACCGAAGTGCTTTTCGGCGCGCGGCTTTGGCGGTTTTTCTTGCGCCGACACTTCTTGCGCCGACACGGCTGCGATAGAGAACAGAACGGCGGCGAGCACGGCAATTCTGCGAATGTTCAAGCGGGGCCTCGAAGCTTTAGTTGTGAAGGAATACTCCCGAATTGTAAACGGAAACAGGATGGCTGAAGGCACTCATCGGAGCATCGTACCGGGGTAACTTTGACAGCGACTTTACCAGTAACTTTGCCGATAACTTTGTTCGCCTTTCGGCTTCCACTCTGGCTTTTGTCCCGCGACCGCGGGATCAGTTTTTCGAGCTTCAACCAGCGCGGAAATCGCGGACGTCTTCTCCGAACTGAAAGATGGAGAGCGGCGGAGTCTGCCGCGCGGCGGCGAGCTTGCGGTTGATGTCCTCCACTTCCTGTTTGACCCATCCCACGCTGGTGATTTCGATCTGGCCGTCTTGTCCGATTAAAAACAAAGAGGGGACATTGGTCAGGCCGTAAGCATTCGAGACCGCGTAGCCGTTCGGATCGTCGAGCAGAGTGGGGAAGGTAACTCCATACTCTTTTAGAAAGGCGGCAGTGTCGCGCTCATCGTTCTGCGAGATGCCTACGACGGTGATTTTCTTGTCGCCGTTCGCTTTGTGAATGCGTTCGATGTAGGGAAACGCGTATTGGCAGGTCGGACAGGAAACCTTGAAGAAGACGGCCAGTACCGGCCCTTGCTTGAGGGCGGTTTGCAAAGAGAACTGGCCGCCCTCTTTGTCGCTAAAGAGGGCGGGCAAGGTAAAGTCCGGCGCTTTGGTTCCGGCTGGCAGTGCAGCCATATCTTTCGGGCCTCCGAATAAATGGTCGAGCCACTTCATAGAAGAAATGCCTCGGAGCATTAGATGATGCCGCCGGCCTTCAGGATTTTCCGCGTCAATCCAGTGATGGGGATCTGCGGGATGCGATCAATTGCGATCCATTTGCCTTTCGCGGCGGGCGGAGTATCTGGCAACGGCATCTTTCGTAACGGCGTATTCAGTAACACATGAACAGTGTAGTCGGTGATGGTAATGGAATGGCGAAACGTGCGCCAGTGCGCCGAAGCGGGCAAGGGGCGCGGAGGCACACACGATTGGGGCAATTCCCACATGCCGGGCATGAGCGAGGCTTTTTTCGGGCGTTGGAGGAGGCGGATGCCACCGTCGCGCTGGTTTAGCACGCACCAGATTTCTTTCTTGACCTGGCGCGTTGAGTTCGTCGCTGGGCCGGGCGGGGGCGCCCGGCGCTCCATTGATTGTTGTGTTGCACACCATTTCCGGACAGGGCACATGAGGCAGCGGGGTTCGCGCGGCACGCACACGGTTGCGCCGAGTTCCATCGTGGCCTGATTGAAATCCCCGGGCCGCGAGTTGGCGAGAAGCGCTTGCGCATGTCGCCAAATTTGTGGCTTAGTGAGATTGATCCCGATGAATCTTTGCAGCACACGCTCGACATTGCCATCGACAACGGCTATGGGCTCGGCAAACGCGATGCTCGCGATGGCAGCGGCGGTGTAGCGTCCGATGCCGGGCAGATCGAGCAAGGCTTCGGAATTCTTCGGGAAGCAGCCGCCGTGTTTCTCGGTAATCTGCTGCGCGGCATGATGCAACATGCGCGCGCGCCGATAGTAGCCCAAGCCGCTCCAAGCTGCCAGCACGGCGTCTTCAGAAGCCGCGGCGAGCGCCTGGACATTCGGAAAACGTTCGAGGAAAATCCGGTAGTGATCCAGCACGGCGTTCACGCGCGTCTGCTGCAGCATGATTTCGCTAAGCCAGATGCGATAAGGCTCGCGAGTCTTGCGCCACGGAAGATCGCGGCGATGCCGATCGTACCAGCTGAGGAGGGCGCGACGAAAACGGCCAAGATCCTTGCCGGAAACAGCAGAGGTGACCTGGGCCGGAGCCGTGCTGGTTCCAGACGCGGCAAGCCGCGTCTTTACGGTGATGGAGCCGGATGTGCCCATTATTGTTGACTGACGCTGTGCGCAATGGCGACCCATCCGGCTTTTTGCTGCTGCCACACCGTCATCATGTGCTGCGGCGCCGAGGGGAGCGGCTGCGAGCCGGCGGTTCCGTTCACGGTGACGCCATTCAGCGCGATGGTGTAGGTCACCACGATGGTGATGCCGTTCAATTCAGTCTTCAGATCACCGAGGGCATAGTCTGTTAACTGCCAGCCGCGATACTGCTCAAGCGTGGCGGAGCGATCGAGCGTTCCGCTGGGGGTTACGCCCACGTAATTCGACGCGAGAGCGCGCTCCACCTCAAACCAGTTTGCGGCTTGCATATCCTTCCAGAAAACGCGCTCCAAGCCCTCGCCACCGGTAGCTTCGGACAAGGTGCGCGGCGCTCGATCGCGGTAAAAGGTACAGGCCGGTGCGAAAGTCATTAAGATCACTAATGACATCAGTGCGAACAGAAAAACAAGGCGCGATTCGGCGGCTATCCTCGGACGCATGGCGTGATTGTACCGTGACCCGGACTGTGTGGGGACGGGGCTCTGCCCCGTCCAAGCGGGGCGGAGCCCCGCTTCCACACAAATCCTCCACACAAAGCCGATTGACCGCTGGGATAGGGCACACCATAATGATGAAGCTTGGCAACCGCGTCACACGCGTGAATATTAATCCGAACCGGCAGGGTGAGTATGACCGAATTCGACCGCAAGGTGGAAGACGCTTCCGTGCGTTTCAATCGCTCGGTAGCGAATATCGCCGAGACTCTGGAAAAAGAGACGGCGGAACTGGTGACGTATCTGAACGACGAGGTTGTACCGGCGGTGCGAACGCATTCCTCGAAGGCGCTGCGAACGGCGGCGGGAAAGCTCTCCGAGTTCGCCGATTTTCTGGAGACGCAGCGCAAAAGCTCTTGAACTGCCTCTCGTCCAGTTCCCCGTCCGCGAACGCGAGGCGGCAGTTCCCGCAGCTGGCGGCGTGCCCGCTTCCATGGCTTCTATTCCTTCTATTGCTGGGCAGCGCGCTTCTCAGCGCCTGTGGTGGGCATAAGCCTGCTCAGGCGCAGGTCCCACCACCGCCGTCGCTTCCGCGGGAAAAACCAGCCGCGACTGCGCCGCCTGCGGAAACGTCGGGTGAAGACGAAAAGATCGACGTTCCCACCGGCGCGAAACCGATCTTTGAAGAAACCGGGATGGCGAGTTGGTACGGCGCTCCCTATCACAACCGGCGCGGATCGAACGGCGAGGTTTACAACATGCACGCGATGACGGCGGCACATCTTACTTTGCCGCTGGGCTCGATCGTGCGCATCACGAATCTGAAAAACGGACACTCGGCAGTGGTACGGATAACCGATCGCGGGCCGTTCGTGGAAGGGCGCATCGTCGATCTTTCGCTGGCCGCCGCGAAGGCGCTGGATGTGTACCTGCCAGGCACTGCGAAAGTTCGGCTGGAGGTACTGCAGGCGCCTGTGTCTCTCGAAACGGGTGGGCGCTGGGCGGTTCAGATCGGTGCATTCACCGGGGAGAGAGCAGCCGCTGACTTGGCGGAACACTTGCAGAAGCGTTACCAGAGTGCCAAAGTCCTGAAGTTTGTGAGTCCGGCGGGAGGCTGGTGGGTGCGGGTCAGAGTGATGGACGACGAGCGCAAGCGCGCAACAGCTCTAGCCCAGGAGACGGAGACCGCGGAGGGGTCGGTGTTTCTGGTACGGCTCGACTGACAAATTTTTACAAAGGCGCGGTTCGGTAGAGTGATATTGTTTCGTTCTGAGATATAGATAACCCATCTCCGAGATTACTTGCCGGATGATCGTAATCCCAGGCAAGGGGAGACTAACTTATGGCGGATTGTTTATTCTGCCGTATCATTCGCGGTGAAGTGCCATCCAAGAAAGTCTATGAAGATGAGCACACTTTTGCTTTTGAAGATCTAAATCCACAAGGCCCAACCCACGTGCTGGTCATCCCAAAGAGACATATTTCGGGCCTGAAGGAAGCTGCGGCGGAAGACGCGGAACTGGTGGGGCGCTGCCACTTGGCGGCCGCGCACATTGCGCGGGAGCGGTCGATTGAAGATGGCTACCGCACGGTGCTGAATGTGGGCCCGCGCGCGGGCCAGTCGGTTTTTCATCTGCATGTGCACCTGATCGGCGGGCGGTTGCTGCAATGGCCACCGGGATAGGTCCGGTAGGATGG
>WNFA01005994.1_pt1 | contig 11898 bp, 17 predicted proteins | sample 5400481 | NCBI WGS metagenome assembly WNFA01 (sample SAMN13153340, study PRJNA577476) | soil metagenome | isolation source: 120 cm saprolite under Douglas fir tree site 2 hole 1 replicate 2 | place: USA:California | collected 2015-04-18
CGCCGGGCCCAGGGAGCTGCATGGTGCCAAAGCCCATGCGTGAGATGATGGCGTCGCCCAGGGTGACCGTGCCAGCAAGGCTCGCATGGAGTTCGTTCTTGTTCTCGCTTTGGTAAGTTATTACATCTTCTCCTTCCCTCACTTCCCCAGTCTACCACTTTTGAGCCCTACCGGTACGCCATTGCTAGCTGACCCACTAGTCGATCTCCAGGCGACTGATCAGGTCACCCTGGAGAGTAAAGCGCCATTGCAACTCGGCGGTGCCACCGGGGAAGTTGCCGGTGATGCGGCCAGTCACGAGGTAGCTCTGCTCACCGATGCGCTGGGTGCCGCTCACCTGGGTGGTGTACTGGTACTGGGACGCCGCACCTTCCCGCCAGCCTCGGATCTCGGCGGTGCCGTGGTAGGTCTGACCTTCAGCGACGACAACCGCCTCGTCGGTGAACAGCGCAACGATGGCGTCGATGTCACGACGAGCGTCAGCATCGAAGTAACGGGTGATGACGAAAGCCTCAGGGATTGACATAGAGCCTCCTTGCGGAAATAGCGCAGGAGAGGAGAATATGATAGAATACAGGACAAAACAAGAAGGAGACTTTTCTTATGCCCTCCCCGCAAGCGCGTCCGATTCACCTGAGTCCCCTCCAACACGACCTACTCCAGCGGCTGGTCAAGCGCACCACGAGCGAGCAGCGACTGGTCAAGCGCGGTCACATCATCTTAGAAGCAGCTGAGGGAACCAGCAACACCCAGATTGCACACCACCAGCAGGTGGATTACGAAACGGTGCGGCGCTGGCGAGATCGCTGGTACGCAGCGGAGTCGCGCTTACAGGCCATCGAAGCGGCAGGCAAGCCGAAACTGCTGAGTCAGGCCATCGAAGTGCTCTTGACTGATGAGCAGCGTCCGGGAGCGCCTGCGACCTTCACGTTCGAGCAGTTCATGCAAATCATGGCCCTGGCGTGCGAAAAACCAGAGGAGGCAGATCGGCCGGTGAGCGCCTGGACGCCACGCGAGTTGGCTGATGAAGCGGTCAAACGCGGCATTGTCAGCAAGATTTCTTCCCGCACGGTGGAGCGCTTTTTAAAAGGCGAGCGCTTTACAGCCTCATCGGAAACGGTATTGGCTCACGCCGCCCCCCGACGATCCTCTTGAATTAGCTGAGCAGATCCGCACGGTGTGTGAGGTGTATGAGACCGCCCCAAGGCTCGCCGCGACGGGCACACACGTGACCAGTACCGATGAGATGACCGGCATCCAGGCCCTCGAACGTCTCCACCCCTCGTTGCCCATGCAGCCCGGTCACGTCGAGCGCGAAGAATTTGAATACAAGCGGCATGGCACCTTGAGTTTGATTGCCAACCTGGACGTGGCCACCGGACAGATTGTGGCTTCCAGCATGGGACCCACGCGCACCGAAGCCGACTTTGCCGCTCACATCGCTCAGACCATTCAGACGGACCCCGAGGCGGCCTGGATCTTTGTCACCGATCAGCTTAACACTCATCAATCCGAAACGTTGGTGCGCCTGGTCGCTGCGCAGTGTGATATCCAGGAGGAACTGGGCATCAAAGGCAAAAGTGGCCATCTCGCCAGCATGAGTACGCGCGCAGCTTTTCTCTCCGACCCCGCTCATCGCATTCGTTTCGTGTACACTCCCCGGCACAGTTCCTGGCTCAACCAGATTGAGATCTGGTTCAGTATCCTCGTCCGTCGCTTGCTTTCCCGGCTCAGTTGCCTCTCCGTGCAGGAGTTGCGCACCCGCATCCTGACCTTTATTGCTTACTACAATCGCACGTCCAACGGAGCCTTTCACTGGACCTACAAAGGGCCTCCTGCCCGTTCCTAGACTCCCGCGGAACTTCCGCGAGGCTGTACTAGGAGGGATTTATGATAGACATCAATCATCTACCAATAACTAACACGGATCAGAAGGACACAAGGAATACATCTCACAAGGATACACCATCCAAGAAATTACGCACTAGCTCCGATGATTCGTCGATCTTACAGGCCATGCGTTGGTTTTTCCTAGCCCTCGTAGCTGCTTGGCTGCTCGCAGCAATGACACTTCCCGTTGTTGCCTTTTGCCTGACCAAGAATCCGATTAGCCTGTCACTCTTCAGCACGCTGGCACCACCCACCTATATCATGTACCGTATTGCCAAACATCTTTTTCCACCCGGCAGGAACGATACTAAAATCGCCCTGGCAAAACAGCAACAGAAAAGGTGAACACCCTAACCCAGTACTCACCTCGCCGGTGCCCCACTACATTCGGAGGGGGTAGCGTTGGCTCAGTCGTTGAGATGATGGGCAGCGCGCGAGATCGCGATCCACTACAACATATGGAAGTCTACCGACGACAGGGGGCATGTACGAATTTCGCTATACCGGCACCGTGAACTTGCCAGCGCTGGGAACTACTCATGGAATGATTGCACCCTGGCCGACATGCGATCCGCTCCTGCGCGAGGGATCCACCGGGGCATCTGGCCGCCTGTCAGTAATAACTACCGCAATGGGCAGCGGGACCTCCGACTCAGATCCAGCATGAGGGCACCAGCTCCACTTCTAACCTTCTCACTTGTACCCCGTATACGTTGTATAGAGACAATAAATAGCAGAGCCGAAGAGATGAGAGATCAACGGCTCCGCACCATTCGATGGGGGCCATTCGCCCTGGAAAGCACCAGGCTCCCATCTCTCCCTAGTTTTCCCTAGGAGGAGGCGATGATAGACGAGAACAGCCTATCACCTATCAACACTACGAATGACCACCCCAATGGGTTTTGGGAATCACAGGCTGCGTTGCCATCAGAACAGGACCTGACGACGCTTCGAGCGATGCGCTGGTTCTTGCTCATCCTGCTCGCCATCGGGTTTCTTGCTTCCACTACGGGTGGTATGCTTGCGTTCCTGTTGACCAGGAACCCCTATATGCTCGCCCTGATCCCAACGCCAACGCTCCTCATTCGTCTGGCTGCAAGCTCGCTGCTGCCTCTGGATGAACGGCGCTTCCACCTGGCCGTGCTCAAGCTCCAATCCAGGGCCAGGACGCCGCCTGCTCCAGCAGGAAGCCACAGCTCCCTCACACCCACGCAGCGTGGCGAGCTCACCCGCAACCTGGACCAGACGTGCCAGGTGCTCCCAACTAACATGGTGTGCCAGGGTGACAACACGCGGTGAGGGGGCGCATGTGCGGATCTGCGCCAGCATGAGGGGTGAATCTGGTGCAGGGATGCGAACGCGCAGAGCCGCGGTACCCCGCATCTACGAATTTAGCAACACGCGGCGAGCACCCGGAGCCGTGGTCAGCGTTAGCGATTCACGCTCTAGAACCGTCCAGCTCTGGCTACGCAACATACAGGCCGGGCAGATGCTGAGGCTGGCGCAGCGAGGTCACCCGGAGCTGGGGCCAGCAAGTGGGGCTTTGACAGAGAGACGCGCCGGAAGCAAGTGCAGAAGGCGCGGGCCAGCTCCTCGCGAGGGAAGCGGTGGCCGCGGTACCCCGCAGCTACGAACTTCGCAGCCAGAGCAGAGAACAGATACAACGGGTGAGCACCAGACAGGGCTGAAGCAAGTGCGGAAGGCGCGGGCCAGCGCTTCGACTCGATAGTCGAACCCTCGGGCGCAGCCAGGCAGGGCGATGAGAGCTGCGGCTGACCTGGCACGACGAGAAACATTCCCCACTCCGGAGCGGCGGGTGTGACCCCGTCGCTTAGGTTAATCGATGTGGTCCGGTGAGTGGGAGTTGTGCCGGGTCTACGGGGTACCAACAGCACGACTTCCACTAATGAGCACCCGCTTAAAAGCAGCGAAGACCTGCACCTGCTCCCGCATCGTCTCGACAAGACCTTGCACAAACAAGTACTCTGCTGGAGTTGTCCACCCTGGCCGATGGAGGATTATGAGCAGTTCATCCCAGGAGTCGTCATCGCTCACATCCGCCAACTGATCGCGTAGTTCCTTGATCTGTGTTTCGAGGTGTGCTATGTTGTGCTCACCCTGCTGATCCATCATTGTGCCTCTCTTTCAGTCCACTGGAAGGACATCCTTACATACATTTAGGGTGTATTCTCAAGAAAACAAAGGGCTACAGCTTAACCCCACAGGTAGACGTATGTAGCAGGCATTTTTAGAGCATGCACAGATGAGAGACCGGCCGGGGCGCGAAAAATGGTTCGGGTGCGTGCTTTAGGGAAAGCGGAAGGCCTGGGGAGGGGCTTTATCTGGTAGAGCGCGATGTTCATGTTGTTTTTGGGGGGAAAGTAGGTATAATGATACCAGTGAGACGCCAAGTCTCCGCCAAAAACAACATGAGCAGCGAGCGAAACCTGGTTGGGTGACTCATTGGCTCTAGGGCAGACGGAGAGCCGCGTGGGAACTCCCCGGAAAAGGGCGCAGCAGGACTGCAATGGTCCACAAATGTATCTTCCGTTGGGAAGACACTGACATAGATAAAGGTATCCACTAAAAATGTCTACTGCATACGTCTATCTATGGGGCTAAGATTACCCAGCCCGATCTTAAGAAATGGAGGTTACTAATCATGAATGGTATGCGCTACGAGACCGGGTCGATGTTTAATTTCGATTCTGATCCGTTCACAGGATCATGGCACCTTGAGTTGCCGCCAACATCAACGATCGGACAGTTGTCGTTGGCCGCGTACTTTGAGCTCGCCGACGAGGCAAATGTTGACTTGGGATTCACTCACGACGAGTATCTTGACCCGCAAGGCGTACCTCGTCACGACGATTACCCAGATATTGATACGATCACCGGAGTGCGGCATGCTATATCGATCAACAATATGACACGCGTTGATTGGGAGATGCGAATAGGTAGCTGCGCTGCAACCTTTTTGCTCAACCTCTTTTTTTGGGACAGCGTCTTTTAGACAGAGAAACGGGAGGTCATCCAGTGAATGCAGGAAGTGGTGGAAAAGCTCCACAAGTTGTCGCGACTCATGTGGTCGCACTGTATCGGCCAAGTGATGGACGTGTTATGCACCTACATACTGTTCAGGTGTTTGAGGGTGGCCGGAACGTCTCAAGAGATGAAGCCGAGTCTGAATTGCGAGTACACGCGATGCGCCTCGGACACGACGTGGGATCGCTGAAGATCGCGCATATTGAAAACCCCCCAGAAGGCTATGGCAGCCTTTACTACGACAGCGCGACAAACACCCTGAAAGGCGCTGAGCTAAACCGCACTCGGCAGAGGAGAGGCCGCAACTAGAGAACCTCGGAAGCAAGTAGAGGCGGGTAGTAATAGAACAAAATGCATTATTTACTCTCATGATACCTCAATGAGTGTCAAATATCTTGTTGTACTTTTCCTCTGTATGCGAGGCGACAAGATATCTGGCAGAAATCCTGCAAGAATTCGCGGGTGGCCCAGATGGGAGCCTGTGCTACTGACCAGGCGCAGGCCTCCCCCGGATGTGAACACCTGGCTGGTGAGCAATAGGGCACCCAGTGCAAATGTCTTTGTCGCGGCACGCGACGAGCACCTGGAGCGTTGGCGATCTTCTCCCACACTCCGGCGTGACTCTGGTCATCCTCAAGCAGTTCCTCCACCCACGCACGCTCGCATCTGCAGCGCATGTTCATGTTACGATAAAGGTGGCCGCTCGCTCCACGCCTATCCCATGCCATCTTGCTACAACAAAGGGCTGGCTACAGTAATCAGCCAGCCCTTTGTTGCGGTTATTTGCTCCATCTGCTCAAGAGGCGGCCAAGCCAGCTGAAAAGAGGGAGGCTTGTGATGGTGCTTTGTTTCTTAATCCTCGCAATCTCTACGTCTAACTCTTTGAGTCTGATCTGCTGGTCTTCCCGGCTGGTTGGGAAGGCGAATTCCTCCGGCCGGCGGCGCAGGCGAAGGAGCAGGGTGATACCCGGGATGATGGGTGAGAGCAAGCTAAGACTGAAGAAACTCCTGGTGACGCAGAAGGCAACAGTACTGGCTAGGGGCAGTACCACAATCAGTCCAAGAGTCAGGATGATGCAAAGCGCGTCGTTTGTCCGTAAGAGGCTCAAGCGCACGTGCTCGAGACTTGATCCTTCCGCCGGTTGGGCGGAATGCAATGTGTTCGAGGTTCCACTCCCCGCAAAAGGATCAAGAACAGCTTGCAAGGTCTGATTGCGAGGTATATGATCTACGCTGGTAGTGATAGCTGAACTATCATCACTTTGGGATGTGGGCATACTAAGCCCTCCTTTTCCAAAGGGAATAGGAGTCAGTAGCTCCCCGGCTAAAGGTGGTACTGGCTTCCCTCCCCTGGGGTTACTTATAGTTAGGAGGACTGTGTATATACCATTAATATTGATTATCAACGAACGTATTGACAGCTAGTTGTTGATGGCATATACTCAATGTGTAAAGACTTCCTGTTATTGAGATTTGAGTCTCGATAACCAGAAGCGTACGCATAGCAGTCCTCTGCTACGTGGGAATAGAGAGCGACTTTTACCTTTGAAATGTCAGTCGCCCAAGATCGAACATTTCTCAGGTGGTTGGGTCGCTCTTTAGTTTTCTCCCTGTTAGATCATTCTAACTAAGGAAAGTGTAACATAGTTAGGGGTTTCTAGGCAACGATATTCTAACCCTATTACTAGTAGTTTTACAATTACTGCTTTCATTTTCCTTATTCATTGACATTTCCAGTTATCTAAATACACATTGTATAACCACACTTGGATCGTTGTATTGAAGCCGGAGGGCTTGTAGGCTTGGCTAAACACCTCCAGCGCGAAAATCGGATCCTTGATGTGTGAGACTGTCTCATAACATCCCTACGTTTTTGAGGAGTTCAAACTGGCAAACGTTTGAGCACAAAAAGGCTCGTTTCGAGCGTGGCAGTTTGCCATGTTGGACTTCCCACAGGCGTAAACCTTGATCCGAGACAGCCTCTTGATGTGTCCCTGCTCGATGGCGGCGTTGCAGCGGACATGATTCTCCATCGCCAGGGTGTAGTTGTATAACGAGATATCAGGTACGACAGGCCAACCCAGGGGAGTGATGCTCAGCCATCGCAATATTTCCAGCAATGCACTTGCAGCGGTCAACGTCGTCAACATTGTAAGGTTGATCACGCCCTTTCCATCTTACCACTGAGCCACGTGTTTGAATTGACCATCGAGGTGGGCTTAACTCCTTGGTTGAAATCTGTTAAAAACACTAGATAGCGTGAAAAAAGTCAATTTTCTTTCTTTTCGTCAAATTGCTCTTGCGTCAGGCCAAGCTTAGTGCGCACCTCTCAGATATTCGTTTCTCACATGCGCAGCGGCTGCTGGGCACGCTGCTGTAAATAGGCACAGAGGGAAGGATAACTGCGTTTTAGATCATATCTAAGATCGTGTGCCATAAATGGCATGCTGCCTGCAGGACGATCAATTATTTCTGTTCTGCGCCTTATCTTGCCGCCCTTGCGGGTGCCACTGCTGCTCATCACCGGCGTGTAGGAATGTGCTGCTGGACTCTGCTCTGCGGGTGTGGTAGCGCCATCGAAAAGCGTTGCGGCGTCAACCAGGTCGCGCAGTGCGCGCTGTCGTAAATGTAAATTTGGGAATTAAGTTGTTGGAGTTTTACCAATTATCCTGGCGAGAGCGTTTTTCCTCCTCTGGCTTCTCAAGCCAAGTTCTGGGAACTGCTTAAGAAAGAGCACCTTCTAATCAACAGGCTAATTGCCCAAAAATCAACAGCTTAATGTCAAGATTTACAGTCGTAAAGTGCTCTGCATTAAATGCGAGCTGATTTGAATTGCCTGCTGTAACAGTGATCGAGCCCAGGCATCATTATCGCTGTGTTTGTGGCGCGCCTCGCGCAATACAGTTTCTGCCTGGTTGATTAACAGCCGGCACAGGTATACCAGCATACGAGACGAAGTGGTCGCCATCGAATGCGTACTCTCAAACCCCGCCAACACCTGCTGCACGTCTACCTTTCCTATCCATGGACTAAAAATGCTCGTTGACCTTGGTTTAACAGCCTGTAAAGCTGATTGAGTTGTCTGAAAAAGCTCATTTTGATCCAACGATTAGGAAAGATATTTGTCACTATGGTCTTGGCGAGGTCTGTACTCTTGCCAGCCGGCATGTGTATTTCGCCAGGTACTATGGTTGCACGCATCGCATCATAGATTTCCAGGTAAGCGGCGTGACAGGTAGGACAGCCTATCAGGTGAAACAAAAGTGGCGCAAAGCGTAAGGTAGCCTGGGTATCGTTATTGAGCAACGCCAGCACAAAATCAGGCAGTTGCCGGTAGAATTCACTATGGTAATCGTCGCCAAACCGTCCTCCATTGTCTGTTATGGAGGTAAGTTCAGCTTTTGGTTCTGGTGGAGTGATCGCCAGGACCTGCTGCAACCACTGTGCCAGTGGCAAGTATTCCTTGCGAGGATCGGGTAAGCCCTCGTTTTGATCGCGTTTGTTCATGTTTGCTCCTCCAGTGTTGCCTACTCTCCTTCTTCGTAGAAGCGTGTAAGATGCTTGCGTTGTGTAGAGGAGAAGCGAACAGTCTCCTCACCATGCCAGTCAAGTAAGCCTTCACTACAAACCTCGCCAGGACCCCGGTAACAACTACGTGCAGTACTGTTTGCAAAAACACTCCGTCAGAGTAGCTCTGTTTCTAACAGGCTGACAAGATCATCGCGAAGGACGTTCACGAGCTGTTGCTTCTCCTGCGCAGACATTTCCGGCAGATATTCTGCCAGTATTTCGGCATTGATGAGGACACTCGCAAAGCGAATCTGCTGTTCGTAGTCAGTTGGTAAGGCAGTGACCTCCCCATAGCCTTCCACCAGCCAAGGTTCAAGTCGGAAAGAGAAATGCTCGCCATCTCGCAAATGAAAAAAACCCAGATCGTACCAGCGACTGGCTCCTTGAATCGCGCCAAAATCAATCAATCCGGTATAGGTTCCATGCTCCTGATAAATATGCAACTCGCAGAAATCCCCATGCACCAGGGAACCGTCTTCGATATCCAACCAAGAATCATAGCCACGAAGAACCTGCTCAAGCATGCTGACCAAAGGCGCAGAGAGGATGGTGCTGGCTGACGTGTTCAGATGCTTGTCCCAGTTGTGCAAGGCAAAGGCCCGATGGGTTGAGAAAGGAGCCGATAACGGCTCTGTTGCTTCCAACTCATGCATCCAGCCGAAGCCACGAACAGGCAGCGAGTTGATACGAGCCAGATCCTTGCCTGCTTCTCGCATAATCGTTTGCAGTTCGCCCTGACTGAGGGTGTCCGATTGGCTGAGTGGCACTCCTCTGATTTGCGTGGTGATCATGAATGATTGTTGCAGGACTTCGTTGTAGCGCTCGAAATGGATGACCTCTGGAACTTTGATCTGCAAGCGACGCAATTGGGTATGGACTGCTGCTTCCGTTGCAAAATGTTCCTGCGCTTCTGGTAGGAGACGCAGGTAAAAGATCTGGTCTGAGGAGGCAATTCGATAGACGGAGGTGTAGGTGCCTCCTGAAGCAGGTTCGATGGACGTGAGGCGAGAAGAGAAAAGAGGTTGTATGGCAGCTGTGATGCGCTCTAAGTCTAGAGGACGTTGTTCAGTCATGGGTCGGCTCGCGGCGTTCAAATCGTTGCTTGGGCATGAACCTGCCTCTCTACGAAACAACCAAACGAAAGATCACACGACAGAATCGTCTTTCTTGTTCTATCTTACGTAATTTTGCTCGTCTAGGCAAGATTTTTTTTGCAAACGGTACTGCACGTAGTTGTTACCGGGGTCCTGGCGAGGTTTGTTCACTAACCAGATGTTTCAGACCCCGGCGTGCCTGCTAGTAGCGATCTCCGTCGCCTGCGTGCGAAAGGCCTCGGAGCGCTGGATCTTGCCCGCCTTCGCTGCAATGGCTGCATGGACCATCGAGATCCAGCGGCAGTGCTCATGGCTGCTCGCGACGTTTTGGAAACTGCCGGGCCAGGATATGCACCCCTCCCAGCTCCGCAAGCTGCTCGTAGGCTCTCCTGACCTCAACGGGGCGCATGCCTAGCCGCTCGCTGACCGCCTTGATATCAGAAACCACAGGTGCGGCCTCATCCAGGAGCTGGCCTGTTGAGATACGCTGTGCCTGTGTATAGAGCAGATCAGCGGCAACAATGCGTAATGTCAGGCTTGTTTGTGGGGTGGCAAGGATGCCTGCTATGATCTGGAGGAGGCCGCGGCCTGGCATCAAGTGAAGGTAGTGGTAAGAGCGGCTTGTGCTTTGCGGTGTATCATTGGTAGCCATTGGCGATCTTCTCCTGTAACCGTGACTCGATCATCGAGTGTCAAGAGGGTTGTCGATCAACTCCCGCCTACCTCTTCGGCACCGGCGAAAGCGGCGATGATCTCAGCACCGAAATCTGCTTCATCTTCGGTTTCGGTGTCCTGGCGATACTGCGCGTGCCACACCTTCCCATGCACCAGTATTCCAATCAGCCTGTAACTGTGTTCCTCCGATCGATAGAGACCCATCATACCATTGCTATTGCGCCACTCTTTCACTGAGATAAGAGAGGTGTCCTGAAGTGCTGCTTGAAGCTGTTGTAGCAGGTCGTTCATGGCTCCTTCATCCTGTGTCTCTGCTACGTGTTCCATCGCTTTCGTTTTCTCCCACTATTTTACATCCCCAGTAAGAGACCGGCCAGCCGATCCATAACCCAGGTGATGATGCCCCAGACTTCAAAGTCGGTGCGATCTGTTACTTCGAGAGCCGGATGGGCCGGGGGTGTTCCGACTTGAGAAAGATGCAACCAATTCTTTCAGTCCCCTCCTCGGCGGGACCCTGCTTGCAACTTCAGGCTCCAGATCGACTCCTCGACGGGCAATACCGTCTTTCAGTCCCCTCCTCGGCGAGACCCTGCTTGCAACCAGTTCTGGCATCTGCTGTTGCTCTCATTGTTATTCCTTTCAGTCCCCTCATTGGCGGGATCCTGCTTGCAAGGTTGAAAAACAAGCAAGAATCTCTATATTCCACGGTACTTTCAGTCCCCTCATTGGCGGGACCCTGCTTGCAACTATGGCAGGCTGGACGGGCGATAAGCATGCACCGCACTTTCAGTCCCCTCCTCGGCGGGACCCTGCTGGCAACCCCTAACGATCGCAATGTACCTGTGACCTCAAAAACTTTCAGTCTCCTCCGAGGCCAGGAGCCCCTGGCAACAGCCCACTGCCAGACGGCCATCGACGCCACCGGCAACTTTCAGTTCCCTCTCAGTGGGACCCTGCTGGCAACACCGGAGCTTAGCCGGTAATCAGAATATTTTTTACACTTTCAGTCCCCTCCGCAGTGGGGACCTGCTGGCAACCGCTGGTGATGTTGCGGCGCTCAAAAACCCCTGGACTTTCAGTTCCCTCTCAGTGGGACCCTGCTGGCAACAACTGCTGCCCTCTTGCGACCGCGCTTCTTACCGAACTTTCCGTCCCCTCCGCAGTGGGAACCCGCATGCAACCCGGTGATGACCCAATTGATGTTGGTGAGATCAAGGGATTTTCAGTCCCCTCTTCGGCGGGACCCTGCTTGCAACATATCTTCCTGGCATCGGGAAGATATAAAAATGAACTTTCCGTCCCCACCTCAGCGGGACCACTACAGTGGCACTTGTAGAAGAAGAGAGGGAGGCAACGCCGTGGCATCGCCCAAAAAGAAAAGGGCTAGGCCAGGTGGGTTTGCAGTTCTGCTGCGGCCTGCTCCAGGGCAGCAATGGTCAAGGTCTCAGTTGAGCCAAGACGGATGGTGTACGAGTGATTGCGTATCTGCCGATGCGCTCGCCAGGCGCATCCAGGAACACGATCTCGCTCACGATGAGCGGTGAAACGACCAGAGTGGCCCACGAAGCGAAAAGACGAACGCGTCGCCAGCCAGGTAAACCAGTCCGTGGAATCCGGCTTAAAG